>Ga0207650_10000044_pt1 | contig 183146 bp, 146 predicted proteins | sample KBSS63metaG_FD_184325 | JGI IMG/M metagenome (GOLD analysis project Ga0207650, IMG submission 184325) | Switchgrass rhizosphere microbial communities from Kellogg Biological Station, Michigan, USA - KBS S6-3 metaG (SPAdes) (version 2) | ecosystem: Host-associated > Plants > Roots >...
GGTGTGGGTGAGCGTACTCGTGAGGGTAACGACTTCTACCACGAGATGAAGGACTCCAACGTTCTGGACAAAGTGGCACTGGTTTACGGTCAGATGAACGAGCCGCCGGGAAACCGTCTGCGCGTAGCACTGACCGGCCTGACCATGGCCGAGAAGTTCCGTGACGAAGGTAACGACGTTCTGCTGTTCGTCGACAACATCTACCGTTACACCCTGGCCGGTACTGAAGTATCCGCACTGCTGGGCCGTATGCCTTCTGCAGTAGGTTACCAGCCGACCCTGGCTGAAGAGATGGGCGTTCTGCAAGAACGTATCACTTCGACCAAGGAAGGTTCGATCACTTCGATCCAAGCGGTATACGTACCTGCGGATGACTTGACCGACCCATCGCCAGCCACCACCTTCGCCCACTTGGACGCCACTGTCGTTCTGTCCCGTGACATCGCTTCCCTGGGTATCTACCCAGCGGTCGATCCACTCGACTCGACTTCGCGCCAGCTGGACCCGAACGTGATCGGCCAGGAGCACTACGACACCGCTCGCGGCGTTCAGTACGTGCTGCAGCGTTACAAAGAACTGAAGGACATCATTGCGATCCTGGGTATGGACGAGCTGTCGGAAGCCGACAAGCAGTTGGTAAACCGTGCTCGTAAGATCCAGCGCTTCTTGTCGCAGCCGTTCTTCGTGGCTGAAGTCTTCACCGGTGCTTCGGGTAAATACGTTTCCCTGAAAGACACCATTGCTGGCTTCAAAGGCATCCTCAACGGTGACTACGACCACCTGCCAGAACAAGCGTTCTACATGGTCGGCGGCATCGAAGAAGCGATCGAGAAAGCCAAGAAACTGTAATCCAAGCGCCCGGAAACGGGCGCTCATCAGGTTGAGGCAATCAGATGGCTATGACAGTCCATTGCGATATCGTCAGCGCGGAAGGAGAAATTTTCTCCGGTCTGGTCGAGTTTGTAACAGCGCACGGCGACCTGGGTGATCTTGGTATCGCCATGGGTCACGCCCCGTTGATTACCAGCTTGAAGCCAGGTCCGATCACGTTGACCAAGCAAGGCGGGGAAAAGGAGGTGTTTTACATCTCCGGTGGTTTCCTCGAAGTTCAGCCGAACATGGTCAAGGTACTTGCCGACACCGTGCAACGTGCTGGCGACCTGGATGAAGCCTCCGCTCAGGAAGCCGTCAAGGCTGCCGAGAAGGCGCTGAACGAAAAAGGCGCAGACTTCGACTACAGCGCTGCTGCAGTCCGTCTGGCCGAGGCCGCAGCCCAGCTGCGTACTCTCCAGCAGATCCGCAAGAAGTAAGCGGCCACGCCGTCATGCTTCATGCGCGATTGATTAAAAAGGGTAGCCTCGGCTACCCTTTTTCTTTTTTTGCAAAACACTTCTCTGGTCTGAAGCCGGACCGCCCAGGATTGGTAGCCATTCATGTCTCTTGAAATCGTCATTCTCGCCGCAGGCCAGGGCACCCGTATGCGTTCGGCCCTGCCCAAGGTGCTGCACCCGGTTGCCGGCAACTCTATGCTGGGCCATGTTATCCACAGCGCCCGGCAGTTGGCCCCGCAGCGTATCCACGTGGTGATCGGCCATGGTGCCGATGTGGTACGTGAACGTCTGGCCGCCGATGACCTGAATTTCGTACTGCAAGACAAGCAACTGGGCACCGGCCACGCCACCGCGCAAGCCGTGCCGTTCATCAGCGCCGACACGGTGCTGATCCTCTATGGCGACGTGCCGCTGATTGAAGTGGAAACCTTGCAACGTCTGCTCAAGCACGTAGTGCCTGGTCAGATGGGCCTGCTCACCGTCGAACTGGAAGACCCCACCGGTTACGGACGCATCGTGCGTAATGCCGACGGCAAGGTCGCCGCCATCGTGGAACACAAGGACGCCAGCGAAGCCCAACGCGCCATCACCGAAGGCAATACCGGCATCCTCGCCGTCCCGGCCAACAAGCTCGCCGACTGGATGAGCCGCCTGTCGAACAACAACGCCCAAGGCGAGTACTACCTCACCGACGTCATCGAGATGGCGGTGAGTGACGGCCTGGTGGTCGCCACCGAGCAGCCCCACGACCCGATGGAAGTGCAGGGCGCCAACGACCGCAAGCAGCTTGCAGAGCTGGAGCGCCACTACCAACTGCGCGAAGGCCGCCGCCTGATGGCCCAGGGCGTCACCCTGCGCGACCCGGCTCGCTTCGATGTACGCGGTGAGGTCACGGTAGGCCGCGACGTATTGATCGATATCAACGTGGTCCTCGAAGGCCGCGTGATCATCGAAGACGACGTGGTGATTGGCCCGAACTGCGTGATCAAGGACAGCACCCTGCGCAAGGGCGTGGTGATCAAGGCCAACAGTCACATTGACGGTGCGGTGATGGGCGAGGGCAGCGATGCCGGGCCGTTTGCGCGGTTGCGTCCTGGCAGCGTGCTAGAAGCCAAGGCCCATGTGGGTAACTTCGTCGAACTGAAAAACGCCCACTTGGGCGAGGGCGCCAAGGCGGGTCACCTTACCTATTTGGGCGATGCCACTGTCGGTGCACGTACCAACATCGGCGCCGGCACCATCACCTGCAACTACGATGGCGCCAACAAGCACCAGACTGTCTTGGGTGAAGACGTGTTTATCGGCTCCAACAATTCGCTGGTGGCGCCGGTGAGCGTAGGCGACGGTGCCACAACGGCGGCCGGCTCCACCATCAACCAGGATGTGGATAACTTGCAGTTGGGTGTCGCCCGCGCCCGCCAACGCAACATCGACGGCTGGAAACGCCCGGTTAAAATCAAAAAGACCTGAGTTATCCACAGCCTAAAGGCCAGCAAATCTCCAATGTGGGAGGGGGAAGCCCCCTCCCACACTTGTTATGTGACGTATAAAAAATCAAGCCCACCGCTTGACGATCTTTCGCTAATAGGTTTTGATTGCCTTCGTTATCTTTCGAAACGAAACTTATTACTGCCATGTCGAAACGAAATACACCCCAACGACGCCACAACATCCTGACCTTGCTCAACGAACAAGGCGAAGTCAGCGTGGACGAATTGGCCAAGCGTTTCGAAACGTCAGAAGTCACCATCCGCAAGGATTTAGCCGCGCTGGAAAGCAATGGCTTGCTGTTGCGCCGCTACGGTGGCGCGATCACCATGCCCCAGGAACTGGTCGGCGACCCTGCCCAACCCATCTCAACCTACAAACGTGCCATCGCCCGTGCTGCCGTGAAGCGCTTGCGCGAACACGCCCGCATCATCATCGACAGCGGCAGCACCACCGCCGCCATGATCCCCGAACTCGGGCACCAACCCGGCCTGGTGGTGATGACCAATTCCTTGCACGTGGCCAGCGCGTTGAGCGAACTGGAACACGAGCCGGTATTGCTGATGACCGGCGGCACCTGGGACCCGCATTCGGATTCATTCCAGGGTCAGGTCGCCGAGCAGGTACTGCGCTCCTACGACTTTGATCAACTGTTCATTGGCGCCGATGGCATCGATCTGGAGCGCGGTACTACCACCTTCAACGAACTGCTGGGCCTGAGCCGTGTGATGGCCGAGGTCGCCCGTGAAGTGGTGGTGATGGTCGAGTCCGACAAGATCGGCCGCAAGATTCCCAACCTGGAGCTGCCCTGGAGCAGCGTCCATACCCTTATTACCGATGATCGCCTGCCGCTTGAGGCCCGCGACCAGATCCAAGCCCGCGGCATTACGCTGATATGCGCGGCAATCATCTAGGAGAAGCACCATGTGTGGAATTGTTGGCGCAGTTGCCGAACGTAACGTTACCGCCATCCTGATCGAAGGCCTCAAGCGCCTGGAATACCGCGGCTACGACAGCGCGGGCGTGGCGGTTTTCACCAACGCCGGCAAGCTTGAGCGTGTGCGTCGCCCAGGCAAGGTCAGTGAGTTGGACCAGGCCCTGGCCGGCGAGCCGCTGGTTGGCCGCCTGGGCATTGCCCACACCCGCTGGGCAACCCACGGCGCCCCGTGTGAACGTAACGCCCACCCCCACTTCTCCGGCGACCTGGCGGTGGTGCACAACGGCATCATCGAAAACCACGAAGTGCTGCGCGAACAGCTCAAGGGCCTGGGCTATGTGTTCACCTCCGACACCGACACCGAAGTCATCGCCCACCTGCTCAACCACAAGCTCAAGGACCACAGCGACCTGACCACCGCGCTCAAGGCTACAGTCAAGGAACTGCATGGCGCCTACGGCCTGGCCGTAATCAGCGCCAGCCAACCTGACCGTGTGGTTGCCGCCCGCAGTGGCAGCCCGCTGGTGATCGGCCTGGGCCTGGGGGAAAACTTCCTTGCCTCCGACCAACTGGCCCTGCGCCAGGTTACTGACCGCTTCATGTACCTGGAAGAAGGCGATATCGCCGACATTCGCCGCGAAAGCGTGCAGATCTGGGACGTGAACGGCAACTCCGTCGAGCGCGAAGCCGTGCAATACCGCGACGGCGCCGAAGCGGCCGACAAAGGCGAATACCGCCACTTCATGCTCAAGGAAATCCACGAGCAACCGGCCGTGGTGCAACGCACCCTGGAAGGTCGTCTGGGTGACAAGCAAGTGCTGGTCAACGCGTTCGGCCCACAAGCCGCCGAGTTGTTCGCCAAAGTGCGCAATGTGCAGATCGTCGCTTGTGGCACCAGCTACCACGCCGGCATGGTTGCCCGTTACTGGCTGGAAGAACTGGCCGGCATCCCGTGCCAGGTCGAAGTGGCCAGCGAGTTCCGCTACCGCAAAGTGGTGGTGCAGCCCGATACCCTGTTCGTGACCATCTCCCAGTCCGGCGAAACCGCCGACACCCTGGCCGCCCTGCGTAATGCCAAAGAGCTGGGCTTCCTCGCCAGCCTGGCGATCTGCAACGTCAGCATCAGCTCATTGGTGCGTGAGTCAGACCTGACCCTGCTGACCCAGGCCGGTCGCGAAATCGGCGTGGCCTCTACCAAAGCCTTCACTACCCAACTGGTGGGCCTGCTGCTGTTGACCCTGTCCCTGGGCCAAGTGCGCGGTACCCTGGCCGACGGCGTCGAAGCCACCCTGGTGGAAGAACTGCGCCGCCTGCCGACCCGCCTGGGCGAAGCCCTGGCCATGGACAGCGTTGTGGAAAAAGTCGCCGAGTTGTTCGCCGACAAAAACCACACCCTGTTCCTCGGCCGTGGCGCGCAATACCCGGTGGCGATGGAAGGTTCCCTCAAGCTCAAGGAAATCTCTTACATTCACGCCGAAGCCTACCCGGCCGGTGAGCTCAAACACGGCCCATTGGCCCTGGTGGATGACGACATGCCGGTGGTCACCGTCGCGCCGAACAACGAACTGCTGGAAAAGCTCAAATCCAACCTGCAGGAAGTGCGCGCACGTGGCGGCCAACTGGTGGTCTTCGCTGACGAGAAGGCCGGCATGACTAATGGCGAAGGTACCCACGTCATCAACATGCCGCATATCAACGACACCCTGTCGCCGATCCTCTACACCATCCCGCTGCAGTTGTTGTCGTACTACGTGGCGGTGTTGAAGGGCACCGACGTCGACCAGCCGCGCAACCTGGCCAAGTCGGTGACCGTGGAATAACCCGCCCTGCGCCTGGAGGCCCCGTGGTCTTTGTGAATTAAAGCTGTCGCTTGCGAATTAAAACTGTCGATGGGGCTGCCAGGCTAGGTAGCCTCTCGACATTTCTTGATCGTCGGTTGTGTCGTGGTGAAAGAAATGCCAATCACTGGGGATTCGATGCGTCTCAGAATCCAGCGTGGTGAGTCTTTGCGTTCATACGTAGCGCGGACTCTGTACCTGAATTTCGGAAAACATGAGCTTTCCTCGTTAGCCAATGGGAATATCCTAACCAAGGATGTTAGAAAGATTGCTTCCATCCTTGGCTGGTCAGGATGTCATGGGTTTAATCGGCTTCTGCATGAGCATACTAACTATCCAATGAACTCAGTTTTCAAGGATGATCATGACATTTCATATTCGCTAGCCAGCTACACCAATTCTAGATATGTGATTGAGAGCGGCGCGCTTTCACACTCGTTCTGCCCTGATTGTTTATCAGACGACATAAAGTCATTGGGCTATTCGTACTGGCGCCGTCCCTTGCACAGCGATGTGAATGTTTGTACAAAGCATTCAACCAAGCTGGTTCAAAACTGTCCATTTTGTGGTGAACATTTTTCGGTCGATAATCATGGGCTGGAAGTAATGTGGAGTGGCTGCAATGGCAGATATCTGAATGAGGTAGTTGCAGACACCGGTGTTGATGAAGTGGAAGCTAAATTGGCCTCTTTCGTAGTGGGTTTATATCAATGCTCATTCCATATTCCAATTGAAAAAGCAATTTGCGTTTTAATAGAAAGACTGCTTCAACTTAGATCTACAATGTCTGAACGTATCGATCAACTTGAAAATGACCTAGAATGGCTCGATAAGCGCATACATTCGATGAGCTGTGCCAAGTCCCAAAATAACGGACTGATGGTCAATGTGCTGAGCTTCTCTTATTTTGACATGGTAATAGTTTATTTTGACAGCTTCGATCATTTTCTGAATAGCCTGAGAGCAGCCAGCGCTAGCTTTCGTCCTATAGACTCTCTTTGGCATACTTATAACTCTGGTGGATTCGAGTCGCTTCAGTTTGTACAAGAGGATGAAGCGCATGGCATGGGGTACTGGTCTTGTCCGTATCCGTTTAAAGATTTTGCGGAATCTGAAACTTTAGATAGTCTCGCCCGTAGAAAAAAGGCAAGGTATGCGTGCTGCGACTTTCCCGCCCCAAAAAAACTGCTTGTTTATAGCGATGTATAATTTTGAACTTCAAACATCAGAGTAATCGGAATTCATTAGAACTAATATCGGCTCCAAATAATTTCGCGGATTAATGCTCTAGTCTTCGGGTAGCGGTCCTTTATCTCGAGGGATCGATACAATATAGGCACCAAACGATAAATATCATTCATTTTAATATGTGCTCCATCCGGTTTTTGAGCGATTTCTTTTAAGGCGGTCTCGACCAGAGAGACAAGCGACACGTCACGCTCATCCCAATTCAATCTAGAATTGTTTCCGCAACGCCCTGACGGCAATTTGCGGATTTGCGTATTCAGCCATTCTCGATCATTTCTATATAACCAAGCGTAGGTTTCAGGAATAACATATCGTATTTTTTTGGCACTAGCATCTTTATTTAAAGAGACTGCATTTGTCCACGTTGATCGATACGCTTGTAGATTTAATTCCAGCTCAATTTCTTTCCTTTTATACTTTAGGCCTTCTTCTTCTCGGATAATCCGATTTAGCGTACAGATAGTGATATCGAATTTATCGCAAATATCCTGCTTTGGTAATCCTGTTAACAAGAGCCGAACTATGCTAGCCCGTATAGGAGGTTTTAGCTTTTTTGGCTTGCGAGCCATAGTCTGGCGATTCGGGGATGTTAAAACTCGCGTTGTTTTGAGGCGCTTATTAGCACTAACTCTGAAATGGGGTTGCTCATCGTGCGAAATTACCATGCGATCATACGCACTAACGAACTCAGCGAATCTGTCGAAAAGGAAAGTTATTAACGTCAAGTGCTTCAACGGATGGTGATGGCCACGTGGGGCTCTTAACATTTGCGAGATGAACATCTTCGCTTGCTTATTAGTAGTAGGGAGTGATGTGAACGGTGAATACGGCTGCAGTAAGTTAGTGTGCTCCAAAAAAGTTGATAGGTTATGCGTAGGTCTATCTATAAAGTCTCGATACACGGTGCAGACTATGGATGGTTCAAAACGTCTCGATAATGGGAGGGATGCCAGATCCAAAACAGCGCCTCCAATAGACCGCGCTGCACTGTTCGTTTGAAGGACTGATGTATAGGGTTCCAGATATTGCTCTTCCGGAAGGACCCAGCGAAAGCGCCCTGACCATGGGCGATTGAGTGCACTTACCAGCAGAGGCGAATGGTGTATTGGGCACAAAAGTACTCCTGGATATTGATGGCTCCTATGCCAGTAAGCTACGCCATGTAGACTCAGATCTCGGCCCATGCAGATGGAACATGCTTTCAAGGGGTGCTCAGCCCCGAACCGGCCTGTTAGCAACCCTAAGCGATATTTCAGTGAGCCGACTGATGGACCTCTCATCAACGTCTCTACACTTTGGATCTGTGTCTGGCACTGGAATGGGCGAAATAACGGGAAGATGGTGTGTCCATAGATTATGGACTCTACGTCGCCCCAGCAATCTGTAAGCCGGCTGCTTAGCGCATCGAGATTGCCAGGGAAATCGTGAGTTACTGAGCGGTAGTTAGGGCCATAGAGCCACTCTAGCGTTGCCGGCGTATCTATATGCCCCAACCAGCAGTGCTGGCGGCTGCAAAGGCTGTAGAAGGTTTCATCTTCAAACCATTTGAGCACTTCTGTGGGCGCTGTTGAAATGCAGATGCTCATTAGTCCATCCTCGATAGAGCATTAAGACTAGGAAATGCTTCTACACGGAGGGAGATTTATTTTTATAACAGGGGTATTCCAAAATTCTTAATTAGGCTTTTAATTTCCAAATCGTATAACTGGATATTTTAAGTAAGAAATGATTATGAGAGCTTGTCGATTAACCTCTTATAGCCCACGAACACCCACCGACGGGAACAACGCTATCTGTTGTCACTGTCGCCGTCCTAACGGTAATATGCTTCTTCTATGCGCGTTTAAACCCAGAGAAGGTAGAGTGATAACTGACTATGGGGTAAGCAATGGCGGAATCACCGAGGCTACCGATGATTAACTATTAAATTTCTACGTTACGAACTAATTAGAGACAGGGACTCAAGTGCGACCTTGAGTCCCTGTGGATAAGTCAGATTTAACCGGCTGACCATTCCATTCTCTATTTCTGGTTGTGAGGCGTCAAGCCTCGCAAGGATTCGTTCATCCACAAGAAATGCGCTTTATCCACAGAAGCGCTGATGTACACGTGCCCGAACGGCAAGGGCTCCACGTAAGTCATTGATTTTATCCCCAGCTTTTATGACTGAGTGGTGCCCTATAGAAATTGGACTATCTGTATGACACCGCAGAAAAGAATGGAGCTCATAATGAGCCGACAAGGTCGGTTCGAATGGGGCGACACGTACATCCCGGCGACGTTGGCAATTCCCCGGGAGGCACCAAAGGGATCTCGCATAAGCCGGCTCAATAGTCGAAGGCTGGGCCGCGCAATACATGCTCTTTCGACTCCAGAAAAGGTCTTTAGTCAGTTAGCGCTCTACCATCCCGATTTGATCGACCTTCACGAGCAGAAAATGCTGTGGCCGTTGAGCTCCGGGCATCCGCTCCGCGGTCATCCACTCACGAAGGGCCACTTCCTCTGTCCAGTCACTGGGACGGTCGAGATAGCCAAGGAGTTGGGATTTAAGCATCACGAGATCGGTGTGGACTTGGCCGATGGGCGGCGGGTGAAAATGCCGTTCCCCTACCAAGGAGACCTTCTGTTGTATCTGAAGGACCAGGAAGGCATTCCATATGCCATCAACTGGACGGTGAAGGACAGCAAAGCGGCATTCGGTGAACGTCGGATCACGGCTGCAAAAACCCCGGTGCAGCAAAAGAAAGATCGCGCGCACGCTACCCTTCGAACCGAGTTGGAAAAGCTCTACTACGCCAGCGCTGGCGTCAGAACTGTGCAGATGTCCATGGATGAGCTGTCCCCTACAGTGATTGCCAATTTGGACCTGCTATTCATGACACACGAGCTGCCGTTGTCGCTATGTCCTAATTTGCTAGATGACTTTAGATCTTCGGTCCAGGAAGCAGCTTTTGCCGGCGAGCCTGTAGCGTACGTTGCGATCAGATACGCGAAATGCTGGGCGAGTCGGGATCAATTCATTGCGAAAATCTACCAGGACATCTGGCAACGGAAGCTCCTGGTCAACTTCTTAAAACCAATACTCATCGATCAGCCTCTCGACATGGAAGGAGGTGATCTTCTTCAGATATACGCATCACTTTTTCAGGGGATAGCGTCGTGATCTCGGGCGCTAGACTGATCGCGCCTGAGGGTTTTTTGTCTCTGGAAAAGGGGAAGATCTACCACTTCCTCCACAGTGACGGCAGTACCAACCGAGTCCGCCTGGTTGAGTTTTATGACGGCAATCATGAGCTTGCCTCACTTCTCATTACGCTGACGCGAATCGATTTTGAAGACGCGCTTGAGGATGGACTGATACTCGAGGTCGGTATAACAGACAATACTCCCCCATGGCTTGAGCCTGTTGGAGGCATTTCCATATCGCATCGAGAGAGCCGACGTGTGTCTTCCAAGGAAAGCTATGATCAGAAGGTCAACCGTCGTTTCGCTGCCATTTCTGATCTGGTCTTAAGACTCGCCGAAATACTCTCCAGTGACAGCCCAGACGCCATCATCAATGCACACGCCAAGGCTCACAAGCCTGAGCAAAATGCTGCTCGTCTACGGCTCTGGTTCTATACCTACATCGTGTTCGGCCACAACAAATGGGCGCTGATGCCGCCGCTGCATCGTATTGGTGGGTGGAATCGAGATGATCCGTCATACGTCCGCAAATTGGGGCGCCCTTCGCTACGTGGTAAGAGCTGGGGCTTTCGGTCCGACCAAGCGATGAAAGAAAAGATTCTTTCGGGATATATCGCTTACCGTTCTCCCTACAAAACTGCAAACACCATTTATGCGGAAATTCTTACCAAGGTATTTGGGTGTGTGGCGAAGAAAGGTAGCGATGACATCAGGTTCATTCATCCAAACGGTGAACCTTTTCCCACATTTTCCCAAGTCCGATATCAGATTGAACAATCGATCAATCCTAAGCAGCGATCCATTGGGGTTAGAGGGACGCACAAGACGCGCGCCATCTCGGGATCTCTGGGAAGCTTCGCGGATCGATTGCTCAACGTGAATCAGCGTGTTGAATTTGATGGCTATTACATATCCGAGAAGCTTTCCGGAGTAACGGAGGGTAGCGCGGTCGATAGCTTTTGCGTCGTTCGAGCCGTGTGTGGACTCTCGGGACTCATCTTGGGCATCGGTTTCGCTGATGGAAAGGAAAGCATGGACGCCTACAGAATGTGCCTGTATTCGATGGCTAGCGATAAGGTCAAATATTGTGAGCTATTCGGGATTCCCATTGAGGCTGATGATTGGCCAAGTCACGGCCTATCTGGGGCGCTCGTATTCGATCGCGGTCCGGGAGCTAACTACGACGTGGAGTCCGAAATCAATTGGCTAGGCACCTTTGAGAATACCCCTGTGTTCTCCGGACAGTCCAAAGCGACGGTGGAGTCATCTCACCCGAGAGACAAGAAAACATGGGATCAACCCAGCTATTTCCACAGTACGCTGAATTTCGTGCAGATGGCGAAACGAGAAATCGTGCAGGTGCTACTGGATAATCGTGTGTCAGACGCCAGTCGTCGAATGGATGAGGAGCTGATACTGGCGGGAGTTAAGCCTACACCGGTTGCGATCTTTCAGTACTGGGACAAGCGGGCCAGAAACTCAGGCCAAACGATGCATCCCGATACTGCTGTCAGGAAATTCCTGGCGGAAAGACCAGCCACAATCCAGAAGGATGCAGTGTACTTTTACGGGCGTAAGTACAGATCTCAATCGCTGGTCGCGACAGGTGTATTTGATCGGGTAGCGAAGAACGGAGTGATTTCTACATCAGCCTACACCCTCACAATGTGCGTACGGCACATATGGATTGAGGTAAACGGTACGCTCTATGAGCTCGACTTCCTCCGCTCTCAAAGGACCAGTGAGAGGTTCGTGGATATTTCGCTACGCGATCTCCAAGACATTGATCAAATGAGGCACGAAGGTAAGGCTGTGCTTCGCGACGAAACCCCAGCCACGGAGCAGCACATGTGGGACAAGTTCAAGCAGAACACAGGGGAGGACGCATTCAGCGGTAGTCGAAAACCGGGGCGTCCTCCAAGAAACTCGTCGGTGCGGCGAGATTCAGGCGACTATGATCGCTTAACAGGTAAAACCGGATGAACACTCTAACCGACACTCGGTTCAGTGATTGCCTGGACTCAGAAAAGATCCGTACCAAGGTCACCGTAAGACCAGAGCCTGTAGCGGGACTGGAATCCCTCGATCCTCTGATTGCAGCTGAGCTGTTGGAAAGTACGCTTAAACAAATTTTTATCCCCAATCAGTTTTCCCTGGCATTCATCAAAGAGATGGTGGGCAGGGCGTCATTACACAGCCAGCAGCTCTTCTCGAGCCAGGCCCAATACTCAGCGAGGGTATTCAACCCACCAGAGCTCGAAGTATCCCCCCTGTGCTTAACGGGTTTGGCCGGGATTGGAAAAAGCCAAACCATTGCGGCGTTGCGCAAGGTACTACCGCAGCCAACAGAGCTGTCGTGTGATCTTTACCAAGGCACTGTGCCCCTGCTGTCGCATTGGTATGCGAGTGCTAGAGGTAAGGCGAGCGGAAAAGCTCTTCTTGAGAACTTTGTTTTTGGAGATAACCCCAAGTTTCGCATGAGCACTGTTGCCATACTTCTAAAGGAGTCGCGACGAGCGGCTAACAAGCATGGGGTCTCTCTCACGATACTGGAGGAGATGCAACACATTAGCACGGGGTCTGGGGCCGCAATGGTGACTGATATCCTGTTGACCATGGCAGCGATTGGCCCACCCATGGTTTTCGTGTGCAACTACAGTCTTGCCCACAAGCTTCTTAAGCGAAACAGCGAAGATACTCAGCGGCTGCTTGCTGCTCCTCGACTGATGTTACCGGAAGAGCCCAATAGCCAGGATTGGATAGATTACATCGCTGAATGCCTGCGGGTGAGCAATGGTTACATTAGCGTGGACATCGTTGAGCTTGCTGAGGAGGTATACCGATGCACTTTTGGGATCAAGCGATTGGTAGCGCTGCTTTTGAAGCTTGCATATGTGGAATGTCGCAGTGCGGGTCGGCAGTCGGTGAATGTTATAGACATCCTTAACGCATACCGGTCTACCGCCTACACAGTAAGCGCCGGTCAGGTGGAGGAATTGCAATACTTGGCGATAGGTGGGCGGCCCAAGAAAGCGCAGCTGCATTTGGTATGCCCGTTTGATGTGCCGGCACCGATGAAGTCGAACGTTGTGAAATTTACGCGTGATGACCGTCATCAGCGTGTCATTTCTAAGGTCTTCGATTCAGCACTGACTGAGCACGAACGAGCCGCTCAGAAGTCTGTGGACGTTCTCGTTCAGACAGATCCCCAACTATCCAAAAAACGTCGGTCCACCTCATTAGTTCAACTGTCGGCAGAGGAGCAAGCGAGTGCATTCTTCGAGTACATCGATACGGTAGCACCGCCCAAGCCGACGAAGCCCAAATAGCGATTCCTTAGTCATGTGTAAAACGGCTTGGGTCTTTTCTATGTGATGAAATCAGATCGTTACGCGCGCTGGGCAGGCGCGTTCAAACAACATGGACTTGCCGCCACAAAACCGGACAGGCTACGAGCCATCAGTCCATGACCATGTGGGCCGCGGCAGGCCGCTTTCAGATAAGTGATAAATAGTCTGTGAGCGTAAGCGAATGTCGGCGTCCATTTCCTAAAAGTATGTAGAGCGTGTTACGCGTACAAAAAAGCCCTTCGTCCTCGCCCCAAACCTTTAACGTGCTCACTACCCAGTCGCCTTCCTGAAATCTACCTCTACTGTCCAAAACAACTTTGCGCGCATAGACAGCTGAAGGCTCTTGCCCAACTGAGTGAACGGCCCCTATCTGCTCAGGCGTCATCGTGAGGTCAAAGAGTATCCAGTCCGAAACCAAGCAAAAGGGGTGATCGGGACATCGCGTCTTAGCCAGATCCGTTGCTGCCTCTAGAGGCAAAGAACAACCTGACATAGGCCCACCTGTTCCCAAACAAATCGCGAAGTCCGAGAGTTTCATGAGTGGCGCCTCCGTGTTCACAATCTCTTCAATGTACGTGTTCGGTAGCCTGGTTGGTCATTCAAAGTTTACCGGTTTGCCAGCTGCGTCTATCAAGGCGTATTGCAGGTCGTGGTGACGACCACCTTGCTCCGTCTGCAACTAGTCTCACGTCCACTCCGGAATGATCGAGCATACTGACCGAGTGAAGCTTGACGCCGTGTGCACTGACTGAGGCGCAGCTTGCGTTGATCGGACAACTGAACCGCTCTGGGTTTCGTAGACACCTCTTTGCCTTACCCCACTGGCCACGGCGATCTGCTGGGCGAAGTCCTTTTTTGCCTGTACCACGGCGTCTTCGATCTGGTTGTCGGCTTTCACTTCGACAATGACATACTTTAGGCTGCCATCCGGATCTTCACGCTGGAAGATGAAGTCTGGACAGTAGCTATACCCTCGAAGGAATGATTAGGTATCAAGCTGTACGCGCTATCAAAGACACTGACAATGCACCGAACAGAAGGATGCCAATGCCCCACAGCCAGTGATTCCAGAACACGAAGAGGCCTACGGTGAAGCGCCGCATCTTGGTCGAGTTATCCATGTATGCGTACAGAGGGAAATTGTAAAAATCGTAGCTTGGTAGGTTGTCTTGGTACAGGCGCAGCATTAGAGAGGAAAGCGATGTAAGTAGCCATGCGCTGAAGAATAACGCCAGCGTATTGAAAAGGGCCACGAGAATCGCCAAGTCAACTTGTAAAGGACTCAATGTAAGGCCCTCTTTGGCAATCAAGCCTAGTGCGGCAATCGTTGCCGTCTGAATGCTGGCCATCCATACAGTCCAATCCTTCATGACCCCCAAAGCCTCCTTCGCGGTCTCCTTCGTTCCGCCAGAAATGGTATTTGCGAAAAAGGACCGTAAGCGTCTGCCAAAGTCACCTTGTATGACTCAGAACGGTATAAGCAGTCCTTCAGAAAGCCGTAGGACGGCTGATAATCCATGGCCTGACCTCATCCGGCGTCATGAAAAGCCTCGTTTATCGCGTTGAGCAAAGTAGCCCTTATAGGCGCGTCACCCTCTCACCTACCAATCCTCAAATACCCGAAAGTCATTCTCTCGGGCATTTGAGCATCCGGTAAAAAAACTTGTAACTCAGTTCACCTTGAACCGTCCCACCAGCCCCTGCTGTTGCTCGGCCAAGCGGGCTAACTCGCGGCTGGTGACGGCGGTTTGTTCAGCACCGGCGCTGACCTGGATAACCAGAGTGTTGATGTCGTTTACGTTGCGGTGGATCTCCTCGGCAACCTGACTCTGTTGTTCTGCCGCCGAGGCGACCTGTATGTTGCTGTCGCTGATGGTCGCGATGCCCTCGGCTATTTCTTCTAGCAACTCCCCTGCGCGCACTACGTTGCTCGCGCCTTCTTGAGCCTTCCCTAGAGTTTCCTGCATGGAAGTGGCGGCACGGTCGGAGCCGGATTGCAGATTGGCGATCATCTTCTGGATACTGACGGTGGAATCCTGAGTCTTTTTGGCCAGATTCCGCACCTCATCGGCGACCACGGCAAATCCACGACCCTGCTCACCGGCACGGGCAGCCTCAATGGCAGCGTTCAAAGCTAGCAGATTGGTTTGCTCTGCTACACCACGAATCACATCCAAAACCGAGGAGATGGAATAGCTTTCACCCTTGAGCTCCTCAATGATTCGGGATGTTTGTTCGGCCTGAACCTCAAGCCCTTTGATCAAGCTGATGGTGTTCTCGATTTCAGCCTTGCCCTGCATAGTGCTGGCATTAACGCGCTGCGACATCTCTGCGGCGTCGGTAGTGCTGCGCGCCACGTCTTTGACCGTGGCGCTCATCTCGCTGATGGCAGTGACCACCTGATCGGTGCCTTGACGCTGCTGGACGACGTTATTGCTAGTTTGCAGGGCCACAGCCGAAGACTGCTCGGCGGCGGTCGCGACCTGCGCCGTGGCACTCCCGATCTCACGGATCACTTCACCGATCTGTATGGCCATGTTATCCAGGTTACGCGAGATCTCGCCAAACTCGTCTCTGCCGGTGTAACGGGTTCTGGCAGTTAGGTCACGCGTGGATAGCGAAATAAGGGTGCGGTTCACGTCGACCACAGCGATTTTGATATTGCGAATAATCACCGAAGCGAGCCACAGCACCGCAATCAACATCAGAATGACGGTGGCTATTGCGACATACAGACTGCGCTGGGCATCGGTACGCGCGACATTGGCTAGGCTCACGACCGTCTGGCCCAGTTCAGCCTCGACCTGAGCCATCATGTCGATACGGCTGGTGGAAAGGTTGAACCAGTCTTCGGGTTTGATATTAAGCGGATCGCCTAGAGGCGTATCAAATCCGAGTTTTTGCAGGCGAGCTACATCGACGGATGCGGGCTGTTGTAGAACCGCATCCAGCTTATTTTTGAACACGGCAGGAGCCCAGCGTTGAAAGGCCTCGAAATAGCCGGAGAACTCGCCCATGTTGCGGCTGAAACGTGACAACAGCGGCGCATCAAAACGGTTTTGGTTGAATGCCAGGCCAAGCAGTACACGCTCTCGACCAGAGCGCTCTTTCATGTCTACGAACTGATTGAGTGAACTCAGCCCACGCAGGATTTCCGGATCCTCAATGCTGGTTTCCAGTGAGTAAGAGAAGCCGATCAAATTTTTGATAAGATCGGTGAATCGGGTGCCGGACTCGCCGTTATTGATTGCGAGCGTGTCCACCTGCTGACGCAGTCCGGCCAAACCATCAATTGCGCGCAGCATCTTGTCAGGCGCGATAAGACCCTCGGTCGATTGCGCATGCATCGCGCTCACCGCACGGTCGGTTTCTTGGCGTAAGACTTTCAACTTGTCCTGCATCGTCTTACCACCGCTGCCCAGAAACACGCCGCTTGCGCCGCGCTCACGCTGGATAGTGGTTACTACGTCACTGAGTTTCTGCGCGGTGCCGGTAGCGGTGACCGCTCGGTTCATCTCGCTCAGTGTCTCTCGTTTGTCAGCTACAAAAATCCCGGCGAAGACCAGAAAGCCCAACAGGGGAAACATCAAAATAAGCAGTAGCTTTGTACTCAAAGGAGCATTTCTAAGCATGGCAGGCCTCAGGGCTTGAAGATGTTGTTTAAAGCTATCCAAGGCGAACGTTCTATGAAGTCGACGTCTGATAGAACCCAGGATGGTTCAGTAGTAGCCTGCCGTAGCCAGTTTTTTCTCCGTTCGGAATGTTTCGGCTGAAACCAGCAAAGCTTTACCTGTAGCTACCCCCATTCCTTCGGAAGAGACCTTGCGATAGCGAGTGCCAGCGATACAGCCGAATAAGCGTCTACAATAATGACTGTGGGAATTGCTGTGAGCCGTCCACTAAATCATCTAATTCAATGTATCGGATCATTGAGACCCCGAAGTACTCCGCGGACACGCCAGACACTGATCAAGTGCGGGAACCCCGGGGATTTCTCAGATCCACACCACACCGCCACCGCGTCGCCGAAGGTCCCAGCGCTTTCAAAAATTCGTAATTCCCCACTGATTGCTATGCCGACCCGTTTCAGATATGCGTCCTTGTGTCCGTCTTTACTGGCAACGAAAGCTACAAGCTCACCCTGTAAGCCTTGTAAACTTTCCGAATTGACAAAACAGTGCGACTCCAGCAACACCCAGTCGTGGTGACGTATAAGTGGGTAGCCACTGTAATCGACGACTCTGGCGGCGGTGAGAGGCGCTCCCAAGATTGCACTTTTACTAAGAACTTGGGCCTCATCCCTCCCGACCGCTACTACCGAGTCATAAAGGACCCCAACGATTGGCATGAGACGGACTTTGTTTCGCCGCAGCACCAACGCCGGTGCGACTCTTTCGCTCACAGATTGCTCACAGGCAAGTGTTAGCTTACTGACATCCGATTTGTCCGAATGATATCGGCGAGCAAATATCTTGTCGTTGTACAGTGCTACGACCGGCTCGCCGCACTTGGCTGCGCGATCGAGGGAAACAATCACTACTTGTCCTTTACGGGCGAACGCTCCCAAAGAGTCACTCTGGATTGCGTAAAGTGCGATTTCGCCCAGACTCTCTAGGGAGAGGGTGGCTGCAGGCTCTCCCGATGAAGCTACGTGGTCCTGCGTCTTCGCACTGAAGTCACCATGGACATGATAATGCTGGGGAGTATTAACTAGCGCGGCTGGTGCCGGTGGGGCTTCCGCGAAGAACATGTCTTCATCGTCACGAGTCAGTCTCCCCATGAACCTTGCATACGATGCGGCGCAACTGCGGATCATTCGGTCTACTTCCAAGAACCCATCAGCGACCACTCCGGCATCGTAAGGTGTAATCTTCCGGAGGTCATGGTGTGCTTGGTTGATGGCTGTGTAGAAGTGGGTCCCCGTCTTCAAGTGACAGCAGTTCAAGAGCTTTTCAAAAGGAGGCTCGTGGAACGGCGGCTCGCCTGCGTTGCGCGCGGCTGCGATGTGACCAATCAGATCTGCGAGCGTTGGTTTGTAGATTAACATCGGATCAGCTGCGAGCAGGTCCCAAAGGCGATTCTCGATATGTAGCCGAACTCGCTCCACAAATTGCTGACTCATGACAACATCATTGGGGGAATCGGCCCATGTCTGGTGACGCTCTTTGACTTCATCGATCGTCGGTGTCAGCGCAATCGTCGATCTGGATGACGACAGAGGGCTGATCTGAAGCATTGTCCATGATGGGAGCGCAGAAGAGCTTCTTGGCAATTTGTCCTTAACCGCGGCGATGAACCGATTGTCGTTCGAGGTAATGAGGATCGCCATCCCTGCAGCTACTAATGCAGGAACCGCAGCCGCGACATTTTCAGTGTTGATTGGATCGAAAAAAGTTTGAGGGTCGTCAAGTTGGAGGATCTCCAATGCCCCCGTCCGTGCACGGATACGTTCCCAAAGGCTAAACACGAACGCCCATACACAGGCTCTCAAGTGCGAAGAGTTCATGATTTGATGGGCCTGAACGCGCACATTACCGAACCCCGCGTAAAGGCCTATTCCTTGAGTGCGGGAAGGGTCGAGTCCAACGTACCGAGGTCCACCATTGTAATGAGGACGATATATCAGATTGAGCCAAGCGGTCGTGCGTGCCTCTAGGGTGTGAATGAGGCCTTGAACCTGGTGTTCGACCAACTCTGGCAGTCGAGTGAGCGTTTGGACAGCTATTGCAGCGCGCTTGATAAGTCTCAGTCTTTGACTCGCGGCTACCCAACGGTTACGAGCCGCCTCAATAACGTCAATCTGGCGTGTCAGGCCAATAAGAGGTTCTGCTGCGTTGATCGCCTGCGTGAGTACAAGCACTTGATGCCTTATTGGCAGCATGCGCAATACGATCACTTCGTCGATTTTTTCTCCTCGTGAAAATGACCAGGTCCCCAGATAGTTCGCCAGTAGTGGCTGCATTAGACCGTCGACAGCGTTGCGTTGGGCACCTAAGGTCAAAGCGTGCTGCAAATTGGCGAATCGGTTAGCAAGGACCCCACCAGCGAGATCTTTTGGCAGCGTGATTTGGTCCGGGAGCTCCAATTTTGAAAGCGGGAGCTTCGCTACCAGCGCATCCCACAGCTTATGTGCATTCGACTGGAGGGGACGTAGGTCGGTTGCGAAACAATTATCTTTGAGCGCTTCAACTACATACGCAGATTTGCATAGATCAAGAATGCTGGTCCTAGTTTTGTAATCAACAAAAAACTTCAAGCTCTCCGGGAGAGACTCATTTAGCTCACTGGCAGCAGCTTGTTGCCATTCAGCCAGGGATTTTGCGGCGTCATTGTGCGCTCTAAGTCCGATCTGCAGTGCAGCGGCAATGTCGGAATCTAACAATGCGTCAGCTGGCACCTCAGCCAAATCCGTTCCGCAAACAGGGCAATCCGTGATTGGTTGGTCGGGGTTTTGTCTTTGATGCCACTGCGCGACCATGGTGTAGAGCTGCTGACGTGCGGCTTGTTGCTTGTTTTGCTGCCGCTTTACATGGGTTTCAGCTCGCTGCGCTAGCTCATTTAGTTTGGTGACAAGCCATTCCTTATCCGCGTCGCTGATCTCCTTAACCTGCTGTAATACACGCAGGGAAGGCAATCCCGCAAGAGCGGCAGAACTCAGATGCTCACGTGCAAACGCAAGCTGATTAAGCAACGCCTTACTATGCTCTGACGTCTCCGCGGAAGCGGAGCTCCCAAGGATCGTTTCAATATCCACCAAACCCGTAGCCTGATGTTGAATCAATCTGGCCCGAACAGCTGCGATAGCATTGCTGCAGTTCTGTTCAGCCGTTGCCTTATCGGGAGTGAGCAAGTCTGGCTCAGGCCCAAGCGTTTCGCTTTCAGCGCGCCAAGCTTCAAGAAAGGACTTCTTCCCGTCTACGAATTGAATTCGAGCACTGTCTTTCGCGTCTGTAGCAGAGTCGGTTTCGTCTTTATCGAGACGGCGGACCATTCGCGGAAGTCGCAGACCCAGATCCTGCAGCGGCCTCAACCCTGTAAGCTGAGCAATAGCTTCTGCAAAGCTTGTCTTGTCGTCGAAACGCATGTTTGCAGCGATCGCAGGCATAAGCGTTCCGGCTTCAATTGCCCACTGCGGCAAAGCTAGCGCCTCTAATCCACTTGAGACTTCAGAGACCACTCCTCGATCATTTCGCTTTAGTTCGCGCCTCACCGTCGTGAAATTACCATCTTGGTCTCTAAGGTCTATCTCCACCCATGTATCACAGGCCGGGCGGTCAGCTAGCAGCAAAAGATCCTGTGCTGATGGCAAAGGAACAATTGCTGGAAGAGTAAAGTTTTTCTCGTCATTACTGCCGCTTGAGATGACTTCTACAGAGATTGGGTTGTGGACATGGGACGGCATATGTTGGGACCGGTGAGCTTTTCCGGTAAGGCACCACATCATTGCGCTCTGGAGAGCGGATTTGCCCGCTCCGTTGAACCCCCAAATGCAGGTGACGTCACGATCAAGTTGAAGCGTGAATACCTCAGGCGCTTTACCAGCTGCACCGCAGTGGCGGTGTAATCCAGCAAAACGATGAGCGCGAAGCTGTTGAATACGCCAATGAGGACGAGCGATACCGGTGGTTAAGAACCGGCCGGTTGCGACGTGCGCCGTCGGTTTTGCGATTGCCGCCAGCAATTGCTCTGCTTCTGCACCTACTACTTGTTTGGCCTGAACCCAAAACTCTTTCCGCTTCGCGTAAAAGCCCAACACCGCCCGAGCATCGTCATTATCTAAAACGAACGCGTCGGCGCCGTCAGGTAGATTGATTGGTCGACCCTCGCAAAGCACGTCGACGATTTGATCCAACGTGCAATGTTCCAATTCCATCGGCTCGGGTTGTATCGGGGGAGCGGCTTGCATGAGGTCGTTCCTTGGCATCATCAACAAATACGGCTGAGACGCTGAACACGATACGACTCACCGGCTGACTTAACGCCTAGCAGGAGATGGTCGCGTAAGGCGTACTACAGGCTGCTCACAACATAAAGTTTTAGAAGGGAATAAACCAGCAGAGTTACCTTCAAAGCGAGCTCGAAGATTGCAGCCGCACGGCTTCTGCCTTGAATTCCGGCGTGAATCATTGGGTGCTCATAAACTTCCTCCTATGCTCAAAGCATAGTCTGGAGATGTCTACGATGCCGGGGGCGATTCAGGAAGTAGCGGAGCACTTGTAGCTTCTCAAATGGTAACAGGTGTCTTTCTCCCCCCCGACTCATTCCGAGATACGCTCCCCTAGCCGCTCACGCGCGTACTCTCGCAGCGCGACCGAGCCTAAATCGTCGAGGACCGAGAACGGTAGCCGCTCTGATGTATCGAGTATCCGGCGCGCGGGGTGGCAGGGTTCGAGGAGGTCTAGAATTTGATCGGCGACTTTACGATCACGTGTTGCCATTGCGCTTGCGCCGACAAGGAGTAGGATTTGGCGACGGTTGACGCTAGCAACGCTGGTGAAAAGTTTCAAGGCAATGTCGGAGGTAGCGTGCGCGCCGACGAAGTGGGCTGCGTGAGTGGCCAATATCGGCGGTAAATCAGTCAGAAAGGTTGGGGCTAGATGCTCGGTAACGCTCGGGTCGAGGATTGCGGCATCGGCAAGCGCTACGATAGCATCGAGGCGGATCCATCGTGACTCTCTGAGACTGACGAGGTTCGAGATCTTCTGCTGGATCCTGAAGCTGCACTTATTTACCGCGACTATCAGAGCGATTTGGCTGAGAGTTCTGTCGCTGGTTGTGCTGGCAAGATTAAGGAGCATTTCGCCGACGGGATCCACCAAAGATGCATAATTTGCGAGAGAAATCACCGCCTCTTGCGCAATAGTGTAAGTGTCTCGGATCGGGGTATGGTAATCGGCACTTGACCATTGGTCGCGCGCCAATCCTAGAAGTGTCTTCTGGTGATCGGGATGCGGCCTCTCGCGGATGATCGAAACAAGTGCACGCCGTACTCTTGCGCTGGGGTCGGATGACAAAGCCAAGAGGGGGGCCGGTAGCGGATCTGACAAGGATGATGCAAGGTGGAGGAGCGCGGCGTGCCGGGCATCCGCCCGATTGTGCCGCAGCGAGCGCTTGACCAGCGTGACGTTGCCGATCTCAATCGCCACTTTAGTCGCCGCGAGAGCATCATCCTTACTGTTCGCGATTTCGAGCCAGAACTCGACGCCCGGCGCAGCATTGCCACCATTAGCAACAATCACTGGCACGACTAGTCCGAGCGTTTCCGAATCTAGCCCTAGGACGTTCTCGGTTAGAATCTTGAGCGCGTTAAGCCCCACACTCCCTGGGCCACTGTGGTTCGACCCGAAAGCACTGATGATTTCGCCTAGCTCGACAGGAAGGTGATCGGTGATCTGTTTCCGCACTGCCGCTCGATCCTCGACATTGATCTGGTAGCTGGCGCGGTCTATATCGGCGAGCAACATAAGCTGCTTGCTAGGCTTAGCGGAAAGGTTTTTGATCTCGTTGATCAGAAGACCTGGCACACGAGCTAATGCAGTCTCAGTGAGTGCCTTGCGTAGTTCGACTGCCATCACACCATCCGCAATCCTTCTCGCTAGCCTCTGAACGATTTCAGGCAGCCAATTTTGCCCGAGTGTTTCCCAGACCTCGGATTCGGCATCAAGCCCCTTAGCACACGTTACAATAGCGTCGAGTTCGGCAGGTGAGGTATGGGTGTTGTTCAAGCGCAGATTTCGTGCCCAAGGGAAAACCAACTCAGCCATGCGGGGATGCTCGGCAATAGCCTTCCATGCTCCAACTGAGCGCAGATGCCGAATATAAACCTCGATAAAGACGCCCGAGGTGTAGCCATCTTCCTCGTGGCTCCATTGCATCGCCTCTTCGACAGCTGCGTCGCGCTCACCATCCTCAATTGCGCGCCACTCTTCCGCGTAGGATAGGTCATAGCCGCGCTGAATCGCGACGAGATCGTCGAGCGCAGAATCAACGATAATTTCGTAGCCGACCAGATCTCGGATCGCGCCCGTAGCGACAGCTTCCGCGTTCGTCTCGTAGCCGTTGCCGACCATACGTCGAGCCGCATCCAGATATGCTGGGGTGAGATTAGGTGCGATACGGTCGAGGCGTGCGGCAAACTGACCCCCGTAACTCCCTCGCTCTAACCCCAATTGTTCTCGGACGAAGCGAGCGGCGACCACAGCGGAGCGCGGGTCTGCCGAAACCCCGGCGTACCAGTCGTCGTCAAACACTGGTTGTTTCCAGTTGTCGATCAAAAACGATATGCCACGCTGAGTTCCTTTGAGCAGCCAATAGGCTACGCGGCTCGGTATCGACGCCGTTGAGCCGACTTCTGAAGCGAGTTCAAGCAGGTTGGGGAAATCCGAGGCAGGGTCGATTAGGCCCTCGTCGAGCCACGCATCTATAGCGGTCTGGCTGGATTCGTCAATTTGGAAAGGAGTATCGATTTTACGTTGCGCTACGAATTTGCGTGTCGCCTCAACGACGCGAGCAGCGGTTTCCATGCCCCAGGCGCGATTTTCAAGGGGCAGGCGTGTCAATGCCAAAATCAAGGTCTGGACCGCACACTCGCTGCGCAGCCAGTGACGAGTTAGAAAGAGTTCAACCCCCTGTCGCACGCTCGGATGGGTGAAGGAAATCGTACGCAACGGCTGGCGCAGGTGACGTGCCGCGACCATACGATCAATTAACTTGTCTAACTCTTCGCCCAGATTGCGATCTAGCGGTCGCAAAGATCGTTGTAGAGGACTGAGTTGGTTCCTGTCGAACTGATTCCGCGCCGCTAGCAAAGCCCAAACGACAGCTGCGATTCCCGATGAATCGCTGGCCTCTAGGGCTCTTACGACAACGCCGCCCACCGCGTCTCGATGAGCATGCTCAAGTAATCGCCTGGAGAATGCATGATCGCTCTCCTCAAGTTCGGGCCCCTGCGCCATCTGCTGAAAGTAAAGATCAATCTCGAAAGGGGTCTCGAGTTCGGCCAGCACAGCCTTGCGAAATGCGTAGGCCTTTGGCTGCAAAGCCGGCGGGAGCTGGTCCATGCGACTATCAAATATTTCTCGAAGCTGGCCGCTGCGATATTGCGCGGCATCTAGTTCGACAGACCACTGACTCAGCACGTCCTGAGCTTTGCCCATGATGTCGCTACGCGATGTGATCACAAATTGATGGTTGGACGAGGCCTTGGCTAACAAGCGAGGTAGCTGCTCGGTCCAGCTATCCGCGCCTTCTCGCAGGCGATACTGGCCCCACGGATCCTCAATGTAAAAAAGCGTCGGTCCGTGATTGCTGAGCTTCCTCGCACTGGTCGGAGCGTTGTCGGCGCTGAGCGTTACCACTTCCAAGCTTCCGTCGCGCTGTCGCGCGAGCTCGCATAATCTGAGCGCGGCCTGCGTTTTGCCCGTGCCTGACGGACCACGGATCACGATGGCTCCCTTATCTGTCAGTTGCTCAACCATGTCGTGGAAATTCGTTGGCGGGACGAAATGCTCTAGGCTAGCAAGGCTTGAAAGGAACCCATCATGTTCACGCACGATCGCCAAGAGATCCTCGCGGGTCCAAATTCCGGGGACCGCCCCACGGGTGCGCCGCTTTGCTTCAGAGCGTAGCTTGGCGAGAAGGCTATCTTGGTTCGGCCGAGGTACGTGTAACAGGTCCGACATCAGTTCGCGTAACACCGATGCGAGGTGTTTTTCCGTGAGGCCGCCCCAGATCGCGACACGGCCTTCTGGCGACTTCTTGAGCGTATCTTTGAGAATGCTAGGGAACTCACCCTTGTCAGCCGCTTCTTCAAAGCCCTGGACCAAGAGGCCTCGGGCGACACCTTTCACGCTGGCAGTGGTGACGAGCAGATAGCGCGTGTCAGGATCGTCAAGATGGTGAAAAGCCTCGCGCCGGCCGCCAGGCTTGTCGGAACCGTGCTTCAGCAGCCTTATGAAATCGTCAATCGACCAAGGCTCGCCTGTATTGCGCTTGACCTGCACTACAAGCTTATAACCGCCGGCGACTATTGCGCTTGGCTGCATTCGTCCCGGAACGGTGGGTTCGAGATCGACCTCGAGATCCTCCTCGTTAGCGGGCTCAAGCACCAAGCGAGTGGCGGCTTTCGAGATGAGCAGCAGTTGAAAAGCGGCGAGGATCGAGACATCAAGTTGATAGTCGAAGCCAAGCTGCGCAGCGGCGGCGCCACGGATTGAACCTGTCGCACTCATTAAACGTGTGTCCCCTTTCCGTTACGTCCCGAATATTCAACTCGCCCCCAAGTAGGCTCGTCAGCCACTCAGCTCTGTGGGTGTAATCACCAGCGTAGGACTGACCCAATTACTGAAACCTCACTGACCCGAGTTCCTACCTTAGGAACCGTTACCAGTACTGGATTTTCACCGATTGGTGTCGGGTCAGCGTAGCATCGGTCACTGGGGTCAATCCGACGTCAGCGCCAATACCTAGCTCACTGTTTACTCAAATAGGCTTACTCCACGTTATCTGTGGATACAGCTGCAATTGAGAAGTGCAGGTTGATCAGAAGGTGATAGAACACGATGTCCTTATGTCCCCTGCGGCGAATCTCCCTCCCTGACCAAATATGGTCCTCGTCTCGGAGCGTTTCCGGCACTCCAGGCTTGCCATCAACAGCGGTATAACCGCTGTATGTCTGTTGCGAAACGTGATCTTTATAGCCACTCACAAGTTTGGAAAAATCCTTGACGTCGCAGTAGCCGACCATCACAACCGGGCTGAGAGACTCACCGTCATATCCTGCCATCTTGTTTAAATGCTCTTTGATCACATTGGTGTCGACCGAAAATAGACGAAATGCTTCGAAAATTCCGATTCGGGTGTTATCGCTTGATGTGATGAAGCCATCGATCTCGCCAGGCCCTTTGCCCGAGGACGAAAGTCCGCCCCTTTTTTGATCCCGCAGTGACAGTTTTGCATGTGACATTCGTTGGTCGAACAGTGAAACGAACCAATCGTTGACCCAATTCTCCAACTTTATGCCTTTAAAGCTGACGTTTCCCTCTTGGTCTCTGGTGGCAACCTGCAAGTTACGCTTGCGAAGCACGAGCTCGCCCGCCACGGCGAGCATGGCATCCCTGATATATTCATGGGGCGCTTGATCCGGGTTTACCACCTCAACGTAGGACTTGAAGTCTTTCGCAATGATCTGGTTGTAATGCTTTTGCAACTGCACAACGCTACGCTGGGAACTCTCGGCCATGATCAAGAGAAAGTCCTTCGTCGAAGGAGCGTCTTTCTCGATCTTGGCTAGCTCAGATATCAGGTCATCAATTTCAAGTTCGTCTAGCGTCTTGTGGTTGATTTCCTTGTAGCGGGCAAGGATTTTCTTGACTGTGAAAGAGTCTCGACGGGCTAAAAGGGCCCTGCAATAGGGGGTGAAGACGAGCCTACGCTCCTGCTGCTCAGGGCTGAGCTGAGCCCAAAAGTGGTCGATTCCAGTAACCCCGCTGAGTTGGAACGCTTCTAAAACTGTTGCAACCCAGTACTCATCCATATGATCTGGTGGCCCCATTCCTGCGCTTGTGAGGAAGGTGGTCAAAGCGCTTTTGAGTGCGGGTTTGTTCTCATTGACGGCGAACAGTTTGACGTGACTATAAAGAAGCACGAAGCCGTGGTGCTTGCGTTTGGATTTCAGATACAGCGAATCCATGATTCGCACGCTCTTGGTTGGATCCGTATCGCAAAATGCTGTTGCGATAACCTGTCGCTTAAAATAATCACATTCATTATGGTGCGCTCGGTCATCTGACTGGCCCGGGGAGGCACGCCAGTCGTGAGGAGGTGGAAGCTCGTTCGCAAGTGTTTGAAAGCGAGCAGGATCATCCTTATGGATTTCATACAGTTCAAGAAGCTGAGCCTTGTAGTCATAGCTTTGCCACACTTTTCGAACTCGAATGGAAACTTTACCGATGGCGTTATCACATCGATCCTCAGCCAGCTTTTTCTTCGCAGCTGAAAGCATCCGCGACGCAATCTCCGTACGGCCTGTGTTAAAAGCTGAGGTGAACGCGTCCTCTATTGACTGAAGGCCCAGCTCGCCGTCCAATTCAACAGGGTGCCTATCAATCGTATCGTGTAACTGTTGTGCCCGAGCGATGACAGACGTCCTCTCTAGCAGCGCGAATAGAAGATTCAGTGGGATGGAGGGGGCGCACCGGACGATGAAGTCCTTATACAACTCGTCTGTAAATGAATTTGAGTAGTCGCATACCTGTTGCCAGAGATCGAGTCTGTCGGAGCCAAACCCTTCAAAGAGACGAACGTATTTTTCGCGCTTTCTAAAACCACATACACGAATGATTTCATGGACTCTTCTCGCTATCACCTGCTTTGCGCTGGCGTCCGATGATGCGCGTCCGACGCTCATCAGGACCTGAAGATAATGGCGAACCGCTTGAGCAAATCCGAATGCATTGCCGTTCTGGCAGTCGAGCTGCTCCGGCCATTCATCGCAATGGCTAGAGAGATTTAGCATGAAATCCTGACCCGTCCCTGCGAAAAGTTGTCCCCACGAGAGCGCGCCGAAAAATGAACTCGGTTCAAGGCTTCGCAAACCTGTCAGGTTGGCAAAAAATTCAACTTTGTATAGCGTACGTAAAGACTCACGGACTGCTTCGCAGATGGCCTCAGTCGGGTCCGTGCCAGTGCGCTCGATACGATCAATGAGCCAAAAACCTAAAAGGTATTTAAAGTGCTGACGCGTCTGCTCTGACCGCGATGCTTCTACGTCGACGCTGAGTCCTGCGAATGCCTGGGCAAGGCAGGAGACTTGCTGGTCTGCTAGCGAGTTCAACAGTGTGAGCAGGAGGCGATACTCAAGTCCTCTGAAGAAGTCAGCCGAGTGAAATGCGCATTGCTCACCGAGCTTTTTCAACGCGGAGACGAAACGTGGTAGAAAATTTGGCTCATTCTGAATAGCCCGGACGTACTCGCGGCACAGCAACTGATGATATCCATCCGCAATGTTTTGAAGGTAAGCAGTATCTTGATCGCGTGACCATTCAAAGTTTCGTTTTGCCAGATGGAAGAACGCGACGTCGCTGGTCTCCTTTCGAGCCAGCAGCAAAATCATGTAGTTGGGTAGGTCATAATTGGGTAGAACGACGTATAGTAGATATTTAAGGACTGGGCGATGGTCATTCGCCAAATCAACCAGTTTCTCCACCAAGCCTGAAGAGGCGAGGTGTGCAGTCTCAATGCGAATACTGGCTTCCACCACAGTTGACAATAGCCAACTGTAAAAAAGCTCTTTCTCTCTTAGCCACGAACCCTGCAGGCTTGTGACGAACTCAAAGGCGCTTGACGCTTCGCCCAATGGTGCCGAGTAAATCTCTTCAAGTGAGCTTAGCGTCGGCCTAGAAATCTCTTTCTCCGATATCGTTGAATCTGATCGATCAGTATTCTGATCGATGACAGGATCGCGATGTATCTCCGTGGGCAGAATGCGCGCTGAAAAATTATGTTCATTGATAGATTGTCTGACGAAGCAATCAATACTCGTGGAGAACGCACGGTCATCGGCTAGAAAGTTAATTAGCAGGTCATGAAATTCTTCGCGCTCCGCGTACTGTAACCGATCAAAAATGACGGGCATTACCCATTCGCAATTCACGCGGAAGCACATCATCCAGCGACTGAACGCTTCCTCGGGTGAATCATTGCTTCGCAAATCCGCCCAAACCTGAGTGCTTATCTCTGCACAAAAGTTCTGATTGCCGGGCATTAATCTGAAAATGTCACCGTCTAGCTCAAGCTCGGGTAAGAGTTGTTCGACGGAGAGGCGATCACCAAACTCGGCTTGAAGGAGGGGTTTCAACTTACCCTCGTCGCAGGCGTAATGTGGTCGAATGCAGCCATTCCTGCCCTGCAGGATATCCTTCAGATGCTCAATGGCTTCGATGATCGGAATCAGGGTCTGGTCGACGATGGTAATATCTCTCACAGGGGTCGCGTGGGTAGCACACCAGCCTGCGTAAAACGATACCAACCCAAATTCCTCGAATCGAGAAAGAGGAATGTCGGTGCCCAGATATACTTCACCTTCAGTCCGCGGCCATTGCAGTCGACCGCCCAATACTGCGTCTACCGTATCGCGATCTAGGTAAGGGGTCGCCAGGTCGGCGTGAGTGAGGAAAATGGATAACGCCTTGGCGTGACGCTGATCCTCATAAGATGGAGCGCGAACTTCCGAATCCTTATTCGCATAACCTGCCAACAACGCCTTCAGATGCCGCCAGCTTTCCGAATACTCATTCATCGTTGTGCCTTTCCTTTGCATAAAGTGCGCTTCTATCAATCATTATGTTTATCCGCCGGCGCACGAGGCAAGAGAGGGAGACGCAACAATTCGTCCTCGGAGCGGAGGTATGAATCGTGGGACGTCGCGTTTTCGGCAAAGAGTTGGCAAGCACTGAAGTGAAAACGTATTCACCGAGCAGTTGTCACAGAAACCCGCCAACGAGCAAATTTGACGCAACGGATAGGAGGTGCCATGAGCAACCCGCGTTACCCCCAAGAATTCAAAATCCAAGCAGTCAATCAAGTGACCGAAAAGAAGCTGCCTGTCGCTGAGGTAGCAGCCCGTCTTGGCGTGTCGACACATAGCCTCTATGCCTGGATAATCCAGGGCGATTCAGCCCGAGGTGTTGGGGCTAGAGAATGCCGTGACGTAGTCGATGGCGAGTGTTAGCTCTGACAACAGGCCATACGGTCGAGATATTCGGAAGTCTTAGTGTTTAATTGGCAGTCATGTTAGGGAAGACATTGAATGGTAAGTATAAAACGGCACTTTCACCCTATAGGTCAAGGTGGATTTTTTTCTGAACATCATAAAGTTGGTCTCGGAAAGGAGTTCATTATCGTATATGACTGTGGAGTTGCCCATAATCGAAGCGGCGCAGACAGTGTGGTGAAAACAAACCTCCTGAACGGGGTTGAAATTGACATATTATTCATATCTCACTTTGATTATGATCATGTTTGTAAGTTAAAGGTTCTATCCTCGCATGTGGGGAGGATAAAGAACGTAGTCATGCCGTTGCTGAGTAAAGATGAAAAAATTCGCCTGACAAATCTATTCAGAGCATCTGGATTCAACTTGCTTAAGTTGATTAACTCGCCTGAAAAATTCTTCGGTAGTACCACAAGAGTTTTCAGTGTGGCCCCAGGAGTTCCTCGAGACGGAGACGGTGATGACCCTAGAGATGAAGCGGCAGTATCACTCGACTCACTTTCTCCAACAAAGAGCTTACGTAGCGGTGTGAAAATTAGTGTTCGAATTGGCGCGGTCCCGCCCAGTCATGATTGGGTGTTTATTCCGTATAATTATGAGTCTGCTACTAATTTGGCACTGCTTGAAGCAGAGCTTACAAAGGTAGGCATCAGTCCTCATTTGATAAAGACTGATCCTAAATATACTCTTGATAAGTCTATTGTTGAGCGTAAGGTTATTAAGGACGTATACAACAGGCTCCCTGGTGGTATAAATCTCAACTCCATGATTGTGTACTCAGGTCCAGAGAATTGCACGTCACGATTGAGGCTTAGGGAAAACTCACAAGATCGTATTAAAATACACAAAATTCCATGGCTAAACTCTCATGCCAGTTTGGTTGCTCAGAAGTATCCTGTTTGGAAGGATTACCTTTCGGAAGAGGATGATCTTCGAGATCTTGATTTTATCTTCGATTACGAATTTGAATGTTTATTCCAGCTGCCAGGCTGTATTTATACTGGAGATGTTGATTTTAACCAGGTTGACATTCCCCGCGTGTTTCGAGAAGTGTGGGATCATGTCGGCACTTTGCAAATCGCCCATCACGGAGCAGCGCCGTGCTTCGATAATTCGATATTGAAGGGCCGAAAGCTAATTTGCCCTATAGCTGTTGGTACAAAGTTTCTTCTAAAATATAGGCATCCTGCAAAATCCGTGATCGATAGTATCATCATGAATGGATGTGTACCGGTTTTTGTCACCGAACTAAATGAAGAGTTTATTCAGGTTATTTCGTGACGATTGCGAGAGCCAAGTGCGATTCAGAGCATCATATCGTGAATGATGCCTTTCATGCGGTTGCCGAAACGGTTTTAGTCTTGTGGAAATCTGAGAACAGGCTGTTAAATCCAACGCTGAATTGACCCACGTGCTCAAGTTCGATTAACCCACCCTCAAGTCAACACAAATCCAGTAACAGTAGTGGTTATTGAGGAGTCTGCCCGGGTCAGTGATATCTTGGCAACTGGGTCAATTCGGCGCCGGCACCAACAGATAAACAACCGTCGCTGCTCAAGACGGCAGAAATCTACTCGTCTGATACCAATAAATAAAAATGGAATTTATTAATATGTTTTATTCCGTCGGCTCAGGAAGCCATTTCTGTTTCTATATATATCAAAGACAGATGTTGAGTTGCTATTGCTAGAAAACTCAATAGATCTCGCGAATTAGCAGAGACCAAAGAAACAGGATATTTCGGGTATTCCCCTGCATGTGCCGAGGCATTCATTAACTGATAAACTTGAAAGGCAGCCAAAAGTATTGAGTGCCAGTTCTTTGTTGGTTGAGGTAAGTTTGGAGCAGGCCTTAGCATAATGGTGAATAGTGTTGGCTTTAGAATGACGTCAAACTTGTCATCCATTGCCTCGCTAAACTTGGTGGCAAGAGTCGAAAGCTTATCTGGCGCACTTCTCAGGACTTGCGAAAATATAATCGATATTATTGAGTTTTTATTAGTTGAGTTTGGCCGATAACCTTTTTTATCCGGAATATTCGCTAAGGTTGTTTCAAACTTTGTCAATACCTCATCAGTAGATCCGGGCAACTCTAGGATTGAGTCTATTAAGCTTCTTATTTTTCGATCGTTGACTTTTGAGAGTTGTCTGAGACGGTCAACGATATTTTTTTCGAGATCGTATAGCCAGGTTGACATATGGTCAATCTGAGCGTCTTCACAATTCAAAAGTTCAACTTCAGAGCACCATAAAAGATCTGAGACATGAAGGTATGCTTCAGATCCTCCTAACACGGGAAACCACCTTGGAAGAGTCACTGGTGAGCTAATTTGTGATATTTTGAAGTTTTCTTTCAAAAGTATAATAACTGTAATTTTCCCTCCCGGAGGGACTCTTGTTTCCTCGAAGTGCACACGATTGCTTTCTAGCAGACGAGAAAAATCAGCCATTACGGAATTTGCAGTTAGAAATAATGTTTCTCTCAGAACAAGAGGGATAACTACATCGTCGCAATTAGCTTGTCGTAACTCATGAGCTATAGCATCTCTTGAGCCGTGAGGGATCTTTACCCAAAATAACCGCAAGCGAGAGTTTTCTTCCCAACTAACAGCGCCCAGTAATTCAATTATTTTAGAGGCATCCAATTCCATTAACTGATCTCCGGTATCGAGCAGGCTGCCAACCGCGCCATTAGGCGAACAGCTGGTTTAACGTGGCCATCATTGTGTTTTAGAAAGTTTGATTTCACACCTGATACTAACAATACAGGTGCTGTGGTAGTACTTCCCGCGAGAGACATGTTTGCGAGTTCATTGTATCGGGCGATTGGACAGGACAGCGCTTTAGGATGCTTCTGTCCAATTTGGTTCAATACTCGAGCAATTGCATAAAGCCAAAGCTCGTCTTTTCTGGTTTGTTCACTAAGATATCCAGATAGCTGATGTTTGAAAAATGAATAGAAAGTGCTCCTGCTCAGAACCGAAGGACTAAGTCTAGCCTTTGTGAAAAGTTCGAAACTATTAGCGTCCAAGGCCGTCGTTGCTGGGGAATTGTTAGATGCAAGCCAGTCACAAAAATCAACCATTAGGTTCACGGTCAAATAAGGGTGGCCGCTGGTTTCCGCGAATACGGCATCAGCGAAAGACGGGGTGAAGGGCAAGTTTTGCGAAAGGACTTTTTTAATGAATTGACCGAATTCAGAGTCCTCTGCCCCTTCAATATGCTCAAATAGTGGAAAATGATGCTGTCTGACTAGAGGGCTTAATTGATTTTGCGTCGGAATTATATGGTACGCATCCGGACTTTGCCCCATGAAAATTAATAAGTTGTTTGCCGAAAATCTGACCATCTGACTGAGTAATGGAAGTGCAACGTTGAATTTAACTAAAGGGTTTGCATTCACCATTGCGTCGAGCAATCCGAATAATGACTCATATTCATCAAGTAGGAATATAATTTTGCCTTTGTTTTTTTCTATACCTGCGCCCTCTAAGCAAGCGCCAATAACCGATTCGAAAAAATCATGTGCAATTGGTGCCACCGATTGCAGCGCGGATTTTATTCGTTGCTCGAATATATTATAGTGCAATTGATCTGTGACATGATCCATGGTTTGGAATATCACTTTAGAGTGTCCGGACAAACTAGTCGCAGCCGTTGTCTTTCCTGAGCGCCTTACGCTACACCATAAATGAATGCCAGAGCCGTGTTCGAATTTTTTTAGCAGTGTTTTTACACTGTGCCTTTCAACAGTGAACAATCTTCTTGAGTCAGGATCTTCGAGTGGAAAATCTGCCGCATAGTTGTGGTGAACTAATTGAGTCTTATTGAGGTTGGAGTTAACCTCGATCTGCTTTTCCATTTCACTCCTAACTATCTCTGAAAGATCGTAAGCTTTTTCAGATTTTCCATTAATAAATGTCGCATCTATAAAGTGTGTTTTTTCATGCTGCTCAATCCAATTACGTACTATGGAGCTGGCTCGCAATACAGTAACTGAAGGGAGTCGCCGCCCTATGAGTTCAACTTCAAATAGCTCAGATATTTCTTCCGCGAACACGCATACTGCGGAAACTTCCGAGGCAATGCTTCCATTTACCAAGTGTAGTGTAATCTCCAAATTAGCAGGTGTAGACTGATAAACTCTGCTAACCCTAGTCGCTAGATAATCGGATCCATTAAATTTTGTTTCCAGGCTATCAATTGCTAGAAGTATCGGGACTACAGTGTCAAATAAATCAATTAGGGGTTGAAGGGTAGTCTCCGATTTTTGCATGAGAGAAAGTGCGTCCGCACCAGTAGTGAAGCCAAGCGCTGGAAGCCAATGCTTATAACCAACTATGAGTTTTTCCCAACCTAATGTATTGGCGTACCCTTCTAAGACTCCACATAAAAAAGCTGATGTAATACGACGATGCAATCTCGATTGGTTTGCATTGACGATTTTCTCTTGGCTATCGATGTAAAGGTTCATCACCAAATAGAGAAACTGTTGAAGTCCGCTTAAAGATTTGTATCGAGCTACCTCTTCGTTAAGCCCATGTTGCAAAGAGTAAGCTAGGCCGCGACTAGAAATACAGGAACCATGATGGGAAAACTGTTTACGAATCGCTATAAGAGCATCAGACCAGTTTTCAGCATTTTCAAGTGTTTCATAAAGCTCACGATAGATAAATCCAACCGTATCAAGATAAAATGTGTGCCATTGGAATATATGTGAATTCTGGAGTTTTTCAAGACGTCTTGCATAATCGTCCAGTTGACGCTCTATTGGGCTTCGCTTTATATCTCCTGGCTTTTCAAAGTTTGACGAAGCTAACCTTGTTTGAAGTAATTCAGATAAGCGTCGGCGGCGTCTTGGGAAAAACTGTTCAATTGTTTCACGGAGTTCGGGTGCAATAATCTTTAGTTCGTCTATAGAGATACTTTCAATCAACGCTGAAAGTATAGTGTCGGCCTCACCCATTGAGGTAGAGTTAATTTTTGCATTCACCGATGTCAAAATTTGTTTTGTGCTGCCGCTAGTGGATACCATCGTGCCATCCCTGTTTTTACGTGGAGCGTATGTAAACTAAACGAACTTGGCAGTTTGCCATCATTCAGATGTTGCATCTCTAGGACAAAAGTCGCAAGGGCTAAGCAACGACTCGAGCTCCTTTAGCATGGCAACGCAGTGACACTTAAGGGCTCGTGTTCGAAGCGATTATCAATGAACAGATCGCCTTAGCCGATCTCTACCAACCGCTGAGGGGCGCATGAGGTTATGCCAGAGCTGTTGGCGAAACTGGCAACTGGCATAGTGCGAGCGCTGATTCGTCCGATTTGGACGTATTTGGCACTTCATCTCCGATTTGCTTGTGCCTCCCGCGCAGTTCTGTAGCCTAAGGACGGGATCCATTCAGTTTTCAAACGTGACCGTCCGGCCAAGTCATCTACTCAGCCCCGCAAGGCCAAGACATGGTGTGCACTTAATTTTAAGTGGGCACCAGTTCTAGCCGTTTAAGCGGATATTTCATGTGCATATTGCGACCTTTGATCCGAGTGGAATAGCAGGCCCGAAGGCCTGCCACGCGATTCAGTAGGCGAGGAGTAGGTCACACCGCAATCTCGGGTCTCAGCTGCGTCGCTCAATCCATCGCTGCATTGGGTCTTTCTGAATCCCATCGACGAAAAATCTTTCGATGTCTGTGAGCCGCGCGCTTAAAACTTGCTGGAAATTAGACGCGAAGCGATCATTATTAGCCTCCAGCTGCAGAAGATACTCCTCCCCCTTCAGTATGTAATTTCCATTGCCGATGAAGGTGGGTGTGGCGGCGGAGATGGAGTCAACGCTGCAAGCTAGCTGAATCCGGCCATGCTGATTGGCCTGGTTCCAGTTGAAGCGTGGAGAAAATTGCAGCTTAGTCAGAATCGTGATCAGCTTTTTCGCGGCAACATGTGGTTCGTTCGACCAATCTGCCACGCTTCCACCTGTTGCATACCAGCAGAACTCTCTAACAACTGTTCCGTCAAGCGGGTTCTTAAGTGAGCTAAAAGCTTCATCTTTGAAGCGAACAGCATCGGATTTTTGTATCTGGCGATGGATCAAATCATCAACAAAAACTCTGCATCCTTTTCCCGCTTTTTCCAGCCCTACGGCCCGAGTAACTGCACCGCCTAAAATGAAATGGCCGATCGCGCGATTGATCTTGTCTGGCTCTACAATCTCCCCATATGAAATTCCACCTCTAGAGAGCAGGCCTGCGTTGACTGACTCCCACATGAATGCGCGAGCCGCATCCAAAACCGCGAGAACATTCTCGGACCAGATGTATGCGCAGTCTGATAGCTGAGCAATCTTGACCTGCTTATGGCATGTCCTGACTGCTGCTAAGCAAGATCGAAATGTGGTGAGTAGCTGCCCGCAGAATAGATTCGCTGATGGAGAAATGGATGGACTCATTCCCCAGGCTTTGAAATCACCCTCACCTAGGGTCACCTGGTTCTGCGTCAGCGCGCCGACCCCCAGCATATCCACGAAAAATACTGCTCCTTGGTATTGATTCATACGTCCTCTGCCTGAGCTGGTTGGATTGTCACCGCCTCGCCCAGCTCCGCGTAAGCGTGAATATGCACCTTGGGGTCCATATTGCTTGAAAGCACTTCGCCCGAATCTGATTGCCGCTGGTTTTGAAGAGTCCCCTGCCTGCGAGCAGCCCAGGATCAAACGGCATTGCTCAGATGGGTTGCGCTGTGGATGGTACTTCGACGAAGGCCATAACTCCCAGATGGGAAGGCTCGGAGGCGCGGCATCCTCAATGTCGAACACAACAATGTCGCCAGAGGCGATCTCTCTAGCGAAATCCCACTGCGTCATCGGAGCGAAACCCAGTCCCTGAAGGCAGGCTGTACGGACGCCGCGCGCACTGCAGTAGGCTAGGACAGGGCGATTTTCTGAGCGCTATGCAGCCTTGGCCAAGTAGCCGATAAACAGTGTTACGTTTCAAGACTGACAACGAAAGAATGACCGAACACCTGATGATGCGGGCGATTTACATCTACAAATTCAGGGTTTGATGGCGACGAATTCATTGGCAGCCGCGATTTTCGCCTTGCTTGCCTTGCCTGACTTAGCTGTCGACTTCTCAGGCTTGAATGCGGGCCACTTGTCACCAAGGCCTCGAATCAGGTAGCGATTGGTCCGATCTTGATCAGTGTTTCCTGGCTCGTAGTAGTCAGCCTGTTTGTAGGAGATTAGCTCCAAGTGATACAGACGATTCAATGAGCTTGGAATCTGGTACATCGGTACACCCGACAGGCGCGAAATGGTGGAATAGTTAATGGTTGCGATGTTGAAATTGTTTCTATTCCTGAACGCACAAAGCACGAAAAATACCTTTAGCGAGTATAGGCTCAACGCACTAAATTCAAATTGGTGCAACATGAGCAATTGTGTCCTGCTTCCGTCGTAGAGTTTGGATTTGGGGAGCTTTCCATGGAAGCCATCTTCCCATCCGGCCATCTGCAATATGGTCCCCTCACGTACGGGCTTGTCATATTTCTCGAGCATCCCTTCATCCACGAGTCGCTTGAGTGATCGAGCAACAATCGGCCTCGATAAACCGGACAAAGCAATCAGCTTTGGATAAGTAGTCTTCACCTGCCCAGTGTAGTAATCCGCAAGCATGCACAAGCTTACGAAAAGCCTCAGTGCTCCGATGCTGGTGTTTTGCTGCAGTGCGCAGCGTGCCTCATTTCCTACACGACTATCGAAGGCAGCGACGCCACCACTTTGAATCCATTTGATGGGTAGACGTGCAAAGTCAGCCTTGACGTGGATGCTCATAAATCAGCTCCGTTTCCATACGACGGCAACCATAGCCACCGAAAGGATTATCACCGCACACAGTGCCAAGTTGAGAGGGTCTGCTGTGAGTGCGGTTGAGAAAATGCTCGTGATTGATTCCATATTGGCATGCTCCAAAATCAGTTATGGAGCCATTTCACACCCAACTGAAAACAGCATCTAGATGATCGATTATTCAAAATGTATGGGCAATCCCTTGTATAACAAGGCTTGTAGCTAATTTTGATTAGTTAATCTCAGCGCGTCTTACAGGTAAAAAAAGGTCATCAAAACGGCTAAAATGAATCAAAACCGATAAATTGATTTGGTGGAGAATGATGGGATTCGTCGAACAAAATTTAAGGGAAAAGCTGCGAGAGCCGAAAGCGGTTCCCTACGCGCGACGCATATCTGGGGGGCACTTTCTTTTAGAGATATCTACCGATCAAGGTGTCCATACTCTTCAGCGACAACGAGGGGGCAACAGGGTGTTCAAGACCTTCGAACCGCTTCTTAGTCTGCTGGCCGACCTAGGGGTGGTTGAGTTCGCAATCATATTGGATAGCGCGAAGGTGACCCCCGGAGCACCGGTGATGCCTTGGAGTCGCCCTGTAAACCAGGATGAGATCTCCCACGCCTCTTGGCGGCATGATTTCGACATACCGTTCTAGTTGGGCTTGCAACTCTGTGTGCTCGATGTTCCTCACATGCATTCTGGTTTGAACTTGGGAAACCAAGGTGGCGTAGGCACTGATCGTGATCGTCGGATATCCGCAAGGCCTTGTCGTTGCTGGCTGCGACAGTTTTAATTCTCTAGAACATATGCACGAACCGGATTTTTGGGCGGTTGCGACAGTTTTGCGTTTCCGTTACAAGAGGCTGCAGGCTGCGAAACACGGGCCCCTGTCGCGACAGTTTTAATTCTCTAAATTCACCCGTTGGATCTCCAGGCGCCCACGCAAGGATGCGACAGTGATGACACCTGTCTTTTCCCAACTCGGCGAGCGTTTGCACAATCGCCGATTTGCGGTCAGCCACAATACCCACGGGCTATCCGGCGCCGGCACGGTGTTTCACTACCGGGTCGAGGGTGACGCTATTTCCAGTACCTACCAGGGCGGTCGAATTCGCTTGGGCACGCAAGTCGGACGCGTAACTGGCGCCGATACCATCGAGCTGCTTTTCCAGTGCCTGACGCTGGACGGTGAACTGCTGTCCGGTTGGTCGCGCGGCACGGTGGCTGTGGATAAGTCTGGGCGCACTACCCTGAGTTTTGTTTGGGGGTGGTTGTCGGGTGCGGTGGGGGGAGGGGAGTCCGATTATCGTGAACTGGTTGAGTAGCCTCCTCGGCTCACCAGCCTTCCAAAGGTATTGAGGCACTCAAGGCACAAACTCCACCCTCAACCCGCGACTCGCAGTGCGCCCCTGATCATCGCTCACCCGCAACCGATACTCCCCGGACTTGCCCGGCCGCCAGTTCAGTGTGGTTTGCGGCGGGCCCTGGCCGATCAAGGTTTGATCAGCAAACCAATACAGCGTCGCCGCATCGCTGGCCGCATTCGCGTTCAGCGGGATGCTTTCCTGGGGCTGGGACAGGCGCAACTGATAACTTACTTGAGTCAGCGGTGAGCGGATCTGCGGCGCCTCGCTCTGGTCGCTGATGCGGTTGGGCCGGCAATTTTTCATCACGTTCGGCGGCGTGCGGCGAGGCAGGCCTGCGGCGCGGTACAGGCGTTGCACGTCGCTGGGCCAGAATTCGAAGATTTCTTCGCGGGTGTACTGCGGGTCGAACGGCGGGCAGGCGGCCTTGCCGGTGCGGGTGTCGATTAGCACCGGGCGATGCAGGTTGGACACGCGAATCGGTGAGACGCCAGGGATATACCAGGTCTTGCGGGTTTGCGGGCACCAGCGATTGGGCAGCTCGCCCGACGCCGCGCAGACGTCGATGCGCACCAGACCGGCGGGTGGTTTATCGGCTTTGATCGCCACCGTCGGCAAGGCCAGCGGCAGGGCGTCAGCGATGCGAAAGAACAGCGGCGCGGCGGTCTTGGCGCCGATAAACGCCGGGTTCGGCCGGCCATCGAAGTTGCCCACCCACACCACCAGCACGTAGGGGCCGACCAGGCCGGCGCTCCACGCATCGTGAAAGCCCCACGAGGTGCCGGTTTTCCATGCGGTGCGCCACTGTCGGGCGGGCAGGCCATCCGGGCGCGGGTTGCGGCGCAGCATGTCGCGCACCATAAAGGCTGCCTGGGGCGTGAGCAGTTGCGCACCAGTGGCCTGCGGTTGCTCCTGCAAGTAGCGCAACGGCCGCAGGTGCCCGTCGCCAGCCAGCATCACATACAGCCGCGCCAGTTCCTCCGGGGTCATCTCGCCGCCGCCAAGCGCCAAGGCCAGGCCGTAATGGCTTTCGTCGCGCAGGCCCTTGATACCGGCGCGTTGCAGCAACCCATACAGCGAAGGCGGTTTAACCTGGCTGGCCAGCCACACCGCCGGGATATTGCGACTACGGATCAAGGCATCTCGCGCGGTCAGCGGCCCGACAAAACTGCCGTCGAAGTTTTCCGGTTGGAAGTAGCCGAAGTTACTCGGCAAGTCCTTAAGGATACTCATGGGGTGAATCACCCCCTGGTCCAGCGCCAGCCCATAGAGAAACGGCTTGAGCGTCGACCCTGGCGAGCGGCGCGACAGCACGCCATTCACTTGCCCGTGGATGCCTGTGGATAAGTAATCCGCCGAACCCACCAGGGCCTTGACGCTCTGGTCGCGGCTGTCGATCAGGATCGCCGTGGCGTTTTCCACGCCGGTGCTGCGCCGCTCGGCAATAAAGCCGGTGATCAGGCGTTCGAGCAACTGCTGCAAGGGCAGGTTAAGGGTGCTATTCAATTCATTGCCGGCCTGGGACGCCAACAGTTGTTCGCTCAGGTGCGGCGCCAGAAACGGGATCTGCTGGCGGTTGCGCGCCTCCAGCGGCAAGTCCAGCAAACTGTCATTGCGCGGGTCGTGTGGATAAGTTTCGCGCCAGTCATTCATCAGGCGCAGCCGCGCGGTTTGCAGCGAGGGGCCGAAGCGCGCGCGCCGCCCCGGCTGTTGTGGGATAACCGCCAATGCCAAGGCTTCGGACAACGACAACTGCGCCGACGATTTGCCAAAGTAGATGCGGCTCGCCGCCTCGGCGCCTTCGATATTGCCGCCCATGGGGGCCAGGTTCAGGTAGGCCTCAAGAATGTCGTGCTTGCTGTAGCGCGCCTCCAGCCACAGCGCCAACGCCATCTGCTGCACTTTGCCGGGGATCTGGCGGGTGTTCAGGTCCCACAGGCGTCGTGCCAGTTGCATGCTCAAGGTCGAGCCGCCCTGGCGTTGGCCGCCGCTGTAAGTGGCCGTGGCCGCACGCAGCAACGCCGCAGGATTGACCCCTGGGTGCCAGTAGAAATTGCGGTCTTCCTTGAGGAGCAACGCCTCGACCAATGTCGGCGAAATCCGCTCCAGCGGTAGCCACAGGCGGTATTGGCCGTCATCCGCGAGGGTCATGCGCAACAGCGAGCCATCGTCAGCCAGCACCACCCTGGAGGAGGTGACGGCTTGTTCCAGCGGCGCATGGGGCCACCACCGCAACCCCGCCAGCACCGCCGCTGCTGCCAGCAGCGGTGTCAGACGTTTAAGGCTTGGTAATTTCAAGCTGGCCTACTTTGCCGCGCCCTTGCAGGGTGGTTTCGTACATGCCTTCGGCGTAGGCCGGTGGCGTATTGAACGTGCCGGCGTTGGTAGCACGTACGCGGTAAACGAAAGTACCTACATCGCGCAGCGCGGTGCCGTACAGCACCACCCGATCATCACGTACATCCACGTAGTCCGGCTGCCAGTTGCTCAGCTCGGTTTCACCGATTGGCGCTTGCCAGGTGTCGGCTTCTTCTTCGCTGGCTTGCACGTACTCGGATTCCTCGCCTTCGCTTTCCTCGCTGCTGTCGGCTTGCGGGTCCGGCTCCGGCGGCAAGTTATACACAGGCTCGACGCCACCGGGCAGCAGGTCGACGACCGCCACTTGCTGCACCTGGTCACGGTCGGTAGCGCGCAGGCGCAGACGTACCAGGAACTCATCGCCCACCGCGACTTTGCTTACCGGCTCGCCTTTGAGGTCGAGGTATTCGTGGATGATTTCCAGGCCGTTGTTGATGGCCTTGAGCTTGGCGCCTTTATCAAAACCGGCTTCGCTGAGCATGTAGAACGCCGCCGGGCCGTCGGATTTTTCCATCACCAGCTTTTGCGTGGTGCCCGGTACGGCGGCTCGCGGCGGCTGGCCGGCCATTTCCAGCAGTTGTTGCTGCTTGTCGCCCAACCAGGCGGTGGCCTTGAGGGTCATGTCGCTTTGCGCGCGCTGACCATAGTTGTCCAGGGCACGCAGCAACAGGGCCGCCGACAGCGAGTTGTAGCGTTGCTCGTTGAGACGTTTGCCAAGCTTGTCCAGCAGCGCCGTGGGCACATCATCCATCAACTCGGGGAAGTGGCGCGCCAACAGGTGCAAGTGTTCGGCATCGTGCACCAGCGGGTCGTAGTACAGGCCGTCGCTGTCCCACTTATCCACAAGCGAACGCCACGGGATTTTGCGGAACAAGGAGTCGGCCTGGCGATCCTGCTTGAGCAGCTTGTAGCTGGCGGCCAGGTAAGCGGCGCCCAGGTCGTTCTGCCAGCTGTCTTTGAAGTAGCTTTCGTAGCGTTCGCGGATATCGCTCAAGGCGCCGCTTACCAGAATCCCCTGACGGCTCAGCAGGTAACTGGCGTAGGCACGGTTACGCAATTCCGACAGGCCTTCGCTGGGGCCATTGGCCAGGTCCGTCAGATAGGTATTGGCGCGTACCAACACATCTTCCGGTACCGGCAGCCCGCGTTCCCTGGCTTCGATCAGGAAGTCGGTGGCGTACAGGCTGGCGTAGGGCGCCACGTCCGGGTTGGCGGCCCACAAACCGAAACCGCCGGCCTGGTTCTGGCGTTGGCGCAGCATGCGCACCGCGCCGGCGAAGGCCTGTTCGGCCTCGGGTGCGGTGCCGCCCCAGATCAACGCCGGCATGGCCTTGGACACCAATTGTTCGGTGCACGCGTAGCCATAGTCATCCAGGTAATGCTTGAGGCCGTTGGCCCATACCAGCGGCGAAGCGGCCACGCCCAACTGCACGTCGCGCAGTTGGCTGAACAGCTCACGCGTCGGTTTAAGCTCTTTGCTGGCGCTATCGAAACGGCCCAGGCTCAGGGCCACGCGGTGTTCGCTCAAGGGGCGGATCGAGGTGGTTTCCGCCACCTGGATGCGCTTGCCGCCCGGCAATACCGCGATAAATCGCAGGTCTGCCGAGCCGAGGGTGTCGCCGACCTTGATCTTGAACTCGGCAGTGCCTTCCTTGCGCGGTTGCAGCGACAGGGTGCTGCCCTTGTCGCCCTGCACCACCAGGCCGGCGCTGGTCTGCACTTCGAACTTCACATCCGCCGCCGCGTCGAGGTTACTGAACACCCCGGCGCTGACGTTGAACACGTCCCCCGGCGCGACGAAGGCCGGTACGTTTGGCGTGATCACGATGGGCCCGCGCACGTCGGTCGTGGCCTCGCTGACGCCCACGCTGTCGGTATCCACCGCCACCGCAAACAGGCGCAACTTGCCGTTGAAGCTGTCCGGCACCTCGTAATGCAGAGTGGTTTCGCCGGCCGGTAAGTCCACCAGCCCGGACCACCACGCCACTGGCGGCTTATGTTTGCGTTTGAACGGGTTGAGATGATTGGCCAGTGCGCCGTCGGTATCGCCGCCGGGCGCTGCCCCACTGAGCAGGCGGGAAAATTCCGGCAGGATCAGGTCAAGAATCTGGCTGGTGCCTACTTCCAGCGCACGTTTCTGGAAGAAGAAGCCCAACGGGTCCGGCGTCTGGTAGCGCGCCACCTGCAAAATGCCCTCGTCCACGGCATACACCACCGCACGGCCCGGACGGTCGGCATTGACCTTGATATCCAGGGTCTGCCCCGGCTCGACCTTCGCCGGGCCTTCGACCTTCAGCGCCATGCGCCGCGCATCCAGGTTGATGCTGAAGGGCACCACGCCGTAGGACAGCGGGCTCATGTAAACCTCGGACGAGCCGATGTCGCGCACGAATTGCACGTTGACGTAGGCATTGCCCTCAAGCCCTGCCGGCACGCGGATATGCTGCACGCTGTTGGTGCTGTCGGCCTTGAACCACTGCTGGGTGTAGACCTTGTCCCGCTCGATGGTGATCAAGCCCGCGCCGGTGTACGGCGCGCGAATGCTGATGGCGATCTCGTCACCGCTGGCGTAGCTGCGTTTATCCAGGCGCAATTGCAGCTCGGCGTTGCGCTCCAGCGAACGCGAGGTGTTGCCGCGCCCGGCCACGCTGTAATCGATCTGGTTGAGCAGGTTGCCGTTGGCATCCTTCAGTTGCAGGGTGAAATCCCCCGGCGTGCCGGTGTTCAGGCTCTGCCTGGCGCCGTCTTTGGTCATCACCAGCGGCGTAGCCGGTTGGCTGATGTTCTTGATGCGCGACTCGTACTTGTAGGTGCCATTGGACTGTTTCACCAGTACCGACACATAACGGTGCTCGACCACTTCGCTGGTCAGGCCTTCCACCGCCAGCGGTGTCAGGTCCGGCGCTACAGCCAGCCAGTGCACTTGGCGCGGGGCGTCCTTGGCGACGTACGACAGTGAATCCTGACTTTTCACACCCACCAGGTAGGGCGCGGACGACACCAGTAACGCACTTTGCGCGGCCACGTTACGCCCACCTTCGGCCTCGAACACCTGAGTCATCACTTGCAGGCGATAAGTGCTGTTGGCGAAGCGTTGCAGGTTGAGGTCGAGCACGGCCTGGCCGTTATCGTCGACAGTGGTTTCAGCCAAGTCTTCAGTGCTGGCGTCTTCCAGGGAGTCGTTGAGGCGGAAGCGGTAATCGGGGTAGCGCTCGAAGGCCGCGAGGGTCGGGCTCAGGGCCATCTTCGCTGTGACGCGGCGGCCTGTCGCCGGGGCGCCGAACAGGTGCATCGCAGTGACTTTGGCCACCACCTGGTCCGGCGGGATCCAGCCTTGCACCGGTGTGTCGTGCAGGCTCAGGCTGACCTTCATGCGGTCCGGCTCGAAATCGCGGACCTTGAAGCTGACACTGCCCAGGTCGGTACGGGTCTGCTTCTGGCCAATCAACTGCAAGGTCGCGGTGTATTCCCCGGCGGGGCTGACTTCGCTGCTCGGGAAATCAAAGGTCTCAAAACCGCTGGCCGACAATTTCAGCGGTTGGCGAATGACCTCCAGGCCGCGCGGATCAGTGATTTGCAGCTCCACCGGCAGGCCTTGCAAGGCGCCTTTCCAGTTGCCGCTGCGCACGATCATGCCCAAATGCGCGGTTTCGCCGGGCCGGTACAGGCCACGGTCGCTGAACAGGTAGGCACTGAGACGATCAATCGCGCCGTCTTCTTCCAAACCGCCTACATCGAAGCGCGACAAATCCAGCTGTTGGGACTGACGGGCAATCGGCAGGAACGACTGGTCATTACCGCGACTGACCACATACATCAGCGGCGTTTTCTCACGGCGCAGTTCATCCAGTTTGGCGAAATGCACATGGCCTTCGCCGTCAGTGTGCCCACTGCTCACCGGCAAACCGTTACGACCAATGATGTCGACCTGTGCGTCGGCCACCGGCGAACCGTTGCCGATGGACTGCACATACACGTCGTGGCTGCCGTCACTGGAGCGTTTGGCGATGATGCCCAGGTCAGTCACCACGATAAACCGCAGGTCGCTGGTGCTGCTGCGGTTGTAGTCGAATGTGCGTTCGGCCGGTTCATCCTGGGGGCTGAGCTTAAGCACGAAAATACCGCGCCGGCCGCCGTTGGCGGTGAGGTAGTGGCTCAGGTCCACGTTGTCGTAGACGGTTTTGGCTGGGTCGTTGGACGACAGCGGGATGTCCAACGTCTGACGCTCGACCATGCGATCGAAGTATTCGTTACCGAAGTTGGGCCGGGCAAAGCTGCCGCTGCTCTGGTCCACCAGGTGTTGTAACTGGTTGGGCAACAGGCGGGCGATTTCCACATGGGCACCCGGTACGCCACGGGCCATGAAACCCAGGCGTTTTTCGCCATTGAGGCTGAGCAACGCGCCGTCAGACAAGAACTGCAATGTGCGCGGATACGCCGGCATGCTCACCAGCGACGCCGTAGGATTCTTCGCCAGATAGCCACCGATAGCTTCCAGGTTGGCGGGCACACGTACATACAGCGCACGACCGGCCGGAGCCTTGAACTTGAAGGCGTGCAGGGTGTTCAGCGGTTCGACGCTGGGCACGTGGGTCAGCGTGACCTTGGTGCTGCGGGCCAGCAGCGCGTCGTCGATCTCGTTGGTGTTATAGGGGCGGGTGTCGTCCTGGGCTTTTTCCGGCAACAGCCAGGCTTGCACCTTACCGGCGATGGTCTCATCGGCCACGGCGCTGGAGCTGCTGAACATCAGCACCGGCTCGGGCTCGCCGCGCTCGTTGTCCACGAAGCTGACTTCGGCGCCAGTAAAGGTCAGGCGATAGCGGCCGGGCACGGTAACTTCCGCTACCAACGGTGCGGTGCTGGCATTGCCACCGTCACGCGCCTTGATGCCCTCATCGAGCCTGGCGCTGACCGGGGTGCTTTCCAGCGGCGTGGCCAGGGCGGCGGAGCGTACGTAGGCGTTGAGTTTTTTCTCGTCGAAGGTGATTTCCGCACGGTTGGGCAACTGGGCGTCGCGGTAGGCCAAGCCTTTGCCGAGGCTGACCGTTACGCGTTTGCGTAGGTTGTCTTCATCTACCGGGTGGGAAAAATGGAAGGTCGCCACCAGCTGTTTCAGCGTTGGATTGGACGGGTCCTGGTACAGCTCGTTTTGCGCCAGGGTGGCGCGGAACGGCTGGGTGGAAAATTGCGCACTGTATTGGTCGAGCAAGACGCCGTCGGCGAGCAGGTTTTTCTTTGCCAGGTCCAGGGTGTAATGCGCGTCGACAGGCCAGTCTTTGTCCGGCACGAACAACAGGCTGCGGTCATCCGCCCAGCGCCAGGTGCCGGCAACCTCGGGTTTGAGGGTAATGCCCTCGGTCACCGGTTTGCCGATGGCCGCCAGTGGCGCCACGGACTCGCCGAAACGCACCTGCAAGTTATCCACAACCGGCGTTGGCTGGGTGTAGTCGGTCAGGTTCGGTTTGTGCAGCGAATAACTCGCGGTGTGCGGTTGCGGCAGGTTGGAATACCAGTGCCAGCCGTAGAAACCCGCAGCGGCGAGCAGCACCAGGCCGAGCACTCCGGCACCGGTCTGGCGCGGATAAGCGCGGGCTTTGCCCCCCAGGGTCGCCATGCCACGGCCGACGGCGCGCAGCCACTTTGGCGGCTGCCACTGTCCGAAAACGGCCCTCCCCACGGTCAAAAACACACCGACAACACGACGGCTGATGGCTTTGAGCGAATCGAACATGGCGAGCATCCCTGGCTAAGTGCGGCGTATCTTACACGCGTCTTTGCTACAAAAGATGTCGCCGATACTTCCTGGTGTCGGGGGAGTCGGATTTTCTGTTGCAGGTGGTGGTGCCGGATCTGCGCGGGTATGAGCGGTTTGTGACCGGCAGTTTGTTGAAGCTGCCGGGGGGCGCGACATTCGCAGCAATTTTGCGATTCAGACGGTGAAAACCCCAGGTCCGATGCCGCTGGGGCATCTACCGGGACAAATGCTCTTGTAGTGAGCGGGCTTGCCCAGGGCAAGCCCCTCCCACATTTTGATCTTCATTGGGTTTTGGGGCGGTGTGGGTCAGGTCCACCAGTACCGCACCAGATGAAAGAAAATCGGCGCCGCAAAACACACCGAATCCAGGCGATCCAGCATGCCGCCGTGCCCTTCGATCATATGGCCCCAGTCCTTCACGCCCCGGTCGCGCTTGATCGCCGACATCACAATGCCACCGGCAAACCCCAGCAGGTTGATCAACAGCGCAATCAAAAACGACTGCCATGGGTTGAACGGCGTGGTCCACCACAGCGCGGCGCCGATGAGGGATGACAGCAAAATCCCGCCGACAAAGCCTTCCACGGTTTTAGAGGGCGACAGGTTGGGCGCGATCTTGTGTTTGCCGAACAGCTTGCCGCACACGTATTGCAGCACGTCCGACAGCTGCACCACGATCACCAGATAGGCGATCAGCAGCAGGTTGCGCCCTTCGTAGCCGGGAATGTCCAGTGTCAGCAGCGCCGGCACGAACGACACGCAGAACACCGCGATCATCAGGCCCCATTGCACCTTGGAGGCGCGCTCCAGGAAGTGCGTGCTGTCGCCGCCCAGCGAGGCGAGGATGGGCAGCAGCAAAAACACGTACACCGGGATGAAGATCGAGAACAGCCCGTACCAATCGGAATAGATCAGCAAGTATTGCAGCGGCAGGGCCAGATAGAACGCGGCCACCAGTGCCGGGTAGTCGCTGCGGCGCGTGGGGGTGAGGGTGAGAAATTCGCGCAGGGCGTAGAACGACACCGCGTAGAACAACAGGATCACCGCGCCGGTGCCGAGCCAGAAGGCGATGCCGATCACCACCACCATGACCCACCAGGCGTTGATGCGCGCGTTGAGGTTGTCGATCACCGCGTTCGGCGTGCCACGGGTGCGCAGTTTGAGGATCAGGCCGATCAGCGAGGCCAGCACCAGGATCGCGCCGATCCCGCCGAACAACATCAGGGTTTGGCTATCCATGTCAGGAATGCTCCGGGGCAAGGGCGAGCAGGGCGTCGCGGGTGCGGGCGAGAAACAGCGCCTTGTCTTCACCGTCTGTCAGTTGCAGCGGCGCGCCGAAGCTGGTGGTGCATAACAACGGCAGCGGCAGTACGCGGCCCTTGGGCATGACGCGGTTGAGGTTGGCGATCCACACCGGGATCAGCTCCGCCTGTGGGTAACTTTTGGCCAAGTGATACAAACCGCTTTTGAACGGCAGCAAGCCGTCTTCCAGATTGCGCGTGCCTTCGGGAAAGATGATCAGCGAATCGCCCCCTTCCAACGCGGCGAGCATCGGTTGCAGTGGGTTATCCACAGGCTCTTTGCGCTCGCGATCGATCAGCACGCCATTGAACACGCGGTTGATGATGTAGCGGCGCAGCGCGCTTTTGTTCCAGTAATCGCTGCCGGCCACCGGGCGTGTGAATTTGCGCAGGTTTTGCGGCAGCGAGGCCCACAGCAGTACGAAGTCGCCGTGGCTACTGTGGTTGGCGAAGTAGATGCGTTGCACCGGCACTGGCGCGCAACCCAGCCACAGGCTGCGAGCACCCGTGACAGTGCGGGCCATGGAGGTAATGAGCGTGGCAACCACAGGTTCGAACATGGGGGGTTCCTTATCCGGCGAAAGGCAGCCAAGGGCTGGCGAGGATCATGCCCAGGGTCAGCAGCGCTTGTGCACCGAGCAGCCAGGCTTGTTTGCGCAGCAGTTTGAGGGCGCCGCGACGACGCTCGGCCCAAGGCCGGCCGGCACGTTTGGGCGATTGCAGGCCGAGGGTCTGCAGGGCTTGGTCGAGGTCGGCGGTACGCCCGGTGTCACGCGCCAGCAGGGCGAACAGGTCGGCATCGAAAGCCACCCGCAGCGCCCAGTATTTTTGCAGCAGCCCGAGGATGATCATCCACAGGCTGAGCAGCAGGCAAATAGGCGTAATACTCGGCATCAGCAATTGCGCCAGGCCGAATAACACGCCGGCGACGGTGAGGCCTGTGGATAACTGATCCAGCGCGCGACCACGGCGCAGCAGGCTGGCAACCACTTGCAGTTCCATATCAGCGGGCATGGGGCAAACCCTCCAGTGCTTCACGGTGAGCGGGATGCAAGACCACGTTGGCCCGCGCTGTACGAATGATAGCCAGCGCCTGTTCCACCGTCGGGGCACGCCCGCTGTGTAGCAGCCAGGCGGCGACGGCGGTGGCGCTGCGCGAGTAGCCGAGGGCGCAGCACACCAGCAACGGGCCGCTTGCGCGCAAGCGTTCGATGGCCTCGGCCGCGTGCCGGCATTCGGCTGAAGTCGGTGCGATCAAGTCCAGCACGGGAATACATTGATACGCTCGGGCCTGTGGATTAATCGGCAGTTCGGCGCAGAGGTCGACGATAGCGCTGAATGAACCCTGCTCTTTAGAGGTAGGAATTCGCCCAAGCCAAACGTTATCCACAATCAGATCGGGCTGTGGATGCCTGTGCGTCCACAGCCGTGAATTGATCCACGCGGCCGCCAGGTAAGGTGCATATAGCCAGCGCGCGGCGGGCGTGAGCCGGCCATCGGCACGCTTTTGGAAGCCTGCCGCGCCGAGCACACAGTAATTGGCCATGACCAGGCCGAGTGACGTCGCCGGCCACAGTAACCACAACCACCCCCCACGCAGGCTGAGCGCCAGAAGGGCCAACGCCAGCGCGCCTATCCCGTAGCGCATACCCAGCCGCCAGCGCTTCGGGTCGCGGCTGAGTCGCGCATTCAGCAGCGGGCTCGGGTGTTCCACCGGCCACAACCACACGCACAGCCAACCGGCGAGGGCACCTGTGGGTAAGTCGATAAAGTGGTGTTGATAAGTGGTCAGTACCGAAATACCGATCAGCGCGAACCAGCCGTGCACCAGCCAACGCCAGACCCCTTGGCTGTGGCGTTGGAACATGACCCATAGAATCACCAGCAACGCGATATGCAGCGACGGCGCCTGGTTGAACGGCTTATCGAAGCCCGCCAGCACCGCAAACAGCCAGCCAAACACGCCATCGAGCTCCGGCCGTTCGAACGTGAAACGCAGCGGCCAGATCAGGAAGCAGCTCACCGCAATCACCTGCGCGCTGAGCAGGCGCAATGCATGTTGCTTGAGTTCGTGGCGAGTGTTGGGCAGCAGCAGGGAGAAACCGTAGAGCAGGTCAATGGACCAATAGGGCACGATGGTCCACGCCCAGAATGGCATATAGGTTTCCCAGCCGAACACCAGCGTGCCCACGTCGCTGCGCTGGCTGGTAACCCAGGTGGCAAAGCCGTAGGTGCTGAAGAACAGCGGCGCCAACAGCAGCAGCCACAAGACTGCTGGTTTTAATAGACCGGCTTCGCGCATGCTCAGATCTTCTGTGCCAGGGACACGGTAAAGATGCCCCACTCATCCACGCGCTGGGTGATTTTGCGGAAACCGGCGGCTTCTACCAGTTGATCCATTTCCGCCTGGCTGCGTCGGCGCATTACCCAGGCCTGGCCCTGGCGATGGCTGGTAAGGGCGCGCGCGATCAGCTCCAGCTGCGGATGCCACGGTTGGCCGGTGTACACCAGATAGCCACCCGGTTCGACGGCTTCGGCCAGGCCGGCCAGCGAACCGCCAACCATGCCGTTGTCGGCAAACAGTTCATACAGCCCGGACACCACGGCCAGCGTCGGCTTGGGGTCCAGGGCGGCCAAGTCCAGGCGGTCGAACGCATCGCCTTTGACGAACTGCGCGATGTCCCCCAGGCCCTTCTCACGAATCAACGCGCCACCGTCGCGCACGTTGATGTCGCTGTAGTCACGCAACAGAATCGACTCCGGCAGCGGCGACACGCCCTGCAAGGCTTCCAGGATGTAACGCCCGTGGCCGGCGGCGATGTCGACGATACGCACTTCACGCTCATCCGCGCGCAGCTTGGCCATGGCCAGGCGCAGCAGTTCTTCGACGTTCAGCTTGCGCTGGCGAATGCCGCGCCAGCCGATGGAGTTGAGGTAGTTGGTGTCGATCATCCGCCCCAGCCTGCCCTTGCCGGTGGGCGTGTTGCGGTAGACGTAGTCCAGGGTACTGCCGGAGTCGAAGCCGGTGTCGAAGCCCAGTTTCACGCCGTCCGACAGGTTCTTGCCCAGGCCCATGCTGGCGCGGGTCATGCGCCAGTACAGGTCGCGCAGGGAATTGCGCGGCAGCGGCGCGGCGAGGGATTCGGATTCGGCGCAGGTGGCGCCGAGTTTGTCGGCGTCCAGCAGCGAGGCGCGGTCCAGCGGGTGCTCGAAATTCTGCAGGATAAAGCGTCGGGCGCTGCTCACGGCCACCGCACGGTCGCGTTCGCCGAGGGTGTCGTGGAAGAAGCCGGGGAGGACGTGCAGTTCTTTTTTCAGGCTGCCGAGGCGATCGAAAAATTGCTGCTGGGGTTTGCGGTGCACCACAAAATCCGAACCGGAGACGAGCAATTGGGTCGGCACCTGGATCGCCTGGGCATCGGCCACCACTCGGTCGGCGGCTTCGTACAGGCCCAGCAGCACATTTACCGAAATCGCCTTGGTGATCAGCGGGTCGCTGTCGTAGGACGCCACGCGCTCGGGGTCATGGCTGAGGAACTTGGCCTTGACGTAGCTGTTGACGAAAAAATTGCCGCGAAACTTGCGCATCAGCGCCAGGCCCGGGCGAGCGAAGGGCACGTACAGCTTGACCTTGAACGCCGGGGAGGCAAGCACCAGCGCGCGGATCCTGGGGGCATAATCGTGCACCCAGGTGGCCGCGATGACCGCGCCCACGCTTTGCGCGATCACTGCGAAGTTTTCTTCCTCGATGCCATACGTGGCGCCGATATGGTCGCAGAAGGTCTGCACGTCGCGGGCGCTGGTGGCGAAGCTGGGGCTGTCACCGCGCTCGCCGGGGGACTGGCCATGGCCGCGCGCGTCCCAGGCGAAGAAGTCGAATTGCGGCAGGTTCAGTTCATCGACCAGGTGGGCGATACGCCCCGAGTGCTCATGGCCGCGATGGAACAGCACAATGGCTTGGCGTGGCGCGCCGTCCGCTGAGGCGGTGGCTGGCCAGTGCCGATAGAAAAGCTCGACGCCATCATGGGTACTGAAGGTGTGCTGCTGCTGTTCGCGCATCGCAAAATCCTTATGCAGAAGGGGAAATGGAGTGTTCTTCTTTGAGACCCTGACGCACCCGGTTGACCAGGGTGTAGGCGAGCAGGGCCGCGACCAGCCACATCACCGTGTCGACCCAGCCGGCGCCGAGCCAGCCCAGCGCGACGCCGGTGGCCAGCACGCCGAGTACAAAGGCCCGATCACTCTTGCCCATCGGCCCGTCGTAGCGTCGCGAAGCGCCGACCATGGGCCCGAGCACGCCGGCGTATTCGCTGAATACCGCGAGCAGCGCCACCAGCAGCACCGGCGCCAGGCTTACCCCGGGGATCAACGCAAACGGCAGGATCAGCGCGCTGTCGGCGATCACGTCACACAGTTCATTGAGGTAGGCGCCCAGGCGTGACTGCTGGCCGAACTCCCGGGCGAGCATACCGTCGATGGCGTTGAGGGCCATGCGCAGGATCATCCACAGCGGGATCAGCGCAAACAGCCACACATGCTGGGCGAAGCTGGCGATCAGCAGGCCCACCAGCAGCGAAACCACGCCGGCCAGCACCGTGATCTGGTTGGCGGTGGTGCCGTTGTCATACAGACGCTGCACGAGGGGCCGCAGCAGGTTTTGAAAACGCGGTTTGAGCTGATAGATCGAAATCATGGGGAGGTGACGCTTCCTTGTCCGTGGGCCCGCGAAAAACTGGTTGGGAGTGTGCCGATTAAACGCAGCATGCACCAGTGATGGCTCGTGTTTATGGGGGGTTAATCACGATTTCGAACGCGCACGGGAGCAAATGTGGGAGGGGGCTTGCTCCCGCTCGCGGTGGGTCAGTCACTACAGGCCTGGCCGATATACCGCCATCGGGAGCAAGCCCCCTCCCACAGGGGGTCTGTGGTGTATTCAACGAACAAAAATTTCACGCCCCGTGTTATATCGTAACGAACTGTGTGTGAGCGGGCGTTAAGTCGATGCAAGTGGATTTAGAAGCTGACGGCGCTTCGGTGGAAGGCCTTCCGCGTTTTCAGCAGGGGTTGTTCCATGCCCGTCGATTGCGCCAGGCCGGTATCAGCCTGACGGTGCTGGCCGTCGGCGGTTGGGTGTTGGCGCTGTTTGTCGCGTTATTTGCCCCGTTGTCGATCTGGCCGGTGGTGTTGATCAACTGTGCGTCGGCATTGCTGGTGCTGGTGGCGGGATTGCAGTCGGCCTGGTGGGTGGCGGACTGGCGCGCCCAGGCGTTGGAAGAACCGACGGTTGAGCTGATCCCTGCGCCGGCTGAAGACCCTGGCGTCTATGCACGCCTGGTCGGTCGTCTGGGCAGTGGCTTGCTGGCGCAGATCGGCACGCCGGTGTTGTGGCTCGCGGGTTGGTCGCTGCTGGCGCTGATCAGCATTATCGAATTCTGGAACCTGGCGCTGCCGGCCGCGGTGGTCGGCCAGTCCGCCAGCGTTGGCGCTGCGCTGGCGTTGGCATTGGCGTTTGGCTTGCTGGTATTTGAGCGGCGCCTGGCCCAGGAAACCGCCGCGCAATGGCCGGAAGCTTCGCAACTGGCCCAGTTGAGCCGCGTGGCGATTACCTGTCTGCTGGTCAGCGCGGTTTGCCTGCTGTTTGCCGGTGCCGAATCGGTGTGGCCGTTGCGCCTGGTGGTGCTGATCGGCCTGCTGCCGGCGCTGGTGGCGGTGGAGTTTCTGCTGAGGGGCGCGTTGTCGCTGTTCAGCCCGCGCCAACCGCGCCTCGAACCGCGTCTGATGGCGCAGAGTTTTATCGCCGGGCTGCTGCGCTGGCCGCCACAGCCGCTGCTGGCGTTGCAGCATGAATTGCACAATCGCTTCGGCATCGACCTGCGTCAGATCTGGGCCTTTACCTACATGCGCCGCGCATTTTTGCCGGTGCTGCTGGTAGTGCTCGCGGTGGGATGGGCGCTGACCGGCGTGCATGAAGTGCCGCTGCAAGGCCGTGGGATCTATGAGCGCTTTGGCAAACCCGTGCAGGTGTTCGGCCCGGGCTTGCATGCCGGTTTGCCGTGGCCGCTGGGCCGCGTGATCAGCGTGGAAAACGGCGTGGTGCATGAACTGGCTACCAGCGTCAGCGAAGCCGCCGCGCCTGAGCTGGCCCCGGCCGAAGGCCCGCCGCCCGCCATCGCCAACCGCTTGTGGGACGCCAGCCATGTGAATGACAAGTCCCAGGTGATCGCCAGCAGCCGTGGCGACAAGCAGGGCTTCCAGATCGTCAATATGGACGTGCGTTTCGTCTACCGCATCGGCCTGACCGACCAGGCCGCGCTGGCCGCGACCTATCACAGCGCGAATGTGCCGAGCCTGATTCGCAGCACCGCCAGCCGCATCCTGGTGCATGACTTCGCCTCGCGCACCCTCGACGAATTGCTCGGTGAGCAGCGCACCCTCCTGGCTGACGAAATCGGCCGCGCCGTGCAGGCCGACCTGCAAAAGCTCGACAGCGGCGTGGAAATTCTCGCCACCGTGGTGGAGGCCATCCACCCTCCGGCCGGTGCCGCGAATGCCTACCACGGCGTGCAAGCCGCGCAGATCGGCGCCCAGGCGCTGATCGCCCGCGAGCGCGGCGCCGCCAGTGAGCACACCAACCAGGCGCTGCTGCAAGCCAGTACCGCCCGCGACCGGGCCCTGGCCACCGCGCGTGAAGTGAATGCCGGCGCCCAGGCGGCGAATCTGCGCTTTGCCGCCGAACAAAAAGCCTACGCCAGCGCGGGCCAAGCCTTCGTGCTGGAGCAATACCTTGGCCAACTGAGCCAAGGCCTGGCCAATGCCAAGCTGCTGATTCTGGATCACCGCCTGGGCGCCGACGGCGCACCGACGATCGATCTGCGTTCTTTTACCTTGCCGGCCGACCCTTCGGTGCCGCGTAAAGCCGTTCAATAAGGAGTCTGTCTGTTGAGCGCTCATTCTCACGATCACGGTCATCACCATCATCACGGCCACCACCATCACCACCACGGCGATGAACACGCGGCCGGCCCCTTTCCTTGGCGGCGCATGGCCTGGGCCGTGTTGCTGGTGCTGTTTGCGGTCGCGGCGGCCAGCCTGGTGCAGGTGCGCTCCGGCGAAGCCACGGTCATCACGCGCTTCGGCAACCCCTCGCGAGTACTGCTTGAGCCGGGCCTGGGCTGGCGTTGGCCGGCTCCGTTCGAAGCGGCGATCCCGGTGGACCTGCGCCTGCGCACCACCTCCAGCGGCTTGCAGGACGTGGGCACCCGCGATGGCCTGCGTATCATCGTGCAGGCCTATGTGGCGTGGCAGGTGCAGGGCGACGCCGACAACGTGCAGCGCTTTATGCGCGCCGTGCAGAACCAGCCGGATGAAGCGGCGCGGCAGATTCGCACGTTTGTCGGTTCGGCGCTGGAAACCACGGCGGCCAGCTTCGACCTGTCCAGCCTGATCAATACCGACGCCAGCCAAGTACGCATTGCTGATTTTGAAGCGCAGTTGCGCCAGCAGATCGACCAACAATTGCTCACCACCTACGGCGTGCGCGTGGCCCAAGTGGGCGTCGAGCGTCTGACGCTGCCCTCGGTGACTCTCACCGCCACCGTGGATCGCATGCGTGCCGAGCGCGAAACCATCGCCACCGAGCGCACCGCCGTAGGCAAGCGTGAAGCGGCGCAGATCCGTTCCGCCGCCGAGCGCGATGCGCGCATCGTGCAGGCCGACGCCACGGTGAAAGCCGCCGATATCGAAGCGCAATCGCGGGTCGAGGCGGCGCAGATCTATGGGCGCGCCTACGCCGGCAACCCGCAGTTGTATAACCTGCTGCGTTCGCTGGATACCCTGGGCACGGTGGTCACGCCGGGTACCAAAATAATCCTGCGCACCGATGCCGCGCCGTTCCGTGCGCTGGTGGATGGGCCCAAGGACATTCAGCCATGACCGAGCGTGACAGCCCGGACAGCCCCTGGATCCAGGCCGGACGCCTGACGTTCATGGCGCTCTACGCGGTGACGGTGTTGGCGGCGTTGGCCTGGGCGTTTTCCAATGTGCGCCAGATCGACCCGCAAAACCGTGCGGTGGTGTTGCACTTCGGCGCCTTGGACCGCATCCAGAACGCCGGGCTTTTATTGGCTTGGCCGCAACCGTTCGAGCAGGTGGTGCTGTTGCCGGCGGCCGACCGTGTGATCGAGCGGCGAGTGGAGAACCTGCTGCGTTCCGATGCCGCGATCCAGGCCGACCGCGTGGCCAGTTTCGCCACACCCCTGAGCGATGCCCTGGCCGGTTCCGGTTACCTGCTGACCGGCGATGCCGGGGTGGTGCAACTGGATGTGCGGGTGTTCTACAAGGTCACCGAGCCGTATTTCTTTGTATTGCAGGGCGACCACGTTTTGCCGGCCCTGGACCGCTTGGTGACGCGCAGTGCCGTGGCCCTCACGGCGGCGCGGGACCTGGACACCATCCTGGTGGCGCGACCCGAACTGATCGGCAGCGACAACGGCGCCGCCGAACGTCGCGAGCGCTTGCGCGGTGACTTGGTACAAGGCATCAACAAACGCTTGGGGGAGCTGACCTCCAGCGGCCTGGGCCTGGGCATCGAAGTGACGCGTGTGGACGTGCAGTCGAGCTTGCCAAGCCCGGCGGTGAATGCGTTCAACGCGGTGCTCACTGCCAGCCAGCAGGCTGACAAAGCGGTGGCCAACGCCCGCACCGACGCAGAAAAACTCACCCAGACCGCGACCCAGGCGGCCGACCGCCTGGTGCAGGTGGCCCACGCCCAGGCCAGCGAGCGTCTGGCCAATGCTCAGGCGCAAACCGCCACCGTCACCAGCCTCGCCCAGGTCAAAGACCCAGGCCTGCTGTTGCGGTTGTACCGCGAGCGCCTGCCGAAGATTCTCGGCCAGGCCGGCTCTGTGACCACGGTCGACCCTAAAGACGACTCCCGCTTGATCATCCAGGGAGCCGAGCAATGAGCGCACCCATGCTGACCTCCGTCGAGCAGCGCAGCGCCGCCCGGCAATTGACCCTGGCGATGTTGGCGCTGGGCTTGCTGATGCTGGGCCTGGTGTGGCGCTGGCTGGCGCCGGATCAGAGCGGTGTGAGCCAATTGCTGCTGGGCGTCGCCTCGTTGCTGGTGGCCGTGCCGGTGATGCGCTCGGCCTGGTTCAGCCTGCGCTTCCCCAGCCTGCATGGCATTACCGACCAACTGATCGCCCTGGCCATGCTCGGTGCCTGGGCCACGGGCGATCTGCTGACCGCTGCGTTGTTGCCGATCATCATGATCTTCGGCCATGTGCTGGAGGAGCGCAGCGTGATCGGCTCCCAGGAGGCGATCCATGCCCTGGGCAAGCTGACCCGCAGCCACGCACGCTTGGTGCAGGCCGACGGCAGCATTGTCGAAGTGGACAACGGCACGTTGAACACCGGCGATATCGTCGAAGTGCGCGCCGGTGACCGCGTGCCGGCCGATGGCGTGGTGCTGTCCGGCCAGGCGAGCCTGGACACGGCGCCGATCACCGGGGAATCGGTACCGTTGGAAGCCAGCGCCGGTATGCAGGTATTTGGCGGGGCGATCAACCTCGACGGGCTGTTGCGCCTGCAAGTGACGCGCACCGGCGATGAGTCGACCCTGGGCAAAGTCATCGCATTGATGCAGAACGCTGAACGTTCCAAGCCGCCGATCACGCGGCTGTTGGAGCGCTATGCGGGCAGTTACATGGTGTTGGTGTTGTTGCTGGCGGCGGTGACCTGGTTTGTGACTAACGATGCCCAGGCAATGCTCGCCGTGCTGGTAGCGGCGTGCCCCTGTGCGTTGGTGTTGTCGGCGCCGGCCACGGCAATTGCCGGGATCGCCGTAGCGGCGCGCCACGGGATCCTGATCCGCAGCTCGGCGTTCCTTGAAGAGCTGGCGGACTTGACCTCGTTGGTGGTCGACAAGACCGGCACCCTCACCTTCGGCACCCTGCGTTTACAGTCCATTCAAACCTCGTTTCCGGATCGCCAGGCGCTGCTCAACCTGGCGGCCAGCCTGGGTTCGGCCAGCAGCCACCCCGTCAGCCGCGCGTTGGCCGGGTTGGCGGTTCAGGAACACCTGCTGGCGTTGACCGACATTCGCGAACGCCAGGGTCTGGGCGTGGTGGCGCAGACCGGGCAGGGCGAAGCGGCGCTCGGACGGCCGGAATTGTTCGACCAGTTGGGCATTGTCACCACCACGGTCCCCACCCATGACGGCCCGATTGCCGGGCTGGCGCTCGACGGGCAATTCCTTGCCTGGCTGCTGCTGGCCGACAGCGTCAAGCCGGAAGCGCGTCAGGCCTTGCAGGAACTGCGCGACCTGGGCCTGGGCCGCCAACTGTTGCTGACCGGCGACCGTCAAAGCGTGGCCGACAGCCTGGCGCTGGACGTGGGCATCAGCGATGTCGAAGCCCAGGCGTTGCCCGAGGACAAACTCAACCGTGTGCTGGGGGAAATCGGCAGCGGTTTCCGGCCGATGGTGGTGGGGGATGGGATCAACGATTCCCTGGCGCTCAAGGCCGGTGTGGTCGGCATCGCCATGGGCGCGGGCGGTGCGGATATCGCGCTGGCATCGGCGGATGTGGTGTTGATCGGCAGCGACCTGCGCCGATTGGGCACGTGTGTGCGCTTGAGTCGTCAGTGTCGGCATACCTTGCAGGTCAATGTGATCATTGGCCTGGGTTGGACGTTGGCGATCGTGGTGTTTGCCGCATTCGGGTGGTTGGGGGCGGCGGGGGCGATGATCGCGGCGGTGTTGCACAACCTCAGTACGTTGCTGGTACTGGGCAACGCCGGGCGTTTGCTGCGGTTTCAAGAGCCGCTGTTGAAGCTCGACGAATAAATTCCAGAAATTTTTGCCCAGGGCTGTAACGCCGGTGAGGCGCCTCACTCTAGGGGTGTGTCGAGACTGAACAATCCGTTCAGTCCGACACCCCTACCGATCATGAGGAAGACAACCATGAAGATTAAATCCGCTGCTGCTGGTGCCGCGCTCGCGATGGCCGCCGCTACCCTGTTTGCCGGTGTTGCCACTCAGGTACAAGCGGCAGATGCGCCAGTGCATTGCTACGGCGTGACTTCGTGCAAAGGCATGAACGATTGCAAGACCGCTGAAAACGCCTGCAAAGGCCAGGCAGTCTGCAAAGGCCACGGCTTCAAGGCCATGACCAAGGCTGAGTGCGCCAAGGCGGGCGGCAAAGTCGGCGAGTAATCGGCCAACGCGTGTAACCGCAGCGCAGCCCCAGCGCTGCGGGCACGTTTCAAAGGAGCGAGTCATGTCCGCTTGCCTTCCAAGCCTGGGTTACGGCCTGGGCTTACGCAGTGAGTATTACCAGCAGATCCTTGAACAGTCGCCGGCCGTGGATTGGTTCGAAGTGATCTCCGAGAATTACCTGGTGCAGGGCGGTAAGGCCTTGTACTTCCTGGATGCCATCGCCGAGCGCTACCCGCTGGTGATGCACGGGGTGTCCTTGTCCATCGGCGGGCCCCATGCCCTCGATACCGACTACCTGAAACAGATCAAACAGCTCGCCGAGCGTATCCAGCCGGCGTGGGTTTCCGATCACCTGTGCTGGAGCCGTGGCAGCGCGCACCAGTTGCATGACCTGCTGCCGCTGCCGTACACCGAAGAAAGCCTGTATCACGTGGCCGGCCGCGTTCGCCAAGTGCAGGATGTGTTGCAGCGCCCGCTGGTGCTGGAAAACGTCTCCAGTTATGTGCGCGCCAGGGCGGATGAGTTCACCGAGTGGGAGTTCCTCAACGCCCTGACCCATCTAACGGGGTGCCAGTTGTTGCTGGACGTGAACAACGTATATGTCAGCTCGCGCAACCACGGGTTCGACGCCTGGACCTTCATTCGCAATGTGCCGCCCCAGAGCATTCGTCAATTGCACCTGGCAGGGCATATGGACTACGGCGACTACGTGGTCGATACCCATGACCATCCGGTGTGCGATCCGGTGTGGGCTCTGTATCAACAGACCCTGGAGTATGTGGGGCCGGTCTCGACGCTGCTGGAGCGCGATGACCATTTTCCGCCGTTCCAGGAGTTGCTCGGTGAACTGAGCAAGGCCCGCGAATTGGGCGCCGGCGCCCTGGCCAGGAGGGCTTTATGCGCCTGATCGATTGGCAGTTGGCTTTCGAACAGCATCTATTAACGCAAGCGCCTGAGGCCAACAGTGGCTTTGCCGCCACCTTGCTCGGTGGGCCGACGCTGGATGTGGACACGGGCCTGGCGATCTACCACAACGCTTACATGGCGCGGTTGCAGGAAGTGTTGCGCCATGACTTCGGCGCCGTGCTGTATTGGCTGGGTGATGAGGAATTTGCCGCGCTGGCCGAAGCCTATGTGCGTCGCTACCCGTCGGCCCATTACAGCCTGCGCTGGCTGGGTGAGCGGTTGCCGGCGTTTATCCTCGAGCATTTTGTGGCCGAGCACAGCGCGCCGCTGGCGGAGCTGGCGCGGTTGGAATGGGCCTTTACCCTGGCATTCGATGCGCCGCAGGGCTTGCCACTGGCCCTGGACGATATGGCGCTGCTGCCACCTGAGGATTGGCCGGGTTTGCAGGTTGAGCTGACGCCGTCGGTGCAGACGCTGCTGTGCCGTTTCAACTCGCTGGCGATCTGGCGCGCGAGTAAAGATCAAGCGGATTTCCCTGGCAGCCACGCCCTGGACCCCGCGCAGATCTGCCTGGTGTGGCGCCATCAGCATGTGTGCAACTACCGCAGCCTTGAGCCCGCCGAGGCATGCGCCATCGCGGGCATGGTGACGACTGGTTGGACCTTCGCAGAACTGTGCGAGCAACTGGCAGTCACTTATTCAGAGGGTGCGCCATTGCAGGCGGTTACGTGGCTCAAGCAATGGATCCAGGAGGGCTTGCTGCAGCGGCGAGTCTTATAGAAGAGCGCTATCAAATCGATAGCCTCCTACTTTTTCTGGGGATGGTCTACCCTCTCAGCAGACGTCTGAAACAAGGGGGGACTACTCATGCTCGCGCAACTTCCACCGGCCTTACAGAATCTACAGCTACCGCTGCGTCTTCGACTCTGGGATGGCCATGAATTCAACTTGGGCCCCGAGCCCAGTGTGACCATCGTGGTGAAGGACCCCACGGTTGTGACGCAACTGACCCATCCGACGCTCGATACATTGGGCGAGGCTTTCGTCGAGGGCAAACTGGAGCTGGAAGGCTCCATCAGCGAAGTGATCCGGGTGTGTGACGAGTTGAGTCACGCCCTGGTCGAGGACGACGAGGGCAGTCGACCGGTGCGCTCGATCCACGACAAGGCAACTGACGCAGCGGCGATTTCCTACCATTACGACCTGTCCAACGAGTTCTACCAGCTGTGGCTGGACCAGGACATGGCGTACTCCTGCGGTTATTTCGAAACCGGCAGCGAGTCCATCGACCAAGCCCAACAAGACAAATTTCGCCACCTGTGCCGCAAGCTGCGCTTGCAGCCGGGGGAATATTTGCTTGATGTGGGCTGCGGCTGGGGCGGGCTGGCGCGTTACGCGGCGCGGGAGTTTGGGGTGAAAGTATTTGGCATCACCCTAAGTAAAGAACAGCTGGCACTGGCTCGGGAGCGGGTGAAAGCCGAGGGCCTGGACGGCCAGGTCGACCTGCAATTGCTCGACTACCGCGACCTGCCCCAGGACGGCCGCTTCGACAAAGTGGTGAGCGTGGGCATGTTCGAACACGTCGGCCACGCCAACCTGGCGCAGTACTGCCAGACGTTATTCGGCGCGGTGCGCGAGGGCGGCCTGGTGATGAACCATGGCATTACCGCCAAGCATACCGACGGCCGCCCGGTGGGCCGTGGCGCCGGCGAGTTTATCGAACGTTATGTCTTTCCCAACGGCGAGTTGCCGCACCTGGCAATGATGACCGCCGAAATCAGCGAAGTAGGGCTTGAAGTGGTCGATGTCGAAAGCCTGCGCCTGCATTACGCGCGCACACTGGACCACTGGAGCGAGCGCCTGGAAGACAACCTGGAAGCGGCGGCGAACATGGTGCCGGAGCAGGCGCTGCGTATCTGGCGGCTGTACCTGGCCGGCTGCGCTTACGCGTTTGCGCGGGGTTGGATCAACCTGCACCAGATCCTGGCGGTGAAGCCGCATGCCGATGGCAGCCATGAACTGCCGTGGACACGGGAAGACATCTACCGATAACCGAAGAACGGTGGTGTTTCAAATGTGGGGGCTTGCTCCCGATAGCAGGGTGTCAGGCACTGCATCTGTGACTGAGCCACTGCTATCGGGAGCAAGCCCCCTTCCACATGTTGTCCCGTGTTGTTTGTTAGAGAATCGGTGAGATCAAGCGCGCCACGCGCATGCCCAGTTGTTGCAAACGCCGCGTCTCACGGCTTTCTTCCTGGCTGACTTCATGGGCGTGGGCGAAGTCATCCAGCAGCATGTGCTCGACCTCTTTGGCGAAGGCTTCATCGACGGTCAGCAGCATCACTTCGAAATTCAATCGGAACGAACGGTTGTCCATGTTCGCACTGCCGATGGCGCTGATTTCGCTGTCCACCAGCACCACCTTCTGATGCAGGAACCCTGGCATGTAGCGGAACACCCGCACCCCGGCGCGCACGGCTTCGATCGCATACAGACTGGAGGCGGCATACACGATGCGGTGGTCGGGCCGCGACGGCAGTAGCAGGCGCACATCGACACCGCGCAGCACCGCCAGGCGCAGGGCGGCAAACACCGCCTCATCGGGGACGAAATACGGGCTGGTGATCCACACGCGCTCGGTCGCCGCGTGGATGGCCTCGACAAAAAACAGCGAGCAGGTTTCATAGGAGTCCGCCGGGCCGCTGGCGAGCAATTGGCAGAGCACGCCGTCTTCGGGGTAGGCGTCGGGCAGGATCAGCGGCGGCAGTTCCCGGGCCGCCCAGAACCAGTCTTCGGCAAATGACTCCTGCAGGCACGCCACCACCGGGCCGGTGACTTGCACATGCGTATCGCGCCAGGGCGCCAGCGGCGGTTTTTTGCCCAGGTATTCATCGCCCACGTTATGCCCGCCGACAAAACCGGTGATGCCATCCACTACCACGATTTTTCGGTGGTTGCGGAAGTTGACCTGGAAGCGGTTCAGCCAGCCGCTGCGGGTGGCGAATGCCTTGACGCGGACCCCGGCGTCGCGCAGCGACTGCACATAGCGATGGGGCAGGGCGTGGCTGCCGATACGGTCATACAGCACGTAGATGCTGACGCCTTGCTCGGCTTTTTCCTTGAGCAGGGCATGCAAACGGCGGCCGAGGTCATCGTCATGAATGATGAAAAACTGAAACAGCACTGCCGTTTTGGCAGTGCGGATGGCTTCGAAAATCGCGCTGAAGGTGGCATCGCCATTCACCAGCAGGCGTACTTGATTGTTTGCCAGGCACGGCATGCGCCCCAATTTGGGCATGGCGCGCAGCGAGGCGTAGGCGCTGGAGTTGCGTGCGGCCAGGGCTTCTTCGACCCAGGGGCGCCAGTTCAGCTCGGTGATAGCGGTGTGCATTTCCTGGTTGGCCTGACGGCGGGCCTGGATATACGCGTCGAACGTGCTGCGGCCGAAAATCAGATAGGGGATCAGCGTGAGATAGGGCATGAACATCAGTGACAAGGCCCAGGCGATCGAGCCTTGAGCGGTCCTGACGGTCAGCACCGCATGGATCGCGGCAAGGGTCCCGAAAAAGTGCAGCGTGGCGATGAAGTAGGCGAGCAGGTGCGGGCCGAAGAAATCCATGAACAACATCACTCCAGGCAGTCCATTGCCTAACAGACCATGTTCGGCCTTGAATGTCGCTATTTTATTTGCCATGCAACGCTGGCCCGTTTGCAGCGTCTAACGCCCACAATTACCCAGGAGTTACCCGATGAATGCTCGTCTGCTTGGTTTAGCCATGGTTGTTGGTTTGTCGCTGCCGGTGGCAGCACAGGCGCAGATGTTGGCGCCGGGCTTGTGGGAATTGACCACCAGCAATATGAAGGTCGATAACCAGGACCTGCCGGACTTGTCCCTGATCCTCGGTCAGCTCAAGCAACAGATGACCCCCGAACAGCGCGCCATGCTGGAAAAACAAGGCATCACCATGGCCGGCAAAGGCGTGCAGGTGTGCCTCACGCCGGCGCAGGTGGCTTCGGACTCGATCCCCCTGACCGACCCGCAATCGGGTTGCAAACAGCAAGTGACCGACAAGACCGGCAACCAGTGGAAATTCCGCTTCAGTTGCCCGAAAGCCCAGGGCACCGGCGTCGCCACTTTCCAAAGCCAGAAGGAGTTCACCACCACTGTGAACGGCACCTTCAATGCCACTGGCATTCAGCAGAAGGGCAGCCTGGATACCCACGCCCAGTGGCTGGGCAACGACTGCGGTACAGTCAAACCGCGCGCTTAACGCGCAAACTGCAGCGGCAGGCCCTGGCAGCTTTCGACCACCTGGCCGTTGTGCCACGCCAGGTGGCCCGACACCAGGGTGGTGCTGACGCTGTGGCGAAAGCGGCGTTCGGCGAACGGCGTCCAACCGCAGCGGGCCAGGACCGGTTCATCGCACACCGGCTTGCCTTCAGGCTCGGGGTTGATCAGCACAAGATCGGCCCAATAGCCTTCGCGCAGGTAACCGCGGTCCGCGATCGCAAACAGGTCGGCGACACGGTGGCTGGTTTTGGCCACCAGCGTGGTCAGCGGTAAATGCCCGTCCGCCACCAGTTCCAATAGTGCCGGCAGCGCGTGTTGCACCAGCGGTAAACCGGACGGTGCTTCGCGATAGGCCAGCTGTTTTTGCGCCCAGGTATGCGGCGCATGGTCAGTGCCGATCACGTCCAGACGATCACTCAATAACGCCAGGCGCAGCGCGTCGCGGTCGGCGCGTGTCTTGATCGCCGGGTTGCATTTGATCTGGTGGCCCAGGCGGTGATAGTCGCGGTCATCGAACAGCAGGTGGTGCACGCAGACCTCGGCGGTGATGCGTTTTTCGGCCAGGGGTTTGTCGTCGAACAGCGCCAGCTCGCGGGCGCTGGTGAGGTGCAGCACATGCAGGCGCGTGCCGTGACGCTTGGCCAATTCCACCGCGAAAGACGATGAGCGATAGCACGCTTCGGCGTCACGGATCAGCGGATGGGCGACGGCGGGGATCTGGTCGCCAAAGCGCTCGCGCAGACGCGCTTCGTTGGCCTGGATGCTTGGCGTGTGCTCGCAGTGGGCCAGCAGGATGGTCGGCACTTGCGCGAACAGGCGCTCCAGGATGCGTGGGTCGTCCACCAGCATGTTGCCGGTGGAGGCGCCCATGAACACTTTGACTCCGGCCACCTCCCGAGGGTCGAGCGCGGCGACGGTGTCGAGGTTGTCGTTGCTCACCCCGAAGTGAAAACCATAATTGGCCACCGAATGCAGGGCCGCGCGGCGCTTTTTGTCGGCCAGCTCTTGCAGGTTCAGCGTGGCCGGGTGGGTGTTGGGCATGTCCATGAAACTGGTGATCCCGCCCGCCACCGCCGCCCGGGACTCACTGTAGAAGCTGCCTTTTTCCGGTGCGCCGGGCTCGCGAAAGTGCACTTGGTCATCGATCATGCCCGGTAACAGCCACTGGCCTTTGGCATCGATGGACAGCGGGGCGTTACAGCCCTGGATGCTGCTCGCGATCTTCTCGATACGGCCATTGGCGATCAGGACGTCGGCGTCGAACATCCGGCCTTCGTTGACCAGGCGGGCATTGCGGATCAGCAGGCGACTCATGGCTCAGAACTCGTTTTGCAGGGCTTTGTAACCGCGCACCAGGTCGACATTGGTGCGCGCTACGTCTTCGGAAAACTCCGAAGCGCTGACGCTCACTGGCGGGAATTGCGACAGGTCGGTGTTGGGGCCGATGCGGGTGGTGGAGGGCACGTAGAACGCATCCGGCAAGTCGCGGCCGTCGACCACTGAGTTGTGGCGCACCACGCAGCCGTCGCCCACCACGCAGTTGAACAGCACGCTGTTGAACCCGATGAACACACGGTCACCCACGGTGCAGGGGCCGTGGACGATGGAACGGTGGGCGATGGAGGTGAATTCGCCGATCGTCACCGCCGCGCCGGATTTGGAGTGGATGACCACGCCGTCCTGGATATTGGAGTTGGCGCCGATGGTGATGGGGTCCATGGCGCCGCTGGCGTCGACTTCGTCGGCACGGATCACGGCGTAGGGCCCGACGAAAACGTTCTCGCCGATGATGACTTTGCCGCAGATGATGGCGGTCTTGTCGACATAGGCCGATTCGGCAATCACCGGCAGATCGCCGGAAGGGTTCTTGCGGATCATTCAGCAGGCTCCGTAATGATGTGTACGTGGTCGCCGTCGATGGCGTTGTAGAAACAGGTCGGGCGGCCGGTATGACAGGCAGGGCCCAATTGGTTGACGATCAGCAGCACCGCATCGCCGTCGCAATCCAGGCGTGCTTCGACCAATTGTTGCCAGTGGCCGGAAGTCTCGCCTTTGCGCCACAGCTGCCGGCGCGAGCGTGACCAATAGCAGACGTGCCCGGTGGCCAGGGTCTCGTTGAGGGCCTGGCGGTTCATCCAGGCCAGCATCAACACCTGGCCGTTACCATGTTGCTGGGCGATGGCGGCGATCAGGCCATCGCTGTTCCACGGCAGGGCGTCGAGCACGGCGTCGAGTGGAAAGCGGCTGCCGAGGGCAGCGCTTTCCAGGTCGAGCATGCTCAGGTTCATGGCTTGCTCAGCGCGGCGCACAGGGTGTTGAGGTTGTATTCGAACAGGCCGGTAAAGGTGCTGGCCGGGCCTTCGGCGGCGAGGGCATCGGAGTACAGCGTGCCGCCGATCTGCGCGCCGCTTTCATCAGCGATCTGCTTGAGCAGGCGCGAGTCTTTGATGTTTTCCATGAACACGGCCTTGACCTTGTCTTTGCGGATCTGGGTGATCAGCGCGGCGACTTCGGCAGCCGAAGGCTCGCGTTCGGTGGACAGGCCCTGGGGCGCCAGGAACTGAATGCCATAGGCCTGGCCGAGGTAGCCGAAGGCATCATGGGAAGTGACGATGCGACGGTTGCCCGCCGGCAGGGCGCCGAACTTGGCCTTGGCTTCGGCCAGCAGGCGGTAGATTTCCTTGAGGTAGGTTTGACTGTTGCGCTGGTAGTCGGCGGTGTTGGCCGGGTCAGCGGCGATCAGCGCCTTGGTGATGTTGTTCACATAGATTTCGGCATTGGCCAGGTTATGCCAGGCGTGTGGGTCTGGGATGGTTTCGCCGTCTTCGTCCATGGTGTGCGAGATCACGCCCTTGCTGGCGGTGACGACCGTGGCCTTGGTTTCGGTGCTGGTCACCAGGCGGTCCAGCCAGGGCTCGAAGCCCAGGCCGTTTTTGATGATGACGTTTGCCTTGAGCAGCGCCTTGGCGTCGTCCGGTGAAGGTTCGTAGGTGTGGGCATCGGCGTCGGGGCCGACCATGTTGCTGATCTGGATGTGATCGCCACCAATCTGGTGGGTCATGTCATCGAGAATACTGAAGCTGGTAACCACCTGGAGTTTGTCGGCGGCCTGGGCCATCGACAGCGGCAGCAGCAGACTGAACAGCACAAGTAGAGCGCGCATCGGGAAACACCTCATTGGGATGACAGCAAGGGCGGGCGGCGCAGCAAACCGTGCACCGGCCCGAAGACCACGGACAGCAGGTACCCACCGCCGGCCACCAGCACAATCGCCGGGCCGCTGGGCAGTGAGTAGTAAAACGAGAGCAACAAGCCAAGCCACACCGACAGGCATCCCAGCACCGCCGATACGGCGATCAACACCGGCAAGCGCCGGCTCCAGAAACGTGAAGCGATGGCCGGCAACATCATCAAACCCACCACCATCAATGCGCCGATGGCCTGGAAGCCGATCACCAGGTTCAGCACCACCAGCGTCAGAAACAGCCCGTGGGCCAGCGGGCCCAGGCGGCTGACGGTTTGCAGGAACAGCGGGTCGAGGGTGTCCAGCAACAGCGGTTTGTAGATCAGCCCCATGGCGATCAGGCTGAACCCCGAGACCCAGAGCATGCCGGTGAGGGTGGTTTCATCCACCGCCAGGGCCGAGCCGAACAGCAGGTGCAGAAGGTCTAGGCGTTTGCCGGCGATGCCAAGGATGAGCACGCCGGCGGCGAGGGAGATGGGATAGATGGCGGCGAGGCTGGCGTCCTCGCGCAGGCCGGTGCGACGGGTGATCCACGCCGACAGCCCAGCCATGCTCAGGCCGGCGCCGAGGCCGCCGATGGTCAGCGCGGGCAGGCTGAGCCCGGCGAACCAGAAGCCCAGGGCGGCGCCGGGCAGGATGCCGTGGGCCACAGCGTCACCGATCAGGCTCATGCGCCGCAGGATGAGGAATACGCCCAGCGGCGCGGTGCTGCATGCCAGCACCAGCCCGCCGATCAGGGCGCGGCGCATAAAGACGAAGTCGGCGAAGGGCATCCACAGGTGGGCGGCGAAGTGCATCAGGCCACCTGCATCTGGGGCTGTGGGCGGATCAGTTCTTTACTGGCGCCGAATATGCAGCCCGTGTTTTTGATTTGCAGCACTTGGTGGGTGTGTTGGCGCACGGATGCCAGGTCGTGGCAGACGATGACCAGCGTGCGGCCTTGGTCATGCCAGGCGTGAATGTGTTTCCAGCACAGCGCCTGGCCGTCCTCGTCGAGGGCGGCATGGGGCTCATCCAGCAGCAACACCGGCGAATCTGCCAGGCTCATGCGGGCGAGCAGGGCGCGTTGCAACTGCCCGCCGGACAAGGCCATCAACGGGCGCTGTTCCAGGCCGCCGAGGCACCAGTCTTCCAGCACCGCCTCCAGGCGTTCGCGGCGTTGCGGCGGGGCGAGTTGGGTGCCCCAGAAGCCTGCGGCAACCAACTCTTGCAGGCTGATCGGAAACTGACGGTCGAGGTGTTGTTGCTGGGGCAGGAACGCCAAGCCACCACGGCGTGGAACATTCACGGCGACTTTACCCGCCAATGGCTTTTGCAGGCCGGCGATGACTTTGAGCAGGCTGCTTTTGCCACAGCCATTGGGGCCGATCACGCCGGTGAGGCTGCCTTGTTGCAGGGTGAAATCCACAGCGGGTGTAAGCGGTTGGCCGGGGGCGCCCCAGCGTAAAGCGGTGCAGGTGATCATGCAGGGTCTCTCGTCCAGCGGCTTTCAGCCACGGCATCGTGCGCGTGCAGGCTTTCGGCGTGGACCACTTTGAGGTGGAAGGCTTTGACCGCATCCGAGCGCTTCAAGGCGAGGTTCAGACGGCGGGCGGCGTCTTCGCAGAACATCAGGTTCTGCCCGTTGGCCAGGGCGAAGGCTTGTTCGTCCGCACGTTTCACTGCGGTTTGTACGGCAGTGCCGAGGGCGGCTTCGGCGTCGTTGATCAGGTCGGTCAGGGCCAGGTGCTCGCCTTGCAGGTACACATGCAATTGCGCGCTGCTGCGCTGGCTGTGGGGTGTGGCGACGATACCGTTGGCGCTGCCAAGCCACGTGAGGACGTCTTCATGCTGCAACGGCGTGTTGGCGAAGTCGTCGAGAAATTGTTGTTGAATCAGTTGCCTGGCAAGCGCAGCGGAGCAGGGGCACGTCGAGGAATACGTCACGTCAATTTTTTGTTCCACGTGGAACATCTGGTTTTCCAGGCGCGCTTCGATGCTCACCGGGTAGCGCTTCCAGCCTGCCAAAGGGCTCACCAGCGCAGGCCGCTTCAATAGCAAATGGGTATGGAGACGCAGGTAGGCGTTCTTAGATAAATCTTCATGACTGTCGAGAAAGCGCTGCAGTACATTGCGCAGAAGTGCCGGTGTGAGGGGTTGCTCGTCGAGCATCTCCAGCGCCAGGTACAGGCGTGACATATGAATGCCACGGGCGCTGCCATCGTCCAGGCTGACGCCCGCGTCGGCGGTGGCGGTCAGGCGCTGACCGTCGATCAGGATTGGCAGGGCAACGCCGCACATGCCCACCCAGTCGAGTGGCAAGGCTTGGCGTAAAGCCTGCCCGGCGATATCCGGCAGAGTCAGCGCATTCATAAGCAGGTCCATCGTTGGAAATAATTCGACATGTTATAGTATAACAATAGAGTCGACGATGAATTTTCTGCCCCGGCTCTTTTTCGGTCATGTCGAGTACGGACGCTCCTTATATTTGCGGTATTTGTCATGCACAGACGTCAGCTTCTTAATCTGCTCCTGGTCAGCCCTTTGTTTGCTTTGCCGTTCGCAGCCCACGCCACGCAGATTCGCAACGCTCGTTTGTGGCGCTCGGACGACAGGCTGCGGTTGGTGTTCGACCTCAGTGGCCCGGTGCACTACAAGACCTTCTCCTTGACCGCACCGGAACGACTGATCATCGATCTGAGCGGTGCAGGCCTCAGTGGCGATTTTTCTCAACTGGAACTGAAAAACAGCGGCATCACTTCGATCCGATCGGGACATTTCGGCACGGCGGACACGCGCATCGTGCTCGACCTGGCCGCGCCGATGCAGCTCAACAGCTTTGTATTGCCACCTCAGGACGGGCAGGGGCACCGCCTGGTGCTCGACCTCACCAGCGCCACCCAGGCGCCGCGTCAGATTGCGTCTGCACCCAGCCCATTGGTGGAGAAAGCCCACCCCAAGCGCGACATCATTGTGGTGGTCGACCCCGGGCACGGCGGTAAAGACCCGGGCGCCGTCGGCTCCAAGGGCCAGCGTGAAAAAGACGTGGTGCTGTCCATCGCCCAATTGCTGGCCAAACGCTTGAAACGCGAGAAGGGTTTTGACGTGAAACTGGTGCGCAACGATGATTTCTTCGTGCCGCTGCGCAAACGCGTGGACATTGCGCGCCAGCACAAGGCCGACATGTTCATCTCGGTGCACGCCGATGCGGCGCCACGGCTTACGGCCTCGGGGGCGTCGGTGTATGCATTGTCCGAAGGCGGCGCAACGTCGGCCACCGCACGCTTCATGGCACAACGTGAAAACGGCGCGGATTTGCTGGGGGCTACCACGTTGCTCAATCTCAAAGACAAGGACCCGATGTTGGCCGGGGTGATTCTCGACATGTCGATGAACGCCACCATTGCCTCCAGCCTGCAATTGGGCAGTTCAGTGTTGGGTAGCCTGCAAAACATCACCAGCCTGCACCAGAAACGCGTGGAGCAGGCCGGGTTTGCGGTGCTCAAGTCGCCGGATGTGCCGTCGATCCTGGTGGAGACCGGTTTTATTTCCAATGCCCAGGACGCCCAGCGACTGGTTACCGCACGTCACCAACAGGCGGTGGCGGATGGCTTGTTCGACGGCCTGAAAAACTACTTCCAGAAGAATCCGCCGATGAACAGCTATATGGCCTGGGTTCAGGAGCAGAAGAACAGTCAGGTCTAACAGCCGGTGATGCGGCTGCAGGTGAATTTGGCGCTGGCCCCGCCCGAGCTGGAAAACCGGTTGATCGTGGTCCAGCCCACACGCCGGGTATAACCCACCCACGCCTCGCCATCCGATGCCAACCCGGTAAAGAACGTCAGCTGGCCATAGCGGCTGTTGGTCTGGGCCCAGTAGCGTTTGCCGATCACCTCAACACCGCGCAAATACGTGGTGGTACCCACCGTCGCCACGCTGTAGGCATTGCCTTGCGGGTCTACACAGGCGAGCAGGTTGGCGCTGCGCGTGCAGTTGGCCAGCGGGCTCGGCACTTGAGCGCAGACAGGCCAGGCTGCTGTCAGTAATACGACGCACAACAGGCGTTTCATAGTGTTTCTCGGGGTAGGGAAGCGTTCAAGCATTGCGCCCTTCGTCGTAAGGAGCAAGCGGATTGGCTTATTTGTGTTGTTATACTATAACATTAAAGGCCAGCCTGACCCGTGAACCGTTTATCAAAGCCAAAGAACGTGAAGAGCTGCGCGAACGCCATAAACGGGCGGTTTGACCGGCCAACCCTGATGAGGACCACCTGATGCCCAATCGTCTCCCCGTTACCGTGTTGTCCGGCTTTCTCGGCGCCGGTAAAAGCACGCTGCTCAACTATATTTTGCGCAACCGCGAAAACCTGCGCGTGGCGGTGATCGTCAACGACATGAGCGAAATCAACATCGACGGCAGCGAGGTGCAGCGCGACGTCACGCTCAATCGTTCGGAAGAAAAACTGGTGGAAATGAGCAACGGCTGCATCTGCTGCACCTTGCGCGAAGACTTACTCGAAGAGGTCGGAAAACTCGCCAAGGAAGGTCGATTCGATTACTTATTGATCGAATCCACCGGCATTTCCGAACCCTTGCCGGTGGCCGAAACCTTCACCTTTCGCGATGAAAACGAGCAAAGCCTGGCCGATATCGCCCGCCTGGACACCATGGTCACCGTGGTCGACGGCCTGCATTTCCTGCTCGACTACCAGGCCGCCGAAAGCCTGGCGTCACGGGGCGAAACCCTGGGCGAAGAGGATGAGCGCTCCATCACTGATCTGTTGATCGAGCAGATCGAATTCGCCGACGTCATCCTGATCAGCAAGATCGACTTGATCAGCAGCCACGAGCGCGAAGAGTTGATGGCGATTCTCGAACGCCTCAATGCCCAGGCGGAAATCATCCCGATGGTCATGGGCGAAGTGCCACTGAACAAGATCCTCAACACCGGCCGCTTCGACTTCGAGCGCGCCGCGCAAGCGCCGGGTTGGTTGCAGCAATTGCGCGGTGAACATGTGCCGGAAACCGAGGAATACGGTATTGCCTCCACCGCCTATCGCGCCCGTCGACCCTTCCACCCGCAACGCTTCTTCGACTTTATCGACCGCCCCTGGGTCAACGGTAAGTTGTTGCGCTCCAAGGGTTTTTTCTGGTTGGCCAGCAAGCATCAGGATGCTGGCAGTTGGTCCCAGGCCGGTGGCCTGATGCGTCATGGGTTTGCGGGACGTTGGTGGCGTTTCGTGCCGAAAAGCCAATGGCCGCAGGATGAAGAAAGCGTCGCGGCGATCATGGGCAATTGGCAACTGAGCACTGGCGACTGCCGCCAGGAACTGGTGTTTATCGGACAGAACATTGATTTTGCCCACATGCGCGAGGAGTTGGACGCCTGCTTGCTCACCGATGAAGAAATGGCCCAGGGTGTTGAAGGTTGGCGCCTGTTGGCTGACCCATTTGGCCCCTGGTATGAAGAGGCAGCCTGATGCTTGCGCCCGTTTTCCCCTTGCGCCCGGTGGTGCGACAGACCCGCGGTGACAGCCCACTGGCGCTGTCAGACATCCTCGAAGACGGCGTAAACCTGGCGTTGTGGCAGCGCCAGTTGCCGCTGCATATCGCCGAATTCGGCGCCTTGCTGGTGGCACTTAACGAGCCGTTGGCCGATTCGATGGTTATCGAACTCAATAGCGAGGACGCCGCGCCGAACTTGCAGGGTTTAGCGTCCAGCTGCCGCGATCTTGAAGGTTACGAAGGGTTCATCGCCGATGTTGCCTGGCTGGTCAGTGCCTTTGCCTGTCTGCTCGGTGCCAAACGTATCGGCGTGCGCCTGCGCTTGCTGGATAAAGCCATGTGCCCGCGCTTTCATGTCGACCATGTGCCGGTGCGGCTGATCACCACCTATGCCGGCATCGGCAGCCAATGGTTGCGTGAAGGCGTCATGGACCGCCGCACGCTCAGCCAACCGGACGCCGAACCCAGTGAGCGCATCGAGCAGATCCAGTGTGGTGAAGTGGCCCTGCTCAAGGGCACCAAATGGCACGGCAACGAAAACCACGGCCTGATCCACCGCTCGCCCGCCTTGAAAGCCGATGAGCGCCGATTGATTCTGACGCTGGATTGGTTGGCGTAACCGCGTAGGATCAAACGCTCTACACGATCTGAATGATGTCCCTGATGCTGCAGAATATTCCCACCCATGTGATTGCCGGGCCCTTGGGCGCCGGCAAGACCAGCCTGATCAAGCACTTGCTGGCCCAGCGCCCGGCCAACGAGCGCTGGGCGGTGCTGATCAACGAGTTCGGCCAAATTGGCCTGGACGCCGCACTGCTGACGCAGGACGACGACGGCATCGCCATGGGTGAAGTCGCGGGTGGCTGCCTGTGCTGTGTGAATGGTGCACCGTTCCAGGTAGGTCTGGGCCGCCTGTTGCGTAAGGCCAAGCCGGATCGGCTGTTTATCGAACCGTCGGGCCTGGGCCATCCCGCGCAATTGCTCAAGCAATTACGCCAAGCGCCTTGGCAGAAAGTGCTAGCGATTCAGCCGTGTGTGCTGGTGTTGGATGCCCAAGCGCTGGCGGCGGGCAAACCCTTGCCGCCGGCACAGCAGCAGGCGCTGGAAAGCGCCGGGTTGCTGGTATTGAACAAGGATGAAGCGCTGGATGCCGCGCAGCGCCAGGCGATCGAACGGCAGTTACCCGATCGCCCACATTACTGGACCCGCCAGGCGCAGCTGCCGTTGGCCCGGCTCCCAGGCCTGGATGTGAAAGCGGGCGCCGCTGTGGATAACCTTGACGTGCCCATCGGTCTGGCGCAGATGCCGGCCGTGTGGAGCGATCCCGCGTTGCCGATTTGTTTGAGCCAGGCTCAGGAAGGAGGCTGGAGTATTGGCTGGCGCTGGCACCCAAGCCAGTCATTCGATCCGCAGCGTATAACGTCGTGGCTCAAGACCCTTGCGTGGTGCCGCGCCAAGCTGGTTATCCACAGCCGTGGCGTGTGGCTCTGCGCCAACGCTGTGGATAACCGCTCGCTCGCCTGGCAGCCCAGCGAGTGGCGTCGCGATTCCCGTATCGAACTGATCTTCAATGCGCCACAGGATGTGGTGGCGTTGCAGGCCGCGCTGGTCGCCTGCCGTTACTGACGGTTCTTGGTGGCGTGATCCTGACGCCACTGGCTCAGCTCGATCACTTCGGCGCTGGGCAGCGCTTCCTTGGCTTCGAACGGGTAGGGCGCCAGCTCGATCTGCGCGCTGTGGGCGCCGAATTGAGTGATAGTGCCACTGTGACGGGACTCGCCCGTGACGGTGAACTCAAAGTTATAGACGCGCGCCAGGCGCCGCCGACCGTTGGCGTCCTTCACAAAGCCAATGCGCTTGAGCGCCACCGCGCCGTCGAGCAACTCGATATCGAGCTTGCTGCAATGTTGCTTGACCCGCGCCAGCGCTCGCTCGCGCAAACCGTGGTTATGCCACACCCAGGCGGCGCCGGTTGCCAGCAGCATCAACACGAAGATGTTTCCCAGGGTCAGCATGTGAAAAACTCCAACAAAGTGAGCGCAGCTTAACTGTGTCGTCGGTCTGTCGTACAGGCTGCGTTTAGTCGCATACTGCGCGGCCAGAATTTCAATGGTTTTACGGAATATCCTGCATGAAACGCACACCTCATCTGCTTGCGATCCAGTCTCATGTGGTTTTTGGCCATGCCGGAAACAGCGCCGCCGTGTTCCCCATGCAGCGGATCGGGGTGAACGTCTGGCCGCTGAACACGGTGCAGTTCTCCAACCACACCCAGTATGGCCAGTGGGCGGGCGAAGTGCTGGCACCGCAGCAAATTCCCGCGCTGGTGGAAGGCATTGCCGCCATTGGTGAACTGGGTAACTGTGATGCGGTGCTGTCGGGCTACCTGGGCAGCGCAGACCAGGGGCGGGCGATTCTCACGGGTGTGGCACGGATCAAAGCCATCAACCCCAGGGCCCTGTACCTGTGTGACCCGGTGATGGGCCATCCGGAAAAAGGCTGCATCGTGCCCCAGGAAGTCAGTGACTTCCTACTCGACGAAGCGGCTGCCATGGCCGACTTCCTATGCCCCAACCAGCTGGAACTGGACAGCTTTGCCGGGCGCAAGCCGCAGTCGCTGTTCGATTGCCTGGCCATGGCCAAGGCGCTGCTGGCGCGCGGGCCCAAGGCGGTACTGGTCAAGCACTTGGATTACCCCGGCAAGCTGCCGGATGGCTTTGAGATGCTGCTGGTGACCGCCGATGGCAGTTGGCACCTGCGTCGGCCGCTGCTGGCATTTGCGCGCCAGCCGGTGGGGGTGGGCGACCTGACCTCGGGGCTGTTCCTGGCGCGGGTGTTACTGGGCGACAGCCTGCTGGCCGCTTTTGAGTTCACCGCCGCGGCCGTGCACGAAGTGCTGCTGGAAACCCAGGCCTGCGCCAGTTACGAGCTGGAACTGGTGCGGGCCCAGGATCGCATCGCCCATCCGCGCGTTCGTTTTGAAGCCACGCCGATCGGCCTGTAAGTACACAGAAACCAATGTGGGAGGCGGCTTGCTCCCGATAGCGATGGGTCAGACACCAGATGCAGTGACTGACACTCAGCAATCGGGAGCAAGCCCCCTCCCACATTTTGATGCGGTTTACAGATTGAGCCTTACAGCGCGTCTGCCTTGATTTCCTGGTAGCGCTTTTCCAGCTCCTGGCGGATCTGCCGACGCTGTTGGGCCTGTACGAACCGGCGCTTGTCTTCGCTGTGCTGGGGTTGCAGCGGCGGCACGGCGGCCGGTTTGCGCTGGTCGTCCACGGCGACCATGGTGAAAAAACAGCTGTTGGTATGGCGTACCGAGCGCTCGCGGATGTTCTCGGTCACCACCTTGATACCCACTTCCATCGAGGTATTGCCGGTGTAGTTGACCGATGCCAGGAACGTCACCAGCTCGCCGACGTGGATAGGCTCGCGAAAAATCACCTGGTCCACCGACAACGTCACTACATAACGACCGGCATAACGGCTCGCGCAGGCGTAGGCCACTTCGTCGAGGTACTTGAGCAAGGTGCCGCCGTGGACATTGCCTGAGAAGTTGGCCATATCAGGGGTCATCAATACCGTCATCGACAGCTGGGCGTTTCCGGGTTCCATAGCACACTCACGGGTTGTAGGCATTGGTTGGGGGCGCACCTCTGCGGATGCTGGAATCTTTGCGGCGCCATCCCTTACGGGACGCCAGTGGGCGGCTTGCCGTCACGCCTGGGCCGATCTGTTTCCATATATTGCACTGGCTTTTCGGTAGAAGTCGCGGTGTTAACCTTCAAAAGCCCATCGCAGGGTATTTCTTACGATCAAGGCAGACTTTTCCTTCCGCTCTTTGCGACTGTTCATGCGCGGGTGGACTTGGCAAAAGCGCCAGTACCAGCAAGGAGCCCTCGCCATGCACGCCATCAGCTTTATCCAGGACTTGGCCGTGATCATGCTGGTGGCAGGGGTGGTCACCGTCCTGTTTCACCGTCTCAAGCAGCCGGTGGTGCTGGGTTACATCGTCGCGGGCTTCATCATTGGCCCCCATACCCCGCCGTTCGGCCTGATCCACGACGAAGACACCATCAAGACCCTGGCCGAGTTGGGGGTGATCTTCCTGATGTTCTGCCTGGGCCTGGAGTTCAGCCTGCGCAAGTTGTTCAAGGTCGGTGCCACGGCATTTATCGCAGCCTTCCTGGAAATCATTCTGATGATCTGGATCGGTTACGAGATCGGCCAGTGGTTCGACTGGAACACCATGGACTCGCTGTTCCTGGGCGCCATCCTGGCAATCTCTTCGACCACCATCATCGTCAAGGCACTCAATGACCTGAAGATGAAAAACCAGCGCTTCGCCCAACTGATTTTCGGCGTGCTGATCGTCGAGGACATCCTGGGCATCGGCATCATCGCCTTGCTGTCGAGCATCGCCGTCAGCGGTACGGTGAGTTCCGGCGAGGTGTTCTCCACCGTCGGCAAGCTGTCGCTGTTCATGATCGTTGCCCTGGTCATCGGTATTTTGCTGGTGCCACGTTTGCTGGCCTATGTGGCCAAGTTCGACAGCAACGAGATGCTGCTGATCACTGTACTGGGCCTGTGCTTCGGTTTTTGCCTGCTGGTGGTCAAGCTGGAATACAGCATGGTGCTGGGGGCGTTCCTGATCGGCGCGATCATGGCCGAGTCCCGTCAGTTGATTAAGATCGAGCGCCTGATCGAGCCGGTTCGCGACATGTTCAGTGCCATCTTTTTTGTGGCGATCGGCTTGATGATCGACCCGCAGATCCTGCTGCAATACGCCTGGCCAATCGCGGTCATCACCGTGGCCGTGGTGTTGGGCAAGATGCTGTCCTGCGGCCTGGGGGCGTTTATCGCCGGCAATGACGGGCGCACCTCACTGCGCGTAGGCATGGGGCTGTCGCAGATTGGCGAATTTTCTTTCATCATCGCCGCGCTGGGGATGACCTTGCAGGTCACCAGCGATTTTCTATATCCGGTGGCGGTCGCGGTTTCGGCGATTACGACGCTGCTCACACCGTACCTGATTCGCGGTGCCGACCCGTTGTCATTGAAGATTGCCGCCGTGATGCCCCAGCGAATGAGCCGGGTGTTCGGCCTGTATGGCGAATGGCTGCGCAGTATTCAGCCGCAAGGCGAGGGCGCAATGCTGGCGTCGATGATCCGCAAGATCATCCTGCAGGTGGGGGTCAACTTGGCGCTGGTGATTGCGATCTTCTTCACCGGCAGCTTTTTCGCGGCGCGTATCGGCGGCTATCTGCAGGGCTGGATCAGCGATCCAAGCTGGCAGAAGGCATTGATCTGGGGTGGGGCATTGCTGTTGTCGCTGCCGTTTTTGATCGCCGCGTACCGCAAGCTCAAGGCTCTGTCGATGTTACTGGCGGAGTTGAGCGTGAAGCCGGAAATGGCCGGGCGGCATACCCAGCGTGTGCGCCGAGTGATCGCGGAGCTGATCCCCATTTTGTCGTTGCTGGTGATCTTCCTGCTATTGGCGGCCTTGTCGGCCAGTATTCTGCCGACCAACAAGTTACTGATGCTGATTACGGTGGTCGCGGCAGCAGTAGCGGCCGTGCTCTGGCGCTGGTTCATCCGCGTGCATACGCGGATGCAGGTCGCCTTGTTGGAAACATTGGATAACCACAAGGACACGCCGGAGCACTAATGGGAGCGGATGGGGGCCGTTATCAGCTTTCCAGCCAGACGTCCCGCGCCCAGTGCCACACCGATTCCCAGGTTTCTTCGGTAACGAGTTCTTCCTCGCCGGACCACAACACCACGGTGCCGTCTTCTTCTACGCAGTAGTAGTCGTCGCCGTCCTGGCAGATCGGGATCATGCTGCGATCAACGCCGGCATCCCAGGCATTGGCGGCCACATCCGGCAGGTAGGTGTGGGATTGCGGGTCGGTGATGGTCACCGGCTCCAGGCTGCCGTAGACCACGTCACTGACGGTCAGCAGGAATTCGCGGAAGACAAACGGGATATCGATGAACAGCTGTTCTTCGATTTCTACCAGTTGATCTTCGTCAGGTAGCTCCAGGGGAACCGGGACCGGTTCGTTGGCTTCACGCAGTTGTTCGATGATTTCTTCCACGGCCGGGATCCTCTTGCTAGATGGCGCGGTTAATAGGGGCGTTTTATACAGTAGCTCGCTATAAGTGCAACCGTGAAATAGAAAACCCCGGAACAGGTCCGGGGTTTTGTCAGCACTTGCTCAAGCGACGCATCAGCCGTTCTGGCGGATACCTGCGACCAGCCATGGCTGGTTGTCGCCTTGGGCGCGTTCCATATTCCAGCTCTCGCTGAACACTTCGCCCTGGTCGAAACGCGAAGTCTTCGACACGCCGCTGAAGGTCAGGGTGGCGATAGTCTTGTCGGCGCGATCATCCACGCCTTCCAGCTGTACGCGCAGGTCGTCGATGTAGGTCGACTGGAAGCCGTCGCCCAGGTCGGCGCGTTCGCGCTTGAGGAACTCCAGCAGTTGTGGAGTCACGAACTCGGAGATCTTGTCCATTTCGTTGGCGTCCCAGTGCTGCTGCAGGGACTGGAAGTGGCTGCGGGCCGCTTCGACGAAACGCTCTTCGTTGAACCAGGCCGGTGCGTTGATCACCGGGCGGGCTGCGGCAGGCGCTGACGAACCACCGAAGATCGAACCCATGGCCGGTTTTTGCTCGAACACTTCACGCTGCATCGGCGCGCCGGCTGGAGCCATGTGCTCCTGCTGCTTGCGACGACGGGCGGCGATAAAGCGGAAGACCAGGAAGGCAATGACGGCCATGATCAGGATGTCGAAGATTTGCATACCCTGGAAGCCGCCGCCCATGAACATGGACGCGAGCAGGCCACCGGCTGCGATACCGGCCAGAGGGCCCAACCAGCGCGAAGCCCCGCCGGCCTTGGCCGCGGCGCCAGCAGCACCGGCTGCGCCTGCGGTAGCGGCAGCACCGCCGGCAGCGGTGGATGGAGCCATTTGGCTGGTCTGGTGAGTCGGTGCCGCGCCCGAGCTTTTGCCGCCACCGAAGCGTTTGGCGTTGGCGTCAAGGCTCATCGTCAGGCCGATGCACAACGCCATGGCGATGCTAAGAAAACGTTTCATAAAGGGAATTCCCATTTGTGGATTGCACGCGCGCCATGTTGCACAGGTGTAATGACAGTGGCTAGCGACATAATGTTTCGGGCTTTTGCGTAAGACCAAATCCGAAGGGTCTGTAGGACTAATTACAGATATAGGCCCACGCTGCTCTAAAACAAGGGTGGGCCGATAATCTTCATGTTACGCAGTGTTTCATGATGGCGAGCGAGCGTGCACCCTCACCACAGGTCAGACAGCCTCAAGTTTGGCGTAACCCATCATCAGCCACTTGCTGCCTTCGGCGAAGTTCACCTGCACGCGAGCCTGGGCGCCGGCACCTTCGAAGTTAAGGATCACGCCCTCGCCAAACACCGAATGCTTGACCTGCTGGCCGAGGCTGAACGGGGTTTGCGGAATCTCGGAACCGGCGAACAGGTGGCTGGAGTGCTGCTGCTGGCCCCCGCCGAACGGGCGGCTGACGCTGTTGGAGAGGCGCACTTCCTGGATCAGGCCTTTAGGCACTTCACGTACGAAACGCGAAACCTTGTTGTAGGTCTCGCTGCCGTAAAGGCGTCGGGTTTCGGCGTAGGTCATCACCAGGTTCTGCATTGCGCGGGTGATGCCAACGTAGGCCAGGCGACGTTCCTCCTCAAGGCGGCCGGGCTCTTCCAGGCTCATCTTGTGCGGGAACAGGCCTTCTTCCATGCCCACCAGGAACACATACGGAAACTCCAGGCCCTTGGCGCTGTGCAAGGTCATCAGCTGGATGCTGTCTTCATGCTCATCGGCCTGGGTATCACCGGCTTCCAGCGACGCGTGGCCCAGGAACGCCGCAAGCGGGGTCAGCTCTTCGTCTTCCTCGGTGTTTTCGAACGCGCGCGCGGCGCTGACCAGTTCCTCAAGGTTTTCTACCCGGGCCTGGCCTTTTTCGCCTTTTTCCGCTTCGTGGTAGGCAATCAGCCCGGATTGCTCAATCACCGTCTGGGTCATCAAGTGCAGCGGCATGTCCGCACATTTGGCGGCGAGGTTCTCGATCAACTCGACAAACACACCCAGCGCCCCGGCGGCACGGCCGGTCAGGCCTTTGTTGGCGATCAGCAGGCGCATGGCTTCCCACATCGACACATCGGCATGGCGCGCGTGGTCGCGGATCGCTTCAACGGTTTTCTCACCGATGCCGCGCGCGGGGATGTTGATGACCCGCTCCAGTGCCGCATCGTTGCCGCGGCCTTCCAGCAAGCGCAGGTAGGCCATGGCGTTCTTGATTTCGGCACGCTCGAAGAAGCGCTGACCGCCATAGATGCGGTAGGGGATGCGCTCGCGCAGCAAGGCTTCTTCCAACACCCGCGATTGGGCGTTGGAACGGTACAAAATGGCGATATCGCTGCGCGCGAGGCCGGTCTTCAGCGCGCTTTCAATGGTTTCCACCACATAGCGCGCCTCGTCGTGCTCGTTGAACGCGGCGTAGAGGTTGATCGCTTCGCCTTCGCCGCCGTCGGTCCACAGCTCTTTGCCCAGGCGCCCGGTGTTGTTGGCGATCAAGGCGTTGGCGGCCTTGAGGATACCGGCGGTTGAACGGTAGTTCTGCTCCAGGCGGATGGTCACCGCGTCCGGGAAGTCTTCGGAGTACTGGTAGATGTTCTCGATTTTCGCGCCACGCCAGCCGTAAATCGACTGGTCGTCGTCACCCACCACCATCAGGCTGTCGCCGCCCTTGGCCAGCAGGCGCAACCAGGCGTACTGCACGGCGTTGGTGTCCTGGAATTCGTCCACCAGAATGTGGCGGAAGCGCTTCTGGTAATGGGCCAGCAAACCGGGGTTGTCGCGCCACAGGTCGAGGGCGCGCAACAGCAGTTCGGAGAAGTCGATCACACCGGCGCGTACGCAGGCAGCCTCGTAGGCTTCATAAATGCTGCGCATGGTGGCCAGGAACAGGTCGCCGCTGGCCTGGATATGTTGCGGGCGCAGGCCCTCGTCCTTCTGGCCGTTGATAAACCACTGCGCCTGGCGCGCCGGCCAGCGCTGTTCATCCAGCCCCAGCTCACGGATCACCCGCTTGACCAGGCGTTGCTGGTCATCGCTGTCAAGGATCTGGAACGTCTGGGCCAGGCCTGCTTCCTGCCAATGCGCCCGCAACAGGCGGTGCGCCAGGCCGTGGAAGGTGCCCACCCACATGCCGGCCGGGCTGATGCCCATCAACTGCTCGATGCGGTGGCGCATCTCGGCGGCGGCCTTGTTGGTGAAGGTTACCGACAGGATGGAATGCGGGGACGCGTTCTCGACCTGGATCAACCAGGCGATACGGTGCACCAGCACTCGGGTTTTACCGGAGCCAGCACCGGCCAGGACCAACTGACGGCCAACGGGGGCCGCTACGGCCTGGCGTTGGGCATCGTTGAGGGAGTTCAGCAAAAGAGAGAGATCATCGCGCATCGGCGCATTCTAGGGTGCCGGGGGGTGTCGGGCAAATCCCAATGCCGGGTGGTAGGCGCAAAATATCCGGCGCGCTCTGTGCCGGTCGACATTCTGCTTCGGGTGATGACCGGTCGGTCAAGGGACGCAGCCCGCGCCGGGTCTCGCTCAAGCGGTCTGGCCCCAAGCTTTGCGCGGTGTGACCGGGTAGTTTTTATGATGTGGAGCAGTTTGGCCCGGGCACTTGCTTGTGTATGCTCCGTCGACGTTCGGGCTCACCATTATAAGAACACTGCCTATGACCCTTAACACCGACCTGCACGGCCCCTCCATGGCGCCCGCGCAGGTTATTCGTAAACACTACGCCACTGAGATGGCGGTCGAGCGTACACGCCTGCTGTATCAAGGCTCGCTGCTGCCCACCTTATTAATGCTGGTAAACGGCCTGGTCTGCGCCTGGCTGCTCTGGACCCCCCAGCAATACGTGTTGGACAGCATCTGGCTGGTGTGGCTGCTGGCCTTGGTGGCGATGCGCGTCATTCAGGTGGCGGCCTTCGATTCAGCCATGCCCAGCCGCCAGGCCCAGCCGGTCTGGCGGCGTATGTTCATGCTCGGCTCGGCGGTCAGCGGGCTGACCCTGGCCACCGCCGCGATAGCCCTGGCCCCGGTGAACAGCTTCATGCAGCAAGCCTGGGTGTTCGGCCTGATCGGCGCGGCGACGTTGTCGGCCAGTGTGGCCTACGCGGTGAGCCTGCCGGCCTTTCTGTCCTTTGCCGTGCCGTGCCTGGTGCCGTCCATTGTCTACCTGTTATGGAATGGCGACCCGCAGCAACAAGGCTGGGGCGTGCTTGGCCTGATCCTGTTGGTGTCGCTGAACCTGGTGGCCTGGCAGGTCAACCGCCTGATCCAGCGTGAACTGTTACGGCGTTTCCAGAACCAGGCGCTGATTGAAAACCTGCAACAGGCGCAACAGCGTAGCGAGCAGTTGAATCAGGACCTGGTGCGTGAGGTCGAGCAGCGCCGTCAGGTCGAGCAAGAGCTGCGCAATGCACAAATCGGCTTGCAGGACCGTGTTGCGCAACGCAGCCAAGAGCTGGACGCCGCCAGCCTGGCCCTGAATAAAAGCGAAGCGCGCCTGGCCATGGCCCTGCAAGCCAGCGAACTCGGGCTGTGGGACTGGAACCTGCAAACCGACGAAGTCCACCACACTCAACTCAAAGAGCTGTTCGGCCTGGAGCCGGAATACGTCACCGCCATGCTCGGCCACCTCAAGCCGCGCCTGCACCCCGACGACTTGCCGCTGCTCAAGCGCGCGTTGGTGGAGCACCTCAAGGGGCGTACCGAGGATTACCTGGTGGAATACCGCGTGCGCCATGGCGACGGGCACTGGGTATGGATCGAAGATCGCGGGCGCGCCGTGGAGCGCGCGCCGAGCGGGCGTGTGATCCGCATGCTTGGCACCCGCCGTGACATCAGCGCGGGTAAAGCGCTGGAAGAACAGCAGCGGTTGGCGTCGACGGTATTCGAGGCCGCCAGTGAAGGCATCGTGATACTTGACCCGGATTACGCGCTGATCGCGGTCAACCAGGCCTTCAGTCGCGTCACCGGCTTTGAAATCGACGACATGCTGGGACGCAACGTGGTGGAACTGCCCAGCAGTCGCGACGCTCGGCGCCATTTTCCGGTGATCCGCCAAGCGTTGCTCAGCCATGGCACGTGGCAGGGCGAGTTGGTGGAAACACGCAAGAACGGCGAGCTGTACCCACAGTGGCTTCAGTTGAATGTGGTGCGCGATTTTCGCGGAAACGTCAGCCATATAGTGGGCTTTTTCGCTGATCTGTCGGCGCGGCGCGAATCCGAGGAGCGCATGCGCTACCTCACCCACTACGACGAATTGACCGGCCTGGCCAACCGCTCGCTGTTCCGCGAACGGCTGCGCGAGGCTCACCAGCGCGTCCGGCTGGGCGGGCGCAGCCTGGCGCTGCTGCATATCAACCTCGATCGTTTCAAATTGCTCAACGACAGCCTGGGCCATGAAGTGGCCGACCAATTGCTGCAAAAAATGGCCCGCCGCTTGATCAATGCCTTGCCGGAGGCGGACACCATTGCGCGCTTGTCCGCTGATGAATTCGCCGTACTGTTCGACGCCTATGGCAACCTGTCGAGTCTGGCGCGGGTGGCCACGCGCCTGCTGGCCAAGCTGCGGGTGCCGGTCACCGTGGAGGGGCATGAATTGGTGGTCAGCGCTTCAATGGGTGTAAGTCTGTTGCCGGATAACGCACGGGAAATTTCCGCGCTGGTCAGCCAATCGAACATGGCCATGCAACACGCCAAGCACCTTGGCGGCAATAATTTCCAGTTCTACACCGACAGTTTGCAAGCCAGCACCCTGGAGCGACTGCAGCTGGAAAACCACCTGCGCAAGGCTATCGACGAGCGTCAGTTGGCGGTGTTCTACCAGCCGAAACTGTGCCTGGCCACCGGCAAACTCAATGCGGCCGAAGCGCTGATCCGGTGGGAGCATCCGCAGTGGGGCATGGTGCCGCCGGCAGACTTTATCGGCCTGGCCGAAGAAACCGGCCTGATCGTACCGCTGGGCGAATTCGTGCTGCGGGAGGCCTGCTGGCAGGCCTGTGAATGGCAGCGCCAGGGCTTGGCGCCCATTCGGGTGTCGGTGAACCTGTCGGTGCATCAATTGCGCCAGGGCAAGCTGGTCAGCCTGGTGCGCCAAGTGCTGGAAGAAACCGGCCTGGACCCGCAGTACCTCGAACTTGAACTGACCGAAAGCCAATTGCTCGACAGCGTCGAACATATCATCGCGACCTTCCAGCAATTGCGCGACCTGGGGGTAAAGCTGGCCATCGATGATTTCGGCACCGGCTATTCGTCCCTCAGCTACCTCAAGCGCATTCCCGTGGACTACGTGAAGATCGACCAGACCTTTATTCGTGGGTTGGGGCAGGGGCGCGAAGACGCGGCCATCACCCGGGCGATTATTGCCATGGCCCACGGTTTGGCGCTCAAGGTCGTGGCTGAAGGTGTGGAGGATCTGCAGCAGTTGGATTTCCTGCGGGTGGAGCGCTGTGACGAAGTGCAGGGCTACCTGATCAGCCGGCCGATGCAGGCGGATGGGTTGGCGGATTTGTTACGTAAAAATGCAGATTTTCCCTAGTGGTGCCACGGCCGCCTTTGTGGCTACAAAGCGCCTGCCCTTTGAATCAGAGGGCAGCAGGGCGATTTAGTGATGCGTCGCACGGGCAAAACGGCAATTCTTGTAGTATAACTACAAGCTTGCTACATCCCCTGGCCCTGCCAATAACAAGAGTCCTGCCCTTTGAACCTGTTGCAACATATCGCCCAGTCGCGCCACCTGTTACGCAAATCGGAGCTCAAGGTTGCCGATCACGTGCTGCTTGACCCCGCGGCTGTGATGCACAGTTCCATGGCCGACCTGGCTCACAGCGTGGGCATCAGCGAGCCGACCATCGTGCGCTTTTGTCGCGCCATCGGCTGCTCCGGTTTCCAGGACCTCAAACTCAAACTGGCCCAGAGCCTGGCCGCCGGCGCCAGCTTCGGCCAGTTTGCGATTCACGAAGATGATTCCGTCGCCGATTACAGCCTGAAAATTTTCGACACCACCTTGCACACCCTGATGGAAGTGCGCGAGAAGCTCGATCCGGTGGAGTTGCAAAAGGCTGTGACGGCCATGTCCCAGGCCCAGCGCGTCGAGTTCTATGGGTTTGGTGCCTCCGGCGCGGTGGCGGCGGATGCGCAGCACAAATTCTTCCGCCTGCTGCTCACGGCGGCGGCTTACAGCGACCCACATATGCAGGCCATGTCGGCGGTGACGCTCAAGCCCACCGACGTGGCCATCTGCATTTCCCAGTCGGGCCGCTCCAAGGACCTGCTGATCACCGCCAACCTGGTGCGCGAAAGCGGCGCGTCGCTGATCACCTTGTGCCCGAGCCAGACGCCGCTGGCGGAACTGTCCACGGTCAACCTGGCGATCGATGTGCACGAAGACACTGAGATCTACACGCCGTTGACCTCGCGAATCGCCCATCTGGTGGTGATCGACGTGCTGGCGATGGGCGTGGCCATGGCGCGCGGGCCGAGCCTGGTCAACCACCTCAAGAGCGTGAAGCGCAGTTTGCGCAGCCTGCGGTTGTCGCCAAAATCGGTCAAAGCCCTGGACGACTGATACGGTCAAAATGTGGGGGCTTGCTCCCGATAGCGGTGGATCAGTCGACATACCCGATACTGGCACACCGTAATCGGGAGCAAGCCCCCTCCCACACTGGGTTCTCCAGCGTGCCCAGAATCTTCATCAGGCTGTCATCGCCGCGTCATCCCCCCAGGCCATCCTGAACTCCCGTAATCGCATTGGGAGACTCCAAATGGCCCGGCCCTACGAAGACAGCAACAGCTGCGTCAAAACCCGTCGTCAGCAGGAAGACCAGCGCCGCATGGCGTTCCGTCGCGCAATCGAAGACCGCTGCGATCAGCGCCAATTGCTCCAAAGCATCAGTGACTATCCGGAACTGCACTGGCAGGCACCCGCGGCTGCCCAGCGAAGCGCTCAGCCAACGCGCTGATCTGCACGCGTTCGCTGCGGATAAAGCCCAGGAACGCATGGGCCACCGGTGACAGACGCTTGGCCTTGGCCTGCACCAGGCACCAACTGCGGTACAGCGGCAGCTCTTCCACCGGCAGCTCCTTGAGCCCGCCGGTGGCCAATTCCATGTTGACCGCGTGGCGTGTCAACAGCGCCACGCCCAGGCCGGCGCATACGCATTCGCGCTGCGCCTCGGCCGAGGCCACTTCCACCGTCTGGGTGAAGTGCACACGTTTTTCCTTGAAATACTCCTCGCACGCCAGCCGCGTGCCGGAGCCCGGTTCGCGGATGAGCAGGGTGTAGGGCTCCAGGTCCTGCAGGCGCAGCGGGCCTTGCAGGCTCAAGGGATGATCGAGTGGCGCCACGGCGACGATGGGGTTGTTGAGAAATGGCAGGAACTCCAGGCCCATGTCCTGGGGCACCATGGACATAATCACCAGATCATCTCGGTTGTCGGAAAGCCTGCGAATCACCTGGGCGCGGTTCACCACCGTCAGTTGCAACTGCACCTCCGGATGTTGGCGCTTGAAGGCGGCAAATAGGTGCGGCACGAAGTACTTGGCGCTGGATTCAATGGCCAGTTTCAACTGGCCTTGCAGCGAGCCCTGCATGTCCGAGAGCTGCATATCGAGGTTTTCCAGGCGCCCGAAAATATCGCGGCTGGCTCGCTGCAAGGCTTCGGCGGCCTCAGTCATGTAGAGTTTTTTGCCGACGTAATCGAACAGCGGCTGGCCGATCAGCTCTTCCAGCTGGCGAATCTGCAGGCTCACGGCGGGTTGTGTCAGGGACATTTCCTCGGCCGCCCGGCTGTAGGAGCGCAAATCGCACACTTCATTGAAGATCTGCAATTGACGCAATGTCATGCGCATCAATGACTTACGCATTATTTGAATCCTCTCTCCCGGCCCATTCGGCCAACTATAAGTCTTTACTTATACACAGCCCAATAATTATTGATTTTTGTTAATCCCTGCTGGGGCTTAGTGTGTGTCTCGCGACTGTCATGAAACATTTGGTCACGCGCCGACCCGGCTTCAGCGGGTCGAAGAACGCAGCAATTGGCTCAAGGGAATTTCCAAGTGATAAAAAAGATCCTGATCGCCAACCGTGGTGAGATTGCCGTACGAATCGTGCGTGCTTGCGCCGAGATGGGCATTCGCTCGGTCGCGGTGTATTCCGATGCCGACCGCCACGCGTTGCACGTCAAACGTGCCGACGAAGCCCACAGCATTGGTGCCGAGCCGTTGGCCGGCTACCTGAACCCGCGCAAGCTGGTGAACCTGGCCGTGGAAACCGGTTGTGATGCGTTGCACCCCGGCTACGGTTTCCTGTCGGAAAACGCCGAGCTGGCGGACATCTGCGCCGAACGCGGGATCAAATTCATCGGCCCGGCCGCTGAAGTGATCCGCCGCATGGGCGACAAGACCGAAGCCCGTCGCAGCATGATCAAGGCCGGTGTACCGGTGACCCCAGGCACCGAAGGCAACGTCGCCGACATCGCCGAGGCTCTCACCGAGGGCGACCGTATCGGTTACCCGGTGATGCTCAAGGCGACCTCCGGTGGCGGCGGTCGCGGTATTCGCCGGTGCAACAGCCGCGAAGAACTCGAGCAAGCCTTCCCTCGCGTGATTTCCGAAGCCACCAAGGCCTTCGGTTCGGCGGAAGTGTTCCTGGAAAAATGCATCGTCAATCCCAAGCACATCGAGGCGCAGATTCTCGGTGACAGCTTTGGCAACGTGGTGCACCTGTTCGAACGCGATTGTTCGATTCAGCGCCGCAACCAGAAGCTCATCGAAATCGCCCCCAGCCCGCAGCTGACCCCGGAACAGCGCGCCTACATCGGCGACCTGTCGGTGCGCGCCGCCAAGGCCGTGGGCTACGAGAACGCCGGCACCGTGGAGTTCCTGCTCGCCGAGGGCGAGGTGTACTTCATGGAGATGAACACCCGGGTGCAGGTGGAACACACCATCACCGAAGAAATCACCGGGATCGACATCGTCCGCGAGCAGATCCGCATCGCTTCCGGCCTGCCGCTGTCGGTGAAACAGGAAGACATCCAGCACCGTGGTTTTGCGTTGCAGTTCCGTATCAACGCCGAAGACCCGAAGAACAACTTCCTGCCCAGCTTCGGCAAAATTACCCGTTATTACGCGCCCGGCGGCCCCGGCGTGCGTACCGACACGGCGATCTACACCGGCTACACCATCCCACCGTTCTATGACTCCATGTGCCTGAAACTGGTGGTGTGGGCGTTGACCTGGGAAGAGGCCATGGACCGTGGCCTACGTGCCCTGGACGACATGCGCCTGCAAGGCGTGAAGACCACCGCCGCCTACTACCAGGAAATCCTGCGCAACCCGGAATTCCGTAGCGGCCAGTTCAATACAAGCTTTGTGGAAAGCCACCCTGAGCTGACCAACTACTCGATCAAGCGCAAACCCGAAGAGCTGGCCCTGGCCATCGCCGCCGCCATCGCCGCCCACGCAGGCCTGTGAGGACTATAAGAATGAGCAAGAAGATTTTTGTCACCGACACCATCCTGCGCGACGCTCACCAATCGTTGCTGGCCACCCGCATGCGCACCGATGACATGCTGCCGATCTGCGACAAGCTCGACAAAGTCGGCTACTGGTCCCTGGAAGTCTGGGGTGGCGCGACCTTCGACGCCTGCGTGCGCTTTTTGAAAGAAGACCCATGGGAGCGCCTGCGCCAATTGCGCGCCGCGTTGCCCAATACTCGCCTGCAAATGCTGCTGCGCGGCCAGAACCTGTTGGGCTACCGCCATTACAGCGACGACGTGGTCAAAGCCTTCGTCGCCAAGGCCGCCGTGAACGGCATCGATGTGTTCCGCATCTTCGACGCCATGAACGATGTGCGTAACCTGCGCGTGGCTATCGAAGCGGTGAAGGCAGCGGGCAAACATGCCCAGGGCACCATCGCCTACACCACCAGCCCGGTGCACACCGTCGAGGCCTTCGTGGCCCAGGCCAAGCAACTGGAATCCATGGGTTGCGACTCGATCGCGATCAAGGACATGGCCGGCCTGCTGACCCCGTACGCCACCGGTGAGCTGGTCAAGGCGCTGAAAGCCGAGCAGAACCTGCCGATCTTTATTCACTCCCACGACACCGCCGGCCTGGCCGCGATGTGCCAACTCAAGGCCATCGAAAACGGTGCCGACCATATCGACACCGCTATCTCCAGCTTCGCCTGGGGCACCAGCCACCCCGGTACCGAGTCGATGGTCGCCGCCCTCAAAGGCAGCGAGTTCGACACTGGCCTGGACCTGGAACTGCTGCAAGAGATCGGCCTGTACTTCTACGCCGTGCGCAAGAAGTACCACCAGTTCGAAAGCGAATTCACCGCGGTCGACACCCGCGTGCAAGTCAACCAGGTACCGGGCGGGATGATTTCCAACCTGGCCAACCAGCTCAAGGAGCAGGGCGCGCTCAACCGCATGAGCGAAGTGCTGGCTGAAATTCCGCGCGTGCGTGAAGACCTCGGCTTCCCGCCGCTGGTCACCCCAACCTCGCAGATCGTCGGCACCCAGGCGTTTTTCAACGTGCTGGCCGGCGAGCGCTACAAGACCATCACCAACGAAGTGAAGCTCTACTTGCAAGGCGGCTACGGCAAGGCGCCGGGCACTGTGAACGAAAAACTGCGTCGCCAGGCCATCGGCAGCGAAGACGTGATCGATGTACGCCCTGCTGACCTGCTCAAGCCGGAAATGACCAAGCTGCGCGGCGAAATCGGCGCGTTGGCCAAGTCTGAAGAAGACGTGCTGACCTACGCCATGTTCCCGGACATCGGGCGCAAATTCCTCGAAGAGCGTGACGCCGGCACCCTGGCGCCGGAAGTGCTGCTGCCTATCCCGGAAGCGGGCGGTGTGGCGCGCGCCGGCGGCGAGGGTGTGCCGACCGAGTTCGTGATCGACGTGCACGGCGAAAGCTACCGCGTGGATATCACCGGTGTCGGCGTGAAAGCCGAAGGCAAGCGTCACTTCTATCTGTCCATCGACGGCATGCCGGAAGAAGTGGTGTTCGAGCCACTCAACGAGTTTGTCGGCGGCGGCGGTAGCAAGCGCAAGCAGGCCACCGAGCCGGGCCATGTGAGCACCGCGATGCCGGGCAATATCGTCGACGTGCTGGTCAAGGAAGGCGACGTGGTCAAGGCCGGCCAGGCTGTGCTGATTACCGAAGCCATGAAGATGGAAACCGAAGTCCAGGCCTCGATTGCCGGCAAGGTGGTCGCTGTGCACGTGGCCAAGGGCGACCGGGTCAACCCTGGCGAAATCCTGATCGAAATCGAAGGCTGATTACCCAGCCTTCGACACTACCGTTTAAACCTCGGGGGGCATGTGCCCCCTTTTTTTGTCTGTTGTTCAGGCAATGCCGCCTTAGAACGCCATCGCCCATTGCCCCATCAACCCCTGGTTACGACTATGGCTGCCGAACTCGGCGGTGTAGGCCAGGCCCACACGGTGTTCAGCCGACAGCGCCATGTCCAGGCCGGTACGCAGCGCCAGACTGTCGCGGTCCAGAGCGGTGCCGTCGATGGTGAACTCACTGTTGAAGTCCTGACGTTTGTTCCAGGCAAATGACTGGCGAACGCGACTGTTGACGTCGCCATACAGGTGTTTCCATTGGGTGCTCAGGTGCGGTTTGAGGGTCATTTGGTTGCCCAGTGCAAAACCGTGGCTCAAGCGAAGGCCCAAGGTAGTGCTGAGGTTTTGCTGGGTTTGTGCACCCACGTCCAGTGCGCTGTAGCCGCCTTTTTCCCGAAAACGGTCACGCTGATAGCGCTGAAAACCAGCGCCGGCAAAGGGCTCGGCGTGCAAACCGCCCAGGTCCAATTGATAGCCCAACTCTGCGAATACGTTTTGGCTCTGGGCGTTGTACTGGCCCGTGAGATTTTCGCGGCGGTTAATAAAATCGAAATCGACCGTACGCTTGTTTTTCCCGGTATGGGCGCTGTAAAGCGCCCCCAGGCGCAAGGCCAGTGGTCCGTCCTGGCGCACGGCGTAAGCCCCCAGGTGCCAACTGTCCAGATCACCTTTGAAACGCGTGGCGTTCAGTTCGCTGCCGGACTTGCCGGCCACCACGCCGAGTCGCCATGCAGGGTCGATTGACCAGTCGGCACCCAGCAGCAGGCCCTGGCTGCGTTGTTTCAAGCCGGCACTGCCGTGCTGGGCATCGAGCTTGCCGCTATGGCCCAGGCCTTGGACCCATACGCGTCCTGTCTCGCTGGCGTGGTTGTCCAGCAGGCGCAGGGCCGACAACAGGCTGGCGTTCAATTGATTCATGCTGTTTTGAGTGGCGGTGCCCAGGTTGGCGTTCTGGGTGCCTGCCAGTTGCTCAAGCACGGCACCTATCCGACCTGGCTCCAAGGTGCCCAGGTACAGGCCGTAATTCTCAAGGCGGTTTTTTTCCCATTCATGCAGTTCGTCCGAGGCCAGCAGGGTTTGCACCGCGGAGTCCACCACTTTGGCGACGCTCAAACCGTTCCGGCTGGTGGCGGTGTTGGCGAAGTAGAAGTCTTCGGGTGTCGGCAAAGCCGGTTCGAAATGGTGCCTTCCACTGCTCACCGCAGCCGGCTCAAGCCATTCGCTGTCTGGCTCGATGTCGCCTCGTGCCTGCGCGTGTTGAGCGCTGAGCGCGCCGAGCGTCAGGGTGATGGCCATTGCGAGTTGTTTCTTTATGAGCGGCATGTAAACCCACCTCTTGATATATGAGGCGGGGAATTTAGCGGCGTACCGGGGGGATAAATGTCAGCCTGCGAGCCGCTCGTTTGCGGGAGATGTCTCTGGTCTGGCGCGATTAAAAACAATCAGCGATAGGGCGGGTCACGCTCGTTGTTTGGCGGCCGGTCACCCGCGCTTTACATAGCCCTTGCCATAATGACGCTCCATGCGCGCCTGGATCAGTTCCAACCCGAGGGACATCACCCAGTAGATGATCGCGGCCGTGGTGAGCATTTCAATGTAGCGGTAGCTGGAGCGGCCATAGGACTGCGCCAGGAACATCACTTCCCACACGCCCATCACCGAGATCAGGGACGAGTCCTTGAGCATGGAGATGAACTGGTTGGTCGCGGGCGGAATGATGGTGCGCATGGCCTGGGGCAGGGTGACGTGCCAGAAGATCGCACTGTCGCGCATGCCCAGGGCCAGGGCGGCTTCGCGTTGGCCGTGGGGAACGCCCAGGATACCGGCGCGGAAAATTTCGCTCAGGTAAGCGCCATAGTTCAGCGACAGCGCGATGATCCCCGCGACGATGGCGCCCGGCACCAGGCCCAGTTGCGGCAGGCCCAGGTAGATCAACAGGATCTGGATCAGCAGCGGCGTGCCGCGAAAGAACGAGGCGTAGAAACTGGCGATACCGAACGCCACGGCACTTTTCGACAGGCGCCCCAGGGCGGTGATAAAGCCCAGCACCGACGACGCGGCAATCGAGCACAGGCACAAAAACACCGTCAGTGCCGCGCCTTGCAGAAAACCGTTGGGCGCCAAGTGCAGGCCGACCAGGTTGGGCAGCTTGTCGAGGATGATCGAGAACTTCAGGTCAAAGCTCAGGAAGAAACCGGCAAACAGGGCGAACAGCGTCGCCCAGGTCAGGTACAGCCGTATGCGAAAGCTCATCGGCTGATATCGGCGCCGATCCATTTTTGCGACAGCTTGCTCAACGTGCCGTCCTGTTTCAGCTGGGCGAAGACTTCACGCACCTTGCTGTCCCACTGCGGGTCGCCTTTTTCGATGGCCACCGAGTTGGGCTCGGAGTACAGCGGTTCGCCGGCCAGCTTGAAGCGTTTGTCCTGGTTCAGGCGCGGTTGGGCGGTGACCAGGTTGGTGAGGATTGCATCCAGGCGCACGCCGGCGCCCAGGCCCAAGTCCTGGAACGCTACGTTGTCGGTATCGTACGGGGCGATTTGCACGTCCTCGAACGGGTACTGCAACTGCGTGTCTTCGGCGCCCTCGATCACCAGGTTCTTGTTCAGGTAGCTTTCATAGCTGGAGGCGCTGGTAAGGCCGACTTTCTTGCCGCTCAGGTCCTTGGCGCTGTGGATGCGATCGTCCTTGGCATTGACCACGATCACCGCCGGGGAAGCGTAATACTCCACCGGGAAATCAAACACCTCGGCGCGTGCCTTGCTTGGGGTCATCGAGCAGATACAAATATCGTAGCGCCCGCTCCAGCGGCCAGCGGCGATCACGTCCCACGAGGGTGTTTCCAGGCGCAGCTTAACGCCCAGCTTCTGCGCAACGGCCTTGGCCACATCAACGTCGAAGCCGTCGAGTTGGTTCTGCTCATTGAGAAACGAGAACGGTGGGTAGCTTTCCATCAGCACGCCCACCAGCTCTTTTTTCTGTTCGATGCGGTCCAGGGTCGCGCCGGCGAAGGCCTGGGTAGAGGCCGCCAGTGTCATCAGGCCCAGGGCCAACAGGGATTTAAGTTTCACGGTGACACCTTTAGAAAAAAGAGTTGGTATGAAGCGGATCGAACGTATTAAATAGTTATAAGAACGACTCTCATAGTGAGTTATTTTCATAAGCTTATGAGTAAAAGGCATATGGACGAAAAAACCGTAATTCTCGATGGCGGCATGGGCCGTGAACTGCAACGCCGGGGCGCGCCGTTCCGTCAGCCGGAATGGTCGGCGTTGGCCTTGAGCGAGGCGCCGCAGGCGGTGGAGGCGGTGCACGCGGCCTATATCGACAGCGGTGCCGATGTGATCACCAGCAACAGTTACGCGGTGGTGCCGTTTCATATCGGTGAGGCGCGGTTTGCCGCCGAAGGCCAAGCGCTGGCGGCGTTGGCGGGTGAGTTGGCGCGTCGTGCGGTGACTGCCTCAGGCAAAAGCGTGCGGGTGGCCGGCTCATTACCGCCGTTGTTTGGCTCTTATCGTCCGGATTTGTTTGAAGCGCAGCGTGTGTCTGAGTTGCTCACGCCCCTGGTGCGGGGCCTGGCGCCGCATGTCGACCTGTGGCTGGCCGAAACCCAGAGTTCAATCGTCGAGGCGCGAGCGATCAAGGCCGGTTTACCAGAGGATGGCAAGCCGTTCTGGCTGTCGTTTACCTTGAAAGACGAAGACACCGACGAGGTCCCGCGCCTGCGCTCCGGCGAGCCGGTGGCGGACGCGGCCGAGGCGGCAGCGCAGTTGGGCGTGCACGTGCTGCTGTTCAACTGCAGCCAGCCGGAAGTGATCGGCGCTGCCATCGATGCCGCGCGCGAAACCTTCGAACGCCTGGGCGTGGCGATCCAGATCGGCGCCTACGCCAATGCTTTCCCGCCGCAACCCAAGGAAGCCACGGCCAACGATGGTCTGGACCCGCTGCGCGACGACCTCGACCCGCCCGGCTACCTGCACTGGGCCGCCGATTGGAAAGCCCGCGGCGCCAGTCATTTGGGCGGCTGCTGCGGCATCGGGCCAGAGCACATTGCGGTGCTGGCCCAGCATCTGAGCCAATGATTCACCGCCGATCATATGGGAGAGGGCTTGCTCCCTCCCACAATGGTTTGGTGGGGTGTTAAATCGGGGTACGGCACTCGGCCAGCGTTTTCAGCTGCCCTGAGCCTGCCTGGTTCGCCTCCGACAGCCACTTCTCAAACCCCGCCCCCACCGCTGGCCATTCCGAATCCAGAATCGAATACCAAGCGGTGTCGCGGTTCTGCCCCTTGACCACCATGTGCTGGCGGAACACCCCCTCAAAACTGAACCCCAAGCGCTCGGCCGCATATTTGGAGCGGGCGTTGCCGTTGTTGCATTTCCATTCCAGGCGGCGGTAGCCCTGATCGAATGCGTACTTGGCCAGCAGGTACACCGCTTCGGTGCTTTTGGGCGAGCGCTGCATCGGCGCGCCGAAGGTGACGTGGCCGATTTCGATCCGACCCTGGGCCGCAACAATGGACATCAGGCTGAGGATGCCCTGCACCTCGCCGCTGGCGCGGTCGACCACGCTGAAGAAATACGGATCGCTGTTGGCGGCATGGTTATTGAGCCACGCATCGAACGCGGCACGCTCGGCAAACGGCCCGTAAGGCAAGTAGTCCCACAATTTAGGGTCGGCGCCGGGGCCTTCGAGGGCTTGCCACAGTTGATCGGCGTGGCGCGCGGGGTCGAGTTTTTCCAGGCGGATAAAGCGCCCTTCGAGCAGAAGGGCCGAAGGCGCCGGGGCACCTTTCCAGTGGGCGAGGGAAGTGGACATGCTGCGCTCCTTAAAGACCTTTGCGAAATTGGATGAAACCCGGGCGTTCGGCGATGCGCTCATACAGTTGGATCGCGGTGGCGTTGGTCTCGTGGGTCAGCCAATGCACCTTACAGCAGCCGTCGGCCTTGGCGGTGGCGTAGACGAACTCGATCAGTTTGCGGCCCACGCCGGTGCCGCGTTGCGTCGGGCCCACGAACAGGTCTTGCAGGTAACAGGAATTCTCGATGCTCCAATTGGAGCGGTGGTAGATGAAGTTGACCATGCCCACCGCCTTGCCGGCTTGCCAGGCCAGCGCCGAATGGGTCGGTTCGTTGGCCTCGACCAGGCGTTGCCAGGTGCTCTGGGTCACGGCGTCCGGCAGTTCGGTGTTGTAGAAGGCCAAGTAGGCCTGCCACAGCGGCAGCCAGGCGGCGTAATCAGCGGCGCTGACCTGGCGAATTTCAATCGGGTTCATACGGGCTCCTTGGGAATGAAACGCGCGAGCGTCTGGTCACGCACGTCTTGGCTGGCGGTCAGGCCTTCGCGCACGCCGGCCATATCCGCCGCGCTGCGGTTCTGGCTGAGTTTGCGTTTGCCGATCAAGCGGTCGATCGGCAGGGCGAAGCCGACGATGGCCTTGAGCATGCCGTCGATGTAGTCGGCCGGTGCGTCGCTCACGGCCCAAGGTTGGGCGCGGCCGCTTTCGTGGCGCTCGGTCAGGGCGCTGACCAGCTTGAGCAGGCGTTCGGCGTCGGTGAACACCTCGGCTTTGCCGTAGGCATGCACGGCGATGTAATTCCAGGTTGGCACCACTTTGCCGTGCTCGGCCTTGGCCGGGTAAAACGCCGGGCTGATATAGGCATCGGCACCGGCGAAGATCACCAGGGCATCACTGCCGTTGTGTAAATCGCGCCACTGCGGGTTGGCCTTGGCCAGGTGCCCGTAGAGCGTGCCATTGGGGCCTTCATCCGGGTTCAGTAGCAACGGCAAGTGGCTGGCCTGCAGGCCTTGTTCGCCAAAGGTCACCACCTGCGCCAGGCGCGTGTGCTGGATCAGTTGCTGAATTTCAGGCAAGTCGTCGAGGGCGAAGGCGCGTGGTGTGTACATAAATATTTTCCTTGGCGAATGCCAGCATCCTAGGCAGGCTATTGGTTCGTTGTAAGAGCCATCTGTGGCTCATTTCATAGGTCCAATTTCATGCCCTCTTTACACGCACCTTTGTCGTTCAACCCCGCCGGCATCGAGCTGGACCGCAGCCAGGGCCTGACGCGTCAGCTATACCAGGCCCTGCGCCAGCGTGTGCTGGACGGGCGGCTCGCCAGTGGCACCCGTTTACCGGCAACCCGCGACCTGGCAACCGCGTTGTCGATCTCGCGCAACAGCGTAGTGCGGGCCTATGACCAGCTCTATGCCGAAGGCTTTATCGAAGGGCGGGTGGGCGATGGCACCTATGTGGCGCAGCTACCGACAAGCCGTGATGCGCCAAAAAAATTATCCACAAAATTGTCCACAGGGTTTTCAACAGGCTTATCCCCAGCCTTATCCACAATTTGCAGGAGTTCTTCGCCATCCGACGCAGAAAAAGTTATCCACAGCGCGGCGCTGGAGCGCCTGGAAAGCCATCATTTGCCGCTGCCTCCCACCGGTCCGCCACGGGCTTTCAGGGTGGGCGTACCGGCCTTCGACCTGTTCCCCTTTGAGGTGTGGGCCAAGCTGAATGCGGCTTTTTGGCGTAAACCGAACCTGCAGCAGCTGTGCTACGGCAACCCGGCGGGGGATGAGCGGCTGCGTGGTTTGATCGCGGCTTACTTGCGCAGCTCGCGAGGGATGCAATGCACGGCTGAGCAAATAGTGATCACCAGCGGCGCACAGCAGGCAATCAGCCTTTGTGCACAGCTGCTGGTCGCGCCGGGCGACACGGTGGCGATCGAAAACCCAGGCTATCGTGCGGCCGGGCACGCGTTCGCGATTGCCGGCGCGAAACTCCAGGGTGTGGCGCTGGACAGTGAAGGCATCGACTGCACTGCGCTCAACGCGCTCACCGATTGCCGCCTGGCCTACGTCACTCCCTCGCATCAGTACCCGACGGGCGTGGTCATGAGCCTGGCCCGGCGCCTGGAGTTGCTGGCCTGGGCCGAGCGCAGTGGCGGCTGGATCATTGAAGACGACTACGACGGTGAGTACCGCTACAGCGGTGCGCCGTTGGCCCCCTTGGCGGCGCTCGACCGCAGCGGGCGCGTGCTGTACGTCGGCACCTTCGGCAAGGTCGCCTTTCCCGCGTTGCGCCTGGGTTATCTGGTGCTGCCGCAGGGCTGTGTCCAGGCGTTCACGCGGCGCCGGGCGGTGGATGTGCGGCATTCGGAAGTCAGCACCCAGGCGGTGATGGCCGAGTTTATGGCTGCGGGGCATTTCCAGCGTCACATCCGCCGTATGCGCCGGGCGGCGTTGAGTCGGCGTAACGCGTTGCTGGCCGGCTGGCCCGCCGACGTGCCGGGCATGGGCAGCCTGCCCGGTGTTACGGCGGGGTTGCACCTGACCGTACGCGTCGACAGCCTGGCGCGTGAGCAATGGTTGCTGGCGCAAGCGCGTGAAGCGCAGGTCGAGATCACCGGGTTGAGCAGCTATTGGCTACCGGGCTCGCTCACCCCGGCCGACCAGCGTGCGGGGCTGGTGCTGGGCTTCGCCGCCGTACCCGAGGCGGCGGCCGCTGAGGCATTGGCCCGGCTGCGCACGGCGTGGCAGGTTGAATAATCACACGCGCCACGAACCAAGGCGTGATGAGAAGCCTAACGCCGTGAAGGCTCAAGCTTGAGAAATTCCGCCTGTAGCACCGGGCCGCTGAACTCGCGCAGTTTGGCCGGCTCCACCAGAAAGTCGGCGACGGCCCATGGCGACGGCAGTTCACCGGGGAATACATAATTGGTGTAGTCCGCGCGCACTGCGTCCGGCAGCCAGGCGACCACCGATTCACGCAGCTCGGGCGTTTGCCTGATTGCATACAGCAGGTTTGCCGGTGACGGGTATTGAACCAGTGCCGGGTCGAACAGCGGGCGATACAAAAGGCACTTTGCAGGGCCAGGTCGGCGAGGGTGAACGTGGTGGTTTCGACTTGGCCGGGCACGCTGAAGGTGCCCCAGAACACCTGGCTTCTGACTTGAATGCGCAGGCTGGCGAGGTCCAGGTACTTCGCCTCGGGGTGGTCTTTTATCAGCTCGGTCTTGAGCTGGTTCAGGGCGTCCTGGCGGATGTCAGGGATATCGTCCTGATAGGTTTTGCCGACGTTCAGGTTGTTGAGTGAGGCCAGGTCTTTGAGATGGCGTGCATAAAACTCCAGGTCCGAGGTAGAGGCCTCCTGGGTCAGCCAATCCGGCAGAGCCTCCTGGTACCGGCTTCACGATGGGCGTGCTGGCGGAGACGTCGAAGCGCGTATGGGCCTCGATTGGCAACGTGATCATGGCGCAGGCCTGGTGCGCGAAGAAGTCGTCGGTTGGTTCGTACAAGCGCCACAGCAGGCGATCATACGGATCGAGGCGGTACATCAGCGTCGGCAGTGACGCGCCCAGTTGCGCCATGGTGTCGAACTTCTGGTAACCGTTGAGCAACGAGTGGCAGAGGATGACGGTTTTCCCGGCGGATTTTCCTACCAGTACGGCAATGAACACTTGGTGGGTATGGGTGATTGTATCGCCGTTCACCAAGTCGACATCGATCAGGCAGGCGCGGCTCTCGAAGCGGTTATTGCGCCGGTTCGCGGGGGCGGGTGAGTGGCCGGGTCGGTGAGCGGTTGCTGCGTGAGAAAGTGCTCGCCAACCCGGCATAGGGTCGGCAACTGAGTGATGGCTTGCCGGGCCAGTATGTTGCTGAGGGTTTGATACTGCGGTGCGCCGGCAACGATCCGGTTGTCGACGAGCTTCCACGTCGCAGTGCCCATCAGCGCCGTGTCCGGGTTGATGTTCAGGTCAGGGTATTTTTCGTCCAGTGACTGGCGCAGCAGGTCGGCGGCGACTTCGCTGAGGGAGGGGCATAACTGGGTCACCAGTTCCAGAGTCAATTCGTTTTCTTGTGCGTTCGGTGGGGTAGCGCGTAGATCGGTCATGGTGCAGGCCTGTCTTGCCAGTTGATGGAAACGCCCCGAGGCATACGCTCGGGGGGGCTCGATGCTAGGAAAGAGCAAGACAGGGCAGGCGGTGCTTATGTAGCGGGCTGTTCGGTGCCCAGGTCCAGTTCCACCAGGCGGCGCACTTGCGTGCTGGCAAGGCCCGCGCCGAGCAAGGCGTTGAGCTTGCCGAACGCCGCTTCGCGGGTCATGCCGCCACCGGACAACACGCCCACGTCCCGCAGGCGACTACCCGCCTCATACACATCCAGCTCCACACCACCTTCATGGCATTGGGTAATCGCCACGACCACCACGCCCTTGTCCTGCGCATGCTTGAGGCTGGCGAGGAACGCGGGGTTATCGCTGGGGCCGGTACCGCTGCCATAGCATTCCAGGATCAGCGCCTGGATGCCGCTGGCGATCAGCGCATCCAGTTGCGCGGCGGCGATGCCCGGCACCAGCGGCAGCACACCGATGTTGGCCAGGGCTTTGGGCTGGCGGTAATTCAGGGCCTCGGGGATTTGATCGGCCTTGGCCGCGCGGCTGCTGCGTTGCAGCGCTGCGAACGGGTTGCGCCCGAAACTACGGATTTTTGCGCAACGGGTCGGCGCCATCAGCGCGCCGTGGAAGTACAGATGTACGCCGGCCGCGAGGCCTTCACCCAGTGCTTGCAGCGCGCCGGTGACGTTTTCCCAGGCATCGCTGTCGGGCACGCCGGCCGGTAGCATCGAACCTGTGAACACCACCGGCGCCGGCAGGCCCAGCAGTTGGAAAGCCAAGGCCGCCGCGCTGTAGGCCAGGGTGTCGGTGCCGTGCAGGATCAGCACGGCGTCGCAGCCGTCGTCCACGGCTTCAACCACGGCGGTGCGCAGTTGCTGCCAATAGGCTGGGTTCATGTTGGCGCTGTCGATCAGTGGCGACATTTCCCGAAAGCGCCAGGTCGGCACGGTCACATCGGCAAGCTGTTCGCGCATGCGCGCTTCAAAACCGGATGCGGGGGCCAGGCCGTTGGCGCTGGCCTGCATGCCTATAGTGCCGCCGGTGTAGAGCACCATCACGTTGTTGGCTGATTGCATCAAAGAATCTCCTGAACGAAAAACGCCGCCGGGCCCAGAGCATGCCCAAGGCCGGGCGGCGTGTCATCTATCTACACTCAGCGTTGTACTTGAGCGTTCAGTTCAGCGGTTGCAACGGTATCCGGCTTCACTGGGTTGGCAGGCCAGGCCTTGCGATCCAGGTCCAGGTCAGGGAACTGGCTGGAATCGAATACCGGTGTCTTGATGCCCGCTGCGCGCTGGTTGTCGTAGTCGTTCAGGATGCGCATGGCAATCTTGAACAGGAACGCCAGGGCGAACAGGTTGACGAAGGCCAGCAGGGTCATGGTGATGTCGGCAAAGGCGAACACGGTGCTCAGGTTCTCGATGGAGCCCCAGAAGATCAGCACCAGCACCAGCGTGCGGTAGCCGATCAGCACCTTGCGGTTGTTGCCCACCAGGAAGCGCAGGTTGCTCTCGCCCAGGTAGTAGTTGTACATGATCGAGGTGAACACGAATAACGCCAGGGCCACCGAGATAAACATGCGGCCCCAGTCACCGACTACCGCCGCCAGGGAGTTCTGGGTCAGGGCAATGCCGTCGCCTTCAAAACCCGGGGTGTAGAAACCCGAAAGCAGGATCAGCAACGCGGTACAGGTGCAGATCACGAAGGTATCGAGGAACACGCTGAACGCCTGCACCACGCCTTGGGCGACCGGGTGTTCTACCGAGGCCACCGCTGCCACGTTAGGCGCACTGCCCAAACCGGCTTCGTTGGCGAACACGCCGCGCTTGACACCCATGATGATCGCGCTGCCCACCAGGCCACCGAAGGCTTGGTCGAGGCCGAAGGCGCTTTTGACGATGGTCGCGAGCATGGCCGGTACGTGGTCGAATTGCAGCACGATCACGTAGAGGGTCACGGCGATGTACACCAGGGTCTTGACCGGCACCAGCAGGTCGGCGATCGAGGCGATGCGCTTGATCCCGCCGATGAACACCAGACCCAGCAATACCGCCAGGGCCAGGCCGGTGTAGGTGGTGTCCAGGCCGAAGGCGTTGTTCAGCGAGTGGGTCACGGCGTGGGCCTGCAGGCCGTTGAAGGCGAAGCCGAAGGTCACCAGCAGCAGGAACGCCATGACCATGCCCAGCCAGCGTTTGTGCAAACCGTGCTGGATGTAATAGGCCGGGCCGCCACGGTAAGTGCCTTCCGCGTCGGTGCGCTTGTACAACTGGCCCAGGGAGCACTCGATAAAGCTCGAAGACATGCCCACCAACGCGGTGACCCACATCCAGAACACGGCACCAGGGCCACCCAGGGTCACGGCAATGCCGACACCGGCGATGTTACCGGCACCGACGCGGCCGGCCAGGCTGAGCATCAGCGCCTGGAACGAACTGAGCTGATCGGAGCTGTTCTTGAGGCTGTCGCGAAACACCGAGAACATGTGAAAAAAGTGACGCAGTTGAACGAAACGCGAGCGGATCGTGAAATAACCGCCGAGCCCGACAATGAGCGCGATCAGTACTTTCCCTGAGAGGAAGTCGTTGATGACTTCGAGCATGGAGTGTTCCTCGCTGATTTTTTAATGGCAAACGCAGGACGGGTCGACGCATCGCTCAGCACCAGGCAGTGCACGACGTTTCGATGCCAATCCTTTTGCGGGTGTTGTTATTCATGCGCTTTCGCTGCGTGCTGGCCGCTTGGTCGACGGCCGCAGACGCGAAGAGGGGCGGCACTATACCTAGGCGAACGTGATCCGTCTGCCCGTGCCGATTAAAGGTTTCAGCCAAGCTGTTACAGGGGAGGTGGGTTTGCAGGGCGATATTGGATTTTTTATGGGCGTCATTTCACAACCTCGAAGCAAAAAAAAGGGCCTGAAGAACGAGCCTTCAGGCCCTCAAAAGGTGAGAGGTGTCTAGTCCCTCAACCTGGTGAGCGGTGCAACAAACGCTTAGGCCTTCAGCGGGACCAAACGTGGAGCAATCATGTTTTCGGGGCGCAGGATGTCGTCGAGCATGGCGTCGTCGAGCAAGCCTTCTTCGCGCACCAGTTCCAGTACCCCACGGCCGCTTTCGAGAGCGATACGTGCGATACGGGTGGCGTTTTCATAGCCGATGTACGGGTTCAGCGCAGTGACCAGGCCGATGGAATGCTCCACCAGTTCGCGGCAGCGCGCTTCGTTGGCGGTGATGCCGACGATGCAGTGTTCGCGCAGCATGTCCATGGCGCGTTGCAGCAGGCGGATCGAGTCGAAGATCTTGAAGGCAATCAGCGGCTCCATCACGTTCAGTTGCAGTTGGCCACCTTCGGCGGCCATGGTCAGGGCCAGGTCGTTACCGATGACCTGGAACGCTACCTGGTTCACGGCTTCCGGGATCACCGGGTTGACCTTGCCGGGCATGATCGAACTGCCTGGCTGGCGTGCCGGCAGGTTGATCTCGTTGATGCCGGTGCGTGGGCCGCTGGATAGCAGGCGCAGGTCGTTGCAGATCTTCGACAGCTTCACGGCGGTACGCTTGAGCATGCCGGAGAACAGCACGAAGGCGCCCATGTCGGAGGTGGCTTCGATCAGGTCGGCTGCCGGAACCACCGGCTGGCCGCTGATGACCGCCAGGCGCTGTACGGCCAGGGCCTGGTAGCGTGGGTCGGCGTTGATGCCGGTACCGATGGCGGTGCCGCCCAGGTTCACTTCGGTGAGCAGCTCCGGCGCCAGGGTTTTCAGGCGCGCCAGGTCTTCACCCAGGGTGGTGGCGAAGGCGCGGAATTCCTGGCCGAGGGTCATCGGCACGGCGTCTTGCAATTGGGTGCGGCCCATTTTCAGCACGTGGCCGAACTCGACGCCCTTGGCGGCGAAGGCTTGGATCAGGCTGTCGAGGCTGGCCAGCAGCGCGTCATGGCCCAGCAGCAGACCCAGGCGGATCGCGGTCGGGTAGGCGTCGTTGGTCGACTGCGCCATGTTCACGTCGTTGTTGGGGTGCAGGTATTGGTATTCGCCCTTCTGGTGGCCCATGGCCTCCAGCGCGATGTTGGCGATGACTTCGTTGGCATTCATGTTGGTTGAAGTGCCGGCGCCGCCTTGAATCATGTCCACCACGAACTCTTCGTGGAAGTCGCCGCGGATCAGGCGAGCGCAGGCTTCGCTGATGGCCGCGTGCTTGGCTTCGCTGAGCTGGCCCAACTCGCGGTTGGCGTCAGCCGCTGCTTGCTTGACCATTGCCAGGCCGACCACCAATTTCGGGTAATGCGAAATCGGAACGCCCGAGAGGCGGAAGTTGTTCACCGCTCGCAGGGTCTGGATGCCGTAATACGCTTGAGCCGGTACTTCGAGTACGCCAAGCAGGTCTTTTTCTGTACGGAAAGATGCAGCAGAGGACATGACGGAAATCATCTCGATAAGGACCCGGAACTGGCCGGAACGCTGCGAATGCTAGGCTTGTACGAATTTTTGGGCCAATGCTGTTAAACACTGGCCTATGCATAAACGGCATAATGCAAGTGTGACCCGGCTATCATGGCGGGCGTGTGTGCCAAAATGGTGCGTACCCGTGGGAGGCAGTGATGAACCTTGAGAGCAAATGGCTGGAAGACTTCAGTGCCTTGGCCGCGACCCGAAGTTTTTCCCAGGCGGCCGAGCGGCGCTTTGTCACCCAGCCGGCGTTCAGCAGGCGTATCCGCAGCCTGGAAGCCGCGTTGGGCCTGACCCTGGTCAACCGCTCGCGCACGCCAGTGGAGTTGACGGCGGCGGGGCAGCTGTTTTTGGTCACCGCACGCACGGTGGTCGAGCAACTGGGTGAAGTGCTGCGCCATTTGCATCATTTGGAAGGCGGGCAGGGCGAAGTCATGCAAGTGGCCGCCGCCCACTCCCTGGCGCTGGGTTTCTTCCCACGCTGGATCGCGCAATTGCGCAACGAAGGCCTGAACATCGCCACGCGGCTGGTCGCCACCAACGTCGGCGACGCCGTGCACGCCCTGCGCGAAGGCGGCTGCGACTTGATGCTGGCCTTCTACGACCCGGATGCGGCGATGCAGATGGACGCCGAAATCTTCCCTTCGCTGCACTTGGGCAACACTGAGATGCTCCCGGTGTGCGCCGCCGACGCCGCCGGCAAGCCGCTGTTCGACCTGGAAGGCGAGGGCAGTGTGCCGCTGCTGGCCTACAGCGCCGGTGCGTTTCTTGGCCGTTCGGTACACCTGTTGCTGCGCCAGCGCGCGTTGCGCTTTACCACCGTGTACGAAACCGCGATGGCCGACAGCCTCAAAAGCATGGCCCTCGAAGGCCTGGGCATTGCCTGGGTGCCGCAACTGAGCGTGCGCGCCGAACTGGCGCGCGGTGAGCTGGTGGTGTGCGGCGGCCCGCAATGGCATGTGCCGCTGGAGATTCGCCTGTATCGCTGTGCGTTGGTGCGCAAGGCGAATGTGCGGTTGTTGTGGCGAAAGCTGGAAGGTGGCGCGGCGCACAGTACCTGAGCCCAATCTTGGGCCGAATGCAGGGCAAATGCGGGAGAGGCTTGCATCCCGATAGCGGTGTGTCAGGCGATGATTAGGACACTGAACCAGCGCTATCGGGAGCCAGCCCCCTGCCACAGGTTATTGCGCTGTTTCGCTGACTCTTAAGTCAATAAAACTGCCGGTTTGCGCGGTAAGACAGATGGTCATCCCAGGGGCTGTTTATCTGCGTTATTACGGTATACTGCGCGGCCTTCGGCCGGTCCAACCGGCCTTAATTCGTACACCAAGCCACGCCGGATTTCCCGCGTGGCTTGTTGTTTTTTGACGCGCCTGCGGGCGCCCAGAGAGAAGAGGCACGACGATGAGTGCATTGGTTGGCGTGATCATGGGCTCCAAGTCCGATTGGTCCACCCTTAGCCACACCGCCGATATGCTGGAAAAACTCGGCATTCCGTATGAAGTGAAAGTGGTCTCTGCCCACCGCACCCCGGATTTGCTGTTCCAGTATGCCGATGAAGCAGAATCCCGCGGCATCGAGGTGATCATCGCCGGTGCCGGGGGTGCAGCACATTTGCCAGGCATGTGCGCGGCCAAGACTCACCTGCCCGTGTTGGGCGTACCGGTGCAGTCGGCGATGCTCTCGGGCGTGGACTCGCTGTTGTCCATCGTGCAGATGCCGGCTGGCATTCCGGTTGCGACCCTGGCGATCGGCAAGGCCGGCGCGATCAACGCCGCGTTGTTGTCCGCCAGTATCCTGGGCGCCAAGCACCCGCAGTTTCATGCGGTGCTGAAAAAATTCCGTGCTGAGCAAACAGACAGCGTGCTGGACAATCCAGACCCACGTATCGCCTGAGGTTGTTGACGATGAAAATCGGTGTAATCGGTGGCGGCCAACTGGGCCGCATGCTGGCGCTGGCGGGAACCCCGCTGGGGATGAACTTCGCTTTCCTGGACCCGGCGCCGGACGCCTGTGCGGCCGCCCTGGGTGAACACCTGCGCGCTGACTACAGCGACCCGGACCACTTGCGCCAACTGGCCGACGAAGTCGACCTGGTGACCTTCGAATTCGAAAGTGTCCCTGCCGAAACCGTCGCATTCCTCTCCCAGTTCGTGCCGGTGTACCCGAGCGCCGAAGCCCTGCGCATCGCGCGTGATCGTTGGTTCGAGAAGAGCATGTTCAAGGACCTGGGCATTCCGACCCCGGCCTTCGCCGACATCCAGTCCCAGGCAGACCTAGACGCGGCCGTCGTCAGCATTGGCCTGCCGGCCGTGCTGAAAACCCGCACCCTGGGTTACGACGGCAAGGGTCAGAAAGTCCTGCGCACCGCCGCTGATGTGGCCGGCACCTTCGCCGAGCTGGGCAGCGTCGCCTGTCTGCTGGAAGGCTTCGTGCCGTTCACCGGTGAAGTCTCGCTGATCGCCGTGCGTGCCCGTGATGGTGAGATCCGCTTCTACCCGTTGGTGCACAACACGCATGTCAACGGCATCCTCAAGCTGTCCGTGGCCAGCACCGATCACCCGTTGCAGGCCCTGGCCGAAGACTATTCCAGCCGCGTGCTCAAGCAACTGGATTACGTCGGCGTGATGGCGTTCGAGTTCTTTGAAGTCGACGGTGGCCTCAAGGCCAACGAAATCGCCCCGCGCGTGCACAACTCCGGGCACTGGACCACCGAAGGCGCCGAGTGCAGCCAGTTCGAAAACCACCTGCGGGCGGTGGCGGGCTTGCCGCTGGGCTCCACGGCCAAGGTCGGCGAGAGCGCCATGCTCAACTTCATCGGCTCGGTGCCGCCGGTTGAGCGGGTGATGGCAATCGACGATTGCCATGTGCACCACTACGGCAAGGCCTTCAAGGCCGGGCGCAAGGTCGGCCACGCCAACCTGCGTTGCAAGGACCGCGCGACGCTGCAGGCGCAGATCCTCAAGGTCGAAGCGCTGATAGCCGAGCAATAATATGCCTGGCAATGGCGGGAACCATTCGGTCGCCGCCATCCTCTGATTGCAGGATGCCAAAGCCTGACTAGGCTTTGGCATAGCTCACACTAATCAGAGGGAAATGCCATGGGTATCATCGGAACCATCTTTATCGGCTTGATCGTCGGTTTGCTCGCGCGTTTCCTCAAGCCTGGCGACGACAGCATGGGTTGGATCATGACCATCCTGCTGGGTATCGCCGGCTCCCTGGCGGCGACCTACGGTGGTCAGGCACTGGGCATCTACCAGGCCGGCCAAGGCGCAGGCTTCATCGGTGCACTGGTAGGCGCCATTGTGTTGCTGGTGATCTACGGTCTGATCAAAAAGAAGTAATCAGCCGACAAAGTCCTCTGCGCTGCGCAGGCGCAGAGGGCTAGAATGCTCGGCACTTGTACTTGCCGAGCCTCTCCATGCGCCGTCTTCTGTTAACTCTTCTCCTGCTGGGCTGTGGCCTGGCACACGCCGGTGAACTGCCGGAAACCGACTGGCTCGACCTGATGCCGCTGTCGGACCAAAAAGCCCTCGAGGCCATGCCCGAAATCGACCACAACTCCCCCGAAGCCCAAGGCACCTTTACCGATAAGGGCGGCCTGAAGCAGAGCAAAGGCTTGCCGGCGGTGATGTATTCGACCAAGACCGTGGCGGCCATGAACGGTAAGAACATCCGCATCGGCGGCTACCCGGTGCCGCTGGAGACCGATGCGAAGGGTCGCAGCACGTTGTTCTTCCTGGTGCCGTACCCCGGCGCATGCATCCACGTGCCGCCGCCGCCGCCTAACCAACTGGTACTGGTGCGTTATCCCAAGGGGTTGAAGCTCGATGATATCTACACGCCGCTGTGGGTGACGGGAACGTTGAAGGTGGAGAAGGTGAATAACGACCTGGCGGACGCGGCGTATGCGCTGGATGCGGGGAAAGTGCGGGTGGTGAAGGAGTCCGATCTCTAAGCTCTTGCGCAAAACAAATGTGGGAGGGGGCTTGCCCTCCCACAGTTAGAACGTTATCTACAGGGCGATCGCGGTGATGCTCACGCCCAGGGTGTGGCTTTCGCCGGGAGCCAAGGCCACCACGTCATCCAGCACATTTGCGGTCTCGATGCACAGCATGCCCTGCCAGCCATCGTCGGCCATGTCGTCAAACGCCTTGGCGCGTTCAGTCCAGGGGTTCCAGATCACGGTCGATTTCGAGCCTTGGCTGGTGAGCTGAATGCGGCGCTGCCACTCCTTATCGACGATGTGCAAAGCAGAGGGCGTATTGAGGTAGATGCGGTCGGTTTCGGCGCTGAAGTGCAGCAGGCCCGATTGCATTTTCTCGCTCCAGCCATCTGCGGTATCGATATACGTCGTGCCGTCCAGCCCCTCGACCTGCACGTTGCGTACGTCGCTCACGGCGAAGTAGGTGTGCAGTGCCTGGCTGAGCGTGACGGTGTCGGCACCACGGTTATGGCTGGTCAGGCGGATATGCAGGTGGCTGTCCAGTAACAGGCTCAACTTCAGGTCGACCTGATGAGGCCATCCGGGGAAGCCGCCGGCCGGGACCGGTAGTTCCAGCTCCACCCGCAGCGCTTGACCTTCAATCTTGGTCTCCACCAGCCTCCACATCGCGGTACGCACGAAACCGTGCGCGCCCGCAGGCTGATCACTTTGGCGCATTGCCTTCACGCTTTGCGGGTTGCGGTCGAACACACCAAACCACGGCCAGCACACCGGTACGCCGGTGCGGATGCCCTTGCCTTTCTTGAACACCGCTTCAGGGTTCGGCCAGATCAGCGGCTGCTCGCCCTCGCGCTGGTAACTGAAGATATGCGCGCCCTGTTGGGCTACCTTCAGTTCGGCACCGTTGTGGTGGATGAGCCAGCAGTCCAACTCGTCGATTTTCACGGTTTCAACGTGAGGCATAGGCATACACAGCACTCTCAATGACAGGCAATGGGGCAATGGACCGTCAAAACCCGGCGAGGTTTAACGCGCGCGCGACGGTACCGAACGTGTACGGCCGCTGCCGTCGATGGCGACGAAGACAAACACCGCCTCGGTCACCTTGCGCCATTCGCTGGACAACGGGTCGTCGCTCCACACTTCGACCATCATCTGGATCGAGCTGCGGCCGATTTCCAGGGCCTGGGTATAAAAGGACAGCTGCGCGCCCACCGCTACCGGTACCAGGAACGCCATGCGATCAATGGCCACGGTCGCCACGCGGCCACCCGCGACTTTGCTGGCCATGGCTGTACCGGCCAAGTCCATCTGCGCCACCAGCCAGCCGCCGAAGATATCGCCAAAGCCGTTGGTTTCACGCGGGAGCGCGGTGATTTGCAGGGCGAGATCGCCTTGCGGGATAGGGTCTTCTTGTTCGAGTTCGATCATGCCGGGGGGCCTCTGACCCGTGACGCTTCATGGGTATTTCAAGTGGATAGCCGTCTTGTAGAAAAACGTTTCAGCACCAACCTACACCGCTCGATGCGTTTCTCGTAAGGCGTACTAAAAAGGGAAGCTCTGCCAAATCGGCTGGATGGCACCCAACGACGTTTTGGCACAGCAGCCCCTCAAGACTGCGGGTTCTGCGCTTGCAAGGGCCGAGTATATCGGGACCCTGGCGCCACGACGACCTTCCGAGGCTCATTTGGTCGGTAAATAGACGCTGTATCGGGGCTTTTGCAAGCAACTGTTCTCCTGGCGCTGTGCTTTTACAAGCGATTTGCTATCTTGCCAAGCCCGCCGCCAATCACGGGCGTGCCGTCTTTATTACGCTGATTACTATAAGAGAAGCCTTGCCATGTCCTCCGTGCCCGCAAGCAGTGCGCAATCGTCGCGCCCGCTGACCCGCAACGACTATAAAACCCTGTCGCTGTCTGCCTTGGGCGGGGCGTTGGAGTTTTATGATTTCATCATTTTCGTGTTTTTCGCCACCGTGGTCGGAAAACTGTTTTTCCCGGCCGACATGCCCGAATGGCTGCGCATGATGCAGACCTTCGGTATCTTCGCCGCCGGTTACCTGGCGCGCCCGCTGGGCGGCATCATCATGGCGCACTTCGGCGACCTTCTGGGCCGCAAGAAGATGTTCACCCTGAGCATCTTCATGATGGCCGTGCCGACCCTGATCATGGGCCTGCTGCCGACCTACGCTCAGATCGGCCTGTGGGCGCCGATCCTGCTGCTGCTGATGCGCGTCATCCAAGGCGCGGCGATTGGCGGCGAAGTACCTGGCGCCTGGGTGTTCGTCTCTGAGCACGTACCGCCGCGCCACATCGGCTACGCCTGCGGCACCCTGACCAGTGGCCTGACCGCCGGGATCCTGCTGGGCTCGCTGGTGGCCACGGCCATCAACACTATTTATAGCCCGCAGCAGGTCTCGGATTACGCCTGGCGCATTCCATTCCTGCTCGGCGGTGTGTTTGGCCTGCTGTCGGTGTACCTGCGCCGCTGGCTGCATGAAACGCCGATCTTCGCCGAAATGCAGCAGCGCAAGACCCTGGCCGCCGAGTTGCCGTTACGCGCGGTGCTGCGTGACCACCGGGGCGCCATCGTGCTGTCGATGCTACTGACCTGGTTGCTGTCGGCCGGTGTGGTGGTGGTTATCTTGATGACTCCTACCGTGTTGCAAACCGTCTACCACTTCAGCCCGACTGTTGCGCTGCAAGCCAACAGCCTGGCCATCGTCACCCTGAGCCTGGGTTGCATCGCCTCCGGCGCGTTGGCCGACCGTTTTGGGGCCGGCCGCGTACTCACGGCCGGTTGCGCGCTGTTGCTGGCGACGTCCTGGACGCTCTATCACAGCCTTCTGAGCCACCCCGACTGGCTCTTTCCGCTGTACGCGTTGACCGGCCTGTTTGTCGGCACCATCGGCGTAGTGCCGTATGTCATGGTCAAGGCCTTCCCGCCGGTGGTGCGTTTCAGTGGTCTGTCGTTTTCCTACAACGTGGCCTACGCCGTGTTCGGCGGGCTGACGCCGCTCGCGGTGTCGCTGCTGATGAAGGAAAGCGCCATGGGCCCGTCCTACTACGTGGCGGCCCTATGTGTGATGGGGATCGTGGTGGGTGGGTACCTGTGGAAGCGCGGGCGTTAACACTCGCCCGATGCCCCTGTGGAGAGGGAGCAAGTCCCTCTCCGCAATCAAGATGTTCCTTCAATGATTGCAGCGTATTTCTAAATTATCGCGTTACCTGCGCATCAACCCGTGTTTCCTCGCCGTTGCACGCGCTTCTGTCCTTTCTTCCAATGCTGGCCTTTCATCTAATTGTCATATTCCGGACATAGAGTGTTCACACGGCCTACCGATACTTGGCCCCGATCCAACTATCCCTATCTGCTAGGAGTAAGGCATGAAACTGAAGCGTTTGATGGCGGCAATGACTTTTGTCGCTGCTGGCGTTGCGACTGCCAACGCGGTGGCCGCTGGTGTTGACCCGGCAATCCCGGCTTACGTTAAGACCACCGGTGTGTCCGGCAACTTGTCCAGCGTCGGTTCCGATACCCTGGCTAACCTGATGACCCTGTGGGCTGAGGGTTACAAAAAGGAATACCCGAACGTCAACATCCAGATCCAGGCTGCCGGCTCGGCGACCGCGCCACCTGCGCTGACGGAAGGCACCTCTAACCTGGGCCCGATGAGCCGCAAGATGAAGGACACCGAACTGGCTGCCTTCGAGCAGAAGTACGGCTACAAGCCAACCGCTATCCCGGTTGCCGTGGATGCCCTGGCCGTGTTCGTGCACAAGGACAACCCGATCCAGCACCTGACCATGGAACAAGTCGACGCGATCTTCTCCTCGACTCGCCTGTGCGGTGGCAAAGCTGACGTAAAAACCTGGGGCGACCTGGGTGTGACCGGTGACCTGGCCAACAAGCCTGTGCAATTGTTCGGTCGTAACTCGGTATCCGGCACCTACGGTTACTTCAAAGAAGAAGCCCTGTGCAAAGGCGACTACAAGCCTAACGTGAACGAACAACCTGGCTCGGCTTCGGTCGTGCAGTCGATCAGCTCTTCGCTGAACGGCGTCGGTTACTCAGGCATCGGCTACAAGACTGCAAGCGTGAAGACCGTGGCCCTGGCCAAGAAAGGCAGCACCGACTTCATCGAAGATACCGAAGAGAACGCCCTGAACGGCAAGTACCCGCTGTCGCGCTTCCTCTACGTTTACGTCAACAAAGCCCCGAACAAGCCTCTGGCCCCGCTGGAAGCTGAGTTCGTGAAACTGGTGCTGTCCAAACAGGGCCAGGAAGTTGTCGTGAAAGACGGCTACATCCCGCTGCCAGCCAAAGTGGCCGCCAAGGCCCTGGCTGACCTGGGTTTGAAAGAAGGCGGCAAGTAAGCCACCGGTAGAACCGCCTTGAGCCGGCTATCTGCGCGGGCTCAAGGTCAAGGCGGGTCTGCAGGACCTGGACCTCGCCTCCTAATTTTTCAGTCCGCTGCCAGCCCTGCTACGCGGCGGATTTCTTGCGTCACTGCATTGTCATCTTTCTGTCATACAGGATCGCTAGGGTGTGCGCATGAATGATCTGGCCAATTCCACCATGACGACGACTTCTCCTCCCAAGCGCATTGATTTCAATACGCCTGAGCTGCAACGCAAGCGCCGCATTCGCGCGCTCAAGGACCGCCTGACCCGTTGGTACGTGCTGGTGGGCGGCCTTGCCGTCCTCGGCGCTATCACCCTGATCTTCTTCTTCCTCGCCTACGTGGTCGCGCCGCTGTTCCAAGGGGCCTCGTTGACCAAGGAAGACGCGCTCACCCCGGCCTGGATCCAGGATGCCGGCAAGCCGTTGATGATCTCCCTCGAAGAACAGAACCAGGTCGCCATGCGGGTTTCCGACAAGGGCCAGGCGCTGTTCTTTGACATCGACACCGGCGCCGAACTCAAGCGCGTCGACCTGCCGCTGCCGGCCGGTAGCCGCGTGGCGTCCATCGGGGAAGACCAGCCGGGCAGCCCGCTGGTCATCCTCGGTTTGTCCAATGGCCAGTCGCTGGTGTTCCGCCACACCTACAAGGTGTCCTACCCGGACGGCAAGAAGACCATCACCCCGGCGATTGAATACCCCTACGGTGAAACGCCGATTGTGCTGGATGAGGCCGGTCGTCCGTTGGAGCACGTAGCGCTCAATGCCACCGACACCTCCCTGGTGGTGGCCGGTTCGGCGGGTTCGTACCTGAACGTGCTGACCCTGAGCCGCGAAGAAAACATGATGACTGGTGAAGTCACCAGCGAGCAGAAGCGTGTCGAGCTGCCGCAAATGACCGAGCCGGTAAAGGCGATCTTCATCGACCCGCGCCAGCAGTGGTTGTATGTGGTCAACGGCCGAGCCCTGGCCGACGTATTCAGCCTGCGCGACAAGAGCCTCAACGGTCGCTACAAACTGTTGGAAGACGGCAGCGCTGAAATCACCGCCAGCACCCAGCTGGTGGGCGGTATCTCGCTGATCGTCGGTAACTCCAAAGGTGGCCTGGCCCAATGGTTCATGGCCCGTGACCCGGATGGCGAACAGCGCCTGAAGCAGATTCGCACGTTCCAGATGGGCACTGCGCCAATCGTCGAAATCACCGCTGAAGAGCGCCGCAAAGGCTTCACCGCCCTCGATGCCTCCGGCAAATTCGGCGTGTTTCACAGCACCGCCCACCGCACCTTGCTGGTAGACCCGGTGGTCGATGGCCAGGGCGTGTTCGGCCTGTCGCCACGGGCCAACCGTGTGATCGTGGAAGCCGGTGGCAAGCTGCAACCGCTGCTGCTCGACAACCCGCACCCGGAAGTGTCGTGGAGCGCGCTGTGGAGCAAGGTCTGGTACGAAAACTACGACGAGCCTAAGTACGTCTGGCAGTCGACCGCCGCCAACACCGACTTCGAACCCAAAATGAGCCTGGCCCCGCTGACCTTCGGTACCTTGAAGGCCGCGTTCTACGCCATGCTGCTGGCTGCGCCGCTGGCGGTTGCCGCCGCGATCTACACCGCTTACTTCATGGCTCCGAGCCTGCGCCGCAAGGTCAAGCCGGTGATCGAGCTGATGGAAGCCATGCCGACCGTGATCCTGGGCTTCTTCGCCGGCCTGTTTCTGGCGCCGTATGTGGAAGGGCATTTACCCGGGATATTCAGCCTGCTGATGCTGTTGCCGATTGGCATCCTGGTCGCCGGTTTCGCGTTCAGCCGCCTGCCTGAATCCCTGCGCCTGCGCGTTCCCGATGGCTGGGAAAGTGCGATCCTGATCCCGGTGATCCTGTTTGTGGGCTGGCTTTCGCTGTACATGAGCCCGTACCTGGAAACCTGGTTCTTCGGCGGTGACATGCGCATGTGGATCTCCCACGACCTGGGCATCACCTACGACCAGCGCAACGCCCTGGTCGTGGGCCTGGCCATGGGCTTTGCGGTGATCCCGAACATCTACTCCATCGCCGAAGACGCCGTGTTCAGCGTGCCGCGCGGCCTGACCCTGGGCTCCCTGGCCCTGGGCGCCACGCCGTGGCAGACCATGACTCGCGTGGTGATCCTGACCGCCAGCCCGGGCATCTTCTCCGCGCTGATGATCGGCATGGGCCGCGCCGTGGGCGAGACCATGATCGTGCTGATGGCCACCGGTAACACACCGGTGATGGAGATGAACCTGTTCGAAGGCCTGCGCACCCTGGCGGCCAACGTCGCGGTGGAAATGCCCGAGTCGGAAGTGGGCGGCAGTCATTACCGCGTGCTGTTCCTCTCGGCGCTGGTGCTGCTGCTGTTCACCTTCATCATGAACACCCTCGCCGAGCTGATTCGTCAGCGTCTGCGCAAGAAATACTCGTCGCTTTAAGAAAGGTAGAAGTCTGTGAAACAGAACTCCCTGAATGGATGGTTCAAGAGCGGCGCCCCAGGCGTCTGGATCAGCGGTGGCGCGGTGGCCATCGCGGTCATCATGACTATTGGTTTGCTGGCTGTGATTGCGGTGCGTGGTTTGGGCCACTTCTGGCCGGCTGACCTGATCCAGGCCAACTACAACGTACCGGGCCAGGAAAACCATATCGTCATCGGCGAAGTGGTGCAGAAGGAAGAAGTGCCGCGCGAGCGCCTCAAAAGCGCGGGCCTGCCCGTGCCGGACCAAGGCCCGGAATTCATGACGCGTGAGCTGATCAAGGTCGGCAACCGCGACCTGAACGGCAACGACTTCACATGGATTGTCGGCGAATGGTTGAAGGACCAGACCAAGCCTGCGCAGTTGATGGCCATCGAGCGTCGTGAGTGGGGCAACTTCTACGGCACCCTGGTCAACGTCAAGCAGGATGGCAAGGTCATTGCCGAAGGCGAGGCCGCGTGGCCGGAGCTGCAAGCCCGGGTCGAGCGCGTCAACAAGCTGGCCGCGCAGCTCAAGAGCCTGGAAAAAACCGATATCGGCGCGATCAACGCCGGCCTGGAACGTATCCGCCTGCACGGTCGCAAACTGGAACTGGAAGGCAAGCTCGACGCCGCTGCCCAGGCCGATATGGATGCCGACCGTGCTGAGCTGAACGCGCGCTACCAGGACATCGAAGCACGCCTGGCCGACCTGCACGCCCAGTTCAACCGCGACGCGCTGACCGCCCGTGACGGCAACGGCAAGGAAGTGGAAATCGGCATCGGCAAAGTGGTGCACGCTTACCAGCCGAACGCCATGGGCACGATGACTAAGATCGGCTTCTACTTCAGCAAGGTCTGGGAATTTTTGAGCGATGACCCACGGGAAGCCAACACTGAAGGCGGGATTTTCCCGGCCATCTTCGGCACCGTGATGATGACCCTGATCATGGCGATGATCGTGACACCGTTTGGTGTACTGGCTGCGGTGTATCTGCGTGAATACGCCAAGCAGAACACCCTGACCCGCATCATCCGTATTGCCGTGAACAACCTGGCCGGCGTACCGGCCATCGTGTACGGCGTGTTCGGCCTGGGCTTCTTCGTGTATGTATTGGGTGGCTCGGTTGACCGCCTATTCTTCGCCGAAGCCCTGCCAGCGCCGACTTTCGGTACCCCGGGCCTGCTCTGGGCGTCGCTGACCCTGGCGCTGCTGGCGGTGCCGGTGGTGATCGTGGCCACCGAAGAAGGCCTGGCGCGGATTCCTCGCACCGTACGTGAAGGTTCGCTGGCGCTGGGCGCGACCAAGGCGGAAACGCTGTGGAAGATCGTGCTGCCGATGGCCAGCCCGGCCATGATGACCGGCATGATCCTCGCCGTGGCCCGTGCCGCCGGTGAAGTGGCGCCGCTGATGCTGGTAGGCGTGGTGAAACTGGCCCCGTCGCTGCCGCTGGACGGCAACTACCCGTACCTGCACCTGGACCAGAAGATCATGCACCTGGGCTTCCATATCTATGACGTCGGCTTCCAGAGCCCCAACGTCGAAGCCGCACGACCGCTGGTCTATGCCACCGCGTTGTTGCTGGTACTGGTGATCGCCACGCTCAACCTGTCGGCGGTGTGGATTCGTAACCACCTGCGCGAAAAATACAAAGCGCTGGACAGTTAATTGGACCCCATGTGGGAGGGAGCAAGCCCCCTCCCGCACGGGGCCGCGTAATACGCAGAATTTGAGTCAACCGCTGCGGCGGTTTCACACAATGAATTGGTAGCACAGGGAGCATCCCATGCAACACGAAACCCATTCCCACGGCATCAACATGTCTGCCCTGGGTCGCGACAAGCAGAGCCTGAGCCTGGCCGAAGAAACCGTGGCCATCGAAGTACCGGGCCTGAGCCTGTACTACGGTGAAAAACAGGCGCTGTTCGACGTCAGCATGAATATCCCCAAGCAGCGCGTGACCGCGTTTATCGGCCCGTCGGGCTGCGGTAAATCCACGCTGCTGCGCACCTTCAACCGCATGAACGACCTGGTGGACGGTTGCCGCGTGGACGGCGCCATCAACCTCTACGGCACTAACATCTACCGTAAGGGCGAAGACGTGGCCGAGCTGCGTCGCCGGGTGGGCATGGTGTTCCAGAAGCCGAACCCGTTCCCCAAGACCATCTACGAAAACGTGGTCTATGGCCTGCGCATCCAGGGCATCAACAAGAAGCGCATTCTCGATGAAGCCGTCGAGTGGGCCCTTAAAGGCGCGGCGCTGTGGGATGAGGTCAAGGACCGCCTGCACGAATCGGCCCTTGGCCTGTCCGGCGGCCAGCAGCAGCGTCTGGTCATCGCCCGTACCATCGCGGTAGAGCCGGAAGTATTGCTGCTCGACGAACCCTGCTCGGCGCTGGACCCGATCTCAACCCTGAAAGTCGAAGAGCTGATCTACGAGCTCAAGTCCAAGTTCACCATCGTCATCGTGACCCACAACATGCAACAAGCAGCGCGGGTTTCCGACTACACCGCGTTCATGTACATGGGCAAACTGGTGGAATTCGGCGATACCGATACCCTGTTCACCAATCCGGCGAAGAAGCAGACCGAAGACTACATCACCGGTCGCTACGGCTAGGAAGCTGTGGTTCTGATTGCACTGACGCTGCGGTTCTCCGCACCTTACCGGACGCTCCAAGGACGCCAACATGATTAGCAAAGAAGGCCTTACCCATCACATCTCCGCGCAGTTCAACGCCGAGCTTGAGGAAGTGCGCAGCCACCTCCTGGCGATGGGCGGGCTGGTGGAGAAGCAAGTCAACGATGCGGTCACCGCGCTGATCGAGGCCGATTCGGGCCTGGCCCAGCAAGTGCGTGAGATCGATGACCAGATCAACCAGATGGAACGCAACATCGACGAAGAATGCCTGCGCATTCTCGCCCGTCGCCAGCCGGCGGCCTCGGATTTGCGTTTGATCATCAGCATCTCCAAGTCGGTGATCGACCTGGAGCGCATCGGCGACGAAGCCACCAAGATCGCCCGCCGCGCCATCCAGCTGTGCGAAGAGGGCGAGGCGCCGCGCGGCTACGTAGAGGTGCGTCACATCGGCGACCAGGTGCGCAACATGGTGCGCGATGCCCTCGACGCGTTTGCGCGCTTCGACGCCGATTTGGCGCTGTCGGTGGCGCAGTACGACAAGGTCATCGACCGCGAGTACAAGACCGCCCTGCGTGAGCTGGCCACCTACATGATGGAAGACCCGCGCTCTATCTCAAGGGTCTTGAGCATTATCTGGGTGCTGCGCTCGCTGGAGCGGATCGGCGACCACGCGCGCAATATCTCGGAACTGGTGATCTACCTGGTGCGCGGCACCGACGTACGGCACATGGGCCTCAAGCGCATGAAGGCTGAAGTTGAAGGTTCGGCCGATCAAACCCCTAATGTTCCGGGCGAACCTGACGATAAGTAAGTTGCCCGAGAAATTAACGCCCGGCCTTTGGTCGGGCGTTTTCGTTTGTGGCACCTTAATTTTTGCGAATCGGGTAAAAGAAATTCCGAACGTGACTGCAGAGTTTTGGCAAAATGCCATCAGTCAGGCGTTTTGCGTGCCGAAGTATTTATAGGATGAAGGGTCGATGAGTAAAGTCAGTGTATTGGTGGTGGATGACGCCTCGTTTATCCGCGACCTGGTGAAGAAGTGCCTGCGCAACTACTTCCCCGGGATCAAGCTTGAAGATGCGGTGAATGGCAAGAAGGCCCAGACCATCCTGATGCGCGAGTCTTTCGACCTGGTGCTGTGCGACTGGGAAATGCCGGAGATGTCCGGCCTGGAGCTGTTGACCTGGTGCCGCGAGCAGCCGCACCTCAAGGCCATGCCGTTCGTGATGGTGACCAGCCGTGGCGACAAAGAGAACGTGGTCCAGGCCATCCAGGCCGGGGTTTCCGGTTACGTCAGCAAGCCGTTCACCAACGAGCAACTGCTGAACAAGGTCAAGCAGGCCCTGCACAAGGTTGGCCGTCTCGACGCGCTGGTCGCCAGCGCACCGACCAAGATGAACTCGGCGTTCGGCAACGATTCCCTGAGCGCCCTGACCGGCGGCAAGCCTGAGGCCGTGCGTTCGGCCCCGGTTGCGGCGGTGGCTTCGGCCCCGAGCAAAGGCCTGCTCAACAGCCCACCGGTTCAAGCGCCAGCTGCCGCGCCGGCTGCCGGCCGTGGCCAGGGCCAGTTGCGCCTGTCCAGCGGCACCCAGCAATGCGTGATCAAGGCATTGAGTATCAAGGAAGCGCTGCTGGTGGTGCGTCGCGGCGACGTGTTGCCCCAGGTACTGGAAAGCGCCGTGCTCGATCTGGAACAAGGCGACAACGCCGAAGTGGCGCGCCTCAACGGCTACCTGCACGCAATCGTCGCCTTCGAACCCAAACCCGACAGCGATTGGCTGCAACTGACCTTCCGGTTTATCGACCAGGACGCGCAGAAACTCGACTACATCTCCCGCCTGATCGCACGGGGCACCGCGCAGAAGCATTTTGTGCCGGGTGCGTAAGCGCCTGAATATCGGAAATCGACCGGCTGTCTGATTCCCCATTTCTGGTTTGATTTATATCTGTTTCGATATAGTCTCTCGATAACGCTTCAGCGTTATCGAGCCTTTGCTATGCCTTGAAACAAACGTCCACCGCTTATGCCCGAATCGTCGATTAGGCTTTTTCTTTCCAGGAAAGGAGAGGCCAATGCCAAGGCACAAGGACGTAGTGTTTTTAGGTAGCTCGCTCAAGGATCTCAAAGCGTTCCCACTCGATGCCCTTAGGGCCGTGGGTTTTCAGTTGGACCTCTTGCAGCAGGGCGAGCAGCCTTTTGATTGCAAGCCGATGAGAACCATAGGGCGGGATATCGAACTGGCTCGCGCCAGGTTGCAGGAGTTAGGTTAAGCCATGACAAATCAAAACATTCACGGTGAACGTTTCAGCTCCGTCTGGGACGCGTTGGAAGATACCCCTCAGCAAGCCGCCAATATGCGGCTGCGTTCAAAACTGTTGTTGGAACTGTGCAAAACCATCCGCGGCTGGGGGCTTTCTCAAAAAGAAGCCGCCCAAAGACTGGGTATCAGTCAGCCCCGCCTCAACGACGTACTCACCGGCAAGATCGACAAACTATCGCTGGATGCTTTGGTCAATTTGTCGGCAGCCGCGCAGATGAACGTGGATATTTGTTTTAAGGGGCTGCCAGCATAGAGCTGTCATCCACACTTGCTAACCTGCCGCTCAGTCATTTCGGAAGGTTCACACCATGCTCCTTCGCCTTTTACTGTGCTGCGGGCTGGCCTCGGTCACTACCTCGACCTTGGCCATGACCCTCTACAAATCCACCGACGCCAATGGCGTGGTGTTTTTCAGCGACCGGCACACCCCGGGCGCTCAAGCGTTTGAGCTGCATGAGCGCCGAGTCGAGCGTGTAAGACGACCGGTGCTCGACATGCCAAAACCCCTCTACCGACCGCAAGCCTACCGCTACCCCTTACCCTGGCGCGGCGGCCCGTTCCGCCTGACCCAAGGCCCCAACGGCAGCTTCAGCCACACCGACGCCAAGAGCCGCTACGCCATGGACATTGCCATGCCCGAAGGCACGCCGATCATTGCGGCGCGCAGCGGGGTGGTGGTGAAGGTCGAGAACGAGCAGGCCGGGCGCGGCAATGATGCCTCGGGCAATTTTGTGCGGGTGCAGCACGATGATGGCACCCAAGGCGTGTACCTGCATCTCAAGCAAGGGTCGGTCAGTGTGAGGGCGGGGCAGCGCGTGGCGGTGGGGAGCCCGCTGGCATTATCGGGCAATACCGGCAACAGCAGCGGGCCGCACCTGCACTTTGTGGTGCAGCGGGCCACCGAGGCGGGGTTGGTGTCGATCCCGTATGAGTTCAACCAACCCGTCGGCGCATTGCCCAACTTTGCGTTGGGCAATTGAGGGTCAGTCCAGCAGCAGCACCTTGGCCAGCACGATTTTTGGCCCTTTCATCTTTTTGATGATGATGCGCAGGCCTTCGACTTCCAGCACTTCTTCTTCTTCTGGCACGCGCTTGAGCGTGTCGTAGATCAGCCCGGCCAGGGTTTCCGCTTCGATGTGGTCCAGGTCCACACCCAACAGGCGCTCCACCTTGAACAACGGCGTATCGCCGCGTACCAGCAGCTTGCCCGGCTGGTAGGCCAGGACGCCGCGCTCGGCCTTGCGGTGTTCGTCCTGGATATCGCCCACCAACACTTCCAGCACGTCTTCCATGGTCAGGTAGCCGATGATCTTGCCGTCGGCTTCTTCCACCAGGGCGAAGTGCGCGCCGCCCTTACGGAACTGCTCCAGCAACTGCGACAACGGCATATGGCGCGACACACGCTCCAGTGGGCGGGTCAGTTCGGCCAGGTTGAACGACTCGGGGAGGTGGTCCAGGGCTGCCAGTTCCAACAGCAGGTCCTTGATGTGCAGCAGCCCCACGAACTCGTTGCGCACCGCGTCATACACCGGGTAGCGGCTGAATTTGTGGCGGCGGAACAGCGCCAGGATCTCTTTGAGCGGGGCGTTGAAGTCCAGGGTCACCAGGTCTTCCCGGGAGTTGGCCCAATCCACCACTTCCAGCTCGCCCATTTCCACCGCCGAAGCCAGTACGCGCATGCCTTGGTCGCTCGGGTCCTGGCCACGGCTGGAGTGCAGGATCAGCTTGAGTTCTTCACGGCTGTAATGGTGTTCATGGTGCGGGCCGGGCTCGCCTTGGCCGGCGATACGCAAGATAGCGTTGGCACTGGCGTTGAGCAGATAGATCGCCGGGTACATCGCCCAGTAGAACAGGTACAGCGGCACCGCCGTCCACAGCGACAACAGCTCAGGCTTGCGAATGGCCCAGGACTTGGGCGCCAGTTCGCCGACCACGATGTGCAGGTAGGAAATCACGAAGAACGCCGCAAAGAACGACACGCCCTTGATCACTTCCGGCGATTCGACGCCCACGGCGCCCAACAGCGGTTCGAGGATGTGCGCGAAGGCCGGCTCGCCGACCCAGCCCAGGCCCAGGGAGGCGAGGGTGATACCCAGCTGGCAGGCCGACAGGTAGGCGTCGAGCTGGCTGTGGACGGTGCGCAGGATCTGCCCGCGCCAGCCGTTGGTGTGGGCGATGGCTTCGACCCTGGTCGAACGCAGTTTGACCATGGCAAATTCCGCCGCAACGAAAAAGCCGTTGAGCAGTACCAGGATCAGAGCAAAAAGGATCATGCCGAAGTCGGCGAAGAGTGTGGCGAAGGTGATACCAGGGGAAGGGTCCATGATGGGGTTTTGCAGGTTCCGTGTGTCAATAAGGGATGGCGGGTGGGCCTGAAAGGCAGGCGCAAGTCGGCCAATGTAGCCGCTGATGGGGCGCTTGCCTAGTGGTTGCTGCCGGGTGGGGTGTGGAATACACCCTCCAAAACGACACAAATCCACTGTGGGAGGGGCCCCCTCCCACATTGGGTCTTGCGTTGTTTCGAGTTATTCGTCATTCCCGACGAGGCGCGCACGGGTCACCTGCGTCGCCGGGAAATGGCAGGTAAACGTACTGCCATGCCCCAGCACGCTGCTGATTTCCAGGCGCGCGCGGTGGCGCAGCAACACATGCTTGACGATCGCCAGCCCCAGCCCGGTGCCGCCGGTGTTGGAGTTGCGGCTGGAATCGACGCGGTAGAAGCGTTCGGTCAGGCGCGGCAAATGCTTGGCGTCGATACCGATGCCGGAGTCCTGCACGCTCAGGTGCGCGCCTTGAGCGTCGGCCCACCAGCGGATGCGGATAGTGCCCTTGTCCTGGGTGTATTTCACGGCATTGAACACCAGGTTGGAGAACGCACTGCGCAATTCACCCTCACTGCCCTTGAGCATCACTGCCGGGTCGGCCTCCAGGCTGATCTGTTGCCCGCGCTCGCCGGACAGGGCCTTGGCGTCATTCTTGATGGTCTGCAACAGGCTTTGCACGGCCACCGGTTGGTTGTCCGACGGGTAATCCGTGGCTTCCAGCTTGGCCAGCAACAGCAGGTCGTTGAGCAGGGTCTGCATGCGCGAACCTTGTTGCTGCATCTGTTGCAGGGCACGGCTCCAGCGCGGGTTGATCTCGTCAACGTTATCCAACAGGGTCTCCAGGTAACCGCAGATCACCGTCAATGGCGTGCGCAGCTCGTGGGAAACGTTGGCGACGAAGTCTTTGCGCATCTGTTCCAACTGGTGGATGCGGGTCACGTCGCGCACCAGCATCAGGTGCTCGTTGTTGCCGTAGCGCGTCAGGTAGAGCTGGATGCGCACGCGGTCATTGGTCGGCGAGGGGATCTCCAGGGCTTCTTCGTAGTTGTCTTGCTCGAAGTACTCCTTGAAGCGCGGGTGGCGTACCAGGTTGGTCACGGGTTGGCCGCTGTCCTGGGGCGTCTTGAGGCCCAGCAGGGTTTCGGCCGCGCGGTTCCACCATTCCAGGTTGCCGTCGCTGTCGAGCATGATCACTGCGTCCTTGAGCGCAGCGGTCGACTCCTGCACCCGATCGATCACCGCTTGCAGGCGCCCGCGCACACGTTGGTCGCGGCGTTGCAGATGGTAGATGCTGTCGAACACCTCGCCCCACAGGCCGTAGCCGTCGGGTGGCGCTTCGTCGGGTTTGTGCTGGCGCAGCCATTCATGCAGGCGCAACAGTTGCTTGAGGGTCCAGCCCAGGTACAGGCCGATGCCGATAGCCAGGCTCCACCCGTAGTAGCCACTGATCAACCCCACCAACAGGCAGCCAGTAATCAACAAAAGCATGTGACGGATCAGGGTGCCATGCCAGTTCTGGTTCACTTGAACATGCGTCCTTGTCAGCTGTTAAGTCAGGCTCTTGAGTCACGAAGCGACGGGCTCAGCCCTTGGTGGAAAAGCGATAGCCGGTGCCGCGCACGGTTTGTACCAGATTCTCATAGGCATCGCCCAAGGCTTTGCGCAGGCGGCGGATATGCACGTCCACGGTGCGCTCTTCCACGTACACGTTGCCGCCCCACACCTGGTCCAGCAACTGGCCACGGGTGTAGGCGCGCTCCTGGTGGGTCATGAAGAACTGCAGCAGGCGGTATTCGGTAGGGCCCATCTCGGCAGGCTTGCCGTCGATGGTCACGCGGTGGCTGATCGGGTCCAGCAACAGGCCGCCGACTTCGATCGGCGCTTCGCCATCCGTCGGGCCGGCACGGCGCAGTACGGCTTTGAGGCGCGCGACCAGCTCGCGTGGAGAAAAGGGCTTGGTGATGTAGTCATCGGCGCCCACTTCCAGGCCCTGGATCTTGTTGTCCTCTTCGCCCTTGGCGGTGAGCATGATGATCGGAATGTCCCCGGTCAGCTCGTCGCGCTTGAGGCGGCGGGCCAGTTCGATGCCGGAGGTGCCGGGCAGCATCCAGTCGAGCAGGATCAGGTCCGGCTTGCGGTCGACGATAATGGCATGGGCCTGCTGGGAGTTCTCCGCCTCCAGGCAGTCGTAGCCGGCCATTTCCAACGCAACGGCGATCATCTCGCGAATGGGCGCTTCGTCGTCAACAATCAGAATGCTCCTGCCAACCATGCTCAAAAATCCTCTTGTCATTTAACTGTCTTGCGCCGCATTAGATAACGGAATTATTGCAGTCGTGTGACAGTAATTTAGTCGCTCGGGCAATTCACGGCACTCTGGACTACCCTTTGGGTCCGAATCCTGACAACCACAAAAGGAAGGTTCCGATGACTTACAGCACTGTTTCCTGGAAAGCCCTGCTGCTATCGGCGGTGATGACACTGCCAGGCCTGGCGTTTGCTGCAGAGCCGGCGATGACTAAAGAGGGGATGTTGGTGGATCACAAGGGCATGACGCTCTATACCTTCGACAAAGATGCCGACGGCAAGTCGGCGTGCAAGGACCAATGCGCGACCAACTGGCCACCGCTGAAGGCTGAATCCACAGATACAAAGACGGGCGATTGGACGGTTATTACACGTGATGACCAGACCAGCCAGTGGGCTTACAAAGGCAAGCCGGTGTACACCTACAAGGACGACAAGAAGGCCGGTGACAAGACCGGTGACGGCAAGGGTGGGGTTTGGCACATCATCAAGCCATAAGCCTGCGGCGCCGCTGAAAGCATCGGGGGGCAAGCCCCCTCCCACATTTGAAATGCGTTCCTCTGTGGGAGGGGGCTTGCCCCCGATGAGGTCCGACCAGGCACTGCAAAACCTCAGCGAACCGCGTAATCCACCACAATCCCGACAAAAATCGCCAACCCCGCCCAGTGGTTGTGTAAAAACGCCTTGAAGCACTTCATGCGGTCCCTGTCGCGGGTATACCAGAACTCCCACGCAAAACAGCCCGCCGCCGCCAGCAGCCCCAGGTGGAACCAGCCGCCCAGCTCAAACCGCACGCCCGCCAGCAACAGGCACACCAGCGCCAGGCCCTGCAACGTGAGGATGATCACCCGGTCGGCATCGCCGAACAGAATTGCGGTGGATTTCACGCCGATCTTCAAGTCGTCGTCGCGGTCGGTCATGGCGTAATAAGTGTCATAACCCACCGTCCACAACAGGTTGGCGATGTACAACAGCCATGCGGTGGCCGGCAGATCACCGGTTTGGGCGGTAAACGCCATCGGCATGCCCCAGGAAAACGCTGCGCCCAGCACCACCTGCGGGTAATAGGTGTAGCGCTTCATGAACGGGTAGCTTGCCGCTAGCGCCAGGCCGCCAAGGGACAGCAGGATGGTGGTGGCGTTGGTGAGCAATACCAGCAGGAAACTGATGCCCATCAGCAGCGCAAAGAACACCAGCGCCTCTTTTGAACTGATCTTGCCGCTGGCCAACGGGCGTTGTGCCGTGCGCTTTACATGGCCGTCGACCTTGCGATCGGCCCAGTCGTTGATCACGCAGCCGCCGGCCCGGGTGAGTATCACGCCCAGCACGAAAATCACGATATTAGCCAGCGACGGCGAGCCCTTGCCGGCAATCCACAGCGCCCACAGCGTAGGCCACAGCAACAGGTAAATGCCGATGGGCTTGTCCATGCGTGTCAACTGAATAAAGTCCCAGGCCCTGGGGTTCAAGCGGTTCAAGGACTTGAGCAAGCGTTGATACATCAGCAGTTCTCCGGATGGTCATGCAGCGCCTGCCAGAAGCCCGGCAGGAAGATCTCCGCCACCAGCACGCTCAGCCCCCCACGGTCGAAGCGCGAGCGGCGGGCCCATAGTTCGTCGGCCTGGTCGGCGGTCGGCAGCCAATGCCGGGGATAACGGCACACTTCGATCGCCCGCCGGGTGAATGCGCGGTCGCAGAACAGCAACTCCCCCAGCGAACGGCTGCCCAGTTCGTCCATATGCAAGCCGTCGCCCTGCAAGGCACTGCGTGATGCGACGCTTCGGGCAAATACCCACGGCTGGCCATGCCCGCGCAAATACACTTCGCGTACCCAGCCTACCGTGGCCGGGGCAAGCTCAAGGGCGGCACACTCATCGTCCCGCAGCGGCTGCCAGCCTTCGAACAGTGGCGTCACGCTGAAGCCATCGTTTGACAGCCGCGTCAGCCGTCGCGTCAGCGAGCCTTCATCGAACAGCCAGGCAAGGGCCAAAGGCGCGGGAAGAGGGCTCAGACGGCTCTGGGTCAGCCATCGGCAAGCATCGGGAAGGGCGATTGAATGCGGCACGGTGAGTCAGTATGGGCGGCAAAAGAGGCGGCGAGCTTACCATGGCACCTTGGACTTTTGCCGGGCAGAACCGGCGCCTTGCGTCGATCAGGCTTGCATCTGGCGCCCCCGATCAGTACAAAACGCCCTGAGCCGTGCGGCAACGCTGGATCCATCGACCGCCGGCCAATCTGCCTGGACCCTGAGGAAGCAAGTAATGAAGAAGTGGCAATGTATCGTCTGTGGCCTTATTTACAACGAAGCAGACGGCTGGCCGGATGACGGAATTGCGCCAGGCACGCGCTGGGAAGATGTGCCGGCCGACTGGCTGTGCCCAGACTGCGGCGTGGGCAAGATGGATTTCGAAATGATCGAAATCGGCTGATCTGAACATTTGAGAAACGTACTACAAGGAGAATGGAATGAACGCACCTGTCGTGATCATCGGCACAGGACTGGCCGGTTACAACGTGGCCCGGGAGTTTCGCAAGCTCGACAGCGAAACCCCCTTGCTGCTGATCACCGCGGATGACGGGCGTTCCTACTCCAAGCCCATGCTCTCCACCGGCTTTGGCAAAAACAAGGAAGCCGACGGCCTGAGCATGGCTGAACCGGGCGCCATGGCCGAGCAACTCAAGGCCCAAGTGCGCACCCACACGCGTGTCAGCGGCATTGACCCAGGCCACAAGCGCCTGTGGATCGGCGAGGAGGCGGTGGCTTACCGCGACCTGGTCCTGGCCTGGGGCGCCCAGACCGTACAGGTGCCCGTCGAGGGCGATGCGGCTGAACTGATTTTCCCGATCAACGACCTCGAAGACTACGCGCGCTTTCGCACCGCCGCAGCCGGCAAGCGCCGGGTGCTGCTGCTCGGCGCCGGCCTGATCGGCTGTGAATTCGCCAACGACCTGATGCTTGGCGGCTATGAAGTCGACCTGGTTGCACCCTGCGAGCAAGTCATGCCGACCCTGCTGCACCCGGCGGCGGCCGCGGCCGTGCAGGCCGGGCTGGAAAGCCTGGGCGCGCGTTTCCACCTAGGGCCGGTGCTCAACCGTCTGCAACGCACGGCAAACGGGCTTGAAGCCCATCTTTCGGGCGGTAAAGTGATCCCCTGCGACCTGGTGGTCTCGGCCATCGGCCTGCGCCCGCGCACCGACCTGGCCGCCGCCGCCGGCCTGCAAACCAACCGCGGCATCATGGTGGACCGCCACCTCAAGACCTCCCACGCCAATATCTACGCCCTGGGCGACTGCGCCGAGGTCGACGGCTTGAACCTGCTGTATGTCATGCCCCTGATGACCTGCGCCCGCGCCCTGGCCCAGACCCTGGCCGGCAACGCCACCGCCGTCAGCTACGGCCCCATGCCCGTCACCGTGAAAACCCCGGCCTGCCCGCTGGTGGTCTCGCCCCCGCCACGCGGCACCGAGGGTGTATGGAGCGTCGAAGGCCAAGGCGCCGACATCAAGGCCCTGTGCCGCGACGCCAGTGGCCGCTTGCTGGGTTATGCGCTGACCGGCGCGGCCGTGATGGAAAAACTGGCACTCAATAAAGAACTTCCGCCGTTGTTGGCGTAAATACCGGTCGTTCTGTCGGAATAAGCATGTTTTTCACCTCAGAAAGGTCGCCGCGAGACTGGCGCGGCGTCCGGCGGCATGCCATCCTCATTCCCGTCTGCCGCAGAGTAGAGCCTGCGGCGCTTTGGGCGCCGCTCCGTCAGAGAGTGGCACGGACATAACAACAAAAAACCGTCAAAGAGGCTTCACATATGCGTAAACCAGAACTCGCAGCCGCCATCGCTGAAAAAGCGGATCTCACCAAAGAGCAGGCCAACCGCGTCCTCAACGCCGTTCTTGAAGAAATCACCGGCGCCCTGCACCGCAAGGACAGCGTCACCCTGGTAGGTTTCGGCACCTTCCTGCAACGCCACCGCGGCGCCCGCACTGGCAAAAACCCGCAAACCGGTGAGCCAGTGAAAATCAAGGCGAGCAATACGGTTGCGTTCAAGCCGGGTAAATCGCTGAAAGATACCGTTAACGCGTAACGCGCAGTACCGTCTCGAAGGGAGGCGGGGCGGTAAAGAAGATGGGCACGCCGATTGGGTTGGTTGGGTGCCCATTTTTTGTGAGCGCTGATGAGTGCTTTAGCGAATGCCTTCGACGAGTGCCTGGTCTTTCTCGCCACCCCACGGATCGTCCAACAGGTACGTGGGTGAGGGGGCGAATCAATTTAGAAAGCTAAATAAATTGCCCCATTTTCCGACGCTGTTTTCCCTTATCAAAATTGTAATGGTGAGGTTAGCGCAATGCTTTTCCAACTGGCTTTACGTTTTTTCTCAAGAAGGCTGTCCAAGGCGGTACCTTGTGGTGGTCCCTTCTTCGGCAATTTAAGTGGCACCAGAACGAAGAGTTTTACCGAATCATCGTGATCGCCGACCTCTTCATTTGTAGTCCAGATCTTATCCACGACAACCAGCGCGTCAATATCGGCTGGCCAGCCCAGCGAGCTTAAGCATGGTTCTGAGCGCAATATGATTTGGCCCTCAGATAAAGGAGCCTTTTCCATTGTACGTTTTGAAAGCTCAGAAAGTAGGCCTTGAGGAAACATCCAGGGACTATCGATAGGAAAGCCTTGTCTGGGCATCCGCCAATTTCCAGGCAGGCAGATAAAAAGTTCTGTTCGTGGCTTTTGCGTAAACAGCCCAAGGGTGAACAGTAGCTTGTAGTCGTTTTTGTCGGCGATGCAACTGACTCTGAGTTTCACACCCGCACCTTGCAGTTGGGGAGTGACCTTTTCAGGAAGCACCCAGCCGGCGGTTTCACTGACAAAGTTGACTATAGGCGCGCCGGGAATTGATTCTTCATCGGCGTCTTTTTCAATCGCGGAAACAGCTCCCTGTGCTTCAAGACGTTCGGCGATCTTCGGGAAATCCCAAGATCGCGCTAGGTCCAAGGCGGTTCGGTTGAATTTGGCGTGCAGTTGATTGACGTCTGCATGGTGATCCAGCAATAGATCAACGGCCGCAGCCTGTCCGAACGTGACGGCTGTTATCAGGGGTGATGTCACCGAGAGAGGTGAGCCGTCGACTTCTGCACCAGCCTCCAATAGCCATCGAACGATTTCCAAGTGCCCATTTTCGGCCGCCACCGCTAGCGGTGTCGTGTTTCCTGAGCCTACGGTGGGTTGATTGATATCGGTACCCAGCTCAACTAGCAATTGGCATATGGCAAGTTGGTTATATTCTGCAGCGTGATGAAGGAGGCCAGGGTAACTGACTAGATTCAAACGAGGAGGCTCAATAAGCTGCGGGCGCTTGGTTAACTCGGTACGTATAAAGGCAAGATCCCCGGATTCGATATGGGCATAAAGTTCTCGAATAAGGGGGGCGTCCTCACCATATGCTTTCTCTAGGCTAGTCATCTAGGAACACTCCCTTTCTCATTTCTTTGCCCATGGATTGTAATGTCTTAATTACCTCGCTCTTACCGCCTTTGCGGGCTATAGCAAGGGCTTCAGAGACCTTTTTCGATGCTGCGATTGTATGGTTTCCGCTACCGTTGGGTGCCCATACAAAGTTGCGCGGATCGTCATTCAAGCCAATACCGAATTTTTTCAGAATTCCCTGGGCATGTGCCACATAGCGACGATTACTGTCCGTCCAATTCTTGGGTGCTTTTTCGCGCACGATGTGGTGACGATGCGGGTTCGTCATCTCGTGTGCCTTGGGTTTAGGTCCCATCTTCGCTTTGTCGGCCTTGGACAGTCGGCAGGTTTCCCAACCAAGTGGGTCAATCCAACCAATAGGGTTTGGTGAGTACTGGTAGAGGTTCAGACCGCCCGTCAGCGCTATCGGATCTCGGGTCGTAAACCGCCCCACATCCGGATCATAAAACCGAAACGTGTTGTAGTGCAGCCCAATCTCCCGATCCAGATACTGCCCCTGGAACCGCAAATTCTGCTCTTCGATAAAGTACGCTTCACGCACCTCATCAAATGTATTCCCCCACACCTGATACCGCGCCTGCCACACCGTTTTCCCATCAGCTTCGGTCAGTTGTTCAGGCAACCCATTCAGATCGTTGTGGTAGTAGCGCACGCTTTGATGCTCACCCGTGCCGTCCACTCGAGCCAGCGGTGCATAGCCGTCTTCTTCATAGATATAGAGGCTGGTCTGGCTGTGCCGGTGTTCCTGCAGCAGGCGCAGGCCTTCCCAATCAAAGCGGGTTTCACCCAACGGGTAGCCATTGTTGTCATGTTCGGTTTTAGCGATGCGCCGCCCAAGCGGGTCATAGGTCATTTTCACGACCGTTTCGCGTCCATCCTTCTGGCTACGGATTTCAATCAAGCGATGCTCGGCATCGTAGGCGAAATATTGCACACCACGCACAGCGCTGCGCTTTTCGATCATTCGACCGAAACCGTCATAACGGTAGCGCTTGTCCTGATAGGTCAACAGCTTGTTATGCACGACCAACCCTGCACCTGCTGGCGGTCCGTCCAGCAGGTTGGCCGCGGCGTCGTAGGTGAAAGTTTCCTGCTGGCCCTGGGCGTTGTCCTGGCTGGCGATGATGCGCCCGGTCGCGTCGTAGTGCAGCAGTTGGCGCTGATCCCGACGGTTATCGCGGTCCCGCTCCAGGCGGCCGATCAGGTTATCGGTCGGGTCATAGTCGAAGTGTTTTTGCTGGGCGGCCGGCAGTTGCGTGGGCTGGCCATTGGGGCGGCGTATCCGTGAGCGCAGGCGGCCGCTGCGGTCATATTCGCTGCGCGTGGTGATCTGGCCCTGGGTACGCAGGACTTCACGGTGCAGGCGGTCGCGTTCGAAGTCGCAGATGACGCGGCCGTCGAGGTTGATCTGATGCAGGTGGCCGCTGCCGTAGTACAGGCGGTTGAGCCAACGGCCGTCGGGCAACTGCGTCTGGATCAGGTTGCCGAGCTCATCGTAGTGGTAGTTCAGGCTGCCGGTGGCGCTTTGTTCGATGAGCAGTTGGCCGCGCGCGTCGTAGGCGAAGGCCAGTGCCTGGGTGGTTTCGTCATTGCCGATGAAGGTGACAGCGGTGAGTTGGTCCAACGGGTCGTAGGCGTATTCGGTGCGACCATCATCGGTTTGTTTCAACAGCAAGCGGCCCACTGCATCTCGTTCGAGTCGATGCACAATTGAAGGTTCGGGTGTGTGCCCGGTGGGCACGTACTCGACGGCGGCTACGTTATCCAGAAGGTCATAGGCATAACGTCGGGCGCTGCCGTCGAGGTCTTGCTGCTCTACCAGACGGTCGCACGGGTCCCAGGTAAAGCGGTAACTCTCGCCATTTTCATTGGTCAGGGTTTGGAGGTGTCCGTAAGCGTCATAGCGGAACTCAATCTGCCGGCCGTGTGCATCTATTCGTTGGCGCACTTGCCCGCGGCGCCCGTATTGGTAGCGGGTGGTGTGTCCCGCTGCATCGGTATAGCCGATCAACAGACCGCTGGTGTCGCGCAGGTACTGTTCGGTGCGACCGTCCGGCATTTCGGTCTGCAACAGCCGGCCTTGGCTGTCGTGTCGATAACGCTGTCGTTCACCCAAGGCGTCGACGACCACCTGCAAATGGCCCTGGCGGTCGTACTCGAACGCTGTGGGATACCCTGAACAATCGATATGCTGGATTAATTGCCCGGTTTCATTCCAGCGCAGGGTTTTGCTTTTACCCGTGGCATCGATGATTTCCACCACCTGTCCAAACGTATCGTAGCGATACCGCGTGACATGCCCCAACGGGTCGATTTCACTGACGCAATTGCCCCGCTGGTCGTACTGATATTGCCACGCGTGGCCTGCCGCATCGGTCTCCACCAGCGGCAGCGACCAATGCTCCAGCCACAATGTCGATTCGATACGCCCCAACGGATCCTGAGTGCTGCACAGGTTGCCGGACTCGTCGTAGCCGAACTGCCATTTGCCGCCTTGTGGATCTGTGGCGCTGAGCAACTGACGCTCGTCATTCCATTCAACCTGCCAGGTTTTTCCCAGGTTGTCGGTGTACTCAGTGATCTGGTACTGCGGGTTCCAGCGGCGTGTGCTGAGACGCTGCAAGCCATCAGTAATACGCGTCACGCCGGCCGCCAGGTCATAGTCGAACCGGTACTCGTCACCTTCGTCGGTCCAGTGCCGCACCACGCGCCATTCGCTGCCGTCCACGCAGCCCCATTGGTAGTAACAACGCAGCCCGGTGGGCAGCTGATGCTCGACCATGCGCTGGCCGCTGTCGTAGGTGAAGCGGCGTTGCACATGTGCGTCGGGATCGCGAACTTCGGCGAGGTCGCCGCGAGCATCGTAGCCGTAACTGACAAGGGTTTCGCGGCTGTGATCGGGGTATAGCCGCTCGACTTGTTCCACTCGCGCCGGCCATTTCTGGCTGTAAACAAGTTCGACACGCACATGGTCGAAGGTATCTCGTAACTGGCTCAGCCGACCCTGTACGTCATAGTCGAGGAAGATTCGATTGTCGTTGCGATCCCCCAATTGGCTAAGGCGCAGGCGCGAGGCGGTGCCCGGCGTTGGTTCGAATAGTCGATAGAGCCCATCAACGCTTTCAATCAGTAGTTGGCCATTGGTATTGCGCCGTACGCTCAAGCCTTCTCCTGCGCTGAATACGGCACCGCCAAGCGGGATGACGCCCATGTCGATCTGTCGCGCTTGCTCATCGGTATAGACCAGCCGTTCCCCACCTTCGGGGTGTACGCCAATCTCGACGCAGACCTCGTAGATCACGCTCCAGCTGGCACCGAACAGACCGTCGCGACGCTCGTCCCGACTGCTGTAGTAGCGCTGCCACTCGATAGGGAGCAGGCCGGGCAGGGCGAAGTCCAGATCGTCTTCCCCATCAAGAATTTTCGCGCCAGTGGAGCTGTGTACCGGGTTGGGCGAGCCTGCTACTGCAGAGGTAATGGCATTGGTCACTTGGCTGGTGCCCCACGACACCAGTCCGCCAACGACCATGCACGGCAGCTTGCTGAAAAACTTGGAGCCGCCACCACGCAGCATCAACAGTGCGGTCACCGCCAGCCCGACACCGGGTGTCTTGCCACTGCGGATCTCGCGCACCACCACGGGGCTTCCGCCAATACGCACGTTGCTGGAGATCATCCCCGACTCGACAATCGAGGCGTCGCATGTGCTTCGGTCACCGCTGCGGGCGGCCGGCTGACCGTTGATAGTGACCTTGCTGGAGCCTTCGGCAATAAACTGCGGCGGCATCGGTGGATGTTTGGTGCAGATCACAATATCCAGTGGTTTGGGTACTGCGCCTGGTGCAGGAACCGCCACTGTGGGTCGCCACATCTGCGAGAAGAAACCCTTGGCCATGTCAAGGTAGCTGGCTTCTTCGGGACTACCACCTTCGGCGGGTTGCGAACTGACCGGGCCGATAGCGCCTGCGGCACGTGCAGAGGGTATGCCGTTGGTAAAGGTGTTGTGGGAGCCGGTGGCGATGGTTGCCATCACCACCGGCGGGAATAACGCATTGCCTATCCAGTCACAGACCTTTGTCAGTCCCTTGTCCGCCCCCGTCTTGCTCATGCCTATACCGACGATGATGCCCACCACCGCGCCGAGCACAAAGCAGCCCAGACCGCCGGTAACGACGGTAATACCGGTGGCGGCCACAATCGCAGCAGTGGCGACGGCCGTAATAGCGATGTTGGCCGCAATTTCCAGCACGCCGCCCAAGATGTCGGCCATCGCCGAGGTGTGCAGCAGGCCGTCGCCGAGACGTGCCGCCCAGAGAGCGTCAGACATGGATGAGGGACTTCAAGGCTTGGGATTCAACTGCAGGGTGCTTTTGATGGTTGCCCAATGGGCACTTTCAGCATCGCCCAGGGGTTGGGCTTTGACATAACTCAGGGCAAGCATCTGCCGAGTGCCGGGTATCACAAGCGCTAACTGGTATTGATGAATACGCTCGGTGCCCTTGCTGAACTGGTTATGCACTTCGATGGCGTCTATATCCTGCGCCGCGCCTACACGAAGTGCCTTGGCCGGTTGGTAGCGCAAGTCCTGTACCTGCTTCTCCAGCTTCGCCAGTTGCTCTTCGAAGTTGCTTTGCAGCGTTTCACCCTCATCTAGGAGGCTACGGCTTACGATCAACGACGTACCCAGAGCAGCGAACTTCAGAATATTGATGGAAGCATCTTGAACGTCATCGCTGGGCAGCGTGAATTGCAGTTCATTGAGTTGATAGGTCATGAAACGGAATCTCGTTATTGGCCGGAAGGCGGCTTGGGAAACATGGAATTGACGGCCGCGTCGATTTCACCCTTGACCCCTTGGCCCATGGGTGTGGTACCGCCTTTGCCGCCAATGTTCAAATGCAGATTGCCGCCGGTGTTGATCTCGGAGCTGCCCTCGGAATACACATTGATCTGCACACCAGTGAGATTGATCTGGCCGCTGGCGTTGAGCTCCAGCACGCTTTTGCCGCAAACCAGGCGCAAGTTTTCGCCCACTTCAATTAGATAGCTCTTGCTGATGGCGTCGGTTTTGCTGAACCCCACCATAAGCATGTCGTCATGCTTGACCGCACGCACGCGGTCGTTGCCAATCGTCACTACCTCGTCATGGCCAATGCTTTTATTCCGGTCATGCCCCACCGAATGGCTCTCATCCACCTCCACCACAATGTCCTGATTACGCTCGGCATGGATGTACAACTGCTCCAGGCCCTTCTTGTCCTCCATGCGGATTTCATTGAAGTTGGCCGGCGTGCCGCCTTTGCTCGAACGGCTTTTCATGCCGCTCTGGGTCGCGTTCTCGGGCAAATCGTAAGGCACCGTCTGCTCGGCGTTGTACACCCGCCCTGTGATGATCGGCCGGTCGGGGTCGCCTTCGAGGAAGCTGACAATCACTTCCTGGCCGATCCGTGGGATCTGCATGGAGCCCCAGTTCTTGCCGGCCCAGGATTGCGACACGCGAATCCAGCACGAGCTGTTTTCGTTGGATTGGTCGTGACGGTCCCAGTAAAAATGCACCTTCACGCGACCGTACTGGTCGGTCCAGATTTCTTCGCCTTTGGGGCCAACGACCAGGGCGGTCTGCGGGCCTTTGACCACCGGCCGATGGGTGGTGGGCAGGGTGCGGTAGCTTTGTTGCGCGGGGATGCAGGTCAGGCTGCTTTCAAACTGCGCCGAGCCTGAACCGCCGCCGCTTTCCAGGCTTTCCTGGACGATGTAGTAGCGGCAGCCGACGATCAGGTATTCGCGGTTCTGGTCCTGGCGGCTGAAGCCGGTGAGGCTGAACAGATGACCGGAGCCGAGGCCGCGGGCATTGCCGGCGAACTCAATCTGCTCATGCAAGGTTTGCAGGGCTTCGATACGGGTGCGTGCGTAGTGTTCGCCGTCGGCGCTTTGCACGTAGGTGCCGGGGTAGTCGTACAGCGGGTAGTCGCCGGCGGTGTGCGGGCGCGGCATGGCCGAGCGCACGTCGATGCTCGCGCTGGGGCGCTGGAAGTCGTAGTCGTTAAGCTCCAGCGAACCCGGCTGCACCTCCTGCGCCAGGTGCCAGTTGTGCATATGGTCGCGTTCGCGCTGTTGCTCGTCCTTGGGGTAATACGGGATCGACGCATAGCCCGGCACCGTGGTGTGGGCGCCATAGGCGTCGGCCAGTACCAGCACGTGACGGTCCTGTTCATGGCGGAAGTAGTAGTAGATGCCTTCCTGTTCCATCAACCGGCTGACGAAATCGAAGCTGGTCTCGCGGTACTGAACGCAGTATTCCCACTCGCGGTAAGGCCGGCTCAGGGCGTCTTCGAAGTCGGAAAACCCCAGGTCGCGGAACACCTGCTTGATGATCTGCGGGATGCTCAGGTTCTGGAAAATCCGGCAGTCCGAGGTGCGGCTCAGCAGCCAGAACCACGGGCGCAGCGTCACCTGGTAACTGGCGAATTGGCCCTGGTCGATGTTCTGGCTGCAACGCGCGACGATACCGTGGAAGTGCCGTTCGCCGCCGTCCGCCAGTTGCAGGCCGACGCTCATCGGCTTGCCCAGCAACTGGTTGAGGTCGATGTTGGCGTTCAGGGACGTCAGCTGCAGCTCATAGTTGAACAGCCGCCCCAGCTCTTCGCCGCCGCCCATTTCATTGAGCAGCAGCACATCCGGCCCGAGGGGGCTGTTGATCTTGGCCAGGCGTGAGGCTTGGTTGAATAGCATCGGTTAACCCGTAAATTGCTGAATAACTGACGAAACCGAATTCAAGTGTGGGAGGGGGCTTGCCCCCGATGGCGGTGAATCAGTTACCTGCTCTATCCACTGAGACACCGCCATCGGGAGCAAGCCCCCTCCCACATTTGAGCCGTGTTCTGTCAGGTCAATCGTTGAACTGGTAGTGCAATTCGTTATCCCGGCTGCCGATGCGCACCCCCGCCAACGCCTTGCCTTCGAGCATGCGCGTGAGGAACTCGCGGCTCATGTCCGGCAGCAGGCTGTTGGTGAGGATGGTGTCGATCATGCGCCCGCCGCTTTCGGTTTCGGTGCAGCGCGAGACGATCAGGTCGACCACCGCGTCGTCGTAGTCGAAGGCCACCTTGTGGGTGTTCTCCACGCGCTTTTTGATGCGGTTGAGCTGCAGGCGGGTAATCGCCTTGAGCATCTCGTCGCTCAGCGGGTAGTACGGGATGGTCACCAGACGCCCGAGCAGGGCCGGCGGGAAGATTTCCAGCAGCGGCTGGCGTAGTGCCTTGGCGATTTCTTCCGGCTCGGGGATGTTCGCCGGGTCCTTGCACACGTGCGAGATCAGCTCGGTACCGGCGTTGGTGGTCAGCAGGATCAGGGTGTTCTTGAAGTCGATCACCCGGCCTTCGCCGTCTTCCATCACGCCCTTGTCGAACACCTGGAAGAAAATCTCATGCACGTCCGGGTGGGCTTTTTCCACTTCGTCCAGCAGCACCACGCTGTAGGGCTTGCGCCGCACCGCTTCGGTCAGCACGCCGCCTTCGCCGTAGCCGATATAGCCCGGTGGCGCGCCCTTGAGGGTCGACACCGTGTGGGCTTCCTGGAACTCGCTCATGTTGATGGTGATCACGTTCTGCTCGCCGCCGTACATGGCTTCGGCCAGGGCCAGGGCGGTTTCGGTCTTGCCCACGCCGGAGGTGCCGGCCAGCATGAACACGCCAATCGGCTTGCTCGGGTTGTCGAGGCCGGCGCGCGAGGTCTGGATGCGCTTGGCGATCATCTGCAAGGCGTGGTCCTGGCCGATGATGCGTTTTTTCAGGTGCTGGTCGAGGTTGAGCACGGTTTCCAGCTCGTTGCGCGCCATGCGGCCCACCGGAATGCCGGTCCAGTCGGCGACCACCGAGGCCACGGCCTGGTAATCCACGGTCGGCAGGATCAACGGGGTTTCGCCTTGCAGCGCGGTGAGGCGCTGTTGCAGGTCGACCAATTGCGTACGCAATTGGTCGCTGCCGCTGTCCACCACGCCGGCTTTTTCACGCAGGGTCGCGCGGGTGGCGAGCAGCTCGTCAACCAGGGTTTTCTCTTCGGCCCAGCGGCTTTCCAGCGTGGCCAGGCGCTCGCGCTCGGCGCTCAGCAACGCTTCGCTGTTGCTCTGGCGCGCACCAATGGCGATGCCGATCGCATGCTCGCGGGCGATGATTTGCAGCTCGGTTTCCAGCGCTTCGATGCGGCGGCGGCTGTCGTCCACCTCCGCCGGCACTGCGTGCAGGCTGATGGCGACGCGGGCGCAAGCGGTGTCCAGCAGGCTCACGGATTTGTCCGGCAATTGACGCGCCGGAATATAGCGGTGCGACAGCTTCACCGAGGCTTCCAGGGCTTCATCGAGAATCTGCACCTGGTGGTGTTTTTCCATGGTCGAGGCCACGCCGCGCATCATCAGCAGGGCTTTGTCTTCCGACGGCTCGGCGACCTGTACCACCTGGAAACGACGGGTCAGCGCCGGGTCTTTTTCGATGTGTTTTTTGTACTCGGCCCAGGTGGTGGCGGCCACGGTGCGCAAGGTGCCACGGGCGAGAGCGGGTTTGAGCAGGTTGGCAGCGTCACCGGTACCGGCGGCGCCACCGGCACCCACCAGGGTGTGGGCTTCGTCGATAAACAGAATGATCGGCTTGGGCGAAGCCTGCACGTCTTCGATGACCTGGCGCAGGCGCTGTTCGAACTCGCCTTTCATGCTGGCGCCGGCTTGCAGCAGGCCCACATCCAGGCTGCGCAGCTCTACGTCTTTGAGCGCAGGCGGTACGTCGCCGGCGACGATGCGCAGGGCGAAGCCTTCAACCACGGCGGTCTTGCCCACACCGGCTTCACCGGTGAGGATCGGGTTGTTCTGGCGCCGACGCATGAGAATGTCCACCAGTTGGCGGATCTCTTCGTCGCGGCCCACGATCGGGTCGAGCTTGCCTGTGCGGGCCTGTTCGGTCAGGTCCACGGTAAAGCGCTTGAGCGCTTCCTGCTTGCCCATCGCGCTCGGCGCCATGGCGCCGCTGGCTTCGCCTGGAACTCCGGCATTGAAGCCGTCGCTGGCGCTCAGGGCATTTTCCGGCGAGTCGCCGACGTATTCGTCAAAACGTTCGCTCAGGGCCTCGGCCTTGATCTTGTCGAACTCCGACGACAAGCCCAGCAGCGCATGGCGCAGGCTCGGCGTCTTGAGAATGCCCAGCACCAGATAACCGGTGCGTACCTGGCTTTCGCCGAACATCAGGCTGCCGTACACCCAGCCGCGTTCAACCGCTTCTTCCACGTGGGACGACAGGTCGGTGATCGACGTCGAGCCGCGCGGCAGGCGGTCCAGCGCTTCAGTGAGGTCGCGGGCCAGGCGTGCCGGTTCCAGGTTGAACTGGCGAATGATGCGGTGCAGGTCCGAGTCTTGCAGTTGCAGCAACTGGTGGAACCAATGCGCCAGTTCCACATACGGGTTGCCCCGCAGTTTGCAGAACACGGTGGCGGCTTCGATGGCCTTGTAGGCCACGCTGTTGAGTTTGCCGAACAGTGCGGCGCGACTGATTTCACCCATGCTCTGGATTCCTTGAGGTGGTGGCTTGATCGGCGTAGTGCCGGGCCAGGATTAGGTCGTTGGCGTCATGCTCAGGTTTACCGAGCCAGGTATTGAAGCCCAGGCGAAACTGGCCGTTGAGTTGCAGTGCCGGGACTTCAGGTTGTTGCAAAACCAGGTTCAAGTCCCAGTCCAATTCATGGCCCAGGTACTCGGCCACCCACGCCACCAGCTCGTTGAATGGCTGATGGCCGGGCAGCATGCCCATGTAGTCTTCCAGCGTGAGCGGGCCCAGGCGGATGCGGAATTTATGCTGGCGGTCCCACACATGGCTACCCAGGCAAAAGTCCACGCCCAGGCGGTTGGCGCTTACGCCCACGCGGCTGCGCTCGGGCAGCTCCAGCCATTGGCCGACGTATTCTTCGATCTCCACCGGCAGGCCGAAATACTCGCTGAGAATCGCCTTGAGGCCGTCCGGGTAGCGGGTCTGCGCCGACAGGTGGCCGCTGTAATGCAGCTTCGCGGTGTCGGGAATCAGCCCTTGGTTGAGCAGGCTCGGCATGCCCCGGCCACTCAAGGCGGCGAGGCGCGCGGACCAATAGTCATCGTCCGGGCGGTCGTGGCTGACCGTCGGCCGCGCCTCGGCCCAGGCCCGGTAAAACAGGCTGAGCAGGCGATGGTGGAACACGTCCAGGAACTGCTTGCTGGTGCTGTCGGCGTTGTTGCGCTGGCGCTCGCGCACGTATTCGGTGATGTGCAGCGGAAGCGGGCCGTTGGGGCCGCCAAGGCCGAAGAAGAACTGCTCCAGCCGCGCCGGCTTGCCATCGCCAGCGGGGTCGACGGCGGCCAGGGTCGCCGGGGCGAAGGTGCAATCGGCCTGTTGCCCCAGGCGCAGCGGATCATCGGCCAGGCGCAGGGAATGGCCCAGGCGCGGCAGGTGTGGCGATTCGCACTCGATACGCCGCAGCGCCTGGAAGAAATCGTATTCCCAGGGCGCCTGATGCATTGCATCCAAGGTACTCACAGGGTCGGACGACGTCCGGGCTTGGCTTTCCATCGCATGATCTCGCCGCGTTCGGTGGTACGGATCACCGTCTCGGTAAAACTGTTGATCGACACGTAGCGTGCCAGGAAACGTTCCAGCACCGCACCGAGCAGGAACACGCCGGTGCCGCGAAACGCGTTTTCATCGAATTCCAGGGTAATTTCCAGGCCGCGCCCAAACACAATCGGGCCGGGCATCGGCAGGCGTCGCGTCACCGCTTTGCTGCTGACTTCGCGCAGGCCTTCGATCTGCAATTGCAGCGCCGCGTCGTTGCTGTCGCCATACAGGCGCAACAATTCACGCAAGGCGCCCGCGCCCTGGCCCTGCTCGCTCAACGACAGGTAGTTGAGCGACAACTGGCTGATCAGGCGCCAGGCCTTGGCATCATGGGCGTGGCTGGCACGCGGGCGGCTGGGGCCTGCGACGCAACGCACGGCCAGTACCGGCGCGCTGTCGGCCAGGGTGAAGTCGGTCTTGCTGTTGCCCACGCTCATGAACAGCGGCAGGTCGCGATTGGTACACAGCGCGGTCACACCGAGTTGGCGCAGGTCATGGCCATACGGCGCCTGGCGGCTGTCCACCAGGCTGACAAAAGTTTCGCTGCCCACATAGGTCGAGCGCGGGCCATTGCGACGCTGCTCGCTGGACAGCACGCGCGGCTCGCGGCGCACCGTGTAATACGCCTGGTCGCGGCCATAACGCGAAGGGTCGCGTACCGCGTAGAACGGCAAGAACGGTTGCTCCGGCCCGGTGCCATGGCCGGTAAGGCCGGTCAACGAGTGGATCTCGAAATCCATTGGCCGCGTGCGGTCGGCGATGACGTGGTGTTCGTTGACCCGGTCGGACAAGTGGATACGGTCCACGCGCTTGGGGAACAGGTTGATCGCCGGCGTGCAGAACGGCAGGAACTGCGCCGCGCCGACGCTGCCTTCCAGGCTCGGTTCGTGGCGGTCGAACAGCACGATCAGCTCCAGCTCCTGGCCGTCGCAGCGTTTGACCGCACGGCTCAGTTCGGCGAATTCGACGAACAGGTAGCGGTGGGGCAGGGCGAAGTATTCCTGCAACAGCCGATAGCCCTGGAACGCCCGCGCCACCACCGGCATGGCCGCGTCGGCATCATCAAAGCCCCGGGAGCGCAACGCGTCTTGCCCCAAGCGCTCGACCCAATCGCCACCGGGCTTGCGCGCGAACACCGCGCAGGCATTGCCCAGCAATTGTTCGTAGAGGCGGAACGGCTGCTCGTCGGCACCGCTGAGGTACAGCGGCAGGTTGTCCAGATCAAGGCTGTTGAACGGTAATTCTGCGCCGGTGCGCAGGGTCAGGCGCAAGCCGGCCTTGGCTTTCGGTTCGCTGGCGGCCAGGCGCCCGAGTACGGTGGCGGGGTTGCCGAAGTATTCGGCGCTGCTGACCTGCAACGGCCACAATGTCACCGGATGGGCGGTGCGGTACTCGCAACAGGTCTGGGTTTCGCGGCCCAGGGCGGCCCGCAATACGCTGTCGCGCGGCAGCGGGAAACCGCTGGCCAGGGAGCCTTCATCGGGGTCGGTCTGCAGTTGCACCACGGTCATCGACGGGGTCGGCGCCAGGTAGTGCGGGTAGGCGATTTCCAGCAGGTTGTGGGTGAAGGTCGGGTATTCGGCGTCGAGCTTGAGTTGCACGCGCGCGGTGAGGTAGGCGAAACCTTCGAGCAAGCGTTCGACGTACGGGTCGGCGCAGTCCATACCGGACAGGGTCAGCCGACTGGCGATCTTCGGGTATTCCTTGGCGAACTCGGCGGCGCTTTCGCGCACGTGGTGCAGTTCCTGGTTGTACAGCTCCAGCAGGCGCGGGTTCATGGGCGTCTCCGCTGATCGGCGTTCACCACGCGCACATGACCGGACTCCAGGTCCAGGTCGGTTTGCAGCAGCAGGCGCAGCGGCACCGGCTGTGCCCACAGGTCGCCCTCGATCTCGAAACTCAGGGCGTTGTGGTTCATCTCGCCCTGGCCGACACGGGCTTTGACGCGCAGCGTGTGGCGCAGGATGCGCGGCTCGAACGTCGCAATGGCCTGGTAGATCAGGGCTTCCAGGGACTTGATGTCGACGCTGGAGACGCTGCTGCCCGCCAATGCCGGCAGGCCATAATTGACCACCGAGGTGCCGGCCGGGGTGTGCAGCGTGGCATCGGCATCGAGCAACGACGTGGTGTTGAGCAGCCACGCCAGGTCGCGCAGTACCGAGGCTTTCAATTGGGTCAGGGACAGCACGCGTTTGTCGGCGCTTTCCTTCGGGTTGGTCGGGTCGTCGTCGGTCAGCCGGTCCAGCAGGGACGGTTGCAGACGGTCGCGGGAAGCGATTTCAGTTACCACCAAAGCAGCTCCACGGACGGGTTGCGAGAGGGACACAATGGCCGTGGCACCGGGCCACGGCCACAAGGGCTATCAGCGCTTGGTGTTGGAACGGATGTTCCAGCCAAACTTGACCGCGCCGCCGTCTTTGGTGCCGTCGGCTTTCTGCGGCTGGTAGTCGACCATCACTTGGGCGAAGTTCAGGGTGACGTTTTCGGTCAGGCGGTCATCGGTGCCCGAACCGCCGGTGCTCAGCGAAGTCACCAGCACTTCTTCCAGGTTGATCACCATGTACTCGACCTGGCTTTCACCACCGGCCTTGCGCACGGTCAGCTTGACCTTGTCGATGTGTTTGCCGCTGGCGCACAGCATCATCAGGTTGGGCGAAGCCTTGTCGACGTACTTGGTCAGCGACAGGTCCTGGATGTTCACCTTGCCCGCGCCGCCGCCACCGCCTACATGCATGTTGCCGGACTGGGACATGCCCCAGCTCCAGTTCAGCACGTCGATTTCGTCCTTGTGGGCCTTGTCCATGGACTCGCCCTTGATGTCGCCGATCTTGATGAAAATATCAACAGCCATGTTTTCTCCCTGTGTGGCACCGGCCACTTGATTTGGTTTGTGTGGGAGGGGGCTTGCCCCCGATGCAGGCAACTCGGTCTGTCAGTCAAACCGAGATGATGCTATCGGGAGCAGGCCCCCTCCCACAGAAGAGCAAGTTACTTACGCGCCTTTAGCTGAAGGCAGCTTGGACACCAGGCGCAACGACACGGTCAGCCCTTCGAGCTGGTAGTGCGGACGCAGGTAGAACTTGGAGTTGTAGTAACCCGGGTTGCCTTCGACTTCTTCCACGATCACCTCGGCGGCGGCCAACGGGTGCTGGGCCTTGGTGGTTTCGGTGGAGTGAGCCGGGTCACCGTCGACGTAGTTCAGGATCCAGTCCTGCAACCAGCGTTGCATCTCGTCCTTCTCTTTGAAGGAACCGATCTTGTCGCGCACGATGCACTTCAAGTAGTGAGCGAAACGGCAGGTGGCGAACAGGTACGGCAGGCGCGCCGCCAGGTTGGCGTTGGCGGTGGCGTCCGGGTCGTCGTATTCGGCCGGTTTCTGCAACGACTGCGCGCCAATGAACGCGGCGAAGTCGGTGTTTTTCTTGTGCAGCAGCGGCATGAAACCGTTCTTCGCCAGTTCCGCTTCACGACGGTCACTGATGGCGATTTCGGTCGGGCACTTCATGTCCACGCCACCGTCATCGGTAGGGAACGTGTGCGCCGGCAGGTTTTCCACTTCGCCGCCGGACTCAATGCCACGGATGCGCGAGCACCAGCCGTAGTGCTTGAACGAACGGTTGATGTTCACCGCCATCGCGTAGGCGGCGTTGGCCCAGGTGTACTTGGCGCTGTCGGCGCCGTCGGTGTCTTCTTCGAAGGCGAAGGCTTCCACCGGGTCGGTCTTGGCGCCGTACGGCAGGCGCGCCAGGAAACGCGGCATGGTCAGGCCGATGTAGCGCGAATCTTCCGATTCACGCAGCGAGCGCCAGCCGGCGTATTCCGGGGTGGTGAAAATCTTGGTCAGGTCGCGCGGGTTCGACAGTTCCTGCCAGGAGCCCATGCCCATCACGGTCGGCGATGCCGCAGCGATGAACGGGGAGTGCATGGCCGCGCAGACTTTGGACAGCTCGCCCAGCAGCTCGACATCCGGCGGGGACTGGTCGAAGTAGTAGTCGCCCACCAGGCAACCATAAGGTTCGCCGCCGAACTGGCCGTATTCTTCTTCGTACATCTTCTTGAAGATCGGGCTCTGGTCCCACGCGGTGCCTTTGAATTTCTTCAGGGTCTTGTGCAGGTCCGGCTTGGAGATGTTGAGCACGCGGATCTTGAGTTGCTCATCGCTCTCGGTGTTGTTGACCAGGTAGTGCAGGCCACGCCAGGCGCTTTCCAGCTGCTGGAAATCCTGGTGGTGGATGATCTGGTTGACCTGGGCGGTGAGCTTGGCGTCGATGGCGGCGATGATCGATTCGATCGACTTGATCGCGTCATTGGACACCAGGTCGGTCTGGGCCAGCGCCTGTTCAGCCAAGGTGCGCACGGCGGTTTCCACGGCTTCGCGGGCACGCTCGGTCTTGGGCTTGAACTCTTGCATCAACAGCGAGGCGAACTCGCTGGTTTCTTCGGTGGCGCCCAGGTTGAGCGCGCCTTCGCGAACGGTATTGTCGGTCATGATTACTGATCCCCTGCAGGCTTCGGCGCGCTGGCAAGTGCCTGAAGCAGTGCCGGGTCCTTGATCGCCTTCATGATGATTTCTTCAGCGCCGGTTTTGCCGTCCATGTAGGTCAGCAGGTTGGCCAGCTGGGTGCGGGCTTCGAGCAACTGGTTCAGCGAGTCGACCTTGCGGGCCACGGCGGCCGGGCTGAAGTCGTCCATGCTCTCGAAGGTCATGTCCAGGCTCAGGTTGCCTTCGCCGGTCAGCTCGTTGGGTACGTGGAACGCCACGCGCGGCTGCATGGCCTTGAGGCGCGAGTCGAAGTTGTCGACGTCCACTTCAAGGAACTTGCGGTCGGCCACTGGGGCCAGCGGCTCGGCAGGCTTGCCGGCGAGGTCGGCCATCACACCCATCACGAAGGGCAGCTGGACCTTTTTCTCGGCGCCGTAAAGCTCGACGTCGTACTCGATCTGCACTCGAGGCGCGCGGTTGCGCGCGATGAATTTCTGAGAACTTTGCTTCGCCACGTTGCTGCTCCTGGTCGCTTGAGCGACGGTGTTGTTACTGCAAAGCCTGGCGACTTACTCGTCGTCCGGGCCACGCAGGTTTTCAAATTGGGACATGCCATCGGGAATCAGATTGCGCACGATCGCCGCAAAATCGGCGTGCACCAGATTTTTCGCGCGGTTCAACAACACCGGCAGCGGGCTCGAAGGCTCGTGCCGGGTGTAATACGCAAGGATCTTGTCGAGGCTGCGCAACACGTCATCGCGGCTGGCGATGTCGCCGACCGGGCGTGGTGCGGCAGGGGCGGCGAAGTCGACCGAGGGGGCATTGTCGTCACTGACGGCCTCGGGCTCGCTGCTGCTGTCGGTGCCTGGCACCGCTTGATTGAGAATTTGCAGGGCCTGCTTGAGCGGTTGCTTCAACAGGCTCAGGTCCACGCCCTGGGCCGAACCGACCTGGTCGTTGACCTGTTGTTCGATGGCTTCACAGGCCGAACGCGCGGCGCTCAAGGCGTCGCGGGTGGCCTGCAGGAGTTCGGGATCGCTGTCGAGGAACGCGGCATTCAACTGCTGCGCACCCAGTTGTTCGTCCGGGAAACTCATCAGGCCGCTGGCATTCAGGGCTGCGCGCAGGCTTACCGGGCCGAAGGTGCGCGAGCGCGTGAGGATACTTTCGCGCAACAGGCGAATGGTCGCGTCGCTGGTCAAGCCGGCCAGGGCGTTGATACGCACGGTAGGGTCGTTGTCGTCGTCCGCATCCAGGCGCGGGTGCAACTCGGCCCAGTATTCACGCAGGAGCGCATCGATCAACGTCAGGACTTCAGCCAGCCCGGCCACACCCTGGAGGGCGAGGGAGCTTTGCAGCAGGAAATGAGTGATGCGCAGGTCTTTGCTGCGCTGCAACAAGTCGAGGCTTTGCTGCTGGATGCTGCGCCATTCAGGCGGTTCAGCGGGCAGAACGGCGTCGCCCATGCTGCGCTCGGGTTGGCCCTTGGCATCACGCTCAAGCTGGAGAAATTGCGCGTCATACTCCATGTCTTCGCCACAAGGCGAAGTCGCGGAAACGGCGGTGAGCAGCAACGGCACATCCACTGAAATCGATCTCCCTATCAGCCCGTTAGATGACGGGCAATGCATGCATTAGTTGCGCGGTGAACTTTGCATGTTTTCTTGGTCATATAAGCACAGTGCTATTAATGTGCCATCATTGGTATTCAAGAAGTTGTGCATTTTTGGTGTAGTACTTATGCCTTGTCAAGGTAAGCTATTCGCCCTCTGTGACAGATGTGCGGTGCTTAACAACCTGCACGACCAACGGGTCGAACGGCGTACCGGGACAGGATTTTTGTCATAGAGCCCAGTTAAGATCAGCGATCATGCTGGCATCAGCAGGTTGGGGACGGCCGATTGCACGTCCTGATGGGGATTTCTCGGGGAGCGCCGTCCCGGGAATCGACCGCGCGCGAAGTAATCAGCAAGGAGGCAAGATGTCGCTGTGTTTGACTATTACTAGTTATCACAAGATTACCCCAGGGCAGTGCGCCGAAAAGTCCATGAACCAGGGCTCGATGGCGATCGGCCGCAGCTCGGATAATGACTGGGTATTGCCTGACCCAGAGCGCCTGGTGTCTTCCCAACATTGCGTTATTCAATACAAAGATGGCCGTTATTACTTAACCGATAACAGTACAAACGGTGTGGAGTTGGTCAGCGCCGGTATTCGCATGCGCCGGGGTAACAGCGAGCCGCTGCAAGACGGTGAGCTGATCCGCATCGGCGACTACGAGATCCAGGCGCGTATCGACTTCAACGTGCAAGCCGTTGATAGCCAACCGTTTGCCGGTGATTCGCCGAACAGCTTTGAAGCGCTGATGGGCGCCGTGGCCAGCCCGCCGACGCCCGCGCCAATGCCCACCCCGGTGATCGCGCCGCAGTTTCAGGGCGCCTCCTCCATGGACACCCTGCCGGACCTGTTCGACTTCCTCAGCCCCACCGCCGTGCCGCCGCCGACCGTGCCGGATCATGTGCCGTCCCAGCAACACGACTTCCGTGCGCCGACCCCGGTGGTTGTACCGGTGGCCGAGCCTGTGGTTGAAGCGCCGGTGGCCTCCGGTTCAGTGATCCCTGAAGACTGGGACCTGTTCGGCGACGCGCCCGCGCCCGCGCCGGTGGTGAGCGCTGCGCCGCTACCCACGCCGCCGCTGCCCTCACCACCGCCGCCGCCACCTGCAGCGGTGATCCCGCCGCCGCCCGTGGTCGAGCCTGTGCTGCCGGTGGCCGACAGCCAACAACCCGATCTGTTGCAAGCCTTCCTGCGCGGCGCCGGCCTGGACCAATTACGTCTGGACACTGCCCAGGCGCAAGCGCAGATGGAAAACATCGGCCGCAGCTATCGGCTGATGGTCGAAGGCCTGATCGATGTATTGCGTGCCCGCGCCAGTCTCAAGGGCGAGTTCCGTATGCAGCAGACGATGATCCAGCCGGCGGAAAACAATCCGTTGAAATTCGCACCGAATGCCGACGAAGCGTTACTGCTGCTCCTGCGCCACGGCAACCAAGCGTTTATGGCACCGGATATCGCCGTGCGCGACAGTTTCGATGACCTGCGTGCCCATCAACTGGCGGTGATGGCCGGGGTGGAGGCCGCGATCAAGCACCTGCTGGCGCGCTTCGAACCGGCGCAGTTGGAAGAACGCATGGGCAAGCCGGCCGGGCTGTCGAGTCTCTTCAACGGTTCGCGCCAGGCCCAGTACTGGCAGCAGTTCACCGAGCTCTATAGCAATATTTCCCGCGAGGCCCAGGAAGATTTCCAGGACCTGTTCGGCCGCGAATTCAGTCGGGCCTACGAAGAACACAGCGCACGACAGCGTCGCTGAACGCGGCGCGGCAACGGTTTCAACGGATAGCTAAGTACGTCATTGAGGACGCAGGATGATTCCCAGGTTTTTACTCGCAGTCGCCACCGCGCTGCTGCTGACGGCGTGCGCCAAGGAGGCCGCCAAGCCCGACGCCGCCGTCGAGGCAGAAGTGGACACCGCCGCCGTCGAGCTGCATTTCCACGCCATTTCCGGGCTTAACCCCGGCGCCAATGGCCAGGCCGCCCCGGTGCGCGTGCGCATTTTCGAACTGAAAAACGCCGCCACCTTTGGCCGCTCCGACTACTTCGCCCTGGCCGACCGTGCGCAATCGACCCTCGGCCTGGACCTGCTCGACCAGGATGAAGTGATGGTGCAACCCGGCCAACAATTGAGCATTCAGCGCGACCTTGACCCGTCCACGCGCCAGATCGGCTTGCTGGTGGGGTACCGCGAGTTGGACCGCGCGCAATGGCGCACCGTGATCAACGTGCCGCCGCGTCAATACACCGAATACCAGATCAGCCTTGATGTGCGTGCCGTGCGCGCCGACGTCGTGGTTACCCCATCCAGCCCTGCCCAATAAGAAGCAATCGGAGCCCCCATGTCTTGGAACAATCGCGTGGTCTGGTCGGAAGGCATGTTCATCGGAACGCAGCACTTCCAGCAGCATGACCGTTACCTGGAAAACCTGATCGACGCCCGCAGCCGCCCGTTGTCCGCAGGCAGCTGGGGCTTTTCCGAATTGCTGATCGACCAGGGCCTGCTGGCCCAGGGCAAGCTGGCGATCGTCTCGGCCCGTGGCCTGTTGCCCGACGGCACGCCGTTCAATATTCCCCAGGACGACCTGGCGCCGAGCCCGTTGAACGTCGACGACAACCTGCGCGACGGCCTGGTGTACCTGGCCTTGCCGCTCAAGCGCGCCGGCGCGCGCGACACGGTGGACGAAGGCGAAGCCCTGGAAGCCGCACGTTACGTGAGCCAGGTGCGTGAAGTGCGCGACGACAACGCACCGTTCGAAAACCGCGCGCCGGTGGCCGTAGGCTCGCGGGCGTTGCGCCTGCTGACTGCCCAGGATGGCATCAGCGACTACGCCGCCGTCGGCCTGGTACGCATCAAGGAAAAACGCGCCGACCGCGCCCTGGTGCTTGACGACACCTACATTCCACCCGTATTGGACGTGGCCGCGAGCAAACCGCTGAGCGCGTTTCGCAGCGAGCTGCTGGGCCTGTTGCATCAGCGCGGCGAAGCCCTGGCTGGCCGTGTAGTCGCCTCGGGTGCCGGCGGCGCTTCGGAGATCGCTGACTTCATGCTGCTGCAACTGGTCAACCGCGCCCAGCCGTTGATCCGGCATTTCAGCCAGTTGAGCCCGCTGCACCCAGAGCGCTTCTTCAGTGAACTGGTGAGCCTGGCGGGGGAGTTCTCGACGTTTTCCACCTCGGGCCGTCGGCCCCAGGAATACCCGCAGTACCAGCATGACGACCTGGCGTTGAGTTTCGCCCCGGTGATGGCGGCGTTGCGTGAGGCGCTGTCGATGTTGATCGACAGCAAGGCCACGCCTATTCCCATCGTGGAAAAAGCCTATGGCATCCACGTGGCGATGCTGGCGGACAAGACCCTGCTCGACAACGCCAGTTTCATCCTGGTGGTGCGTGCCGATGTGCCCGGCGAAACCCTGCGCGGGCGCTTCGGCCAGCAGAGCAAGGTCGGCGCGGTGGAGCACATCCGCGACATGGTCAACCTGCAGCTGCCGGGCATCGGCCTGGTGCCGTTGCCGGTGGCGCCGCGCCAATTGCCGTACCACGCGGGCAGCACCTACTACGAACTGGACCGGGGCAGCGAGCACTGGCAACAGTTGAGCAACTCCGGTGGTTTTGCCTTCCATATCGCCGGGCAGTTCCCGGGCTTGAACCTGGCCTTCTGGGCGATCCGAGGATAATCCGCGATGCATCCCAATGATGACGACCGCACCCAGTTCATGCCGCGTCCGGGTGGCCGCGCGCCGGAACCTGCGCGTGCTGAACCCGCGCCTTTGTCGATGCCGGCCGCGCCGATGCTCACCGGCAAAAGCCAAGGCCTCAACCCGCTGGAAAGCGCCGCGGGGCCGCTGTTGGCCTTGCTGACGCGCTTGCGCAACACCATCGCCCACCCGGCGCCGGCCAGCCTGCGCGCGCAGTTGCTGGCGTACCTGCGCCAGTTCGAAGAGCGCGCCGAAGCCGCCGGCGTGGCGCGTAACGAAGTGCTGTTGGCGCGTTACGCGCTGTGCACCGCCTTGGATGAGGCGGTGTTGAGCACGCCCTGGGGCAGCACCAGCGAGTGGGGCAAGCAAAGCCTTTTGATCACCGTGCACAACGAAGCCTGGGGCGGCGAGAAAGTCTTCCAACTGCTCGACCACTGCCTGCAAAGCCCACGGGAACGCCTGTATTTGCTGGAGCTGTTGTACCTGTGCATGTGCCTGGGTTTCGAAGGCCGCTACCGCGTGATGAACGACGGACGCAGCCAGTTGGAAGCCCTGCGCGAGCGCACGGCGGCGGCGATTCGCAGCGCCCGTGGCGAGCACGAGCGCGAGCTGTCGCCGCACTGGCGCGGCGTGACCGTGGCGCGGGACCGCCTGGCGCAATTCATGCCGCCGTGGATCGCCGTGGCCATCGGCCTGGCGCTGCTGCTGGCGTTGCTGTTCGTGCTGCGCATGTTGCTGGCGGCGCAGGCGGAACCGGTGTTCAAGAATATCCATGCCCTGGGCGAGATCCCGGTGCAGGCCATCGACCGTCCGGTGGCGCAGCCCAAAGTCATCGAGCGGCCGCGTCTGGCGGGCTTCCTGGCGGAAGACATCAAGGCCGGGCGCGTGGCGGTGGAAGACAAGGTCGACCGCTCCGTGGTGACCATTCGTGGCGATGAGCTGTTCGCGTCCGCCAGCTCCAGCATCGTCGATGACTACCAGCCGCTGATGCTGCGCATCGCCGACGCCGTGCGCAAGGTCAAGGGCCAGGTGCGCGTCACCGGCCACAGCGACAACCGCCCGATTGCCACGCTGCGCTTCCCGTCCAACTGGGCGTTGTCCGAAGCGCGGGCCAAGTCGGTGCTGGAAATCCTGGCGGCCAAGACCGGCCAGGCGGATCGCTTCAGTGCCGAGGGCAGAAGCGACACCGAGCCGCTGGCCACCAACAGCACAGCCGAAGGCCGTGCCCGCAATCGTCGGGTTGAAATCACCGTATTGGCGGAGGGCGTCGAGTGAAGGCGTTTTTCAGTTTCATGATTCGCTGGGTGATCCCGGTGCTGGGCCTGATCGCCCTGAGCCTGATCATCTGGTTTGTCGGGCCGTTGCTCGACGTGCTGGTGCCAGAAGGGCGCCGTTGGGCGCTGATCATCCTGGTGTTCGGGGTGTGGATCGCCTATCGCGTGTTCCGCATCGTCCAGGCCCGTCGCCAGGCTGCCGAAGTCATGCGCAGCCTCGCGGCGCAAACACCGGTCGACCCCAACAGTGTGGCCACCGCCGAAGAGCTGTCGACCCTGCGCGAGCGCATGGACGAAGCCCTCGCGCTGTTGAAAAAAGCCAAGCTCGGCGGTGATGAGCGGCGCAACCTCTATGAACTGCCGTGGTACGTGATCATCGGGCCGCCGGGCTCGGGCAAGACCACCGCGCTGGTCAATTCCGGCCTGCATTTTCCGTTGGCCGCGCAGTTGGGCGCCGGTGCGGTGCGCGGCGTCGGTGGTACGCGCAACTGCGATTGGTGGTTTACCGACCAGGCCGTCCTGCTCGACACCGCTGGCCGCTACACCACCCAGGACAGCAACTCCAAGGTGGATAAAGCCGCGTGGCTGGGCTTTCTCGACCTGCTGAAAAAGCAGCGCTCGCGTCGCCCCATCGACGGCGCATTCATTGCGATCAGCCTGTCGGATTTGCTGCTCGGTACCGACGCCGAGCGCGCCGCCCACGCCGCTGCGATTCGCCTGCGTATCCAGGAGCTGTACACCCAACTGGGCGTGCGCTTCCCCATCTACCTGATGCTGACCAAGCTCGACCTGGTGCCGGGCTTCATGGAGTTCTTCGACAACCTGAGCAAGGAAGACCGCGCCCAGGTGTGGGGCATGACGTTTGCCCTGGACGACGGCAAGAACAGCGACAGCCCGCTGGCCCATTTGCAAAGTGAGTTCGCCGGCCTCGAACAGCGCCTCAACGAACGCTTGGTGGAGCGCCTGCAACAGGAACGCGACCCGGCGCGGCGCGACCTGATCTACGGCTTCCCACAGCAGTTCGGCGCGTTGAAGGATTGCCTGCAAAGCTTCCTCGAAGGCGTGTTCAAACCCAACGCCTTCGAAGAGCGTGCGTTGCTGCGCGGTGTGTATTTCACCAGCGGCACCCAGGAAGGCAGCCCGATTGACCGCCTGATCGGCGCCATGGCCCAGAGCATGAACCTGGACCGCCAGCACCTGGCGCGCCAGAGCGGCACCGGGCGCAGTTACTTCATCGAAAAACTGTTTACCGCCGTGGCATTTGCCGAGCGTGGGCTAGTGGGGGTGAACCCGAAGGTCGAACGGCGGCGCAAATGGATTGCACGCGGTGTCCTTGCGGCTACCGTGGCCCTGGTGGTCGTGGTCAGCAGCCTGTGGTGGGTGAGTTATCGCGCCAACCAGGCCTATATCACCCAGGTCGACCAGAAGGTCGCGCCGCTGGGCCAGACCGTACAGAACCTGAGCCCGGCACAGCGCGAAGTGCTGGCCGTGCTGCCGTTGCTCAACGCGGTAAAAAACCTTGCGGGTGACTCGCCCAACTGGTCAGAGGGCCTGGGCTTGTATCAGGGCGACATGCTCGAAGCCGAGTCCGCCAGCGTCTACCGCAAGCTGCTGATCGCGGTGTTTGCGCCACGCCTGGTGACGCGCATCGAAGAACAACTGCACGGCGGCGGCAACTCGGACTTTCTTTACGAAGGCCTCAAGGCCTACCTGATGCTGGCCGACAGCGAGCATTACGACCCGGACTTCATCAAAGCCTGGATCGCGCTCGACTGGGACCGCAACTTGCCGCGCGACTTGCCGGCCGATCAGCGCCAGGCGTTGACCGGGCACTTGCAGGCGTTGTTCGAGCGCCACCCACCGAATGCGCGCCTCGACCCACGTTTGATCGACGATCTGCGCCGCCAACTGCAACAATTGCCGGTGGCCCAGCGTGTCTACGACCGGGTCAAGCGCCAGAAGCTGCCCGAGGGTATCCCGGACTTTCGCATCAACGAAGCCGCCGGTCGCGACGCCGCGCTGGTGTTCAGCCGCAAGAGCGGCAAGCCGTTGGGCGAGCCGTTGAGCGGGTTTTTCACCGCCAAGGGCTATCGCCAGGCGTTCCTGCTCAGCAGCCTGAACCAGACCGGCACCCTCGCTGAAGAGCAATGGGTGCTCGGCCGTGAGCAGGCCGATCAACAGAACGTGGTGAGCCTGGCCGCCGATGTGCGGCGCCTGTACTTCCAGGATTACCAGCGTCAGTGGGACGCGCTGCTCGCCGACATCGACTTTGTGCCCATCACCAGCGTGGCTCAGGCGGCTGACGTGCTGCGGGTGATTTCCGGGCCGAGCTCACCGCTGAAAAAACTGCTGGTGGCGGTGGCCAAGGAAACCGACCTGCAAGCCGAAGAGCGCCAACTGGCGGCCAAAGGTGTGCCGGTGGAAGGCGGTGTGGACAAGCTCAAGGAGCGCCTTGGCAGCCTGCTCGGCCAGGAACAACCCACCGCCAATGCCCCGCAGGCGGCGGATGATCCGGTGACTGCGCACTTTGCCGAGCTCAACAGCATCGTCAGCAAGAACGAAGGCGAACCGGCGGCCATCGATGGCCTGCTGTCGGACATGAATGCGCTGTATGTACAGGTCAGCGCCATGGTCGGCGCCAGCGGCGACGCCTTGCTCGGCGAGGCCAAGAACCAGGCGTCGGCCGCCGCCACGCGGGTCAGCCTGAATGCCGAGCGCCAGCCGCCATTGGTACAGGGTATGGTCAAGTCGGTGGTCAATTCCACCACCAACAGCATGATGGGCGGCGTGCGTAACCAACTGAACGCGGCCTGGGTCAGCGAAGTGGTCAACGTGTACCGCCAGTCGTTGGCGGGGCGTTACCCGATGTCGCCGGGCAGCACCCGCGACGCCACCCTGGATGACTTCGGCCAGTTCTTCGGCGTGGGCGGGGTGATGGACAACTACTTCCGCAAATACCTGCAACCTTACGTGGACACCTCCGCGCCGACCTGGCGCTGGCAGCCGGGCGCCGCGCAGAAGCTGGGGATTGCGCCGGGTGTGCTGCAAACCTTCCAGCGTGCCGCGACTATTCGCGATGCGTTCTTCAGGTCGGGGGGCACTCAGCCTATCGTGCGTTTCGAGCTCAAGCCGGTGTCGATGGACCCGACCATTACCCAGTTCCTGCTTGACCTCGACGGCCAGCAACTGAGCTACGACCACGGCCCGAGCCGCCCGGTAGCGATGCAATGGCCGAACCCCGGCAGCATTGGCGTGGTGCGTATTTCCATCATGCCGCCGTCGGCCAGTGGCCGTTCCGGCGTGACCCTGGATGGCCCGTGGGCGTGGTTCCGCCTGCTGGAGCAATCGGACCTCACCGCTGGCAACTCGCCGGACCGCTTCAACCTGCGTTTGCGGGTCGATGGCGCGAGCATCGCCTACGAGTTGCGCGCCAACAGCGCCTTCAACCCGTTCAAGAGTCGCGTGATCAGTGGCTTCAGCCTGCCGGAGCGGCTATGACGAGCCTGGGTTTCTACGGCAAGCTGGCCAGTCGCGGGGACTTTGTCAGCCGCGCCTTGCCCCAGAGTTTTATCGGCCCGTGGGACAGCTGGCTCGCGGCGGGCTTGCTCGCCAGCCAGAACAGCCTGGGCGGTGATTGGCTCAATGTGTACCTGGTCAGCCCGTTGTGGCGCTTTGTACTGGCGCCGGGCGTATGCGGGCCGGACGCGGCGACCGGCGTGGTGATGCCGAGTATCGACCGGGTGGGGCGCTATTTTCCGCTGGCGGTGGTGGCTTTGCTCGATCACAACAACAACCCCGCCTCCCTGGTGGGCGGGTCGGACGCGTGGTTCGAGCGGGCTGAAGAGTTGCTGCTCAGCACCCTGGACGCCGGCGCGACATTTGAAGGTTTCAACGACGGCCTCGACCGCCTCGGCGCGCCGACGGCTGAGCCGCGTGCGGTCGACAGCCGTTTCGCCAGCCTGCAACGCATGGCCGCCACCGAGCCCCATGGGCGCATGGCCGCGCTCGCCGAGCAGGCCTGCGAAGGCGCAAGCCTCTGGTGGGGCCGTGGCTCGCAACGTATTTCCCCTGGTTTATTGCGGTGTCAGGGCTTGCCCGCCGCCAGCGATTTTGCGCAGTTTTTGCTCGGACAAGAAGGTGTGGTGTAGATGGGGGCGACGTATAAATCCGCAAGCAAAAGCCATGTAGGCATGGTGCGCCAAGTCAACGAAGACGCGTGCCTGGACCTGCCGGAAAACCGCCTGTGGGTGGTGGCCGACGGCATGGGCGGGCATGCGGCGGGGGACTACGTCAGCAGCCTGATCGTCGACAGCCTGCGCAGCGTGCCGATGGGTCGCTCCCTCGACGAATACTCGGCGGCCTTGCGCAATGACCTGATCCGCATCAACGCCGCCGTGCGCGAAGAAACCGCCAACCGTGGCGTGACCATGATGGGCAGCACCGTGGTGGCGCTGGCCGCGCGCGGCCTGCGCGGCGTGTGTTTGTGGGCCGGTGACAGTCGCTTGTATCGCCTGCGCGACGGCGTGCTGGAGGGCATTTCCCGCGACCACAGTTATGTGCAGGACTTGCAGGACAGCGGCCTGCTCAGCGAAGCCGACGCCCGCACACACCCGCGCGCCAATATCGTCACCCGCGCCGTGGGCGTGGAAGCCCAGCTTGAGGTGGCGGTGCTCGATCTGCTGATCGCCCCCGGTGACAGTTACCTGCTGTGCAGCGATGGCCTGAACAAGACCGTCGAAGATCATGAAATCCGCGACGTGCTCAGCCACGACGCCCCGGATGAAATCGTGCGCAGCCTGGTACACCTGGGGCTTAATCGCGGCGCACCGGACAACATCACCGCCATCGTTGTGAAGGTATCGGCATGAACATTGTGATTCCGGGCTACGACATCGAAGGCGAGATCGGCGAAGGCGCGATGGCCAGCGTATACCTGGCAACCCAGCGCTCGCTGGAGCGCAAGGTGGCGTTGAAGGTGATGGCGGCGGCGCTGGCGGCCGACCCGACGTTCTGCGAGCGCTTCCTGCGCGAAGGCAAAACCCTGGCGCGCCTGTCGCACCCGCACACGGTGACCATCCATGACATCGGCAATGTCGGTGAGCTGTATTACATGGCCATGGAATACCTGCCCAACGGCACGCTCAAGGAACGCATCGCCGCCGGCATGACGCCGGAGCAGGGCGTGACCTTGATTCGCCAGATTGCCTCGGCGCTGGGTTATGCGCATGCCCAGGGCTTGGTGCACCGCGACGTCAAGCCGGCGAACATTCTGTTTCGCGCCGACGGCACGGCGGTGTTGTCGGACTTTGGCATTGCCAAGTCCCTGGATGACCGCACCCAGTTCACCCAGGCCGGTTTTGCCGTGGGCACGCCGAGCTACATGAGCCCGGAACAGGCGCGGGGCCAGGAGATCGATGGCCGCGCCGACCTGTATGCGCTGGGCGTGGTGTTGTACGAAATCCTCGTCGGCAAGCTGCCGTACAGCGGCACCGATGCGCTGTCTACCGCGCTGGCGCACCTGACCGAGCCATTGCCGGAATTGCCGGTGCACCACGGCCGGTATCAGGGCGTGCTGCGCAAGCTGCTGGCCAAGGACCCGGCCGAACGGTTCCCGGATGCGGCGGCATTGCTGCTGGCGCTGGAGCAACTGCCGGCGGATTCGCCGGAAGCCACGCTGGTGCGGCCGCTGCCTATTCCGATGAATTTTGATTTGGCGGGGATCACGCCGCAGTCCATCGAGATCCCCACCGCCAAACCCCAGCCGCAGCCGGAGCGCCAACCGGTGGTGACGCCGACGCAGCACAAGGCTGTGTCCGAACAGCGCCGTGGGCCGGTGTTGGCACTGGCGGCGGTAGCCGTGGCGGTGGCGCTGGCGATTGGCGGCGCGAGTTACTGGTGGTTGAGCGGTAGTGACGAACCGGCAAAACCGCCTGCAGCCGTTGTACCGGCAGCCACGCCGCCGGCCATGCCCCCCGCAGCGGTGGCCGAGGTGGATGGCGGCCAGCGCCCGCTGTTGATGGCCGGTAAAAAGACCCTGTTCCAACGTGTGCTGAGCAAGCCCGGCGCCAAGCTTTCCAGCGAGGCCGGCAGTGCGCCCGGCAAAGCGCTGCCGGCGTTCTCCGTGCTCTACGTGTACCAACGCAAAGACCTCGACGGCCAGCCGTGGGTGCGCGTCGGCGCCGCCACCGATGGGCGCAGCGACGGTTGGTTGCCGGCCGCCCAGGTCAGCGACTGGAAGCAGAGCCTGGTGCTCAAGTTCACCGAGCGCTCGGGGCGTGCGCCGGTGATGTTCCTGCGCCAACCGGGGGAAGTGGAAAAACTGCTCGCCGACCCCGCCGCCGCCAAAGGTGTGCTGGCCAAAGCGCAGAAGCAAAGCGACGACAACGGCCAGGTCCTGGCCCTGGAACCGGCTGCCAGCGCGGTGCCGCAGAACCAGTTTTACCTGTTGCCGATCTTCGACTCCAAAGAGAGCTTCGACGAAAACGGCCAGCCGGTGCAGTTGCTCAATATCGCCTCCATCGACCCCGGCAGCAGCGCGGTGGCCAAGCCGGCCACGCCGGTCATCAATGCCAATGCCGACGCCTTCCGCACCGCCGTGGTGCTGGTGGTGGATACCACCGTGTCGATGCAGCCCTACATCGACCAGATCCGCGATGTGGTACACGAACTGCAAACCCGTATCGCCGAGCGCGGCGAACTCGATAGCGTCAGCTTCGGCATGGTCGGCTTTCGCAACAGCACCCAGAAAACCCCCGGCCTGGAATACGTGGCCAAGACCCTGATCACTTTGGATCAGGGCCGCGACCCGCAGCGTTTCCTCGACATGGCGCGCCAGGTCAAAGCCTCCAGCGTGTCCAGCCATTCGTTCAACGAAGACGCGTTTGCCGGGGTGATGCAGGCGGTGGATGGTATGGACTGGTCCGGCTATGGCGGGCGCATCATCCTGCTGGTCACCGATGCCGGTGCGCTGCGCAAGAACGACCCGTTTGCCGCCACCCAGATGAACGAGGCCGAAGTGCGTCAGGCCGCGTTGGGCAAGCAGATCAAGATCTACGCCCTGCACCTGCGCACCGATGCCGGCAAGAAAACCCACGCCGGCGCCGAGAGCCAGTACCGCGTGCTCACCGCCGACGCCAACCCGCAGATCGGCGACCTGTACACGCCGGTACCGGGTGGCGATGTACGCAAGTTGGGCGAGCGTGTCGACGAGATCGGCACGGTCTTCGCCAACCTGGTGCACCAGGTACGCAGCAACACGCCGCAGCCGGTGCCGTTGCTGAGTGCCGCGCCAAGCCTGGCGGACAAAACCGCGGCGGTCGGGTATGCCATGCACATGGACTTCCTTGGCCGCAAGACCGCGAGCCAGGCGCCGCAACTGGTCAGCGCCTGGACCGCCGATCGCGACCTGACCAACCCGGCGCTGCCGGCGTTCCAGGTGTGTGTGATGCTGACCAAATTGCAGCTCAACGACTTGCAGCAGTCGCTGAAACTGATCGTGGACGCGGCGCGCAAGACCCAGACCTCGCCCAAGGATTTCTTCCAGGAAATCGCCAGTGCCTCGGCCTATATGAGCCGCGACCCGCAAGCCCTGCGCAAGGGCGGCAACCTGGCCGACGGCGGCATCCTCGGCGAATACCTGGAAGGCCTGCCGTACCGCAGCAAATCGCTGAACATGACCCAGGATTTGTGGTTGTCGTTGAGCGTGGCCGAGCAGGAAGACTTTATCGACGAGTTGGATTCGAAGATCCGCCTCTACGAAACCTTCCACAATGACGTGGCCAACTGGGTCCGTTTTGGCGATGCCGAGCCGGGCGATGCGTTGTACCGCGTGCCGTTGTCGACGCTGCCGTAATGCTGAACCTGAGCGCGGTGCACAAGAGCCGGGGCGTCGGTAGCCAGCGTTATAGCCTGGTGATCCCGGCGCTGACGCTGCGTGCGGGCGAGCAAGTAGCGATTGTCGGGCCCAGCGGTTGCGGCAAAAGCACCTTGCTGGATTTGCTCGCGCTGGTGCTGGCGCCGGATCAGGTGGGCGGCTTCGAATTCAATCGGCAGGACATCGCTGGCTTGTGGCGCGCCGATCAGCAGTCCGTACTCGCCGCATTGCGCCGCCAACACCTGGGCTATGTCCTGCAAACCGGCGGGCTGCTGGGGTTTCTCGATGTGCGCGGCAATATCGCTTTGTCCCGCCAACTGCTGGGCTTGAAGGACGATGGCAGCGTGACGCGTCTGGCCGAACAGCTGGAAATCAGCGACCAGTTGGCCAAGAAACCCTCGGCACTGTCGGTGGGGCAACGCCAGCGCGTGAGCTGCGCGCGTGCCCTGGCCCACGCACCGCAACTGGTGCTGGCGGATGAGCCCACCGCGTCCCTCGACCCGCTGAATGCCGAGCGCGTGATGCACGCCTTGTTGGCCCAGGCCCGCGAACACCGCGCCGCCTGTGTGATCGCCACCCATGACGAACCCCTGGCCCGCGCCAGTGGCTTGCAGGTGCGGCGCATCAGTTGCCGTCGCGACGCCGACGGCGGCGTCACCGCCACCCTTGGGGAGGCGTGCTGATGCGTATCCCTTTGGTGGCGTCGCTGGCCTGGCAGGATTACCGCAACGATGCCTGGCTGTCGGCCTGTTCGGTGCTGGCGCTGGTGGCGGTGATCGCGCCATTGTTGGTGTTATTCGGCTTGAAATTTGGACTGGTTAGCAGTTTGACCGAACGATTGCAGACCGATCCGGCTACCCGTGAAATTATTCCGCTGGGCGGTGGTCGATTCAGCAGCACATTTATCGCGCAGCTGGGCCAACGCCCTGATGTGGCGTTTGCGCTGCCGCGCACGCGGCAGATCGCGGCGACGGCGCAGGTGGGAACGCTGACCCTGGAGATGCTGCCGACGGCGCCGGGTGATCCCTTGCTGGGCGATCTGGCGATGCCCAAGGGCCTGGACCAGATCGTGCTGAGCCACACCGTCGCCGAAAAGCTGGCGGCACGGCCTGGCGACATGTTGGAAACCCGCTTCGCGCGTCAGGTGGCTGGGCGTGTCGAGGAACAGCGCACGCGGGTGCGGGTGGTGGCGGTGTTGCCGTTGGAAGCCTTTGCCCGAGACGCTTTGTTCGCTGACCTGGGCTTGCTGGAAGCGGCGGAAGATTATCGCGATGGGCGCGCCGTAGCGGCGTTGGGATGGGCGGGGGAAGAGGTGGCCGTGGGCGAGCAGCGCGTGTATCCGGCGTTTCGCCTGTATGCGCGCAGCCTCACTGATGTGGAGACGCTGCGCGTGTTTTTCGCCGGGCAGAACCTGTTGGTGTCGACCCAGGCGAACACCATTGCCCAGGTGCAGTCGTTGAGCCGCAACCTGTCGGTCGTATTCTGGATCATCGCCGGGTTGGCGTTGGCGGGCGCTTTTGCGGCGATCTTCGCCGGGGCCCTGGCCGCTGTGGCGCGCAAGCGTCGGGAATTGTCGGTGTTGCGCCTGTTGGGATTTCCCACCGGTGGGCTACTGTTGTTCGTGGTGCTGCAGGCGCTCTATAGCGCAGGCTTTGCCGCCGTGTTCAGCGCCGGGCTCTATGGCCTGGCCGAGGCGGGGTTGAATACATTATTCGTGCAGGTGCCGGGCGAACACGCCAGTCACCTGCTGGCGCGCCACTACGGCCTGGCCCTGATTGCAGTCCTCGGCGTCAGTGCCGTGGCGGCAGCTTGCGGCGGTTGGCGAGTGGCGCGTATCCAGGCTTGCGAAGGAATCAGAGATGTATAAGTTACTGGGCGCCGCCGTGGCGCTGAGCCTGGCCTCGCTGGCCTGGGCGGATGAAGCAAGCGATAAACTGGACAACCCCAAACCGTTGCCGGACGACGTCAGCCTGCCGCTGCCGTGCGACGGCAATATGGTGTTCCGCTACGCCTACGTGCTGGCCCAGGGCACCCTGGATGACCGTGAGATCAGCCTCGGTTACCCCTTTGCCGAAGGCGAGGCGGGGTATCAGCAGTCGTTTATTTCCGGCTATCGCCGCGATTTCATCAACGGCCAGTTCACCCTCAAGGACTTGCCCAGGGACTGGAACAAAGTCATCGCGCCGCTGATGCCGAAGACCGACGCCAAGACCCCGCTCAAGCCCATGCTGTATTTCATCGGCAAGTACGAAGTTACCGCGCGCCAGTACGCCCAGGTGATGGCCCAGGCGCAGTCCCTGGCCAGTGGCGAGCCGGCCCCGGCCTGCGAGGCGCCCACCGGCATGGCCGGGCGTTTGCCCAAGGTGAAGCTGTCGCGCTTTGAGGCCGAGCGCTTCTCGGCGGTGTACAGCGCCTGGCTGATGAAATACCACCGTGAGTTGCTGCCGGTGAGCGGGCGCGGGACGTCGGCCGAAGACGGCGGCCTGGGGTTTGTGCGCCTGCCTACCGAGGTGGAATGGGAGTTCGCGGCACGCGGTGGCCAGGCGGTGAGCCGTCAGGACCTGGAAGGGCGGTTGTTCCCGCGCCGCGCCGAAGGCAGTGACAGCGACGGCCCGCTGGGCGATTACGCGGTGTTCAACCAGGTCGCCGGCGGCACAGGTCAGGCCGCGCGCTTGATGCCCATCGGCACCAAACTGCCCAACCCGATCGGCATGTTCGATGTGATCGGCAACGCGGCGGAAATGGTCCAGGAATCTTTCCAACTGGTACACGCCGGGCGCCGCCAGGGCACCTATGGCGGCTTCGTGGTCAAGGGCGGCAATTACCTGGAGGGCGAGGGCACGCTGTTTACCGGCATGCGCCGCGAATACCCATTGTTCGCCGCCGACGGCACCGAACAAAGCAACGAAACCACCGGTTTTCGCGTGGCGATTGGCGCGCTGTCCGCGCCGCGCTCGCGCTACAAGGAGCTGTTCGCGCAGTGGCAAAAGGAAGGGCGCCTGGCGTCGCTGACCGACGCCATCGACGACGCCCAGGACCCCACCAAGCGCCTGGACAGCATCATCGCCGCCAGCGCCGACCCCAAGCTGCAAGCCGAACTGGGCCTGGTCAACGAAGAGCTCAAGCGCAACGTTTCGCTGATCGCCCAGCAACGCGAAGAGGCGGCCGGCAACCTGATTCAGTCTTCCGCGCTGGTGGCCGAGACCATCAGCAACTACAACATTCGCCTGGCCAACCTGCAGAAGAGCCGCCAGCAGGCCGTGGACAACAAGGACCAGGCCAGCGCGCAGTTGTTTGATATGGCCATTGCCAACGGGCGCAGCGCCCTCGACGGCGCGGTCGCGATTTACATCGACAACCTGGCCACCGGCACGCGCTACACCGATGCGGTGATCCAGGCACAGTTTCAACGGATCAAGGAAGAGTTGGATCGCAAGCCCGTGCTCGGTAAGAGCCTGGTCACGCGCGCGACACTATTCGTCAGCCATGTCGGCAATTACCGCAAACAACAGCGGGCCGACCCGGCGACGATCTTGAAGGAATTGCTCGCAGCGAGCGGTCAGCGGTCTTGACCGTTGGTTGCAGCGAGCTTGGAAGGGACTCAGGCGGCGGTTGCCGTGCTGGGCAAGTCAAACTTAGAAGAGAACACAACTTATGCTTTTTTCCCGTAAGGCGGTTTCCAAGCGTCATTTGCTGCTGATCGCGGCCGGCTTCAGCACGGTGCTGACCGGTTGTGCGACATCGCCGGCCTCCAAGGTCGCGTCCAGCACAAAAGTCGAGTACTACCCCAACTGCTACGAGCCGGTACAGCACCTGCGTGCCACCGATTCGAACATGACCAAGTCGGTTGTCACTGGCGCGGCCATCGGCGCTGCCGGCGGTGCCTTGCTGGGCGCCCTGACCGGCGACAAGGAAAAGCGCGGTCGTAACGCCGCGATCGGCGCAGCCGGTGGTGCCCTGGCCGGCGGCGCGGCGGGTTACTACACCGAGCGTCAGAAGCAGATCGCCGATGACAACCAGCGCATCGCCTCCTATGCCGCTGACGTGAACAAAAGCGCTTCCGATATCGATCGCAGCACGGCGTATGCCAAGGCGTCCCAGCAGTGCTACCAGAGCGCGTTCACCAAGCTGGTCTCGGACCGCAAGGCCAAGACGGTCAACGACACCGAAGGCCGCAAGCGCCTGGCGGAAATCGTCGCGGGCCTGAAGGAATCCAATGACCTGATCGTTGCGGTCAATGGCAAGGCTGCCGAAGACCTGAACAACTACACCCAGGCCTACGAGAAAGACCTGCAACAGGTCGGCGTGCAGCGTGCCGACGTGGTCACCGTGGCCAAGGCCGATGTAACGCCTGTCGTGCCGCCGGCCAACAAGAAGAAAGGCACCGGTACCAAGCCGCCGAAGAAGCCGCCGCTGCCAACCGTACCGACCGAAGCGGTGTCCACCGAGAAAACCTTCCAGGCCGCCCAGACCAAGCAAGATGAAAGCAAGAAGGTCGCCAGCGCCGGCAAGGCACAGATCGAAGGCACCTGCCGCGATCCAAACCTGGCCGATTGGGCACCGGTACCTTGCCCTAACGTTTGAGTAAGATGTTGCTATAAGCGTTAAACGCCAGCCGATCTGCGCCTAAAGCGCTAGATCGGTGGCGTTCTGCTTGCAATTGGTTACACTGCTGCGGCCACTTAATAATGACACCGAGGCCGCGTGCATGAAATTTCGTCTTCTCTTGTGGGTGCTGGGCCTGATGATGGGCAAAGCCAGCCGCACCAATCCTGCCTTCCAGCAACAGTTGGGTGACAAAGACCTGGCGTTCCAGTTGCAGACCCTCGACGGCAAGGTTGCCCGTCACTTCATCGTCAAAGACCAGCGTATTACCAGCCGCTCAGGGGTTCACCCGGCGCCGGCGTTCGCGATTGCGTTCAAGGATGCGGCCTACGGCTTCGCCACGATGCAGGCGAAGAATAAGCAATTGGCGTTCATGACGGGGATTCAGGACAAGTCGATCCAGATCAAGGGCAACCCGGCGCTGGTGATCTGGTTCCAGGGGTTGACCAAGTATTTGCGGCCGAAGAAAAAGAAGAACTGAGGTTTTTCAATAAAACCGAGTTGCTCCCGATAGCGGCCTGACAGGTTATACATTCAGCCTTGGCTGAACTGAGAGGCCAGCTCTCGCAACAGCACTTCGGCGTCCAGCACCTTGGCGACCACTTCCTCAGCCTTTTCGCGGCTCAAGCCCAGACGCTCCAGCAACGCATCCGGGATGGTTTCATCCGGCCCGGATCCAATCCCGCGGCTGCGCAACAGGCGCACGGCCAGGCACACCAGGTTCGGGTATTCGGCGTATTGGCCGTCGTAGGTCGGGTCGTGCTGGAAGCGCAGGGCGGTGGACAGTTCATCCGGCATGTCCCAATAGCGCATCAGCCAGGCACCGATCTGTTCGCGGCTGATGCCCAGCAGGTGCTGTTCCACGTAGCTGTGGCACAGGTGCGGGTTGACCTCCAGATGGCGGCAGATCAGTGAGAAGTGCGGCGGAAACACGTGGGCCAGCAGCAGGTAACCGAAGTTGTGCAGCAGGCCAGCGAGGTAAGTCAGGCCGGCTTCCGGGCGCTGGGCGCGGGGCATGGCACGGGTCAGGCCTTCGATCACGGCGGCGGTGTAGATCGACTGGTGCCAGTACGGCGTGGCCTGGTGGGGGTGATCTTTGGGCAGGCTCAGGGTTTTGCCCAGGGCCAGGCCCAGCGCCAGGTTGATGACCAGGTCAAAGCCCAGCACGCGGACGATGGCGTCTTCCACCGAGCGGATCTTGCCCGGTGATGCGTAGTACGGGGACGCTGCCCAGCTCACCACTTGAGCCGCCAGCGCCGGGTCGGTTTCGACCACGCCGGTGATGTCGTCGATGGTCGCATTGGGGTCCACGCGCAGCTTGATGATCTTTTGCGCGGTGTCGGCCAGCGGCGGAATCTCGATAGTCGCTTCCAGGCGCTGCTGAATGCGGCGCGCGGTGAACGCCTGCATGGCCTGAGTGATTTCCTCGCGGTCATCGTTGGGGCGGTCGAGGTTGGGGCGGATATTGCTCAGCGGCTCGCCGAACTGCGCGGCGCTGGCCTTGGTGAGCATGGTTTTGAAGGCGTCACTGGCGATTTCCAGCAGTAACCCGGCTTCGCCAGAGTGCACCAGCAGACTCGGCTCGTTGAGCAGGCTGCCTTCGTACAGACATGGCGAACTGGTAAGTGCCGGCAACCCGGGCAGCAGGCTCAGCTCATGCTTGTCCAGCATGCGCCTGACGCGTTCCGGCGGCACCGCCGTGAGGCGGCGGCCGGTGAGTTCGGTGAGGCGGTTGAGGTCGAGCAACTGGTTTTGCGGAAACAGCACCATCAGTGCGCCCACCGCATCTTCCAGCAGCACCGCCTGGACCTTTCGTGCTGGATTCAGGCCCGGATGTTCGATGACTTCCGCGTAGGGGATGGCGAGTTTTGCGAGCAGAGCCCGAATGACCGGCGGGGCGGTCAGTGGGGCTGTGGCGAGAGCAACTTCTGACATGGCCTGATCCAAATTCGTACAGTCACCGAAGTATAACCAGCTTGATACATCTGTAGGTCGCTTAAGTGAGTCAGGCGTCACACTTGGCCGTATTGCTGCCCGTGGCGCAGCCAGCGATCCAGCAGCGGGCTGACGTGATCCGGCCAGCGTTCCAGCAGGGCTTGCGCCGCATCGCGTACGGCAGGCAACAAATCGGCGTCACGCATCAGGTCGGCGACCTTGAATTGCAACAGGCCGGTCTGGCGAGTACCGAGCATTTCGCCGGGGCCGCGCAGTTCCAGGTCTTTTTCGGCAATGACAAAACCGTCGTTGGTCTCGCGCATGATGCCCAGGCGCTGACGGCCGATCTGCGACAGCGGCGGGTGATACAACAATACGCAGTGGCTGGCCGCACTGCCCCGGCCCACGCGGCCGCGCAGCTGGTGCAGTTGCGCCAGGCCCAGGCGCTCGGGGTTTTCGATGATCATCAAGCTGGCGTTGGGCACGTCCACGCCGACTTCAATCACCGTGGTGGCCACCAGCAATTGCAGATTGCCGGCCTTGAATTCGGCCATCACCGCCGCTTTTTCCACTGGTTTCATACGCCCGTGAATCAGCCCGACCTTGAGTTCGCCGAGGGCGCTGGTGAGGTCCTCGAAGGTGGTTTCGGCGGCCTGGCAGGTCAGCTCTTCGGACTCTTCGATCAGCGTGCACACCCAATACGCCTGGCGCCCTTCTGCGCACGCGCCGCGTACGCGTTCAATCACTTCCACCCGCCGGGTGTCGGTGACCAGCACGGTGTTGACCGGGGTACGCCCTGGCGGCAGTTCGTCGAGGATCGAGGTGTCGAGGTCGGCGTAGGCGCTCATGGCCAGGGTGCGGGGGATGGGTGTGGCGGTCATGATCAACTGGTGCGGGTTCATGCGCCCGCCCACGCCTTTTTGGCGCAGGGCCAGGCGTTGTTGCACGCCGAAGCGGTGTTGCTCGTCGATGATCACCAGGGCCAGGTTCTTGAACTGCACTTCGTCCTGGAACAGCGCGTGTGTGCCCACCACCATCGGCGCGCCGCCGGCGATCTGTTCAAGGGCCGCTGCGCGGTTCTTGCCCTTGAGCTTGCCGGCCAGCCATGCCACTTCCAGGCCCAGCGGTTCGAGCCAGCGCTTGAAGGTGATGAAGTGCTGCTCGGCAAGGATCTCGGTTGGCGCCATCAACGCCACCTGATAGCCCGCCTCCAGTGCCTGCAAGGCGGCGAGGGCGGCGACCACGGTCTTGCCGGCGCCCACGTCGCCCTGGATCAGACGCAGCATCGGCTCTTGCTGGCTGAGGTCGTAGGCGATTTCATTGCCAACGCGCTGCTGGGCACCGGTGGGCGCAAAACCGAGGTTGGCCAGGTATTGCGCGGGCAGGCGCGTGGCCTTGGGCATCGCCGGCGCGCGCAGGGAACGCATGCTTTCGCGCAGGCGCTGCTGGGACAACTGATGGGTGAGCAGTTCTTCGAAAGCCAGGCGGTGCTGGGCCCAGTGATGACCCAGGGCCAGTTCGTCGACATCGGCATCGGCCGGCGGGTTATGCAAATAGCGAATCGCGTCATCCAGCGGCGCCAATTGATAATCGCGGGCCAGTTCCAGGGGCAGCCAGTCGGGCAGGCTCTTGGGGCCGAGCATCGTCAGCGTCTGCATGCATAGCTGGCGCAGGCGCTGCTGGGTAAGGCCTTCGGTAAGCGGATAAATCGGCGTGAGGGTGGTGTCTACCGGCGGCGGTTCGTCGCCGGTAATCGCACGGTATTCAGGGTGGTAGATCTCCAGGCCGGACGCCCCGGGGCGCGCTTCGCCGTAGCAGCGAACGCGGGTACCCCGCTTGAGGCCGTCCTTCTGCGCGTTGCTGAAATGGTAGAAGCGCAGGCTCAGGCCGCCGGTGCCGTCCTGCAGGCGCACGACCAGGCTGCGACGCTTGCCCATCACCACGTCGGCGCCGCTGACCGTGCCTTCGACCACCGCATCCTGCCCAGGGCGCAATTGGCCGATGGGTACCACGCGGGTGCGGTCCTGGTAGCGCAGGGGCAGGTGGAACAGCACGTCCTGGAGGTTTTCCAGGCCGACCTTGGCCAACTTCTCGGCCATGGCTTCACCGACACCCTTGAGTGCCGTCACCGACACCTGCGACAACTCGGTCATACGGTTTTCAGCTCGCAGCGGCAGGCGGCTTGGCCACCGAGCACAGGCGGATCGAGTCGGCGAGGATCTCAATCGCTTTGGGCCGCGGGAAACTCGCGCGCCAGGCGATCGCCACGGTACGGAACGGCACCGGCGGCGTCAGTGGGCGCACTTCGATCACGCCGGGGGCGTAGTGATGGCTGTCCACCGCCGACAGCGGCAGGATCGATATACCCAGGCCGGAGGCGACCATGTGGCGGATGGTTTCCAGGGAGCTGGACTCCACCGTGGTGTGCTTGGCGCCGTCGTTGCCCTTGGTGAGGGTTGGGCAGGCTTCCAGCACCTGGTCGCGGAAGCAGTGGCCTTCGCCCAGCAGCAGCAGGCTCTTGTCGTTGAGCAGCCCGGCGTCGATGGTGGTTTTCTGGGTCCACGGGTGTGAGGCGGGCATCAGCACCTGGAAGGGCTCGTCGTAGAGCTGCAGGGTGAGTACGTCCGCCTCGTTGAACGGCAGGGCGATGATGATCGCGTCCAGCTCGCCGTTGCGCAGTTTGTCGCGCAATACGTGGGTGAAGTTTTCTTCGATATACAGCGGCATCTGCGGGGCAACGCGGTGCAGTTGCGGGATCAGGTGCGGGAACAGATACGGGCCGACGGTGTAGATCGCGCCGACCTTGAGCGGGGCAGTCAGCTGGTTCTTGCCGGCCTGGGCCAGCTCGCGAATGCTCTGCGCTTGCTCCAGTACTTTTTGAGCCTGGGCCACGATACCTTCGCCCACGGGAGTGAGGCGCACGGCGCTTTTGCTGCGCTCGAAAATCAGCACACCGAGTTCGTCTTCAAGCTTTTTCACGCCCACCGACAGCGTCGGCTGGCTGACGTGGCAACGCTCAGCCGCGTGGCCGAAGTGTTGTTCTTGGGCGAGGGTCACGATGTAGCGTAATTCTGTAAGAGTCATAGCGGGCGTCCATGAGGTTGCGGGCCAAGCATACCGGCTGCAATCGATAGACGCACGTTATCAGACACAGTGGTGCTTACGACACCCGCTAATCGGCTGTCGTAAGCAGGGACTCAACTCTGTGGGTACTTGAATGTGAAGGTTTTGGTGAAGGGAGACCACCATTCAGGCACACCGGTTTCTTTGTCGACGTGATGGAAAAACCCCTTGATCTGCGGGCTTTCGTAGCGCAGTACCACGGTGTAGGTGCCGGGGCCGTCCATCTTCACGTTGTTGGCATAATGGGCACCGTCTTTGGCGACCATCGGCAGCAGCGTGCCGATCTCCTTGTAGTCCGGCGCGCCTTGCTTGATCAGCGAGTAGGTGATGGTCAGGTACGGTACCCATTCACCGTTGGCCAGGCCGTACTTGTTATCGGCGGTGGCGTGGACGTCGGTTTCCAGGTGTACCGAGTCCTTGCTCATGACCATGCCTGGCGGCATGGGCGCCATTTCGATGCCCACCAGGTAGGACGATGCGATTTCCATGTCATTGGCCTGCACCGGGCCGCCAATCGGGTATTCGCGGGCTTGGGCGAGGGTGGACATGGCCGCGCCGCCGACGAGTATCAACGCGGCGGCCAAGGGTTTGCTCAAAGGTTTCATGGGGTAGCTCCGTGGGAGGTGGAACGTGAGTGAAGCAATCGACTGCCCGTCACCAGAAGCAGCAACGTGACCACCCAGGCAACCAGCTGAACACCCAGCGGTCGATCGGTGTAGCCCACCAGCGCTTGCAGCGCCCTGCCGGTGAGGCTGGCGTCGGACACCAGCCAGGAAGTGTCCCAGAGCTGATAGCCCCAGGCAGGAATCAGGTCGATACCGGCGAGGATCGCGGCGGCGCGTCCGGCCATACCGGCGGCGAGCAGCGCGATCATCCAGGCGGTGATCGAGAACAGGCGCTTGAGGCTGACGGCGATCAGGCCGCGATACAGCAGCCACGACAGCGCTGCGCCGGCGAAGATGCCAAGCACGCCGCCGGCCAGCATCGTCAGTGGGTCGGTGTGGGTCGAGGCGGCAATGCCATACAGGAACAGGACGATCTCGGAGCCTTCGCGCAACACCGCCACGGTGATCACCACAGCGAGCGCCCAGAGTGATTTTTCCCCACGCAGCACCGCATTGCCGGCGCTGCGCAGTTGTGCCGCCAGCTCACGTCCATGGGTGGCCATCCACAGGTTGTGCCAGCCGAGCATGAAGACCGCCACGATCAGAATCGCCGCGTTGAAAATTTCTTGACCGAACCCTTGCAGCGCCTGGGTGATTGCCCCGGTAAACAGCGCCAGAAGGCCCGCACCCAATACGCCTGCGGCGATCCCGCCGCCGATAAACAGGCCGCGTCGCGCCAGCCCCTGGGTGGCGGCCATGACGATCCCGACCACGATCCCGGCTTCCAGCACTTCGCGAAACACAATCAATAGACACGCGAGCATGGCCTACTCCTTCGCCGCGATGGCGGTGACCGTGCCTTTGGCCTGGTCTGGGTGGTAGTCATCGAAGAAGGTGTAGGTGCCTGGGTGCAGCGGGCCGGCGAACACCGTGACGGTGTTGCCGGGAACAATGATTTTTTCGAACTTCATGTCATAGCTTTCGAACTCATCGACGCTCTCGTCATGGCTGGTGAGCTGGATCCGAAAGCGTTCGCCCGCAGGCACTTCGAAGCTTGAAGGGGTGAAGGTGTGGTTTTGAATGTCCAGCGTGACCAGTCGATCGGCCTGGGCGGCGACCGGAAACGCAAGCAGGGCGAGGGTCAATCGGGCGAGGTTGCGCACACCGGCTATCCACTAATGAGAACTGTTCGCGGATGATTGGCGTTGCAATGAAGTGTTACAAGTGAAGATTGGGTGTGCACACAACCTGTTCAATCCCGGTTCAGGTTGAAGGCTGTGCGAGGGGAGGGAGCGGCAACCGTGGGCACCCGAGAGTGCCCACGCAGAGGCTTAGCGTCGACGTTTTTCGATGTTGTACACGAACGGTGCAACGATCTCGATACTGCCACCTTTCAACATGTCAGCCGGTGGCTTGGGCAGCGGTTGGGCACGACGGATCATGTCCAGGGTTGCACGGTCCAGGTCGGCGTTGCCGGAACGGCCCACCAACTCGTAGGACAGTACGTTGCCATCGGCATCGACGACGAATTTCAGGCGGTTCAGGCCTTCCTTGCCACGGGCCTGAGCGCCTGGCGGGTACTTCTTGTACTTCTGCAAGTGCGCCAACAGGGTGCCTTCCCAGGATGCCTTGGCTGCGATCTGCTGCGGCGATGGGCCAGGCACCGGCTGGGCCGATTTTTCAGCGGGCGCCTGGGTTGGCGGCGCGTCGCTCGGTGGGTCCTCGGAAGGTTTTTCCTTGGGCGGTTCGATCTTTTTCTCTACCGGCTTGGGCGGCTGAGGTTTGGGCTTGGGCTTGACCGGCTTAGGCACCTGGATCGTCGGCTTGGGCGCCTCGGCCAGTTTCGGCAAAGGCAACTCTTCTACCGGAGCGGGCGGCTGCGGCGGCGTGACCACTTTCGGCGGGGCCGGCGGCGGTGGCGCGGGCATCGGTGCCAGGTCGATGACCATGGCGGCCGGTGGCAGTTGCACCGTGCGCGGCGCCGACCAGTGGAGCGCGATGGCAATCGCGACGGCATGCACGCCCAGCACGACGGCGAGGCTGGTGCCATAACGCGTCAGTTTGTGGCGCGTCGTGATCATTTCTTGGCTGCCGTCTCAAGTCCGACCAGGCCCACCTTGAGGTAGCCGGCTGCCCGCAGGGCATCCATCACGCTCATCAGGTCGCCGTAATCCACGCCTTTGTCGGCCTGGAAGAAGATCGTCGTGTCCTTCTTGCCTTGGGTCTTGGCGTCGAGCACCGGGCCCAGGGTTTCGGTTTTCACTTCTTCTTCACCCAGGAACAGGCGTTGGTCCGCCTTGACGCTGAGGAAGATCGGCTTCTCCGGCCGCGGCGCGGGCTTGGCGCTGGACGCAGGGAGGTCGACCTTGATATCCACGGTGGCCAGCGGTGCGGCCACCATGAAGATGATGAGCAATACCAGCATCACGTCGATGAACGGCGTGACGTTGATTTCGTGGTTCTCGACGAGTTCGTCGTCGCCTTGATTCAAATGCAGGCCCATGGCCGATTACCCCACTTTCACCATGTGCGGTTGCGAGCTGCGCTCGGTAGGCAGGTGATCGAGGTCGCGGCTGACCAGCAGCAACACTTCTGCCGACGCGTCGGATACCTGGGCCTTGTAGCCGGCAATCGAACGGGCGAAGACGTTGTAGATCACCACCGCAGGGATCGCGGCAACCAGGCCCAGGGCCGTGGCCAGCAGGGCTTCGGCGATGCCGGGGGCAACGACGGCGAGGTTGGTGGTCTGGGTTTTGGCGATGCCGATAAAGCTGTTCATGATGCCCCACACGGTGCCGAACAGGCCGACGAAGGGGGCGGTGGAACCGATAGTGGCGAGTACGCCGGTGCCGCTGCTCATGTTACGGCCGCAAGCCGCTACCAGGCGCTCGAGGCGGAAGCTGACACGCTCCTTGATGCCTTCTTTTTCGCGGGTATTGGCCGACAGGCGCATTTCTTCCAGGGCGTCGTGCACCAACAGGTTGGCCAGTGTGCCTTTTTTGGTTGCGCTTTCACTCGCTTCCTTGAGGGTGGCCGCCTTCTTCAGGTGGACGATTTCAGTGCGCAGACGACGTTTGGCGCCCAGCAGTTCGAAGCCCTTGGCGATCCAGATGGTCCACGTGATGATCGAAGCGATGGCGAGGCCGATCATCACGGCTTTCACCACGACGTCAGCGTTCTGGTACATGCCCCATGGCGACAGGTCGTGGGCCATGCCCAGGGTGTTGTCTTCTTCCAGCACGACGCCGGTGTCTTGCGCGTCGGCGGGCGCGGCCGGGTTGGCGGCATCTGGCGCTGCGACAGGTGCGGCCGGGGCAGCGGCATTTTGCTCGGCGGCAACCGGGGTGGCTGGAGCGGTGGCATCAGCGAATGCGGCGGTCGGCGCCAGCAGTACGCTGAACAGCATCGCAGCAATCGCGCGCCAGGCGCGGGACGGGCTGTGAGGCTTGGTTGGCGAAGCGGGGGTTGTATTACGTGTCATGCTGGCCGGACCTGAGAAGAAAAAATGAGTGAGCGCCCTACCAGACCTAGGACGGTCGAGGACAAATGGGCGGTCATTATTGCAAGTAATTCTTGTTAACAGAAGTAATACAGTAACTTTATTTGTGCTTTTTCTGGCCGCCGGTCCGCTGTGAGGGCTAACCTAGACCTTTGAATACGGAGTTTTGTGATGTCTGCACCTTCTGTTGTGATTGCCGGATGCGGCGATGTGGGTAGTCGGCTGGCTAGCCAATTGCTGGCCTCGGAATGGGAGGTTCATGGCCTGCGCCGCGATATTTCGCGGTTGCCTGAGGGCGTCATCGGCATTGCCGGGGACCTGTTCAAAAAGGACTGCCCCGACACTTGGCCCATCGGCGGCGTGGATTATCTGGTGTATTGCGCCGCTGCGACGGATCACGACGAAGCCGGCTATCGCGCTGCTTACATTCAGGGTTTGAAGCACGTGCTGGAGTGGCTGGAAGACTACGGCCAGGCGCCCAAACACTTGCTGTTTGTGTCCAGCAGCAGCGTCTACGGGCAGCAGAACGGTGAGTGGGTAGATGAAGCCTCGGACACTCAGGCTAAGGGGTATTCCGGACAAGTCATGCTCGAAGCCGAGCAGGTTGCACTGAGCAGCGGCATACCCGCGAGCATTGTGCGCTTGACCGGTATTTACGGCCCGGGTCGCGAATGGCTGCTGACCCAGGTGCGCCAGGGTTACCGTGTGGCGGTGGACCCACCTTTGTATGGCAACCGCATACACGCCGATGACGCTGCGGGGTTGCTGGCGTTTTTGTTGCGTCATGTGGAACAGGGCGGTTCGTTGGACAAGGTCTACATTGGCGTCGACGACGCGCCAGCACCGTTGGCTGAGGTGGTGGCCTGGCTGCGTGACTATCTTGGGGTTACCGAGTGGTCCGAGGACGCCAGTGTGCGCCGTGCCGGCAGCAAGCAATGCAGCAATGCGCGAGCCAAGGCGCTGGGCTGGAAGCCGAGGTATCCGACTTACCGTGAAGGCTACGCGGCGATTCTGAAAGGCTGAAACGCGATCAAAAATGTGGGAGGGGGCTTGCTCCCGATAGCGATAGATCAGTCAAAGAGATGTCGACTGATGCACCGCTATCGGAGCAACCCCCCCACATTTGGATCTGTGTAGGGTTGCTTATTGCTTTTCAAGCAGCCACTGGCGGGGGCCGGGAGTGAACTGGGGCACTTCGTCCGTCCGCGCGGTATTGATCGCCTGGAATATCTCCAGTTGCTTGCCTTTACGCACAAAGATCCAAGGGTTGCCGACGCCGTTGAGCTGCAGCCAGATGCTGTCATAACCGCCGCTCATGGAGGCGCAGTCTCCGGCCAGGCACAGCGAATAGCGATCGACCCCCGGCAGGCCGGCGACTTTGCCGTCCGCCTGGAACTGTACGATAGCGCCGCTACCGAAGCCGTCGCTGATCTTCCAGTCGCCGCCCATATAGGCTGCGTACAGCGCACGTTCGAAGTTGGCACCCAGCGGTGCACCTTCCGGTGCGGGCTCTTTGGCGCGGGCAAACAGCTGTTCGGGCTCGTTATCGTTGGCCACCTGCAGCAGTTGTTTGCCTTTACGCTTGAGTTCGGTGGCGGAGCTGCCGTAGAAGTCCACGCTCCAGGCGCCGGATTTCTCACCGAGCAACTTGCCTTCCGCAACCTCGAAACCGTTGTAGTAGCGTGCCTGGGAGGCCTTGGTATTCACCTCCCATTCGAGGTTCGGGCCAAAGCTCTGCAACGCTTCACGCAAAGGGCCGCCCTTGGCTGCCGCATCGATGGCGACCTGATTGATCCAGGTGCCGCTCACATCCAGGTCGGCAGGGTTGCTGGCGCAGCCGCCGAGCATCAGGGCGAGCAACGAAGTGGCTACAAGCGCTTTGCGCATCATGAAATCCTTTTAAAACGAAGTCGGCGCAGCCTGTTAGAGGCTGCGCCGGGTTTTTACTCAATGACCAGAATCGCGTCCATCTCAACCTGCGCGCCCTTTGGCAGGGCAGCAACGCCGATGGCGGCGCGGGCTGGGTAAGGCTGTTCGAAGTACTTGCCCATGATCTCGTTGACCTTGGCGAAGTGGCTCAGGTCGGTGAGGAAAATGTTCAGCTTGACGATGTCCTTGAACGAACCGCCGGCGGCTTCGGCCACGGACTTGAGGTTCTCGAAGACCTGCACGGTCTGAGCTTCGAAGCCTTCCACCAGCTCCATGGTTTTCGGGTCCAGCGGGATCTGGCCGGACATATAGACGGTGTTGCCCGCCTTGATCGCCTGGGAGTAGGTGCCGATGGCGGCCGGGGCTTTGTCGCTGGTGATAACGGTCTTGGTCATTTATGACTCCTTGTAAGAGATGACTTATCTGAAAGGCTATGCCCGCATGCGGGTAATGCGGATCACACCGGTCAAGGCGCGCAGTTTCTTGATCACGCGGGCCAGGTGCACGCGGTCGTGCACGCTGACCACCAGCTGGACCACGCTGATGCGGCCATCGCGCTCGTCCATGCTGATTTTCTCGATATTGCCGTCAGCGGCGTTGACGCTGCTGGCCAGCAGGGCGATCAGGCCGCGCTGGTGCTCCAGCTCTACTCGCAGCTCGACGTTGAACTCGCCGGTGACATCCTTGGCCCAGGAGAGCTGGATGCATTTTTCCGGGTTGTGGCGGATTTCGGTGATGTTGCGGCAGTTGTCCAGGTGCACCACCATGCCTTTGCCCGCGGACAAGTGGCCGACAATCGGGTCGCCCGGGATCGGCGTGCAGCACTTGGCGTAGCTGAGCACCAGGCCCTCGGTGCCGCGAATCGCCAGCGGGCCTTCCGGGCTTGGCAGCTGTTCGCCTTCGCCGAGCAGGCGGCGGGCGACCACGTAGGCCATGCGGTTGCCCAGGCCAATATCTTCCAGCAGGTCTTCGATGGTCTCCTGGCGATACTCGTGGAGCATTGCTTGCACGCGCTCTTGCGGGATCTTGTCCAGGGCGCTGTCGAAACCGTTGAGCACCTTGTTCAGCAGGCGTTCGCCGAGGCTGATGGATTCGGAGCGGCGCTGCAGTTTCAGCGCGTGGCGGATGTGCGTGCGCGCCTTGCCGGTGACCACGAAGTTGAGCCACGCTGGGTTCGGCCGTGCGCCCGGTGCGCTGACGATCTCCACCGTGGAGCCGCTTTGCAGCGGCTCGGACAGCGGGGCCAGGCGCCGGTTGATGCGGCACGCAATGCAACTGTTGCCGACATCGGTATGCACGGCGTAGGCAAAGTCGACCGCCGTGGAGCCTTTGGGCAGCTCCATGATCCGGCCTTTGGGCGTGAACACGTAGACCTCGTCCGGGAACAGGTCGATCTTCACGCTTTCGATAAATTCGAGGGAGTTGCCCGCGCGTTGCTGCATTTCCAGCACGCCTTTGACCCATTGGCGGGCGCGGGCGTGGGTGCCTTTTGGCTGCTCGTCGCCACTGGATTTGTACAGCCAGTGGGCGGCGATGCCATTGTTGGCCATCTCTTCCATCTCGCGGGTGCGGATCTGGATCTCGATCGGTACGCCGTGCATACCGAACAGCGTGGTATGCAGCGACTGGTAGCCGTTGGCCTTGGGAATCGCGATGTAGTCCTTGAAGCGGCCCGGCAGAGGTTTGTACAAATTATGTACAGCGCCCAGCACGCGGTAGCAGGTGTCGACCTTGTCGACGATGATCCTGAACGCGTATACGTCCATGATCTCGTTGAAGGCCCGGCGCTTGCCGCGCATCTTCTTATAGATGCCGTAGATGTGCTTCTGCCGTCCGCTGACCTCGCCCTCGATCTCGTCGATCGCCAGGCAATGGCTCAGCGACTCTTCGATCTTGTTGACGATTTCCTTGCGATTGCCCCTGGCGCGTTTGACCGCCTGGTAGATGCGCGCCGAACGCATCGGGTGCATGGCCTTGAAACCGAGGTCTTCGAACTCGATACGAATGGCGTGCATGCCCAGCCGGTTGGCGATGGGCGCGTAGATTTCCAGGGTTTCCTTGGCGATGCGCCGGCGCTTTTCGCCGGACAGCACTTCCAGCGTGCGCATGTTGTGCAGCCGGTCGGCCAGCTTGACCAGAATCACCCGGATATCCCGGGCCATGGCCATGGCCATCTTCTGGAAGTTTTCGGCCTGGGCTTCGGCCTTGGTCTCGAAATTCATCTGGGTCAGTTTGCTGACCCCGTCGACCAGTTCGGCCACGGTCTCGCCAAATTGCGAACTGAGCGCTTCCTTGGCGATGCCGGTGTCTTCGATCACGTCATGCAGCATCGCGGCCATCAGGCTCTGATGGTCCATGTGCATGTCGGCAAGAATATTTGCCACCGCAAGAGGATGCGTGACATACGCCTCGCCGCTACGGCGGCGTTGGCCGTCGTGGGCTTGTTCGGCGTAGAAATACGCTCGGCGGACCAGGTTGACCTGGTCGGGGCCGAGGTAGGTCGATAAGCGATCGGCGAGGGCGTCTATGCTCGGCAAAGTGTGAACTCCTGCCGAAGGCTGTGACCCCGCGCCGTGCTACGTCGACCAGGCATAGGCTTAGACGGCCTCGTTGGACTCGTCCTCGAACGCTGCAAACAGCGGTTCGTCTTCAACGATTTCAGCGTTGGCAATGAACTCGTAGCTCATCAGGCCTTCAGCGATTTCGCGCAGGGCCACAACGGTAGGCTTGTCGTTTTCCCACTGGACCAGGGGCTCTTTGCCGCCAGTGGCCAGTTGACGGGCACGCTTGGTAGAGAGCATGACCAGCTCAAAGCGGTTATCCACGTGTTCTAGGCAGTCTTCAACGGTTACGCGGGCCATGGTATTCCTCGGAGCGAATGCAAGATGCGCGCTGCCCGGTTGGGCGAGCGGACTAAACAGTTTAAAAAATCACCAGCGTTTAGGGAAGCGCTGATTTTTCGCAGGCCCTCGCAAAACCGCTACAAGCGCCAATGTAAAGCCCTTGCAGCGGTTTTGGGAAGAGCCAATCAGCCGAGCAATTCGGCGAGTAATTTGCCGAAACGCTGCTGTTGGCGTTTTTGCTGGAGCTGATTGGTGCGGAAAATCGCCTTCAAATCATCCAGTGCATGGGCAAAATCGTCGTTGATGATCAGGTAGTCGTAGTCGACGTAGTGGCTCATTTCGCTGACGGCTTCACGCATGCGGCCTTCGATGATCTCGTCACTGTCCTGGCCACGGTTGGTCAAGCGCTGGTGCAACGCCTCCAGGGACGGCGGCAGGATGAAGATCGAACGCGCCTTGGGCATCAACTGGCGCACTTGTTCGGCGCCCTGCCAGTCGATTTCCAGGATCAGGTCGTGGCCTTCGTCCAGGGTCTGCTGTAAGTGGCTCTGCGACGTGCCGTAGAGGTTGCCGAACACTTCGGCGCGCTCGAGGAAGTCGCCATGTTCGATCATCTTGACGAACTCGGTGCGCTCGACGAAGTGATAGTGCACGCCGTTCACCTCACCCGGGCGCATGGCGCGGGTGGTGTGGGAGACCGAGATGCGGATCTGCTCGTCAGCGTCGGTCAGGGCCTTGACCAGGCTGCTCTTGCCCGCGCCCGAAGGGGCGGAAATGATGTAAAGGGTGCCGGTGCTGTGGGTCATGGAGGTTGCCTTACTCAATATTCTGTACTTGTTCGCGCATCTGCTCGATCAACACTTTGAGGTTGACCGCCGCCGTGGTGCTGCGCGGATCGAAAGCCTTGGAGCCCAGTGTATTGGCTTCGCGGTTGAGTTCCTGCATCAGGAAGTCCAGGCGCCGACCGGCGGCACCGCCGGACTTGAGCACGCGGCGCACTTCAAGGATGTGGGTGCTCAGGCGGTCGAGTTCTTCGGCGACGTCGCTCTTCTGCGCCAGCAGGACCATTTCCTGCTCCAGGCGTGTCGGGTCAAGGTCGGCCTTCATGTCGGCGAAGCGGTCGAGCACCTTCTGGCGCTGGGTGGCAAGCATCTGCGGGACCAGCTCACGCAGGGTGACCACGTCTTCTTCGATGGAGGTCAGGCGCTCGTTGATCAGGCGTGCCAGCTCGGCGCCTTCGCGCTCGCGGCCGGCCTTGAGCTCCTTGAGGCCCTGGTTGAACAGGGCCAGGGCTTCGGCATTGAGGGCCTGCGGGTCGGTGGCGTCGGCCACCAGTACACCGGGCCAGGCCAGCACTTCCAGGGGGTTGAGCGCGGCCGGCTGCTTGATCAGGCCGGCGATGGTTTCGGCGGCGGCCACCAGTTGCGCGGCACGGTCGCGGTCGACCTGCAGCGGCTTGCCGGTGGTTTCTTCGGTAAAGCGCAGGGTGCATTCCAGCTTGCCGCGGGAAATGCCCTGGCGCAGCGCTTCACGCACGGCGCCTTCGAGGTCGCGGAATGACTCCGGCAGGCGCAGGTGCGGCTCCAGGTAGCGGCTGTTGACCGAGCGCAGTTCCCAGCTCAGGGTGCCTTGTACGCCGGCTTTTTCGACGCGGGCGAAGGCGGTCATGCTGTGCACCATGGAGGTACCTCGCGTTGCAGTCCCGCAAACACGGGCTGATGGTTAAGAAGGCGCAGGATTGTAGCGCAGTGGGAGGAGCGCGCCCAAACCGAGCATTCGTAACCGGATTTTTTAGCAGTGCCCCGAACCGGTTCACGGCTCTATAATGCTCGGCAGTTTTTCGTCCTCAGTACAGGTGTCTCCCTATGAAACGTCCAAGTGGTCGCGCTGCCGATCAGCTCCGCTCGATCCGCATCACCCGCAACTACACCAAACACGCCGAGGGGTCTGTACTGGTCGAGTTTGGCGATACCAAGGTTATCTGCACCGTCAGCGTTGAAAACGGCGTACCGCGGTTCCTTAAAGGCCAGGGCCAGGGTTGGTTGACCGCCGAGTACGGCATGCTGCCGCGCGCCACCGGCGAGCGTAACCAGCGTGAAGCCAGCCGTGGCAAGCAAGGCGGTCGCACCCTGGAAATCCAGCGTTTGATCGGCCGTTCCCTGCGCGCAGCCCTGGACATGTCCAAGCTGGGCGACGTGACCCTCTACGTCGACTGCGATGTGATCCAGGCCGACGGCGGCACCCGTACCGCGTCCATCACCGGCGCCATGGTGGCCTTGGTCGACGCACTGAAAGTGATCAAGAAGCGCGGCGGCCTGAAAGCGGGCGACCCGCTCAAGCAGATGATCGCTGCCGTATCGGTAGGCATGTACCAGGGCGAGCCAGTGCTGGACCTGGACTACCTGGAAGACTCGGCCGCCGAGACCGACCTGAACGTGGTCATGACCAGCACCGGTGGTTTCATCGAAGTGCAGGGCACTGCCGAAGGTGCGCCATTCCAGCCGGCCGACCTGAACGCCATGCTGGCCCTGGCCCAGAAAGGCATGACCGAGATTTTCGAACTGCAGAACGCCGCCCTGGCTGACTGAGTCGGCCTCAAGGAGAAACGCCATGAATGACAACCAGACGCCAGTGCCTACGCCTTCCTACGAAGTGCGCCAGGGGGCAATGTTGTGCCATCTCGCGGCGTTTCTGGGGTTTGTGTTCCCCTTCGGCAGTGTCGTGGGGCCGCTGATCCTGTGGCAGATGAAGAAAGAAGTGGACCCGTTCATTGATGATCAGGGCAAGGAAGCCCTGAACTTCCAGATCACCGTGGCCATCGCCTGGATAGCTTGCATCGTGCTGGCCTTCGCGGTGATTGGCTTTTTCCTGATGTTCGCCCTGGCGATCGCCACGGTGGTGCTGACCATCATTGGTAGCATCAAGGCCAACAAGGGGATCGCCTATCGCTATCCGCTGACCTGGCGCGTGATCAAATAATGAACAGGCACAAAAAAACCGACAGCGATGTCGGTTTTTTTGTGCCTGGAAAAAGACCTCAGATGGTCAATGTCCAGTCGTAGTCCACGATCAGCGGCGCGTGCTGCGAGAAGCGTGGCTGGCGCGGCAGGCGTGCGCTGCGAACGAACCGGCGCAGGCCGGGGGTCAGCAACTGGTAGTCGAAACGCCAGCCCAGGTTGAGCATCTCAGCCTGTTCGTTATCCGGCCACCAGCTGTACTGGTCGCCTTCGCGGCTGACTTCGCGCAGTGCGTCGACATAGCCCATGTTGCCGACAATCTCGTCCATCCAGGCGCGTTCCGGCGCCAGGAAGCCTGGAGATTGCTGGCTGTCGCGCCAGTTCTTGATATCCAGCTTCTGTTGCGCCACGTACAGCGAGCCACAATAAATGTACTCGCGACGTTTGCGCCGCTGTTTG
>Ga0207650_10000045_pt1 | contig 181507 bp, 164 predicted proteins | sample KBSS63metaG_FD_184325 | JGI IMG/M metagenome (GOLD analysis project Ga0207650, IMG submission 184325) | Switchgrass rhizosphere microbial communities from Kellogg Biological Station, Michigan, USA - KBS S6-3 metaG (SPAdes) (version 2) | ecosystem: Host-associated > Plants > Roots >...
AGCCGACTCGTTAGCTGCCATACGTGCGCGCAGCAAGTTAGGAATAGCAATCGCGGCGATGATCAAAATGATCGCGACCACGATCAGCAACTCAATCAGTGAAAAACCCTTCTGTTTCCGCATCTCTGGTTTTCTCTCCTCTGTACACCCTCGAATCTGAGGGCCGCTAATCACAGTTATGGTCGCACTTGGCGCGCCAAACCACGAAATTACTTTAGTGCTTGCCTAGCCGTTCGGAAGTCTCGGCTTTTCAAGCCCAGTGCAAACTTTAGGGGTTACGGCATCGGCCCCCCAAAGGCCAACCTGTACGGTTTTGTCATTCCACACGCCAGTTTTTGTCATTCCAATTTTAAGACGCGCGGCCCAAATGCGAAAGGCACCGAACCGAAGTCCGATGCCTTTCTGGCTTTGCCCCTCCCCCGAGGCATTCGCCAACTCGTTCAATCTTTGAGCGATACCGCTGATCAACCTCTGCTCGCATTTCATATTCGCAACCCGTGGGCCAAACCTCGTCGCGCTACCGCCACGGCCCGCTATTTTCAAAACAGCTAGTCTTTTCAACACCAAACGTAATCACCCGTTCGATTTCACCGGCCAAAAATTCGCCGTCAATCGACACAACGCGGCGCAGTGATTAACACAATTTGTCATTTTGGGTACAAAGGCGTTCCCAAAATCGGCGCCGCTGCTCGCAGTCTGCCCCCCTTCTTTCGCAGAGTAGAATGATTTGCCCCATTCAACCGCATGCCTTCCGTCCCAACCAGCATCGACATTCATCCGGATATCGCCGTCGCCTGGTCGCTTCCAGCTTCTCTTTATTACGATCCAGCAATCCTCTCTCGTGAAAACGATCGAATCTTCGGCCGTACCTGGCAGGTCGTCGGGCATCGGCACCAGGTCGCAAACCCCGGCGACTACTTCACCTTCGATCTACTGGGAGAGCCTCTTCTATTAGTACGAGGCCAGGACGGAAACTTGCGTGGCTTCTATAACGTTTGCCGTCACCGGGCCGGTCCCCCGGCCGAAGGGTGCGGTTCCCGAAAGCTGTTCCGCTGTGCATATCACGGGTGGACCTATGGGCTCGACGGATGCTTGGTGAATGCCCCCGAATTTGACGGTGTCCTCGGATTCGATGCCGACCAATTTGCCCTCGCCCCGATCCGAGTTGAGGAATGGTTCAATCTGGTTTTCGTCAATTTGGATCCGAATGCTAAGTCCCTCGACCAATCCCTCGGCAGCATGAAAGTGCAGGCCGAGAAATTCGACTTCTCCTCGATGAAGCTCTTCGAACGTCGTAGCTACGACATGAAGTGCAATTGGAAAACCTACATCGACAACTATCTTGAGGGATATCACCTGCCCAGCGTGCATCCGGCACTCAATCGCGAGCTGGATTATGGGTCGTACCTGGTTGAGCCTTATGAACGGTACGTTCGCCAATGGAGTTCGATTCGCGGAGCTCAGCCCGGCGACATCACGCCGCGCCGGTACCAGGAAGCTCGTGCCGACCTGACAACTGACTATTTCTGGTCGTTTCCCAACTGGATGCTCAACTGTTATCCGGATAATGTTTCCCTGAATATCATCCTTCCGCTCGAACCCGAACGAACGTTGGCCATCTTTGATTTTTACTTGCCCGAATCCGCCCTAACCAGTTCTGGGGCGCGCGATGCCACCGAATTCAGTCACCAGGTGCAGGTTGAGGATGTCGCGATCTGCGAACGTGTTCAAAAGAACCTGCACTCCCGCAGCTACAAACGGGGCCGCTACAGCGTCACACAGGAAAAAGGTGTGCACGCATTCCATCGCATGTACGCGCAAGCTATGAATGGTGATGAGCGAACAACGGACTGACTCCAAGGCTTAGGAAAACTTCAGCAACATCGCCGTCACGTCGTCGTGCTGTGGAGTGTTGCCGACAAAAGCGTCAAGGGACGTGGTGATTTGTTTCAGAAGTTCTGCGGGCGATGCGCCTGCGCCCGCATGCAAAAGGGGGATGACGCGCTCCTCTCCGAATTCCTCACCACGCGTGTTCACTGCTTCAACCAACCCGTCAGTGAAAATTAGCAGCCAGTCGCCGGGTTGCAGAGCTACCTGGCCACTCTCGTACTTTGCGTCTCCGAGAATTCCCAGAGGCAGGCCACCCGCTTCGAGACGTTCGATCGCGCCCGAGGCTCGTCTTATCATCGGCGCGTTGTGTCCAGCGTTGATATAAACCAACTCGTGTGTCGCCGGATCTAGCTCAGCCAGAAACGCCGTGGTAAAGCGAGCGCCTCCTTGACTGCTCGTACATGCATATTGATTCAGCCCCGCGACAATGTTTGGAAGAGAGGTGTTTGTGTTTGAGAGTGTCCGCAAGCTAGCCTGCAGGGTCGCCATCAGCATCGCCGCGGGAATGCTTTTGCCCGCCACGTCGGCCACAATCAAAAAAACGCGGTCATCCTGCGGAACTGTTCCTGGCCGCGGAAACACGTCGTAATAATCTCCGGCCACCGTATTTGCCGGCCGGGTCATGTATGTGATTTGAATTCCGGGGATTTGTGGCGGAGCTCCGGGCAACAGCCACGTCTGTATGTCTTTCGCGATTTCGAGATCTCGCTTCATTACGACCCTGTCGGCCACTTCCAGCACAAGCACGACTAGCAGGACCAAACCGGCCCACAAGTGGAGATCGAATTGTGCCGAGTGAATGTCACCGGCTTGATCGCGAAACGAAAAACCGCTCATCGGAAACAGCAGCATCACCAGCGCTGCTAGAAGAAGCACCCGTCGAGCCGGGGTCAATTTTTCGAGAATTGCCCAGAACAGTTGCCCGGCGGTGTGAAGAAACCGCCGCCCCGCAGGAACATTAGCGGCCGATTCATCTAGCCCCCGGTAATAGAGCCGATAGCTGGACCGAGCGTCCTTTTCAAACTGCGACCAAAGTTGGTCGACTTCGAGGCCATCCGTTACGCGCTGCCAGAACTGATTTACTCGCGCAGGAAAGTTGGGGCGCGGTTCCGGTCGCGGCGGCGAGGTTTGCTGTGTGCCAGAAGCCATGAGGAAGAACTGATTATAGACTTCGGTGTCCGAACAAGGTTCGATCGAACAACGAGACGGTCAGAACAGCCTCATCTGATCGTCGGCGAGCCTTTCCTCTTGCATCGCATAGTCCTCGTACCGGTCGCGGCGTGGCCGATTGCCGAACCCGTGTTTCCGCCGAAGCGCAGTCATCATTTCCGATACCCGCTTGGTGTAGGCCGTAGGCAGAAATGCACGTCCGTCGTAGCGCTGTTTGTAGGACGCGACCAGTTGAGGAAACTTCTCTTGCAGAAACGGCAGAAACACTGCCGCTGAGCAGGGCTTCAGAAAGAGCGTATTGGCAAAAATGTTTTTCGCCTTCGCCGCGGCTGCGGCCGAAACGACGCTCTCCAAATTTGTCAGGGAGTCCGTGATTCCCGGCAGCACCGGCGCGCAGTTCACGCCACAGGAGACTCCCGCGAGATTAAGCTGCCTGACAGCATCCATGCGAAGGTCTGGCCGCGGCGCGCGGGGCTCGAGAATCCTGGCCAGTTCCACGTCGAGGGTAGTAATCGTCAGGCTGACGAAAACGCGACTGAATCTGCCAATCTCGCGAAACAGTTCGACGTCGCGGAGAATCAAATTTGATTTTGTAACGATCCCGATCCTCAGACCGCGATGCCGCGTCAGTTCCTCGAGGATGCCCCTTGTAATCTGGTAGCGTCGCTCAGCCGGTTGATAGGGATCGGTCGCGGTGCCGATGGCGATATCTTCGCCGGCTTTCACTTTCCGCAACTCTTGGCGCAGCAACTTAGCGGCATGTTCTTTAACGAAGATCTTGCGCTCGAAATCAACGCCATCGTGCATCTCCATGAACTCGTGCGTGTAGCGCGCGTAGCAGTATTTGCACGCAAACTCGCATCCTCGATACGGGTTAATCGCCCACTCGAACGGAAGTTCCCGTTTGCTGACGCACCGATTCAGGATAGAGCGGGTCGGCAGAGAGAAGTATTCGACGTTGTGCCCCTCACGCAAGGTCTCGCCCTCAGCCGCCAGCCGCGCGATGCCGATGAGCCGCGGCCGCGAATCGTGTTGGGGAAGAAGAGGGAGAGTCGCCACGACAACATTCGCCTTTTGTTCGCTATATTAGGGTCCGCAAGAATTTAAGTCAAGTGTGGCGTGGGGATAGGCTTATAGAGAGGGGAAAAGTGATACACCCGGGGTTTCAAGGGGTAGCCCCGGCCCGCTCGCTCGTGGGGCAGGGTAGAAGGGGCGCGCGTGTGGGGGAGCGGGTCAGCGGTGTGTAGGATGAACTAAGCGAAAGCTCAGCCTGTAGGCCTTAGCCTATGAGACTCGGTGCCTAGAAAGCTTCCACTCCTCTTCGTATAAGTGAGCCTCGTTATGCTCGCCCAACTTTCGGCTTACCTTAGCGAGCATCTTGTATACGAGGGCGAGCGGCGGACCCTCGGCTCTTGATTGCAGACCGAGAATAAATTCTCTTTTTGCAGCTCCAAATTCTCCAAGTTCGTACAGGGCATAGCCGAAATGGTAGCGGAAGGGCGCCTCCCAATCTTCGGGAACCCCAATCCTTTGAGCGTCCAGGAACTGTTGTTTCGCCGATTGATACTCTGCGCTCTCAACGTAACATCGGCCCAAATGGCAGTGCACAGAGCTTCTCGCCCCCTCTTCTAGGAGTTCGAAAGACTGTGCTTCTTCCAAAATTGGCCGCGCTTCGTCATTACGACTCAAGTGCATGAGAATGAACGCACGTTGCACCTGGATATTTTCGTACAGTTCGCGAAACTCGTCGATATGAATTTGTTTTTTGTATTTTGTCAACAAACGGGAGAGCTCTTGCAAAGCATCCTCGCTCTTGCCTTCGTCGACCAGCATGGTTGCAACGACAACGTCAATCTGCAACCTAGCGACGCTGCCTGTTTCAGCGATTTCTTCAGCAGTCGCTAAACAGTGCCGAGCCTCCCCCACGGCTCCCATTTGTATCCAGCAATTTGCTTGACACACTAGGTAATCAACCTTTTTCCCAGGGTCAGAATTCCGTTCGACCAACGAACGAAAGCACTGAATCGCCCTTTGAAATTGACCGGCCTCTACCAGCTGGATGGCTTCAGCCTCGTCTCTGGACAAGTTTGTCTTCTTACCGAAAATTTTTGTTGACCCGCCCGCTATTCCTAAGCGCATTCTTCATTTTGAACATCACCAGCGCAGCCCACTTCAAACTCGTCTCTATCTGCGGTTCAGAGCGGTGTACAGCGATGGTCGTTGTGGCCCAATCTTGCGTTACACTGCCGAAAGTTATCATGTTTTGACCGGCCACTGAGGCTGCTTGCCCAACTTCCTTTCTGTCCGTCGTCTAATGTGGTTATGCACTATCCCAGCGTCGTACGGTCCCCACCAGGTGACCCCTGGATTCGCGGACACTGCTCGGTGACCGCAATCAGAACGGAACCTACACGCCGTATGGAGGGCGAGCCTTAATGTAATGAAGGGATGCCCGGCAACTTCCGCATTCTCAAGTTCGCCTCTCCCGACAGATGTTTTGTCATCCAAATGAGCGGCGAATTAGAGGAAACAAATCCGATTGCCATCCGAGCTTTGAAAAGCAGTTCCGCCATGTTGGCGCCCCCCGAGCTTCAACGGGGGATGTGCTGTTGATTCAGGAGTCATTATGAATGATCTGACCAAGAAAGAGGCGGCCTACGATCCGCAGGAACTGGAGCGGTTGTTGGTAGAAAGAGAAAATGCAGGCGACGTCGATGGCATGACCGCGCTGTTTGCACAGGATGCCGTGATCCAGCTTGGCGATGGAGAGCTGGTGCGAGGCAAGGAAGCAATTCACGCATTTTTTACCGAGCTCCAGGCTACTGGATTCGGACCGGAAAAACGCAAGTTCCAACTCGGAGAGCAACGACCGGCGCTCATTTGCGGTGATCTGGCTCTGACCTCCGTTCGCAGCCGTGATGGCAACGTGACGAGTGAGGTTGCACGGCGCCAGGACGATGGGTCGTGGCTTTGGGTGATTGATCGATATTCCGTCAACTGGAGTTAGCTGAGTAATCCCCTAAACGCGCGAGCGAAACTGGCCCGACGAGCGAGCGGGTTATAATCCTGCCCTTCTTGTAAAACGGCCTGGGATTTTGTTGCGGCGGGCCTCGCCCGTAATCAACCAATTTCACTTTCGATTCAGATCAACGGACAGGAGAAGGACGATGGCAGAAGCGAAGAACCAAATTCGTAGTGACGACGTTAGAGCCACAAAGCTGGACATGAAGCTTGAGGTGGTCGTTATTCCCGTTTCAGATGTCAGTCGCGCGAAAGAATTTTATGCCAGCCTGGGGTGGCGTCTCGACGCTGATTTCGCCGCGGGCGATGACTTTCGTGTGATTCAGTTCACGCCGCCCGGCTCCGGATGCTCGATCATCTTTGGAAAGAACGTCACAGCCGCAGCGCCTGGCTCAGCTCAGGGGCTCTACCTGATCGTCTCCGACGTCGCTGCCGCCCGCGCAGAGTTGCTCGCTCGCGGTGTTAAGGTCAGCGAAGTTTTCCACGATGTCAGCGGCGTATACGCCGGCCCGGACCAACCCTATTTGTTTGGGCGCAAGCGGGCTAATGGTCGAGACCCAGAGCATCGCAGCTACCGCTCGTTCACCTCGTTCAATGATCCCGACGGCAACGGTTGGCTGTTCCAGGAGATCACAACGCGAGTGCCCGGTCGCATTGACTCCTCGACGACGAACTTCGCGTCGGTGAACGATCTGGCGAGTGCATTTCGGCGTGCGGAGGCTGCACACGGCGAGCACGAGAAGCGTAATGGGGGGCAGCGCGATGCGAACTGGGCTGACTGGTACGCCGAGTACATGGTACGGGAGCAGAAAGGCGAAGCGCTGCCAACGTGACCGGCCGCGGGTGCTCTTGCAGGGCGTGCCTCGTGGTGTTGTTTCACCTTGCACGCCCGCTAGGAATCTCGCACGTCGCACAAGATCGGTTTGATGTCAGCGACCGGAGTGCCATCAATGACTTCGATTGGGCCGATTCTTAATCGGCTGTTCTCGATCTTGCGTATGACGACGCGATGAAGCCCGAGCGGATTGGGGCGATCCGGAGAACGAGTCGTGAACACCCCTGCCAGTGGCCGGCTACGATCTGAGCGTGGATGAACTTTGAGTACATCGCGTCGCGCCTCGTGCAGCCAAGTCATAACAATAATCTCGTCTCCGACGGCGAGCCCATCCAATCCTTCGACAGCGAAGGGAGCTAACTCGAGCCAGGCATCAGGCGCTCCTTCCGACCCCTGCATCGGGGCATGTTTGCGCTTCTTCAAAATGGATCGAATGGTTCCTATTGGACGAAGTCGGGGCAGGCTGGTTTTGCCCAGAGCTTTTTTGCGGGATGCAACTGATTTCTTGGCTGGCATGAAATCCTACCTCCGATTGCGGGTTGCCCGGATTTGGAAGTGATTTCCTCTCATGTTGCATCAAACCAGCAGGATTGTGCGCGGATCTCAGCGGACCGGCTCGGCCCTTTGCATTCGATTCCCAATCCGGTGTAGGCTCAATCAACAGTTTGTAAGGCCACAGACGTGCGTTCGATTTTGAAGTCCGTTGCGTTGTTATGTCTGGTGCTGACGCTCTCGTCGGCATTCGCTCTCGCTACACATCGTCACTCGAGCGCAGCGGAGTCAAGCAAATGTACTGTCTGTGTTGCCGCACATTCGGCAGCGCCCAAAGCGGCTGTCCGCCTGGTCAACGCGACATTTGTTCTTGTATTCATCCTTCGAACCAAATCTGCTCCTGCCCAACAGCGCTTCGTAGCGTTCGCGCTCAGCGTCCGGCCACCTCCCTGCGTTTAGATCCTCACTAAGACAGATCATTCGCTGAACCCGCTCTTCATTTCTGGGAGGAATTATGCTGGCTTCTTACAGGAAGTCGCGTCCTGCGACTTTTTTGTTCGTTCTTTTTTTCACAGTAGTCCCAGACGCTCTCGCTCAAACAGGTAACGCAACGTCCATCACGGGGGTCGTGCTCGATCCATCGGGCGCCGTGATCGTCAACGCAATGGTCGATGTTCGTAACCCGGTAAGCGGGTTTTCACGAAATGCCATTACCGACGTTGCCGGAAAATTCACCATCCCCAATGTGCCCTTCAATTCCTACCATGTCATGGTTACTGCAAAGGGTTTTGATGCCTATGCCCAGGACGTTGATGTTCGGTCCACAGTCCCGGTCGACCTCAGCATCGCGCTGAAAGTGGAAGGTTCCTCGGAGAGCGTCACGGTCGAGGCAAACGGAGAGGACCTTCTGGAAAAATCCTCTACGTTTCACACCGACATTGACCGCGGCTTGTTCGACAAACTTCCCCTTGAGAGCCAGTCGTCCTCATTGAGTTCTCTTGTCACCCTATCTTCGCCAGGCATCGCGGCGGATTCCAATGGTCTCTTTCACGGAATGGGCGACCATGCGGAAAACTCGTTTTCTGTCGACGGGCAGCCGATCACGGATCAGCAAAGCAAAGTCTTCTCCAACCAGATCCCTCTCGATTCGATTGCCTCAATGGAAGTGATCTCAGGTGCACCCCCGGCTGAATTTGGCGAGAAGACAAGCGTCGTCATCAATGCCACAACACGTTCTGGTCGAGGCTTGACCAAACCCACCGGCAGTGTCACAGCCAGCTACGGAAGTTTTGGCACATCCACCGCCGGCTTTAATCTTGGTTACGGAGGGCAGAAGTGGGGCAACTTCATTTCAGTGAGTGGACTCAATACCGGTCGATTCCTTGATCCGCCTGAGTTCACGGTCATCCACGCCAAGGGCAACGAGGAAAACCTGTTCGATAGGATCGACTATCAAGTCTCAAAAGCAGATTCGATTCAGTTAAATCTGGGCTTCACGCGTTCCTGGTTCCAGAATCCGAACAGCTTCGACAACGTCCTTCACACTGGCCAGACCGATCCGTCCGGCGATCCGCTTGGACCAACCGATCAGCGGTCCCAAATCAAGACTTTCAACATTGCGCCGTCGTGGACTCGGTTGCTCAGCGCCAACTCGGTTTTCACCTTGGGCGGATTCGTCCGCAAAGATCAGTACAACTACTACCCCAGTCCCAATGCGTTCGACGATCTTTCTCCCATTCAACAGGAAACGATTGCGCAGGATCGCTCTGTCACAAATGCCGGTCTACGCGCAGCTTTCTCGTACGTAAAGGGAATGCACAACCTGAAAGTTGGTGCTACATATCAGCAGACATTACTCGATGAGAACGATCGCCTCGGGATCGTGGACACTGGTCTACTTCCTTCTCTCACGGATCCCAATGGCAACCCCTGCTTCGTGAACGGCGTCGCCTTGGGAGCGCCCTGCTCGAACCTGCTGCCGTTTGACCTGACGCGCGGGGGAGGCTTGTTCGATTTTCGCGGCCACACTGACGTGAAACAACTCGCGCTCTATATTCAGGACCAGATCACGAAAGGGAACTGGTCGTTCAATGTTGGACTACGCGGAGATTTTTACAACGGATTGCCCACGCACAAGGAAGCCGAGCCACGCCTGGGCGTCGCATACAACATTAAAGGCAGCAATACCGTCCTGCGGGCATCGTATGCGAGAGTGCTCGAAACTCCATTCAACGAGAATCTGATCGTCGCGAGTGTCGGCTGCAATGACCCCGTCCTGAACCCGCTTCTCGGCTGCGCCGCTTCCGGCGCGACGCCCTTGAGCCCTGGGTGGCGAAACGAATTTCATGTGGGGGTTCAACAAGCCCTCGGGAAGTATCTTGTGTTCTCTGGCGAGTACATCTGGAAATACACACACAACGCGTACGACTTCAGCATTCTCGGCAACACTCCCATCTTTTTTCCGATCGCGTGGGACCGGTCGAAGATCCCTGGCTTCGCGGGACGAGTGAGCGTGCCGAATGTACACGGATTTTCCGCGCTGATGGTTTTCTCAACCGTGGCAGCGCGATTCTTTTTACCCCAAGTCAGCGGAGCGGGAGCGACTCCTTCAGCCCCGGGAGGCGTTTTTCGAATCGATCATGATGAAAAGTTCAATCAGACGATCCATCTGCAATATCAACCTTGGCAACGAGCACCGTGGTTAGGATTTAACTGGCGATACGACAGCGGAATGGTAGCGGGCGCAGTGCCGTTTGCCACCGACGCGACTACGCCGGTGGATTTGACCGTACTTACCGCAGACCAGCAAATGCAGGCGGGTCTCCACTGTGGAAGCGTATTCCCAACGTTGACATCGCCTTTGACCAGCTGCGCGCCATCGCAATACGGTTCGACGCTGGTTTCGATTCCTGGTCCGGGCACCGAAAATGACGACCACAATCCGCCACGTATTGCCCCGCGCAACCTTTTCGATCTTGCGGTGGGGGACGACAACATTTTTCGCGGCGACAAGTACAAGGTGAGTCTTCGGCTGACCGCCATCAACATTACAAATAAAGTTGGGCTGTACAACTTTCTGTCAACGTTTAGCGGGACTCATTTCGTGACACCGAGAACTTACACCGCCGAAGTGGGATTTCACTTCTGAGATGGGATGTAAACAAGCCGGGGCACTCGCGTGCCCCGTTCTCTTTGTTGCAGCAAAACACGGCTGATTGCTGTTTTAAGGAATGCGGAGACGGTCGCCCTCATTTACACGAGCTTGCTGTTGACGTCCGTTGACCGTAAAGCTGACCCACAAACTCTTGCGCGAGCCAGGCGCAGGATCGCCGCCCATGGAATCGTTATCCACATTAACGTCGACGTATCCGTCGCGCGCGTAGGATTGCAAACGTCCGGTGACGTCTTTGGATCGATTGCCGTCGCCGTAAGTCGCTCGATTGATATTCAACGAACCTGAATTGTTCCAATTGCCACCGTTATTTCCACTGTTGCCCCATCCGCCATTCCATCCACCGTTGCCCCAGTTCCCGCCGCCCCAACCACTGAACTGAGAACCGTCAACGGTGCTGCCTTCCCGATATTCGAATGTGCGTGTTTGGCCATTGCTTCCGCGAGCGTAAATCCGCAGAGTCTTGACATGGCCCTGGTCTGGATCGACCCCGAAGGTCGAGTTGCCCATGCGAAAGCTGTTTCCCTGGCTCGCAATTTCTTTCAAGCGTTGCGTCACATCGACATTGTGATTTGCGGTGCCATAACGCGCAGACAAAATCTGATACTGTCCGTTGCCACCGTTCCATCCGCCGTTATTTCCCCCATTCCATCCGCCACTGTTTCCACCGTTGCCCCAACCGCCATTCCACCCACCATTGCCCCAGTTGCCGCCGCTCCAACCGCTGAACTGAGATCCGTCGACGGTGCTGCCTTCCCGATATTCGAACGTCCGTGTCTGGCCATTACTTCCGCGAGCGTAAATCCGCAGAGTCTTGACATGGCCCTGGTCTGGATCCACCCCGAAGGTGGAGTTGCCCATGCGAAAGCTGTTTCCCTGGCTTGCGATTTCTTTCAGGCGTTGCGTCACATCGACATTGTGATTTGCAGTGCCGTACCGTGCAGACAGAATCTCGTACTGCCCACCGCCGTACTGAGCCATGGCAAGTGCTGAGCCCAACAGGAGCACGACGAAAACTAGACATATCTTCCCAAGCGGGGACAACTTCATAGCGAATTTTCCTCCGAAATTTAAGCGCCACACAGGACTGCAGCCATACTAAATGAGCAATCGTGAAAACAAGACGTGGTTGGTGAATCCGAACACTACGCTTACGACTATTTTTTCGCGCAAACACGCTTTTTACGGGGGAGGACAAACATCTCGTACCGAGACGTTCGCTATTAGTAAGGGAACTGTAATCTCGGTCAATCGGGGAAACCCTTACAGGCGTGACCGGCTTTGCCGGAGATTGCTCAATCTCATCGCAACTACGTGCGCTCGGCGACGATGATTGACACTATACGTTCTTGACGACGTTGCGCCGCGCTTTTTGATAGACAACTCCACGCCCATACTTCAGACTCTGATGCCATTCGGTCGGCGGTATCCGCACCGATCTATATCGGGCCTGATCGGCTCGTATTTTTAAGAAAGTAGCGCGCCTAGAGCCGCGGACCCGCCTGAATGTTGAACTGGCCGAATCGACTGCGGCGATGCCGCCCTTGTTTTTTTCTCATTGTTTTCTCGCTCTTCTACTCCTCGATCGCTGCTGCTCAGAAGAACCCGTTTCCCGATTTACGAATTGTTAAAAAACCAGGCCAGCAAACCGGCTCGGCGATGGTGACGATCAACGGGAAAAATAAAGTCCTCGCACACCACGCGCTGCAGGCTTGGCCCGTCATGGACAACGAAAACGCACTGGTGCTTGTTGAGGCCAACAAGAAGCCATCGGGCAAGGAGTTTCGCGTTCGCTTCTACGAAGGCTTGACGAGAAAATACCGCGCTGTATATCCGCGACGACCTCTATCGCGGCAACCTGATCTATACGGGCATCTCAGGCGCGTTCTGGCTCAAGAATTACTTTGCCAAGAGAGATGAACTCCAGCCGGTCGCTGGCGCATGGCGGACAACGGGAACGACCGGTCTGGTAACCCGACAGTTTGAATACAATCTGTTATGGAATTTCCGCCCACCCAAATCACGGTGGCGTCCTTATGCCGCTGTTGGGCCGGCATTGCTGCTCACTAGTCTTTCCGACTCGCCGATCACCAAAGCGGCTGGACCCTTCAAGCTAGGCTTGCAGAACGTGGGACTGCTGCTCGCGGCCTATAACTTTGGACGAAAGGCTCCACTGGATGGAGGTGGAGTATTTTCTCCGGGCATCGTGTACGGTGGCGGCGTCAAGTACCGCGTGCATCCCAGAATTACCTTGAGTCTTGATTTCCGCGAAACGCTCAGCAAGTCGCCAAATTTCTTGAGCGACAGCTACACAAAGGAATATTTCGCCGACGTGGACTACAACCTGCAAACATTTCGCTTCACCACGGACCAGAAATATCGGGAACAGCGCTTCACAGCAGGCGTAGCTTTTACATTCTAGCGCTCGCGCAAGCTCGACTGCCTCGTCAGCTTTTACTTGACTTCGTTTTGAACGGTTGTATTGTGGGGACATCTTCACGCCTCTCCGAAACGAGGCTCGAGCCGCTAAAATTGCATTCTCCGCGTTTGAACGCAATCATTAACGTACTTCTTCGCAAGCAAGACAGAGGGTCGCCATGGCAGCAAACCCAGTTGTTCCAACACCCGAATTGCAGCTCACAACGGAAAAGAATCCCGGAGAGACCGTTGTACGCACTACGGGCAGGATCACGTCCTCGTCGTCGAGCCTGTTGCAGAATACTGTCCGCGCGCTCATTCCGGGGACCAAGCGCATTGTGCTTGATCTGAAAGAAGTAAGCTACATCGATAGTTCCGGCATCGGTGCGTTGGTCAGTGTGTACATGACCGCAGCTAAAGCTCAGTGTGAGTTGGAACTCGTGAACCTTCAGCCGCGCATCAAGGATCTTTTCGAGATTACCAGGCTGACCGCTGTCTTCGAGAGTCGGGGAGGATACCGCGGACTAAGTTCTGAGTAGAAACAGTGGCACCGGTTGCGCGGTCGCGTCGGCGTGGACGGGCAGCCCCGCCTGAGGCCGATAAACAAACCTTCCTTTGATTTCACGCATCCACGCTCACACACATGGCAAGAGTGTCGATTACTTCCGCTCGAGGATTGTGGGAAGTTGCGGTCCGTACCTGGGCGGAAATCAGGATCGATGATGTCTTCGGCCGATCGGCGCAGTTGGCTTACTACTTTTTCCTCGCGTTGTTTCCGTTCCTAATCTGCGTGATTGCCAGCTTGAGTGTTTTCGGCACGGCTGATCGAGGACGCGTACTGCTTCTCGATTTCCTCGCCCGCTTCTTACCGTTGCCAGCATTTCAATTGATCAGCACCACCGTTGACGAAGTGATTCAGGCAAGCGGTCCTGTAAAAATGTCATTCGGCGTCATTGCTTCGTTATGGTCAGCCTCTCTCGGGATGGGCGCCGTCATGGACACTTTGAATGCGGCCTACCGCGTCAGTGAAACGCGCTCGCTGGTGAAGCAGTACGCCGTTGCGATCGGACTCACATTGGGGCTGGGAATCGTCTTGGTCGTGTCGATCGCCTTTGTTTTGTTCGTGCGGCGCATTGCGGGCATTGATTTGGATAGCGGCGTCGAGGGTTTTGTTTGGAGCTGCCTCCGATGGCCACTAGTGTTTGCCGTGCTGCTGCTGGCGTTTGCGCTGACCTACTATTTTGCTCCCAATCTGGAGAAACGCGAGTGGCATTGGATCACACCCGGCGCAGTGACCGGCATTCTGTTGCTGATCGCGATCTCGCGCGGGTTGCGAATTTATCTCTACTACTTCCCAACCTATAACAGCACGTACGGATCGCTAGGCGCGGTCATTGTCCTGCTGCTTTTCTTTTATTTGAGTGGAGTCGCGGTCCTCTCAGGCGCCGCGCTTAACGCTGTGGTCCAAGCCTTTCACGTTCGCGGTACGGCAGGTCATGCCCCTCCGGAAGGTGGGGTCGTTCAACGTGCCTCGTGAAACTGATTGGCCTGACGCTCTGCAGGTATTGGGAATTCCGCGTGCCGCGTGACTGAGTTATTTCTTGGCGCTGCGTTTCTGGATCAATGCAATTGCGTCCCGGTAACCCGGGTCGTTGCGCAGTCCATTCCATCCCGGGTCTTGCCCGATCTCATCCGGATCGTTGTAGCCGTGGTCGATCGCTTTCTGCAGGTCTCCCAACGCATCGTTGCGCTTTCCCTGAACGGCCTCTACCGTCGCGAGGTTGTACCAAGCGAATGCGATCTCAGGGTGATTGTCGCCTAAAACGCGGATTTCACCTTGCAGCGCTTCACGATAAAGAGCTTCGGCCTCGCGGTGTCGCTTTTGTGCAGACAGGATGTTCGCGAGGTTCGCGATTGCATATTGTGTTTCTGGATGGTTTGGCCCGAGTATCCGTCGGCGCCCTTCGAGTGCTTCGCGCTGTAGAGGTTCTGCTTCGGCCGGCTTTCCTTCGCTTAGGAGGGTGTTCGCGAGATTGCCGATGGCAAGTAGCACGCTCGGATGATCGTTCCCGAGCACGCGCCGTCCGATTTCGAGGCCTTGACGCTGCAACTTCTCAGCTTCGGCGGCCTTACCCACCTTGTAGTAAACGTAGGCGAGGTTTTGCATGGAATTGACCGTATCGGGATGATCAGGCCCAAGTGTTTGCGATCGAAGGCGATATAGCTCTTCCCAAATATCAGCTTCCTTCGCGTATTGCCGCTCGCCATCGTATGCAATCGCCAATGAATGCAGGGCGCTCATGGTCTCAGGACTGTTCTGTCCGGAAGCCTGAGTCGTTGCTTTCACTGTCTCACTAAGAAGTTTTTCTGCATCCGCGTAGCGTCCCTGCTCGTTGTAGAGGCTGCCGAGATTGGCCTTGGTCCGAAGTGCGTCCATGGCGTCGGAACCCAGGAAGCGCTCTTGTTTCTGCAAGGTTTCCGAATAGAGTTTTTCGGCAGCGGAATATTGGGCTTGGTATTGCAGGATTCGAGCCAGCATCCGCTGCGATGCGAGCGTTTCCTGATGATCGGGTCCAAACGTTTTTTTCTGAAGACCAATTGCCTTATCCAGCAATTGTCTCGCAGGTTCATAGAGGCCAAGCCCTTCGTAGACCTTGCCCATCGTCGACATAAGTCTTGCCTGGAGCGCAGGTTGGCCGGCCAGATCGGTTTCTATCTGTCGGGCACCCTTGTCCAGAACTTCGCGGGCAGTGATTTTATTGCCTCGCGATTCATCGGGATCCGAAATTGCGAACGCGCCGACCAGGAAATCAGAGACACGTTCGGCCGCCTGCGCTTCTCGGTTGGCCCGGTCGCGCTCTCGCGCAACCCGCGCGGACCCAATAACTAGCGACGCGATCAGCCCGAACACTGCCAACGCCACTATTGCTGATGCGGCAACTGCCAGACGATGGCGGCGAACAAACTTCCCACTGCGATAAGCAAGCGAGGGCGGTACGGCTAAGACCGGTTCATTGTGCAGATATCGTTCAATATCTCCCGCCAGGTCAGAAGGCGAGCTGTATCGTCGCGATCGTTCTTTCTCGAGCGCTTTCAGAGCGATCGAGTCCAAGTCGCCTTTCAGCTGCTCGTCTAATTCAGCGGGCTCGGTGCCTCGGTTACGGGCGGCAACAGAGGAGTGCTCGCTTGACGTTCGAAGTTTTGTGCTGGGCCGCGGGGCATCTTCCTCCCGAATTCGGCGAAGCAGTTCAAAAAACGCCTGATCGCGAATCTCGGTCAGGTCCAGCGGTAGAGCGCCTACCAGCAACTCATACAAAACGACTCCCAGCGAATAGACGTCCGAACGCGTGTCGATGTCTTCGCTGCCCGAATTCGCTTGTTCGGGACTCATGTACTCGGGCGTGCCAATCAGGGCGCCCGCGTGTGTGAACATCGTCTCCGCCGTCAGCCGCTGCGAAATAGCCTTAGCCACACCAAAATCAATAATCTTGGGAACGGGCTTGCCGTCGACCTGGGTGACCAGGATGTTCGAAGGTTTCAGATCGCGATGGATGATTGCTTTTTGGTGAGCATGCTGAACTCCACTGCACACTTGAACAAATAGCTCCAGGCGCTCATTCATGGCTAGCCGATGCTTGTCGCAATACTCGGTGATGGGTACGCCGGCGACGTACTCCATTACCACGTACGGCATGCCCTGCGGGGTAGAACCTGCGTCGAATACTTTTGCGATGGCCGGATGATCCATCAACGCGAGTGCCTGGCGCTCCGACTCGAAGCGCGTCACGATCTCGCGCGTGTTCATGCCTGCTTTGATTAATTTCAAAGCAACGCGCCGACGTACAGGATGTTTCTGCTCAGCCAGCCACACTTCACCCATGCCGCCTTGGCCAATACGTTCGAGCAGATGGTAAGGGCCAATGACCACTGTTGATGCTGGCCCGGTATTCATCACTGTGGTTTCTGAATTCGCGTCTGGTGGTAATGGTGGTCCCGGCAAACAGTCTTCTCCAATCGGCGGTCGCTGGGGGCGGGAGGGTTTATTTTACCCCTCCTGTGCGAGGAGTTGGCCGAGCCAAATTTCCTCTCGAAATCCGCAACAAGTCGCCGAACTAATAGATATATATTATTTCTATTTATATTCTCAGTGATTTCATAAAGATGCGGATGGCCCGCTTTTTCTTGCTGCACGCGGAGTTCGATAGGTAGGTGAAATAGGATCCCGGTTGCTCCCTGGAATGCCTTTTCTCTGCGTAGCAATGGCCATAGAAGGGCAGATGAAGGCTCGATGACTCTAAGGCTATCCGGAGCTCACGGATGTCTTAGATCGCCTCTAATCGCGAAATCCTTTCCTCTACGGGATGGCGTCGAGCCACAAGGAATACCTGAAAGCAAATTACAACCCACAAAGTAAGGGTTTCGAACTGGGAACGAAATGCGATAGCGGTGGATTTGAAGCGAGTCAGTTCCGTCAGGGTAGGTTTTTGGGCGCGATCGAAGCGGATTCGGTCGACGCCTTCAGTTCTCCTAATTGCTTTTCGATCTTTGTCCAGGACTTCTTGTCTTTTCCCAGCGCGGTTTTCGACCTCGGGTCGCCGAAGTATTGAACAATGTTTGCTTTCAGTTCCGGCGACGTATGTTCGAAGTCGTGGCTTGCCAACTTGTCCAGGAGGGCCGCAAAAGTCACGTCAGTTAAACGGTATTCCCCAGCAGCCGTGAGTTTTCCTGTATCGCAATCTCGGTTCTCGAGCTGTAAGGCATCCGCGTCTGTCTTGCGCAACAGCGCGTGGTAGTCCTCAACCGTCTGGGTCACGCTCTTGATGTACAAATCTTCAGTCTGAGTGGTGGGGATCTTGAATTCCAACGCAGAAAATGGTCCCACTTTGGGGATGACTTTCAAAATCCATGCCAGCACGCGTGTGCCTGCGCCTGGCCGGCGATATCCCTCGCCCCATTTCTTTTGATAGTCGGTTCGCGATAAGTAAAAAAGAAATTTCTTGCGGTCAAAGGTGGGATCTTCCTTGATCAACTGGTCTTTGCGAGACAACAAAGCGACACGCGTCATTTCCGGAATGATGATACTCACACCGTGACGGAAAGTTCCGATCGCAAGGTCTTCGTCACCAAAGACGTCTTCCGCCTTGAGCCCGTAAGTCTCGAGAAACGCGCGGTCCATCAAGGGCTTGGCCACTTCGAACCCGATGAAGTCATGATAGCGGTCGCTGGTATAGCGATTTTTCGCAACCTGGACCATGTCAAAACCGAATTCAGTGCGGATGTGCGCTTTTTTATCGTCGTCGTATGTGACCGAATCTCCAAATTTCTTGCGAAGCTTGGGAAATTCGATGGCAACGACTCGATTAATCGTGGGATGGCCGCTGTTATCCGAGACATAGTGCGCCAAGGCACCGAGTGCAAAGGCGTAATCGTTCAGGTCCGAGGAGTCGCGAATAAGCGCAAGAACGAAGTCGCCTGACCGAACATAGTGCAGAAGATCGCTGAAGAATTTATTGCCGAACGGATAATAGCCCATGTCTTGAATCATGGATCCGCCGTAGGCGTAAGCGTGTGCCTTCCGAAGATCCTCCTCGGTCGCTTGCGGAAAGCGCTTCCGCAGCATGGGAGAGATTTGATCTTTCCAGAGCAGATCCACGACTTGTTCGTGGGTCAGAACTGAATACGCGGTTGCATCTCTCGCCGCGGCGGTAAGCATCAGCAATGCAACTAACACGCTGAAAATACGAGAGCGCCGCACCGTTGGTGCAGCGCTCCGCGGTTGGGTCATTGGGCCGACCCATAAACACTTGCCACAGGATGCATCTGCCACAGCTAGCCTTTGCAATGACATACTCAGCCGACACTCAATTCGGCTTCGTCTTGTCCTCCACCTTCTGCGCGCCTTCCTTAGTTTTCTCGGCGGTCTTGTGGGTAGCTTTCTTGGTGGTTTTCTTTACCTCGTGCCCAGTGGTTTTGGCCGCTTTCTTGGTGGCGCGGCCGGTGTCTTTAGCAGCCTGCTTGGTGGCTTGTCCGGCATCTTTCATGTCCTGCTTCGCGGACTGGTCTTGTTGCGGTAACGCGAAGGAAACGCTAGACAATCCTAGAGCCAAAAGCAAAGCTGTTAACTGTTTCGCAGTGAACATTCTGACGAACCCTCCATAAGAAAAGTCAACGGAATAATGACTGCTTGCACGGATACACAATACTGGTTGAGTGACGCTATGGTCCGTTCCATTGGTTGAATTTGGAGACGCCAGGGTTGCCGCTGGTGGATTTCGGGGCACGAAAAAAGTTGTTCCGCGGGTCTTTTCCTCATTGTCTCAAGCAGTGTGAGGCCCTTTGCGGCTCCGATCTAAGAACATGAGCACAGCTTGTGAGACATTCGAATCGATGTTTGAAGCGATCGCGCCGCGCCTGCTGCATTCAAGTCTTGGCCAAACGGCGGGTTGCGATCGGATGCGCCCGGATATAATCGCGGCAATGGCCCTCCAAGATCTATCGGACGAGGACCTGGTTGCACGATACCGGGAAATTGCACACTCTCAAGAGCGCGAGCTTTGTGTAAACGAGCTATTCCGCCGCAACTACGCTCGCGTGGCACGCTGGTGCTTGCGGTTCACTTCCAATCGTGAAAGCGCCGCGGACCTCGCCCAGGAAGTATTCGTGCGCGCCTACCAAAGCCTGGATTCATTTCAGGGGCAGTCTAGGTTTTCAAGCTGGTTGTTCACAATCGCAAGAAATCACTGTCTCAATGTCATTCGAGTGAACAGTCGCCAAGCGACAGAGTTGAAAGCAGATGTTGAAGAAGAATTCTTCGGCGAGATCCCAGATTCTCGGGAAGGCCCAGATGCGGGACTTGATCGCGAAGGAACGGCTAAGCATCTTGCACAAGTGTTGAACAGCGCGCTCGATGACACTGAGAAAATAGTTTTCACGTTGCATTACGGCGATGAGATGCCGCTGGACTCAATCACACGAATGTTGGGGCTCGAAAATGCTAGCGGAGCGAAGGCGTATATCGTGAGTGCCAAACGTAAATTGGCGCGGTGGATTTCGCAAAAGAAAGTACAACGTCCGTGACTTACGAGCGGAACGAGGATCCCCTGATGGATCGGCAAGCACTCAAGTCGGCGTTGGTGCGTACTCCCGAATGTCTTTCGATAGAGGCGCTAGGCGAATTGTCGCCGGAACAAGCGCGAGCCCACCCTCACATCTCGAAGTGCATGCGTTGCCAGACTGAGCTTGCATTGCTGCGTGAATTCGAATCGAGTGATCCTCTCCCTGGCGAGGGCGCCGCGGTTGCATGGATCAGCTCACATCTTGAGCGCAACCTCGATGAGATCAAACATCCGTCAGGGAAGGCCCAAAGAAAGTTAGCGCAACCCAGCACCCGGTCTGCGATTTCATGGTGGGACCGTCTGTTCACACAGCCTTCCATTCGCCTGTGGGTTCCGGTCGGAGCGTTGGCAGCCATTGCATTGGCGGTTCTCCTGTTCGTGAGATCTTCGCGAGAGCCGGAGTTGCAGGCAAATCTTGGCCACGAAACGACTGTATACCGGTCGCAGGAGTTGCAAACGATTGCACCTGCCGGCGAATTGCGGGATGCGCCTAAGACTCTGACATGGAAGGCGGTATCTGGCGCCGCTTTGTACAAAGTTGTAATCACGGAAGTTGACCACACCGAGGTCTGGCGGGCGGAGAGCAAAGACACTTTGATGACAATCCCAGCGGCTGTATTGATTAAGATGAAAGCTGGCAAGCCGTTTCTTTGGAAAGTATCGGCGTTGGATCCGCAAGGTGTGGTTCTCGCCTCATCGCAAGCTCAGCGCTTCGTCGTTGTCCCGGAAAAATCCCGGGGCGATTGAGCACACTCCAGAAGGAGTTTTTTATGCTTGAGATTAATAGGGCGATCGTTTGTCTTCATACACGGCAGATAACACGGTTCCTCCGGGTGATCGTGGGCTGCGCGACTTTACTTGCGGGCCAGTTTGGGCATGCCCAGTCCGAGTTCGATCCGGCAGTGGTTACTCCTCTGGGCTTGAAAGTGATGAATGAGAAAGTGCCGCCGGGCGGCATGCTTCAATTGAAACTTTCCGTCACCGAACCGAAACCAATCCTGAAAGGAAATCAGCGGGTGCGCTATGCGTCCGCATTTCTGGGACCGGTGCGCGGTATACATCTTTTCAGCCCAGCGGGCGATGTCAGCGGCGTGGCAGTCCTTGAGAATGGCGACGCGCAAGTGTACTTCAGCTCTCCCCTTAATTCATTCGGCACGAATCTCGACTATCCCGTGCTTACGATCGCGATGCCAGTGCTTCCAAGTGCCACGGCTGGCAAGAAGGTGAACCTGGTGCTGGATGGTGTCAACTCGACATGGCTGGATCCTGCGTCGAGACCGTATCCGGTTGAATTGAAATCCGGGGTGTTGACGATTGGCGGTTCGATCTCCGTCTCCGATGTCGTTCCCGGGGCCGGGGTTGTGCCAGCAGGGACGCCGATTACGATCAGCGGCATTGGATTTCCTGCGGATGCTGTGGTGCAGATAGAGCATGCTACCGTGAGTTCGTTTCAATTTGTGAGCCCGACCCAGATTCGCATCACGTTGAGCACCGCAACAGACCTTGAAAGCAAGCGCATCCGCGTCAAAAAGCCTGCCACAAACGAGACCGCAACATACTATTCATACCAGCGCACCGCGGCGGTCGGCACAAGTACGCACGCGCTGATAGCGTCGAGCTACCCCTTATTTTCGAAAGCCACGTGGAAGTTGGCATATTTCACTGCTGTCAGTGGTAGCGCATTTACAGGCCTGGCTCTGCAGAATCAAACTGCGGCTGCGGTCACGGTAAAGCTGGAACTTCTCAACAACAAGGGCACGCGCATTGCGATGAAGTCGGTAGCGCTGCCTGGACGAAGCCGCATGGTACGCGACATGAAAGAGTTTTTTGCGAAGGCGGTCACGGGTACTGAATTGCGAGTTACTTCTCCGGTTGGGATCCAGATGCTCGGAATGATGGCAGACGATGCGTCAAAGATTGTGTTGCCCGTGGCGCCGTCGACGACTCCCTAGCCAAACCAAAGATGTCCCTAGAAGAGCAAGGAGCAGAACGGCCATTGCGAGCAAAGCAGTCCAAGAAATGACAAGTGGGACAGGCGTGAGCGCGTCTCCGCTGATTGAGAACGCAGCCCAGTACCGGGGATTTTGATATCCGGCAGGCGAATGAAGGAATTTCAGTTTTGCTTGCCGTAGGGCTTCCGACCTGGGCATTCGTCGTTCTAGCACAAAATAGTAAAAGTGCTTCATGAACTGAGCCGTGACGCGGTCGTCGACTCGCCAGAGGGTTGTCACGGTTGATCGCGAACCGGCAGCGAGAAATGCCCGGCTGAAGGCCTGGACACCCTCTCCTCGAACAAGTTTTCCGCGCTCCGTGTCACATGCCGATAGAACTGCCATCGTTACATTGCTCAAATCCAGGTCGTAGAGTTCGCGCAGGAAAACAAAGTGTGCGCGGTCGGCACTCGAACCATCCGCAGAGAATAAAAGCCGCGAATCTTCCGGACTAGAAACATCGGCAAACGCGTGAGTGCTGACGTGCAACAAGGGAGCACTGTTCGCTGCCCCGCTAAGAAATGTACTTTTCTGATTTGCAATGCCCAGGAAAAGTTCGGACCGTCCCGGTGTCAGCCTTGCAATCGAATGAATTTCCTCGGCGGAGAAGGGAAGCGTCTGAACTTGTCCGTCCGACAACCCGCCCGGCCCGTTTGAGTCGACCACCGGGTCTCCAAACGCAGCCAATTCACGCGACCATGGCAGGCGCAGTCGCCCGACAGATGGCTGCGGCCTGCGAAGGAGCACCGCCGACGGCAAGTACGACAAGTCTGCACGTTCGACAAGAAGTTGATTGGAATCCACTGGCAAAAGGTCGAATGGCACCGTGCTTATCCAGTTGTCGGGCACGATGATGACGTGATGAATATTTGAGTGGGTGTTAAGCAGGCTCGCGGGTAGAAGAGCCCTGAGAACGTCGCTTTGCTTACGCCAATTCTGCTCCTCATTTTTCTGTTGGTCTTTACGGTCGCCATCGTTGCCATTGGTTGTTTCGGGAAATTTGTCGATCGCAGCACGGAGCGCTTGCATTTCCGTGTGAGGCATATCTCTCGCAATCAATTGAACGTTGTCTCGCGTGCACCAGATCACGGCGATGTGGTCTTCTGCCGTCCAATATTCGAGCAAGACAGTTGATGCATCCAGCCTGCTCTGCACTTCTTGTAGGGTTAGGGGAGTGCTCGCGGCCGCTTGGCTCGTCAGTCGATCCTGAAAATTGCGCGAGCGACTACGCTCCAGGAAGAGGAACGCCTCAGCAACATCATTGCGAGAGATCAGCAATGCGATCAGCGAATCGTAGACACTCCTTTTATCACCCAGGAATTCAGCTCTCAACGAGGACAGCTGCAATTGCACCCTGGCTGTTTCAATAAGGCTGATTGCGTTGCGATAATGGAGTTCCGCTTGTTTGGTCGCCCCGACCCTCTCCTCACTCTGGCCAAGACCGTACAAGGCTTTCCATTGTTCTTCGGTGGTACCCAGATCAACTGCCATCTGGCGTGCTGTTTCAAATTCAGCCTTTGCCAGCTGGGCAGAAGACTGTTGAAGATACGTTTCGGCGAGATAGAGATGGCCCTGCATTTCCTCGCGGCGGTTCTTTGTTACTCGCGCCAACGAGAGCGCACGATTAAAGATCGACTGCGCTTTGTGGAGATCGTGAAGGTCGAGCGCATAGACGATGCCAATGTTTTTCAGAACGCCTATTTCACCGTCGGCATCACGCTCCCTTGCGAAAAGCGACTGTGCTTTTCCGTACTCTTCGAGTGCTTTCCAGGGATCGCCCAGACGCCGATAAAGCGTACCGAGGTTTGCGTTGAGATGCGCTCGATCGCCGACGGTCAGGGTCTTGGAGGATGCTTCGACGCCGCGATAAATCTCCAGAGCCTTGTCGTAACGTCCAAGGCGCTGAAAGAGGGTAGCCTGGTTGAAATCTGTCACCTGACGCCAGTATTCGCGCCATTTTTCCGTAGAGATCTCACTGAGCGCATGTTCGGCATTGTTGTAGCTCTGGAGAGCTTCAAGGTATTTGCCCTCAAAATAGAGGGCACTTCCGAGATTGTTCAGTACCTGGACCACGTTCTCCGCATCGCGCACTTTCCGACCAAGCGCAAGCGCTTGTTCGAAATCATGCCGTGCCGATCGATAGTCACCATGATCAACCTCGGCTAGGCCCTTGATGTTGATAGCGTGCGACTGACCCTTCTCATCTCCGATCGCGCGATAGGTGTCGGCCGATTGCTGGGCAAGCCGGACCGCAGGTTCGTACTCGCCGCGCCCGGACGCGATCTTGCTCATCTCATTGAGCACGAAACCGAGATCCGAAGATGGTGGTTGCTTCTGGAGTTCCTCGCGCAGGGATTCATATCTTCTAAAAGCTTCATCCAGTTGTCCCTTGCTTTGCAGCGCTTGCGCTTCCTGAATTTGCTGGCTGGAACGAGCGGGCGATGAGGAACTCTGGGCGAAGCAGTGGATAAACATCATCACGCACACGATTGGGGTCACGAGTTCACGTGCGAAAGACGTCGTCATCCTCTGGGCAAGTCGGGGTTCGTCCGTCGTTATCTTAGCGCGCAGCGATTGCGACATTCTGATTCTGGGGTTGGTACCGGGCGCAATGTGGAAGCGCGCAGGTAACAGCGTTTTGGTTTTGTTGAGAAGGCCCTCGAGAAGGATTTCGGGATTGCGCGGGAGATCGCTGGTGCGACTCCTTCGCACTGAGGGTAATCTCTAAACGAAACACTACAACATCTTTTGTGCAATCCTTTGCAACTCTACATAACTCCTTCAACACATCCGCTTGACACTGCTCCTCACAGGTGACAAGCTTCTCAGCCGTTCTTCCCAGGAAGCGCCCGGAGCGGCCTGTTTCGAGCATTTCACCGTAAGGAGACTCAAGTATGTTTCGAAGTAAACACTGGCAGCGTGGCTCGACCCTCGCCATGCTGTGCCTGTTTGTTATGACGAGTGCAAGTCTTGTGCTCGCCGCGAACGTCCACGCCATCGCGAATAACACTCCTCGCATTCCCGTGCCAACGCGCAAAACCTAGGCCCCGAAAATGCCAGCAAGAGCATGACGGTGACCGTGTGGTTGCGCCAACACAACAAGGCCGAGCTCGACGCCCTGGCCCGCTCGATGTATCAGAAAGGCTCGCCGAACTATCACCGTTGGCTCACGCGCGACCAGTATGCCGCGCGCTTCGCGCCAACGGCGCAAGAAGCGTCGACGGTTCGCGATTATCTCAGCGCTCGCGGATTGAAGATCGCATCGGTCGACAAGAGCAATCATTTTGTCGTCGCCCAAGGGCGTGTGGCTGATGTGCAGAACGCCTTTCACGTACAGATCAATCGCTTCAAGATTAACGGGGAAGTTCGGCACGCCAATCTTGCGGATCCGATGATGGAGGGTGATGCGGGGGCGCTCGTTTCATCGGTGCAGGGGTTGAGCAATCGCGTTTACGTCCCACATGTGGCGCGGCCGATCGATCCGAATTCCGGAAAGCCGTACAAAGGTGTTCCACTCGCGGCAATCGGCGGAAATCCGAATGGCCTGTTTTTTGCCGGTAACTGTCTGCGATCAGCGCAAACTCATACGTTCAAAACTCGTGGCGGAAACCCGCGTGCAACGTACACGGGCAATCGCTTCGGCTCCGATATTGATTCGGGCGTCGGCAACCTGCCCCCGTGCGGATACTCCCCGGCAGAAGTTCAGAGCGCGTATGGGTTGAAGGCTCTTCACAAAGCGGGCTGGACTGGTAAAGGCCAGACAATCGTGATTGTGGATGCTTTCGGTTCACCGACCATTCGCAAGGATGCCAACACGTTCTCGTCGTTGTACGGTCTACCTAAACTGACCGCCAACAATTTCGGGATCATCAAAGTTGGCGTCGCTACGGGCTGCACTCCGGCCGATGGATGTAATCCCGCGAATTGGGTGGGAGAAACCACGCTGGATGTGGAATGGGCGCACGCCGTAGCACCGGATGCGAACATTCTTCTGATCGCAGCAAAAGACAATACCTTTACCAATCTGGACCTGGCCGTGTTTCTTGCTGCTTCGAACCAGCTCGGAAGCGTGATTTCCAATAGTTATGGCGCGCCGGAAGTTTTGATTTCGCCGGCCGAACTGATCGTGCAGGACGCGAACAACCAGATCGCAGCCATTCTCGGCGCTTCTGCGAACTACTCGACCGGTGACGACGGAGATTTCAGTGTCGCCTCTGGTGGTGAGTTCACCAGCGTTTCGACGCCTTCGAGCAGCCCTTTTGCCACCGCTGTCGGCGGCACAAGCCTGTTCCTTAATTCCGCCAAGACCGCGATCAAGTTGCAGACCGGCTGGGGGAACAACGAGACGCGCATCGCGGATGTAAGTCCGAACCCGCCAGTTATTCCTCCGCTCAGGCTTGGATTCGTTTTTGGAGCGGGCGGTGGCAGGAGCGGGTTCTTCGCGAAACCGTCGTATCAGCGTGGTCTACCGGGAGCGGGCCGTCACGTACCGGATATTGGGTATCTGGCCGATCCTTTCACGGGAGTTGAGCTGATTATTACGGACGCAAGTGCAGGTGGCCAGGTGGTCGAAGTTATCGGCGGCACCAGTCTTGCTTGCCCGATGTTCTCGGCTCTGTGGGCCATTGCCAATCAGGCAGCCGATCAGCCTCTTGGGCTGGCTGCGCCATTCCTCTATGACCTGCCGTCTGATGCAATCACGGACGTGATTGATGAGACGTCGTCCAAAAACGTTACCGGAACCATCTTCAACCCTCCTGCCTCACCTCAGACAGTGACCGCAGATGATCTCGCTGAACCTCTTGAGAACACGGTCAACTATGTGAGTGCGATGTATAACAGCCCCTTCTCAACCCGATGGTTTGTTCTGACGTTCGGCACCGACACGTCACTTACGACCGCCCCGGGATGGGACAACGTTACGGGACTCGGCACGCCGAACGGCCTGAAGTTTGTTCAAGCCGTGGTTGCTGCCGCACCTGCAGCGGCGCACTAAACGTTCCTTGTCGTGAAGCGCGAGAGGCCGCCGAAAGGTGGCCTCTTTCGTTTTAGTAGGGTGCATCCTTCTGCTGATCTCGCCTGCATAGCTGTGACATTTCTCCTCACCTTCCGTGCCGTTCATCACAGAGAAGCCGAGCATCCTCATGTGGAATAAGCGCAAGGTCGGCCGCGCTTGCTCGGTGGCCAGGACGATTCAGTTTGGCAATCGCGGCGGTCCAGCACGTGAGGAGAATGAGAGGCGGCGCGCAGGCACACCTGCTGCGTTGCGATGACGGACACTTTTACGTCGTTAAGTTCAGAAACAATCCGCAGCATTTGCGAGTGTTAGCCAATGACTTCCTGGTGACGCGATTGGCTGAGCGCGTTGGGTTGCCGGTTCCCGCGACAGAAATCGTCGATGTTGGTCCATGGCTAGTCGAGCACACCCCGGAATTGAACATCATGCTGGGATGCAATGCGATCCCATGCGAACCGGGCCTGCAGTTTGGGTCGCGCTACGTGATCAGCCCATTGGAAGGGCAAGTATTCGATTACCTCGCGCCAGAGTTGTTTGAACGAGTTCGAAATCTGGAAACGTTCGCAGGAATGCTGGTTGTCGACAAATGGACGTGCAATTCCAATGGACGGCAGGCCACTTTCTGGCGGCGCATGACCGAACGCAAGTACACGGTCAGTTTCATCGACCAAGGGTATTGCTTCAATGCAGGCGAGTGGACGTTTCCTGATTTTCCGTTGAGGGGAGTGTATTGCCGCAATGAAGTGTATTCGCACATTCGTGGGTGGGATTCGTTCGGCCCGTGGCTTACCCGGATCGAAAACCTTCCGGAGGAAGTCATCTGGAATCTGGCGAGCGAGGTTCCTCCTGACTGGTACGGCGCACAGTGGGATGAGATGGAAAAGCTTGTGAAGACGCTGATCGAGCGGCGGTCGATGGTGCGCGAGCTGATTGTGGCGTTTGGAACTTCGCCGCGCAGGCCGTTTCCGGAGTGGAGAGAGGCTGCGTAAGGTGGCGTTGCGTTGACGGATCTGCAACAACTCGAACTGTTCGTGCTTCGCTACGTGCCCAATGTGGTGCGCGCAGAATTCGTCAACTTTGGCGTAATCCTGGTGAAAGAGTCGAACCAGGTAGCGGGATTTCGTTTCACTCACGACTGGCGAAGGATCCGCTGCTGCAATCCAAATGCGGACATCGAAGCCTTGCAGGCGATGCAGAGACACTTGGAAGGCGAGTTGTGGCGCACACCTTCATGGATGGAGAGCCGTCGAGTCTTCTCCTCTTACATTTCCAGCGGGTTCGAACTGGAACTTCCCGTCGCCGTTCTTACGCACGACGTGAACGCGGAACTCAATATCATCTCGAAGATTTATCTGGAACCAATTCGCCCGATGGGCACATCGGTAGGTAGGGAAACGGGAAAGAGCGCGATCATTTCAGTAATGGATAGGGAATTCCGTCAGTTCGGCGTGCTGGAACTGCTGCAACGACATGCCAGCGTTGCGCCTTACACTGTTCCCGAAGATGCTTACGTGATTGACTACCTGTATCAGCTGCGGGATGTAGTCAAGATGTTCCAGGCTATTCCGGTCGCGCGGACCAAGGATGCAGCAGTAAACTTCGCCTACAGGTATCCGAAGATTGCCGCGGGGCTCCGCAGGGACCAGAAGTATTTAGAGATGACCGCAGTAGTGGAAGCTGCGTACGACGCGAGTGACCCCAGCGTCGCGTGTGCGCTGCATATGTTGCAAGAGCTCGACATTCGAGTGGCGCGGACAAGCGAAATGCACGCGATTGCAGAGGCGGCACGAATTGATCTGCGAGCTTGATACTGCGCCCTGAGGCATCACCCGAAGCCGCTGCGCCTAGTCGAGTTGAACGACACCGGCGCTTGTGCTCGCCAGGCGCTAGTTGCTGTTGGCCGGCCCAGAGGCTTTTTCTCCGGGAGGCGGTGGAATCGTAATATCGATTTCCGACACGCTTCCCAGTGACGACAACGGCTTGTCGAATTCCTTTGTGTTGCCGACTACGAGGATTGCCAGCTTGTCCTTGTGCAAGTATTTTGCGGCAACACGTGCCACATCTTCCTTCGTTACTTTCTCCACACCAGCGCGATACTGTTCCAGAAAATCAAGCGGGTAGCCATAGAACTCGTAAGCCATCTTCTCGTGCAGGACCTTATCTGGCGTATCAAAATTGAAGATGAAAGAGTTCAGGATGCTGTCTTTTGCTTTCTTGATTTCGAGATCATCAATAGGAGTCTTCTGGAGATTGTCAATGTCTTCGTAGAGGGCCTGAATGGCCTCGATGGTGGTCTGGCTCTTGGTGCCCATCACCAGGCGCGTGATACCGGGACGATCAAAGTTGGTACCGATGCCGCCGCCGACTGAATAAGCCAGCCCGCGCTTGGTACGAATGTCGAGGAACAGTCGGGAGGCAAAGCCCCCGCCGAAGGCTTCGTTGAAAACTTCGATCGCGTAATAGTCAGGATTCTTTCGAGTCGTGCCCAAGTCAAGCATCCGAATGGCACTTTGGTTTACATCGTCTTTGGGAATAAGGTAGTAGCCCGGTTTGGCGCTTTTGAATTCGACTACGGGTTTGGGAGCAGCCTCACCTTTGGGCCATGAACCGAACGCTGCGCGCAGCTTGGCTTCCATGGCTGCTGAGTCGAAGTCGCCATTGATTCCGATAATGATGTTGTTCGGTTGAACGTACTTCTTGTGCCAGTCGACCAAATCCTGGCGGGTAACTGCACCGATGGTGGTGTATTCGGGCTGACGGGCATAGGGATTGTCCGCACCGTAGGCGAGCTTCAGGGCTTCGCGCGATGCGATTCCTCCCATGTCATCGTTACGTCGAGAGATGCCGTCATATGCTGACGCCTGCGCGAGTTCGAGCTTGTCGGCGCGAAACTCGGGGTTACGCAGAAGATCGACGAAGACTTTGAAGACGTCATCGAAATCGTGTTTCAAACACGACCATCCAGCGGTGGTCGAGTCGGCGCCTCCGGATGTCTCGACTTTTGCGGCGCGTATCTCGAGATAGTCGTCGAGTTGATCTCCATTCTGCGTCTTCGTGCCGCCCGTGCGCCAAACTTCACCGTAGAGATCGACAAGCCCAGTTTTAGCCGCCGGTTCGCTGATCGAGCCGCCGCGAATTCGGGCCACGCCATCGATTAACGGCAGCTCGTGGTCTTCCTGAAGAAAAATGACCATGCCGTTGGGAAGCGCGATGCGCTTGGGTTGTTTCGGCTTAAATTCGGGCAACGCGGGAATCGGAATTTTCTGCCAGTCTTTGTACTGGCCGAATGCGGGCAGCGTTGTGATGACCAATATGGCAAGGGCAAGGATTACGCGCTTCATTGGCCACCTCCTTGTGCTGCAGCGGCAGGTTTGGGAGGAGCCATGGTCTCGATGATGCCGAAGGTGCGATTTGCAGGGACGAATGTTTCTGTTGCAACTCGCCGTATATCCGCTTTGCTTACTTGGTCGATGCGATCCACCGATTTGAACAGCTCATGCCAGTCGCCATACATCGCCTGATAGGTGGCAAGTTGCGTGGCAAGACCTTCGTTGCTACCTAATCCTCGAAGAAGGGAGGCCTTTGCGCGGGTCTTGATCATCTTTAGTTCGTCGTCGGTGATATCAGTGGTTTTCAACTTTTCGATCTCAGCGTGAATCGCATCCGCCATTTCCTGGGGTGTGTGTCCGGGGAGCGGAAATGCGTAGAACGCAAACAAGTGTGGATACTTCACTCCGGGCATGCCGGAGAAGCCAGCGGAGTCAGCGGCGATTTTTTTGTCGCGTACCAGAGTGCGATACAAACGCGAGGTTCGGCCATTCGACATCAGGTCGGCGATCGCGTCATAGATAGCGTCGTCCTTGTCGAGATAACCCGGGCGATGGTAACCCTCCAGGTAGAGAGGCTGGGAACGGTCTTTAAGTACGACCCGCCGCTCGGAATTCTGTGGTGGCTCGATGGTTGTCCTCTCATCTGGTTCGGGCTTGGTTGGGAGTTGTCCGAAATATTTCTCGATCACGGGCAGAGTATTGCTCGCCTTTACATCGCCAACTACGGCGAGAACCATGTTTGAAGGTACATAGTAGCGATCGTAGAAGTTCAAGGCGTCGGTCGCCGAGAAGGAATTCAGGTCCGACATCCATCCGATGCCGGGACGGTGGTATTGATGAGCTTGAAAAGCGGCCGTCACGAATTGCTCGACCAGTCGCCCGACGGGGTTGCTGTCGACGCGCATGCGCCGCTCTTCGATCACGACGTTGCGCTCTTTATAAAATTCGCGCATTACGGGTTGCTGAAAACGCGTTGCCTCGAGGTAGGCCCAGAGTTCCAACCGGTTCGAAGGAAACGAGTAGAAGTAGACAGTCTTGTCGGCAAAGGTGGAGGCATTCATGCCCTCGCCGCCTTCCTGTTCCACGATCTTGCCGAATTCATTCGGCTTTACAAACTTGTCAGCTTCCGCGATCGCGTCTTTCCATGCTTTCTCAAGTTGGGCAAGCTTCTGCGCGTCTTGTCCGACCATTCGGTCTCGCTCGGCGAGATAAGCCTCGTACGCTTTCTCGACTTTCTCGAGAGCTACTTTTTCGGCCGCATAGTCTGTAGTACCAATCGTGTCTGTACCCTTGAATGCCATATGCTCGAACATGTGAGCTAAGCCAGTTTTCGCGTATGGGTCTTGGACTGAGCCGGCATTAACGAAGGTGTAGAACGAAAAGACTGGTGCTTCCGGACGTTCGCAGACGATGACAGTCAAGCCATTCGAGAGCTTTTTGACTGTGATGCGTTTTTCGAACGAGGCCGCGTCCTGCGCGGATGCGGACGAAAGTAAAAGGGCGACGATCAGAATTTCCAAAAGGAAGCGGCGTTTCATCGGACCTCCACAACGGTTGGACACATGAACCTGAAGGAAGAAATCGAAGTTACGTGGCGGCGGGGGCGGTTGTCAAACGCGGCTGGTCCGGCGGATCAGGACAATCGTTATGTCATCCTCGTTCAGTCTTGTGTCGACAAGCGATTTGAGGTCCGCCATCGTTCTTTGCGGGTCGCTGGCGAAGGTACGCTGCAACCGGGCTTCCGGATTAGCATCAGAGATTGAGTCGACCAGTCCGTCAGTGAAAATCAGTAGAGTGCCGTTGGGAGCAAGCTGAGCCGTGCGAGATTCGTACGTTGAGTCTGGGAAGAGACCTAGCGGCAGGCCTGTCGTTTCGAAGCTCGTTGCGGATCCCGAACAGGACAAGACTGGAGAGTTGTGACCAGCGTTTACATATGTCAAGTGTCCTGAACTGCGATCGAGCAAAACGAGAACAGCGGTTGCAAATCGATCGGCGGGAGTGTAACGACTCAGGTGTCGGTTGATCTGTATCGACAATCTCTGTGGGTCGGGATCTACTGTGGCCATGCTTCGAACAAGCGCCTGGATGTTTGCCGCCAGCAATGCGGCCGCCATGCCTTTCCCAGAGACGTCTGCAACGGCGAAAAGAGTACGACCATCGGGCAGATCGATAACGTCGAAGTAATCCCCGCCGACATCTCTGAATGGCTTGTAGTAAGTCTCGAGCTGATATCCCTGAATTTCTTCGAGTGTTTGAGGAATAAGCGTTTGCTGAATCTGTCGCGCAGCAGTCTGATCGGATTCGAGTTGCGTCTTGCGCACAAACTCTGACGTCAGTGTCGCGTTGAGCATGCAGTTACCGACAAGGTAAATCAACGACACGATCGGGTAGATGATCAGTCCCTTCGGCCACATGATGGGCCATACCAAGGAATGAGAAATACCCGCGTAGACTGCGTAGCCTTGAATCAGAATCCCAGTCCAAGCGACGAATCGCTTGGAAGTGGACATTTCGCTGGTCCAGTCGTAAAAGGCATAGTCAAATGCACGACGTAGCGGACCTGCCGATCTATTGAGCCGCGTGTGGGTTAGGTGGATCTTCAACAGTCCTCGATGTGTTCCTGTCGTCTTGGAAAGAGGAGACTGATGTTACTGCTACCGGCGGAATCGCCCTGCGCTGCTCACAAAACGCAGGCGTTGGCGGGCGCAATCCTCACGCAAACAAAGATTCCACAAACTCCCGCGGGTCGAATGGAAGCAGATCCCCAGCTTTCTCACCCACGCCGACGTAGCGTACCGGGACCCCTAATTCGCGGGAGATTGCGACGACAACGCCACCCTTTGCGGTTCCGTCGAGCTTTGTCAGAACAATGCCTGTGACGCCGGCAGATTGAGTGAACAAGCGAGCTTGTTGCAGACCGTTTTGTCCGGTGGTTGCGTCCATGACCAAGAGCGTTTCATGGGGCGCTCCGGGGATGATGCGCTGCGCTGTACGCGTCATCTTTTCAAGCTCCGACATCAAGTTGGTTTTCGTGTGCAGTCGGCCGGCCGTATCGACGATTACATAATCTGTCTTGCGCGTCTGGGCGGACTGCAAAGCGTCATAGAGCACGGCGGACGGATCGCCTCCCGGCTTTGTCTTAATCACTTCGGTTCCTGTGCGCTGGCCCCAAATCTCAAGTTGATCGATAGCGGCGGCGCGAAACGTATCGGCAGCGGCCATGAGCACAGTCTTACCTTGCCCGCGAAGGACGCCGGCGAGCTTTCCTATTGTCGTTGTTTTGCCCGTGCCGTTCACACCTACGACCAGAATCACTTCAGGACCTTCTACCTTGCGAACTGGCTTGGAGTCGGCGGTGGTGAGAATTGTCAGAAGTTCTTCCTTCAGCAAGCGCTTCAGTTCGCTGACGTCTTTGATCTGTTTTCGATCGGCTTTCTCTCGCAGCTTTTCGAGGACTTCGTGAGTCGTAGTCGTGCCAAGATCTGCACTGAGTAGAGTAGCTTCAAGGTCATCTAAAGTATCCCGGTCGATCTCTTTACCAATCGACACGACGTCATCGATACGCTCCGCGAGGTTCTCGCGCGTGCGGGTGACCGCTTCTTTCATGCGGTCCAGAAAACTTGGTTTTTGTTCTTCGTCGAGACTGCCGAATAGGGTCTGAATCATGAGAAATCCATAAAGTTCAATTATACGGGGCCAGTGCGAACGGATGAGGGTGAGACCCGGCAGGTTTTCCAAAAGGAACGACGACAGAATTCTGGAAGCGCTGGCTTCGAGCAAATGAAGACCACGACCGCAAATAGCGCGATTAGCAGGATGTGATCATTTGGATCATCTCGGTCGATCGGTTACAGATGCCTTTGTGATAGAAGCAATCGTTGGTGTTCCTGCTTGCCGCATGATCTGTTCGGTTTCGCGCCGCAAGATGGTAAGGACGGCTTCAACGCCAGGTTGTCCAAAAGCTGCCAAGCCCCATGCCGGTGGGCGTCCCACACCAACAGCGGTGGCACCCAGCGCGAGCGCCTTGAAAACGTCTGTGCCACGCCTAAATCCGCTGTCGATCATCACCGGAATTTTGCCGTTTGCGCCTTGTACCACTTCTGGTAAGCACTCAATCGTCGAACGGAGAGTTTCTTCCGCACGTCCGCCATGGTTCGAAACGATGATGCCATCGACGCCGTGTTCAACTGCAAGTTGAGAGTCTTCGCGCGTCACGATTCCTTTTACGATGAGCTTCATCGAGGTGGAATCTTTTAACTTTTTTACGAAATCCCAATTCATCGACGTTAGATGAAGGCCCGTCACCTTGGAAACGTCGAGATGGTCGAATGCCGGTTTCCGGCTGATATAGCCCTGAAATGAGCTGCGATCGTGACAATTCGAGCACTCGCGCGAATCTACGCGCACAAAGCGTTCTTGTGTTTCGCGGTTGCTGTCATTTTGCAAGTCGACTGTGAGCACGAGTACTGGCGAACCGGCGGACTCAGCACGCTTCACGATCCCGCGCGTAACCTCCCAAACATCGGTGGGATATAGCTGTTGCCAGACCGGACCGCCGCGGGCAGCGCTCACTTCTTCGACGGATGAAGTTCCTACGGTCGAGAGAATCTGCAGGTGGCCTTTCGTGCGCGCGGCCCGGGCGACAGCGACTTCGCCATCTGGATGGAATGCTTTCATCGAACTTACGGGCGAGAGAAAAATTGGAGTAGGCCACTTGGTACCTAGCAGGTTGACCGATGTGTCGAGCGTTTCGACATTGATGAGTCGCCGCGACCGAATCTCAAGTTGTTGGAAGCCTTCGCGATTCGCCTGAATCGATGCATCGCCGTCTACACCCGTGGCAAGGTATCCCCAGTGCGCGGGCGGAAGCGCCTTGCGAGCAATGGGTTCGAAGTCCATGACATTCAGGGCCTGGTCGGGCTTCGTAATTTCGGGCTGAGCACCTTCCTCTAACGAAGCTAGAAACCGAAGGATCGAGGATTGCTTCCCGAGAGGCGAAGGAAATGACGCAAGCGCAGGGCTTGCCGCAAGGAAGCGCAGAAAACGGCGACGAGTATCGATGGAGCTGTCTGGCATGTTGTTGTGGGCGCGGGTCACGGGATTTTGCGCTATCCGCCCCGCAGCGTCAATAGAGAATCAGAGCTTGCTTGTTTCGACAGGAACTCCGGGATCGGAAGGTGTGGCAGAGACTGCTCTCTCTGGGGCTGGAGCAGCAATTGGAGCGACGACTGTCTTTGGACCGTTCGCTGGTGCGGGAGGCGCGACACGTTGCGGCATCTGCGCTCCGACTCGCAACAGGCGAATCTCGCCACGTTCATAGACCGCGGTGAGTGCGGCGACTGGTGCCGGATCTAACCGCTTTCCAGCCAATTTGTGAATAATGTCGAGCGCTTGGACTGGATCATGCGCTTGCTGGTATGGCCGATTGGTGGTGAGCGCATCGAAAGTGTCAGCCACGGCAATCACACGCGGGAGCAAAGGGATCTGATCGCCTTTCAGGCCGTACGGGTACCCGCGTCCATCGAGCGACTCGTGATGTAGTTCGATTCCAGGCAGCATTTCTTTAAGCTGCTTCACCTGACGAAGGATGTTCGCGCCCTTTGTGGTGTGGGTCTTCATGATTTCGAATTCTTCAGGGGTGAGCGCGCCCGGTTTCTTGAGAATCCGGTCCTCGATGCCGATCTTTCCAACATCGTGCAACTGCGCTGAAATGCGAAGCGTGTCGATGAATGCGTCGTCGAGCTTCATTTCGCGGGCGATCATGATCGAATATCGGGTGACACGATCGGAGTGGCCGCGAGTGTAGGGATCCTTTTCGTCAACGGCGCCTGCCAGCATCTGGATTGAGCCGATAAAAAGTGCCCGATTTTCTTCGGCGGCGCGCTTCAAGTCCAAGACGAAGTGTTCCAGTTCCTCCGACATGGTATTGAAGGTACTGGCAAGTTCTCCAATTTCGGTCCGGGTCTTCACGTGTACGCGCTGGGTGAAGTCCCCTTTAGCAATCGCGCGACTTGACTGGTTCAAGACTTCGAGCGGGCTTGTAATTTTGCGAGCCGCGATGATGCTTAGACCCACGCTAAGTAATACTGCGAGCAGCGCCAGCAGTCGCGCGGTGCGCTGCATTTCGTAGATGCCGCGATATGCCTCGAGCTGAGGTTTCTGCGCGACTACTGCCCAATCAAGCGAAGTGACAGGGCTGTAGGTTCCCAGCATCTGAGTAGTCGTTTTGCCTTCGGTTGCTGCGAATTCGCGCGTGGCTGCGAGTTGCGCCTTGTTGCCTTGCTCAACGAACATGCGAACGATGTCGAAGCCCTTCATGTCTTGCCCGGTTGCCAAGTCAGCTCGTGCTGCTGCTACCAGGCGACCTTCTCGATCAACGACATAGGGCGACAGACCACTTCTGTTCACTTCACGTAATCGGCGGATCAGGGGTTGCAAATCTGCAACGGAACCAATCATTCCAAGAAACCGCCCACCATACATGATTGGCGAGCTAACTAACATCACCGTGTGACTTGCCTTGCCGCTGCCAACGACGAGAGCTTGTCCGTTGTACATTCGCCCGTCACGAGCGGCTGCAAACCCTCGTTCCAACTCTCGTTGCAGAAAGGCATCGGGATCAATGCGACCTGCGGAAACGCCCTTCGCGTCAGCGTTCAGGACGGTTGCGTAAGCGATGTCGTTCGATGACGACACAAAATTCTCTAGAAGCGCGCGCAGTTCGGGTGTTTGGACTCTCGGTCCTGCAATGTCCCCGCCACTGGTTACCTGGATGGCAGAGGCGAGATTTGCGAGCATCATTTGCAGGGTGTCATGGCGCTGGGATATGTCGTCCGCAAGCGAGCGGGTCACCGTATTCTGCAGCAGCATCTCGTTCGTTTTCAGCCGGTCGCGGTTGATCACCTCAACTTGGGCGGAATAGAAATACATGGGTACCACGCTGATGAGGAGCAGGACGCTCAGCATGACCCAAAGAATCGGAATGCGCGCGGGAATAAGGTGTTTGAGCGACAAAGTGGTCCCAGTGCGCTCGTGGGGGCGGCGCGGAATGGCGAATCCATCAAAAAGTTTAATGGCAAACCTTCAAGGGCGCGTTGGTACCTTGGGCCAATAAACGGGTTACTAACGGTCATGTACTTCCGGAGAGGCGTCTTGGCTCTTACTTGGCGTAGTAGCCGTTGCGACAGCGAACGACCCAATGTCGTTTTTGGGCAGTCAGCCGGACTGAGCGGTAGCTTCCGTCCGTCTGAAAATTTGATGGCCTATAGCTGAGTGCGTATTGATTCCGAAGAACTTTCTCGATGGTTTGAAACGCTCCCTTTAGCTCTTCATTGTGGCGAGCGGGCAAGATCGCGCCGCCCGACGCGGCTGTGAGTTCCTCCAAAAAGCTCTGACCCTTTGTTCCATTTTCGGACGGAACCGTAGCATCCACCACGAGGACGACCGCGTCAGAACTAATGGTTGAGTTGATACTTTCTTTCAGGGATGCGCGACTCGTGGTATCCGCGCCATCGGTGAGAAGAATGATGACTTTGCGGGCCCCGCTGGGCGACGAATGGAGCCTTCGGGATGCGAGCAGCAGCGCGTCATACAAAGATGTGTCCCCGCCGGGTACTAGTTTGTGGACGGCGGTGTTCAGACGTTTTGTGTCGGAAGTCATCGATTGAACTTCTTTTACATCCGTGCCAAATGCAATTACGGAAGCTTGATCGATTCCCGGACGTAAGACACGTTTGAGCAAAATAGATGCAGCTTTTTGTTCGAAGGGAAAGCGATAGCGGATAGAACTACTTATATCCACCAACAAGACGATCTGAAGCGGCAAATCGGTGCCGGCCTGGAAGCGGTACACCCGTTCCGGTGGCAGCCCATTATCGAGAAGATGAAAATCCTCCTGTCTCAAGACATTCACAAATTTTCCGTGGGGATCTGTAACGGTAAACAGAAGGTGGACTTCATCGACCCGTTTAGAAAACGTAACGATCGAGTCTGAGTCGACTAGTGCCCGGGCGGTCCCAATCTCCTGACACGGCCCGACTCCCACTAAAAAAAAGAGGAACAACAAAATCAATCGAGTCGCGGGTCGCGATATCAATTGCATGATGTTTCGAGATTTTCTTGACCGTTGAAACGTTAAAGGAGTGTTTGGCATAACGACAGACGCTCGCTCATCAGTATTCGCCAACACAACGTTGAGGGGCGGAGGGAGTTGGAGACTCAAAGGCCTCACGAACAGATTGTTGGAGATGATACAACAACAGACCTACTTCACCTCAAAATTCCTCGGGTCTAATGAGATGTTGTTGCTGATCTGCTTTTCACTCATGTCCCACTCCCAAAGGTTCGTGCGGCCGTTCTGCAATTCCTGGGTGTACTTGAGCACGTACTGGGTCGGAAGAGTGACGCCATCTGTGGTTTTGAAATCGCCAAACGTTTCCTCAATGCGATAGCGAGTCTCGTTCTGACGTGCCGATAGCGTCTCGCCTGTATCTCGACTTACTGGCGAACTTGCATCCTGTTGGTTTAGTGCGGGAATGGGAGTACCTGCATTGGGCGCTTGTACAATGCCCGCTTTGATCGACATCGTATAGACAGATTTCACATGGCGATAAGTCTCAGGATCAAAGTAAAGATGTATGTCTAGATCGCTACTCTTCTTAGGCTTGTACCGAACATCGATCAATTTCTTTCCATCGATTGCCTTAAGTCCGTCGTAAGACAGCTTTGCCTTACGATCGCCGAGATTCAAGAGAGGCCAAGATGTCGATAGGGCTCCACCGAGCAAACCTTCTCGAATGATGGTGTCTTGTGTTCGGATAAATTCTCCAAATATGGAGCGTGTTTGCTGTGCGGTTGCGCTTGCGACCTGCACACGCTCCCCGTCGAACACGATGCGCTCGCCATGATAGTCAGTCGTCGAAAATTTCATCATAAAGTGAAATTTTCGACCTGTTGACACAAGGACGCTTTTGCCATCCAAAGTCGCAGACCCACCGGTCAAGATCCGAAACTGGGCTGCGCCTTGCGCCACTCGCCCTTGTCCGCCGGTGCGAACTGCCTCTGCACCAATCGAATTCAAGTGGTTGGCAACGATTTGCTCTGGGTTCACGACAGGTTCAGCAGCGAACGCCTGAAGGGACACAAGACTAAAGAAGAAAGCAACCGCGAACGCTACTCGCACTACGAATTTCATCACTACCCTCGAGGTTGCATGAACCTCAATAACGTCGTGATCCGATGCAACAGGATTTTCGCAACCGGAAACGGATTTTATCACCAAATTTTCTGAATAGCCGAAAATGTGCCGATAGCTAATGAGCTAATGCCTCGCTCTTGGCGCTGCGCGTCATCAATTCGTGGATCGCATCTGCTGGCGCCTTCCCTTGTTGCAGAATTGCATACATTTGCTCCGTGATTGGCATCTCGACGCCGCGAGAGCGGGCGAGACCCACGGCGGCATTCGTAGTGAAGACCCCCTCCGCGACCATGCCGTGCATGCCCGCGATGATGTCGGAGAGCTTTCGCCCCCGTCCGAGTTCCACTCCTACTGAGCGGTTTCGAGAAAGCCCACCGGTACACGTCAGAACTAGATCACCAAGGCCCGCAAGTCCAGCCATGGTGTCAAGGCGGCCGCCGCAAGCGACAACCAGTCTCGTCATTTCCGCAAGACCGCGTGTGATCAAGGCTGCTACCGAGTTGTGGCCGAGTCCCAACCCGTCGCACACACCGGCCGCGATGGCGATTATGTTCTTTAGTGAGCCGCCCAACTCGACGCCAATCACGTCATCATTGGTATAGACACGGAAGCGTGGATCGCTGAATTCCTCCTGTACGGTATGCGCAAGCTCTGCATCGCGAGATGCGACGGTAATTGCCGTCGGATCACCCCTTGCCACCTCCTTGGCAAACGATGGTCCACTGAGAGCGCCAATCCGCACGGAGTGGGTGTTCTTTTCCAAGACTTGCGTGACTACTTCTGACATTCGTAGCAGAGAGCCTTCCTCAAGGCCCTTTGTGGCGCTTACGAATAACATTTTGGGCAATACGAATGGAAGCATTTGCATGAAAACTCGTCGGCAGTGACTCGACGGCATTACGCTGACAACTATCTCTGCTCCGTTCAACACTTCGTCAAGCCGATTCGAGACATTCACCCCTTCCGGAATTACCGTTCCGGGGAGATACATTTCATTCGTTCGTCCGTCGTGGACGGATGCGGTCACTTCCTGCTCGAATGCCCAGAGTCGTACATCGTGGTTTCGTTTACGGCCGAGGACAATCGAGAGCGCCGTGCCCCACGCACCTGCACCGATCACCGCAATTCGGCTCAAGAGTGCCTCCCGAACTTCGGCTCAGTCCCGCCGACAAGTCGTTGGAGATTAGTTCGGTGCTTCCAAATGATCAAGAGTGCAGACAGAGTCATCATGGCAAGTACAAACGGCTGATTCCCGTACTCGTGGAAAAACAATGCAGCCAGCGGGAAGCAACCAACGGCGATTACGGAGCTAAGCGATACGTAGCGAGATAACAGGAATACCAAGACAAAGACCCCAATCACGAAGAAGATACTCCTGGGCGCGATGACAACGAGCGAACCAAGCGCTGTCGCGACTCCTTTTCCGCCGCGGAACGCCAGCCAGATCGGAAAGAGGTGACCTACAATTGCAAACAGGGAAGCAATGGCGGCAGCTGTGAATGACAGACGAATAAAGGGCTCCATCATTCTGTGAGCAGCGTCAATCTGTTCCGGTGCGGCGACCAGAACGTTGTGAACGCTTGAACTGCGCGCTACGACCCAGAGCGCGAACTTCACCGCAGCAAATCCTTTTCCAGCATCAAGCAGCAACGTGAGGATCCCAAGCACGGGCGATGACCGCGCCACGTTGGTCGCACCAATGTTTCCACTGCCTGAATTGCGCACGTCCTGCCCGCGAAAAATGCGCACCAGAAGGTAGCCGAATGGAATGGATCCAAGCAGGTAGGAAATCGCGCCTATGAGAAGAAAAATCATGAAGACCGACATAAAGTGAGGCGCAGGCACGCCAACCTCATGACGCCCGAAAAAGATGCCCTAGACGAGTTCAAATCGGGCGATCTTCGTGTACACGGCGCCCCCGCGTTGCACTTTGCTTTGGTAAAGAAAGAATTCCCGGGCGGTCATTGTACCGAACTCAGGTGTTGGTATCTTCCGAAGCTTCTCCTGCAGACGTGAAAAGGTCAAATTCGGACGGTCGTTTCTTTTCCACCGCGGGGCGCCCGACGCACGAGAGCCTCGTGCCAGGGTGAGATGTGGCTGATAAGCATGAACTTCTTTGGCGATGTTCAGCTTCTCCAGCGCAGCATCAACTCTACCTGCCAGTGTACCTAGGTCTGGGCCTGCTTCGATTCCGATCCAGAAGATTCGTGGAGCACTCGCGGTTGGAAAAAATCCGATCCCGCGGAGGGTGAGGGCAAACGGACGGACCGAAACGGGGGATAGCGCTGCCCGAATTTGCTCATTCATCTCAGAGGACACTTCTCCGATGAACTTCAAAGTAATGTGGAGGGATTCGGCGCGCACCCATTTGGCATCCGATGCGAAACCACCAACACCGTCCTGAAAGAGAGCGATCCTTTCGCGGATCGCATCATCGATATCGAGGGCAACGAAAAGACGCATGCAAACTTGCTCTTGGCGCTTGGCGTTGATTGAACTGATGGCAGGGCCGAGGAAAAGGGTAATAAGGGTCTACATCAGCTTTCTTCTGACCATATCTAGTGCCATCTGCGTTGCGAAATGTCGAACCCGCTTTCGATCGCCGGGATACTGTTTTTCCACCACCTCGGTTCCAGTCTCACTCGCGAGCGCGTGATACACAAGTCCGACTGGCTTCGATTCTGTCGCCCCGGTCGGGCCGGCGACTCCCGTGATGCCCAGCCCTAAAGTTGCACCGCACTTCGCGCGAATTCCCTCTGCCAGAGCAGCGGCAACTTCCTTACTGACCGCGCCGTGCTTCTCAATGAAGTGATGTGGCACTCCTGCGAACTCCGCTTTCAAATCGTTCGAATACACAACAGCCCCACCCAAGAAGTAGCGGGAACTGCCGCTAACGGAAGTGAGCCTTTCAGACAGCAGTCCTCCAGTGCAGGATTCCGCAACCGCCAACGTTGCACCACGCATCTGGAGAAAGAGTCCGACGATTTGTTCCAGAGATTCGTTGTTTCGCGAAAAGACAAAATCGCCGAGCTCGTCTTCTACTCTTCCAGCGACGTCTTCGACGCGGGCCTCCGCTTCCTCGAGTGTCTTCGCTCGTGATCGGAAATGCAGCAAAACCTCTCCGGCTCCCGCTAGGATCGTGGTTTGCACATCCGAATACGTTTTGTAGATCGGCGCTACTCGCGCATCAACCGCAGACTCTCCCATGTTCGCAATCTTAAGCGTCCGTGCCGCGATGAATGCTGGCGGTAATTTCGCTCGAAGCCGTGGAACGCACTGCTCGTCGAACATTGCCTTCAATTCAAAGGGAGGCCCGGGAAGAAGCATGATGATCTTTTCGTGTCCGTCATACATGCCACTTAGCCACTGACCTGGTGCGGTTCCATTCGGATTCGGCAAAACGATCGCGCCGGTGAGCACATCTGCTTGCTTTGCATTGTTCGCGGACATCTTCCAGCCGCGTTTCGCAAATCGCGCCTCAATCTTGGCAACGATTTCTGGATCGCGGTCAAGTTTCAACTCCAACGCTTCCGCGACGGCTTCACGCGTCAAATCGTCTTCTGTTGGTCCCAGCCCGCCCATGAAAATCAGAATCTGTGCTCGCGCCAGCGCCTGACGTGCGGCAGTAGCGAGAAGTTTCTGGTCGTCGCCGGAGATGACCTTGAAGATCACCTCCACACCCATCTCATTCAGCTTCTCGGTAAGAAAAAGGGAATTGGTATCGGTGCGATGCGGCGTGAGCAATTCCGATCCAATGGCAATGATCTCCGCGTTCACGGGAGCAGTTTATATGAAGAGGTCCGGTGGGTGGTGAATGGCTACCAGCAGCGTTTCGCGGTCTACCGTACCAGCGCGAGAATTCGCACAGGACCGCCGGAGCCGCCTTCTGTCTTCATAGGAGCGGCTACAACGATTGCGCCGGATTCCGGTGCAACATCCAGGTTCGCTACGTTCTCGAGTTGATAGGTGCCTTTGGAGAAACTGTATTTGTGAACCTCGAAGTCTGCAGACGGGCCATAGTCGATGCTGAGCGTGTCGATTCCAAGACCCACGATCGATCTCGCATCCAGCAGAAATTTGACTGCTGCGAGGGAGAATCCCGGAAAATGCATCGTGCCCTTTGCATCCGCATTGCGATAGTCCTTCACCGACTTCCAGCGGTCTTCCCAGCCGGTTCGGGCCATAACAACCGAGCCCATCGGTACCTGGCCGTGAACCTTTTCCCACTGGGCGATGTCTTGAACGCTGAGCCGATAGTCTGCCTCCGCACTTACTTCTTTGCGAATATCGATCACAACCAGAGGTGCAATCAAGCGCTCCGTGGGAATCTGGTCGACCGTCCAGGAACCTCGCACAAAATGCGCCGGAGCATCGATGTGAGTGCCGAAATGCTCAGGCAAACTAATCTCACGGGCGAAATACTGGTCCTTATCAATCGTAGCGACGGTTTTCGCCTGATATGGAGATGTTGCTGTTGGCGGCTCATAGGTTGGGACGGAAGCGCCAATGGTGTGGGTCAAATCGAGAACGCGCGAGAATTCGGGTTTAGTTCCGTCTGGATGACGTTGCGCAAAAAGTAGCAGAGCCAGCGCGAGAGCGTATCCGACGATGAGGGTCTTAAAGCGCATTTCTCTCCGGCTGTCCTTCGAAACAGAGCCGGGCTGGCGTGATCTACTTAGAGGAGCAACCCAACTACTAGACGATAGGAAACTGGCCCAAATGAACTTTGATTCTCGCTTCTAGGTGCGAGTTGCAGCAAGGAACTGCCGGACATGTACATTCGTGGTGCATTTCGGCGTTAGGGTCGCTATCAAATTGAAAGAGAAGGGCAATAAGGATTGATCGCAAAACTCGGAAGGACATTGAAAAACTGCTCACAAAGGTCTGAATTTGGGTGAAGAATGAGTTTGTTAGCGATTTTCGCGCTCAACAGAAGAATCGTGAGGCCGTCTCGGGTTGGAAACAGGCGCCGATTCATGTCGAAAGGCGATACATTTTTGTCCTGTATAATCATGCGTTTTGCGCACGTACCAACGTGTAAGGAGATCGAGTGGCGCAGGCGGAAATCGGAATCATTGGCGGCAGCGGACTCTATTCCATGCCGGGATTCAGTGATGTGAATGAGGTAAAGCTACAAACGCCATTCGGCGAGCCATCCGAATCGTACGTTCTAGGGGTGCTTGAGGGCCGACGAGTGGCGTTTCTCGCACGACACGGTCGCGGGCACCGTATCTTACCGACCGAGTTGAATTTCCGTGCGAATATTCATGGTTTTAAACAGCTTGGAGTGGAACGAATCATCTCGGTTTCGGCAGTCGGATCGCTGAAAGAGGAGCACAAGCCGCTGGATTTTGTTGTCCCTGATCAATTTTTCGATCGAACGCGTCATCGAGTGGACACGTTTTTTGGCGACGGGGTTGTTGCTCATATTTCCATGGCTGACCCAGTGTGCGGAGAAATGGCAACTGTAGTCGCCGCAGCGTGCAAGCAATCTGGTGTCAGTGGAAAACGGGGCGGGACCTACCTGTGCATGGAGGGACCTCAGTTCTCAACGAAGGCTGAGTCGAATGTCTATCGCAGTTGGGGCATGGATGTGATTGGCATGACCAACTTGCAAGAGGCGAAGCTCGCTCGCGAGGCCGAACTCTGTTATGTCACGATTGCGATGGTGACCGACTACGATTGCTGGCATCCACACCATGATTCGGTTACGGTCGATCAAATTCTCGCGGTCCTCGTTAAAAATGCCGAGAATGCGGCAAGGGTTGTGAAAGCCACCGTCAGTGCTATGCCAGCGACCCGAGGTTGCAAGTGCGGAGCCGCGCTAGCTCATGCCATCCTCACCGAGCGGGACAAAATTCCTGCCGCAACGAAGGCAAAACTGAAATTGATTTTAGGAAAGTACTTAACGTGACGCTTACGGCAGCCGTTCAACGGCATGAAGCGACGCATCAGTGAATTCTTGGGAGATGCATGAGCATATTGGTGGTTGGGTCGGTTGCGTTTGACACGATTGAGACACCGTCGGGGCGACGCGAGGATATTCTAGGCGGCGCGGCGACTTATTTTTCGCTGGCAGCCAGCTATTTCACTGAAGTTCGCATGGTCGCCGTAGTAGGCGATGACTTCACCGGGCAGCATGAAGAGGTCCTTAAGAAGCGAGGAGTGGACACTCGAGGAATCCAGCGGTCCGCCGGCAAGACATTTCGATGGGGCGGCCAGTACCTCGATAACCTGAATGAGGCGAAGACAGATTTCACGGAGCTGAATGTATTTGAAAAATTTCAGCCCCAAATTCCGTCCGCTTACCAAGATACGCAATTCCTGTTTCTGGCCAACATCGACCCGACCCTTCAAGCGGCAGTGAGGCTGGAGATGAATGGTGTGCGCATGACCGGCGGCGACACCATGAATTTCTGGATCAAGGGCACGCCGAACGAATTAAAAGAGACCTTAAAACTGGTCAACGTTCTTTTGATCAACGACGCCGAGACGAAAATGCTCGCCGGCGAAAAGAGCCTACCGCGGGCGGCGCGCAAAGTTTTATCCATGGGTCCACAAGCTCTCGTTGTTAAGCACGGCGAGTACGGTGCAACAATTTTTTTCAAAGAAGGAGCATTCGGAATTGGATCGCACCCGTTTCGAGCGCCGGCGTTACCGATCGAAGAAGTGAAAGATCCGACGGGAGCAGGCGACTCTTTCGCGGGTGGATTCATGGGTTACATCGCGTCGCAGGGCGCACTTAATCGTGAGGTGCTCAAACGCGCACTTTTCTACGGTGGCGTGTTGGGTTCTTTTGCTGTGGAAGAATTCGGCACCGAACGTCTGCAAAATCTAACGCGTGCCGAAATCGACGCGCGCTTCCAGATATTCCGTGAACTGACTCACCTAGGATGAAGGAACCTGTTTCCCGCCGCGGCGATCTGGACACCGCCCTGGTGTTCGCGTTGGCTGGATTTGCGTCGCTTCTTGCGTTCCTGTTTTATCTGCAGCGAGCTGACGTTTTACTGTATGGCGACGCCGTTGCCCACATCAATATTTCTCGCAAGGTGTTTGATTCGCAAACTCCCGGCCTTCTGCAACTGGGTACGGTCTGGCTGCCCCTTCCTCATCTGTTGATGCTTCCATTCTTGCTTTCAAATTGGATGTGGAAGACGGGGATTGGCGGATCGGTGCCATCAATGCTGGCGTACGTGTTCCTTGTGTCGGGAGTGTTCCGGTTGGTTCGAGGAGCGTTGCCGCACAATGCGGATGGCAACGAACTCGCGAATGGCCCCGCCTGGATGGCAGCGGCAATTGTCGGCTTGAATCCAAATCTGTTGTATCTGCAATCCACAGCGATGACGGAGGTTTTGTATCTCACGTTCTTTCTGTGGACGATTGTTTTTTTTGCAGAATTCACAAGAGCTCTCAGCGATGAAGATGGCTTGGGTGTTTCGGCACGTTCGAAACTGATTCGATGCGCGTGGTGCGTCGCGGCCGCGGAATGGACCAGGTATGACGGTTGGTTTCTTGCGGCGATCGTCAGCCTTTTGGCCCTCGGCATTCTCTACAGATTTCGAAATTCAGTGGGAGCGAAATTTCTAGCCCTGAAATTCCTTTTAGTAGTGTGCGGCCCCGCGATTTTGTGGCTCGCGTATAACGCGTTGGTGTATCGAAACCCGATGGAGTTTGCTACGGGGCCCTATTCGGCGAAAGCGATTGAGCGCAAAACAGCGGTACCGGGATACCCTCCGCACCCAGGCACGAAGGATCCTCCGATAGCGGCACTCTACTTTTTCAAGTCGGCACAGGTAAATATGGCCGAAGGAGGATGGGAACGAATTTGGGTGGTTCTCTTGATCTGTGGAGCGGTAATCTGCGCGCGATCGAGTCGCGGGTTGCGGCCGCTACTGCTTGTCCTGGTGCCACTACCGTTCTACATGCTGTCCGTGGCCTACAGCGGAGTGCCGGTTTTTGTTCCGCCGTGGTGGCCGTTCTCTTATTACAACGTTAGGTACGGAGTACAACTGGTGCCGGCGTTCGCAGTGATGAGCGCCATCGTAATGGCTGTCTTACTTGGATGGGTGAAGTCACGGCGTGCACGAGTCGCACTTGGAACCTGTACCGCGTTGCTAATCCTGTGCAACTACATTTCGGTCTGGAACCGGGGGCCCGTTTGTTTCCGCGAAGCATGGGTTAACTCGCGAACGCGGCTAGCCCTTGAAAGTGAATTGGCGCGCAATCTTCAACTACTGACGCCAGACAACACGATGTTCCTCATGTATCTAGGCGATCATGTCGGGGCCTTGCAAGGCGCAGGCATTGACTTGAAGCGAGTCATTCATGAAGGGAACCACCGCCCCTGGATAAAACCCACAGATCCCGATGGCTTGTGGGAGCGGACTTTGGCAAGCCCACGGGAACACGTCAGGTACGTCATTTCATTTGAGGGTGACGATGTGGACCGGTTGGTGAACCACGACGGACTGACACTGAAATGGGTAGTCCATACCCAGGGGCAACCGACCGCGCGCGTCTGGGATACTCAGTAGCTGCCGACTAACGATTCCCGCTTCATCCCGCGAGTGCGACGTCGCTTCAACTGTTCCGCGCGCATCAGGCAGGTTAACTCGACCGCCGCGTGCGTCCAAGTCTAAGCGTATCTGAGTGATAAAATCGGGCTCGCATCCCCATGACCCCTATTGTCCAGCATACGTTGGACCTTCTCCGCAACGAGATGGGCGTGGTTCTGTCTTCCACGATGCTGCGGTTGGTAGTGGCGGCGGTGTTGGGTGGTGTGATTGGACTGGAACGGCAGCTTCGAAAAAAGCCAGCCGGATTGCGGACGAATATGTTTATTTGTTTTGGTTCCGCGATGTTCACGATCATGTCGGATCAGTTGGCATCAACCTATGGAGGTGACCACACCCGTGTGGCCGCGCAGATTATTCCGGGTATTGGTTTCATCGGTGCGGGATCCATTCTGCATGCGAAGGGTTCGGTTACCGGTTTAACGACTGCGGCCACATTGTTCGTGGTGGCATCGGTCGGAATGGCGGTGGGCGGCGGACTGTACATCACTGCCGTGTTTGCCACGCTGATGATTCTCGCCGCGCTCGCGTTGCTCGGTAGATTGGAGCAAAGCTTCGAACTAAAGACGTTCCGCCAAAGCTACGAAGTGGTAGGGCGCAGCGTCGAAGAGTTGCTTGGAGTGTTGAACCGAATTCTTGGTGAGGAACACTTGACGATGCAAGGTGTGCACGCAGCCACGATGGGCGGACAGTCGCGTGTTGTGTTCGAAGTAGATGGACCCAGCGAAGAGCATGAGATGCTGAAACTCCGGCTGCACGAATCCAATGCATTTCTGAGTGTCCAGCGGGTCGGGAGTACTGAACGCGAATGACTGCGGAATTCGGTTCGGCTGGGGTCTCCTTTGTAAAAGCTAGCGCCTGCGGCAACGATTTTCTGATCATAGAAGGCGAACAATTCTCCGGAGATCTCGCGGAGTTTACCCGGCGCTTGTGTGATCGCCGCAAGGGTGTGGGTGCGGACGGAGTGGAATGGCTTTATCCCGCGAAAGATGCGGATGTGGAAGCTCGACTCATCAACGCAGACGGTTCACCCGCGGAGATATCGGGGAACGGAACTCGGTGTGTGGCAGCGTCGATGGCCTCACAGCACAACAAGGAAAGATTCGTGATTCGTACCGGTGCGGGTCTGAAAACATGCAATCTAACGTCGCACAGCGGGAATGTATACGAATTTGAAACGAGCATGGGTGTTCCGGTCGTGGAAGAAGAACTCTCGCTTGTTTTGAATCGTGGCGTCGTGCGCGGAATTCCCGTGTCCATGGGCAATCCGCACTATGTTGTGTTCGTAGATGAGATATTGCCCGATTGGATGTTAGAAGCTTCAGAGATTGGTCATCACCCGCATTTCAAACAGGGTGTGAATGTTGAAGTTGTTGCCATCGAGGATGCGAACAACATTGATGTCCGGTTCTTTGAACGCGGCGTTGGAGAAACGTTGTCATCAGGAACAGGATCATGCGCTTCGGCAGTGGCGGCAATCTCGACTCAACTCGCCGGTTCTCCTATTCAAGTACGAGCGTTGGGAGGTGTGCAAACCGTGCGCTGGGATCACGAGGTTTTGCTACGCGGGCCCGCCGAGATAATCTGCCAGGGCGAGATTCTGCTGCAATAAGAGATAGTCGTGACGGCCCCGGCGCGAGCAGACGGAGACTGGACAGCATTCGATTGGGTAATGGAACCGCAAACGCGAGACGCAAGCCGCCAGCACTGAGGCGAGGTGACACGATCGGAATCGTTGCGCCCGCCAGTAACATCCAGCGGGAATTGCTCGAAAAGGGATGCGAAGTTCTTCAAAACCTCGGTTACAAGTCTGTCTATCAAGAGTCGATTCTAGAAAAGAACCTATATTTCGCGGGAACGGCTGACCGCAGATTGCGTGAGCTTAAAGAGATGTTCGCAACCCAGGATGTGAAGGCAATTTTGTGCGCGCGGGGCGGATACGGCACAAACTATCTGCTAAGCGGACTTGAAGTGAAAAAGATGGCGTCATCGCCCAAGATTTTTATTGGATATAGCGATGTGACAACGTTGCTTACGCATTTTATCGACGCTGCGGACTGGGTAACATTTCACGGTCCGATGCTCACGAAAGACTTTACGAATGACGATGGTGTCGATCTGAGCTCTTGGGAATCGGCGCTGAGTGGAGCAAGTTCTTGGTCGGTCCATACGGGCGCTGACAGCGGGGTGAAAGGGCTTTCCGACGGAGATGCCGAAGGGGTTTTGTACGGCGGGTGCCTTTCCATGTTGGTGGCATCTCTGGGAACTCCTTACGAGATTCAGACTGAAGGTACGATCCTGTTTATCGAAGATGTAGCTGCCAAGCCATTTCAAATCGACCGCATGCTCATGCAGATGAAACTGGCGGGAAAGTTTGCGAAGGTCAGGGGAATCATATTTGGCGAGATGATTGATTGCGTGCAAGGACAGCAACAGGACTACACGCTTGAGGAAGTCGTGATGCGGATTGTGTCCGATCTGAGAATTCCAGTGGCTTACGGTCTTCGGTCAGGGCATGTGACGCGATTGAACGTTACACTCCCGTTGGGGATCAGAAGTTCTTTGAAGGTAAGCGGCACAAAAGTGGAGATCAAGATTCTCGAATCTGCAGTTCGCGACTGAAGTTGCAGTCGTGAATTCATATCGGATCTTGAGGCGGCACGCGTCGGAAGGATAGATGGCTGACAAGAAACACATTCATTTGATCGGCATTTGCGGGACGGCAATGGCGGCCCTGGCCGGCATGCTCAAGCAGCGCGGGTTCAAGGTGACCGGTTCAGATGCCGCCGCGTATCCGCCGATGTCGACGTTTCTCGAATCGCTCGGAATTCCAGTGGCGCAGCCGTTTGCTGCAGCCAACTTGAGCAAGAAACCTGATTTAGTGGTGGTTGGGAATGCCATCTCACGAGGAAACGTTGAGCTTGAGTACGTGCTTGACACGCGAATCCGTTTCACATCGCTTCCACAAATCCTGCATGACGAGTTTTTGCTTGGGAAAGAAGTGCTTGTTGTGTCGGGTACCCACGGGAAAACGACAACCACTTCGATGCTCGCATGGATATTTCATTCCGCCGGAGAACAGCCTTCATTTCTGATTGGCGGCATTGCCGAAAATTTCGGATCAAGCTTCACGGTTGCGGAAGGGAAGCACTTCATCCTCGAAGGCGATGAGTACGATACAGCCTTTTTCGATAAGGGCCCAAAGTTCCTGCACTATTTTCCAGATGCGATCATTCTCACTTCGGTTGAGTTTGACCATGCTGACATTTACAAAGATCTCGAGGCAGTGGAGATTGCTTTCAAGCGTCTGGTGAATCTGGTGCCTAAGCGCGGCCGCATCATTGCCTTCGATACTGGAAAGAGCCTCGAAACCTGTCTAGCGAAAGCATTCAGCCCCGTCGAGCGGTACGGAACAGGTGAAGGCTCCGCTTGGCGAATTGCAAACATCAAAGTTGGTCCTGAGGGAACGCAATGGTCAATTTTTAAGGACGGCCAGATTTGGGCTGACATGGAATTCTCGTTGGCTGGTGAATACAACGTTCGTAATGCCACGGCCGCAGCGGCGCTGGCGAGCGCCTATGGTATTTCCAAGGACAAGATTCAGTCCGCGCTGAAAAGCTTCAAGAGCGTCAAGCGGAGATTGGAAGTGCGAGCGCAGGTTGCCGGAGTTACCGTTATCGATGACTTCGCACATCATCCCACGGCGATTAGGGAAACGATTATGGCTCTTCGAGGGCGTTATCCGGGATCGCGGCTGTGGGCGATTCTGGAACCGCGGTCGAATACCATGCGACGAAAAGTTCTCCAGGATGATCTTGCGGACAGTCTTGGCTTGGCGGACGAGGTAATCATTGCGAATGTTTTTAAATCGGAGGCGATTCCGGAAATCGAGCGACTGGACCTTCGCCATGTGATCGCGAAAGTTCAAAAAGGGGGCCCGCGTGCTCGCATTCTGGCCGACGCAGATTCCATCGTGGATATTGCTGCACCTGAAATGAAGTCCAGGGACGTCGTGGTCATCCTATCCAACGGCGGATTTGGTGGTATCTACGAAAAACTTCCAAAACGGCTGAAAGAATTGAGTCAGGGTGCCAACGGATCACAGGAGCTATCGTCCAACGCTTGATGCGGATGATTTCAGCAACGCGCGCCGTGATTCTGGTATTTGTTTGCGCCAGCACTCTGACCAATGCGCAAGACCAGCCCTCGACAAATCAGCGGGGGCCTTCCACCCAATACACGATTTCGCTGGCAAAAGCCCAAGCGCACATCATCACCGTGCGCATGGATCTGGATAAGGGGCTGCCGGAACGACAACTACAACTTCCAGTTTGGAATGCGCTTTACCAGGTCCGCGATTTTTCCCAATACGTCTCGTGGGTGAAGGCCACAGATCATCAAGGACGTCCGCAACCAGTCAGGAAAATCAACAAGAGCCTGTGGCAGGTATCTGGAGCGGGCAACGGTATTCGAATCACGTACGAAGTCTATGCAGACGTGGCGGGTCCTTACAGCGCTCAATTAGACGCTCATCACGCGTTCCTCAACATGGCGGATGTGCTCATGTATGCGGTTGACTCTCGATCAGCCGCATTGACCGTGGAATTTGAAGATATTCCGAAGGGCTGGAAAATTGCGACTGCCTTGACGCAGTGCATGCCTCCGCGTTTTTGTGCTCCCAACTACGACAGGCTTGTCGATTCTCCGTTTGAGGTGGGCACGTTTCGCGAAGACGATTTTGATGAGGGAGGCGCTCGTTATCGGGTAGTCGTTGATGCCGATCCATCCGACTACGACATGGGAAATCTCGTAAAGGCGCTACGAGCGATCGTAAAGAACGCAACACGCTGGATGGACGATCGTCCTTTCGAGAGTTACGTTTTCTTCTATCACTTCCCTCGTGGTCCAGGCGGTGGCGGCATGGAGCACGCCTATGGCACGGCGATCGAGATCAGCGCAGCCACATTAAAAGAAAGCCAGGACTGGTTCAACGATGTTAGTGCCCATGAATTTTTTCACCTTTGGAATGTAAAGCGCATACGTCCGCAAACGCTCGAGCCCGTCGACTACACGAAGGAAAATTACACGCGTGCTTTGTGGTTCAGCGAGGGTGTGACAAGCACGGTCCAAGGGTACATCCTGCTTCAGGCAGGGCTGCTCGATGAGCGACGTTACCTGCAGCGGTTGGGTGATCAGATCACTACACTGCAGCAAAGGTCGGCGCATAAAACGCAGTCAGCTGAAGAGTCGAGCCTCGACGCGTGGCTGGAAAAATACACCTACTACCGCGAGCCGGACCGCAGCATTTCCTACTACAACAAGGGTGAACTGCTTGGCGTGTTGCTTGACCTCAAGATTCGCGAAGGAAGTCAATTTACAGCATCGCTGAGGGAGCTTTTCCAGTGGATGAACAAGCATTACGCTGGCCAGGGCAAATTTTTCGATGACTCCGAAGGAGTGCGTCAATCTGCCCAGTCGGTATGTAGGTGTGATTTGCAGGAGTTCTTTGATCAATATGTTTCGGGCACAGACGAGATTCCCTGGGATCCTATGCTCTTGAGCGTGGGATTGCGCGTTGTCCAGCAATCGGTGGAAGTCGCAGACGCTGGTCTTGACGTACAACGAGTTTTCGGGGGCATGGTAATTCTCGCAAGTGTCGATCCAGGAAGCGACGCAGCGCGAGCAGGTGTGCTTGCCGGTGATACGCTACTCAGCATCAATGGCAAAGCAATTGGGCCAGACCCGCGAGCATCATTAGGGGCATGGCGACCGGGAGACACGATCCGGTTAAGAGTGCGGAGGGGCGTAGATGAACACGAACTGAAGTTCAAATTGGGAGCAAAGAAACAGGTCGAGTATGTGGTACGAGATGTCGAGAATCTGTCGGCCGAACAGAAAGCCCATCGCGAAGAATGGTTGAAAGGAAAGACACGCGAGGCTACGCACCCGTGATTCACACCCTCATCATGTTGGCTTTTTGGGCTGTGGCCTTGCCATTCGCCGCCTTGATTTGCTTCCCATGGACATTTCTAACAGGAAAGATTGGATTCCTTTATCGCACTGGGATGTGGGCGGCCTGGACCGGGGTGCGATTGGCCGGAGTCAAGGTGAAGGCGCTCGGTCTCGACAGGATCGACCCCGCCAGGACGTACATTTTCATGTCCAACCATGTCTCAAACATCGATCCGCCGATACTGTTGCCTCTCATTCCCCGGCGCACCTCAGTTATGGCCAAAAAGGAATTGTTCAGCTATCCGTTGCTCGGAAAAACGATGCGATTGGGTTCCTTGGTGCCCGTTGATCGAGGGAATCGAGAAGCCGGGATCGCGGCCGTTAGAGAGGCAGAGAAGGTCATTCGGTCAGGAATCAACATGACGATCTACGTTGAAGGAAAGCGCTCTTTCGACGGTAAGCTTCTGCCATTCAAAAAAGGCCCGTTTTATCTTGCGAGCGAGTGTCGGGTGCCCGTCGTCCCAGTGACCATGGTTGGTACTCACGAGATCATGCCCAAGACACGATTTGGGATTAAGCCGGGAACGGCGACTGTGATTTTCCATGATCCGATCGAACCTGAAAACTTTGGAAGCCGCGACGAATTAATGGACAAAGTTCGGATCGTAATCGATAGCGGGTTGCCACCAGAAATGCAGACTTGCCGCAGCGAGGTGCGCGGCGCATCGCAAACCGGATAAACCGCGTCACTCTTTTGCTAAACCTCTGACCACCCGCGCGAGCTCCGGCAACTTGTTAAAAACGGCTGAACATCGAAGCCAGAGTTTGTTGTCGATCGCTGGATAACCACTCACTACAGCCCCAGAAGCCACGTCACTCGGAATCCCGCTCTGCGCGGTTGCGATTGCGCCGTCACCAATCTTGCAATGTCCGGCAACGCCGACTTGTCCGGCCAGAATCACGTTCTTTCCTACGTCGGTTGAGCCGGCGAGGCCCACCTGCGCGCACAGCAGCGTATTTTCTCCGACCTTTGAACCGTGACCGACCTGGACCAAATTATCGATCTTTGAGCCGTTGGCGATGCAGGTTTCTCCGACGCTGGCGCGATCGATGCACGCATTGGCTTGCACCTCGACATTGTCCCCTAGCACCGCTGGTCCAGACTGAACGATCTTGTACCAGCGACCAGACTCGTCTTTCGCAAAACCGAAGCCGTCGGCGCCAATCACAACTCCGTTCTGAAGAACTACGTTATTGCCAATTCGACAGTGCTCTCGCACGACCGAGTGAGCGTGGGCGAAGAAATGATGTCCGATACGAGCGCCGGAGTAGAGCACGACGTGGGCGAGCAACACGGCATCGTCGCCGACTACGACGTCGTCGGCGACCACCACATAAGGTCCCAGATGAGCCCCTTTTCCGATCTTTGCGCTAGGCGCAACGATCGCGGTCGGATGAATTCCCGGGGAGTAACGTGGCGGCTGATAGAAAAGCTCGATCGCACGAGCGAAGGCGAGATATGGGTTTTTAGAGCGCAACATGGCCAAGGGGACCGACGGAAAGTCCTCGGACACAATGATGGCTGAAGCGCGCGTCGTTTTCGCGGCCAAGCCATATTTCGGGTTGGCGACGAACGTGATGTCGCCGGTGGCCGCCTCCTCGATGCCTTTAACACCGGTGATGTTGATATCGGGCGAACCGTTCTCAAGTCGGAGGTCGAGGGCCGCAGCGATCTCTTCAATTTTCATGGGTCAAAACGCTCGGGGTGATTGTAACGGAATGGTTGGTAGGCAGGGTCTGCGCTGCTGAGTTTGCTATTGCTCGAACATCGGGACCTGACGTGTGTCCGGTGGTCCCTTGCGGGTGCGGCGAGTTGCGCCGATCACGGCCAGGACGGTCATCGAGGCGATCGCACTGCGCGGCACAAAAACCCGCTGAGTATTCGAACGCAAGTCCGGAGGATTGATTAGAAACCCATCTGAGGTGTTTTGGGTCAAATCATTCGGCATCATGCCTTCGACAGTCTCGTTGTCTTTGAACTTCAATCGAACCCACAGGCCCTCGGTGCGTGGCCTGGTCGTGAAGGTCTTGCGGGTCAAGTCTTCCGAGTCGCCGAACTCACGAACAAAATAAACGCCCTTGATGTCATTCAAGTCGATTGCGACCACAGTGCCAGACGTGTTGAGAAGCTCAAGCTTCCCCTCAACGATATAGTTCGCGGGCGATACGTACCCGTTCACTGAATCGCGATCCATCTTTCGAACGATCACCTTCTTATGAGTCGAGGGCATGAGGTCAGGGTTGAGCCCGCAAATCGCCAACTGTGCAGGCCCCGAAACATGTCGTCCTGAATTTTCGCACCTTTTGGCAGGCTACGCCGAGTTTGCAGCTCCTCCGTAGCCAGAACGTAAACGGGCGCGAGTCACGAGATCAGTTTTTAGAAGCGCTTGGGATGTGTTCTGGGTTCTAGTTGTCCATTTGGCCAAGTAGCACATGTACTACGGCAAAGCCCAGACTGTACCCCCGTTCCTTGCCACTGCCAGCATTTCGTAGTGGAATGCGAGCAGGAGAAAAGGCAGCAAATGGCTGCTAGCTCCGGTCGAGGCGAGGCTGACTTCAGCATTCGGACCCGGCCACGAGAGGGCCCGTAAGGACCCCCATCCCCTTCGGAGGTTGAGTCATGAACCTAGAACGCCTGACAGCATGGACTCTGGTTGCGATTTACTACTGTTTAGGTTGCGGAGTGATCGTTCTCGGACTTCGCGGCGCTTTGTAAAGACATTCAGCCCTAACCCCTTCCAAGCGAGTCGCCGTCGGCATCCCCAGCCGGCGGCGATTCGTGTTTGCGCCCAACTTCGGGCTACTGGCGCGGATTTGCGGGTCTTACCCCGCAAAATGCTGGAACATAACCTCTTTAGGTTGCGCCACACGTGACGTTGTGTTATTTTCACTTGCTTGCCGTTCCTTCACTCAAGCACTGTAAGTCATTGGTACAAAAGCCACTTACATTGTGGTCTCAGAGCCGCTGTCGCCTTTGAAGTCGCGTCTGTGGAAAACCTGTGGATTAGTGAAGTTTGTCTGCAAGCCTAGATAAATGGCTGATTACATTTACACGATGGAACTCCGGCTGACGCCGGACCAACAAAAAGCCTCCGCATTGGTCCAAGAGACCGCACGATCCGCGGAGATGAACGTCTACCTCACCGGCGGAGCTGTGCGCGATATCATCAGCGGCTTTCCGATCCGGGATCTTGACTTCACGGTTCAGGGCAATGCTCTCAAGCTTCAGAAAGATCTGGAGCGAGCAGGTGCCGTCATCGGTCACGCTGATGAGGACCTTAAAGCCCTTTACGTAACGCTGCCGGGCGGAGTACGCGCAGAGATCGCGATGGCTCGCACCGAGCGCTACGAGAAAACCGGTAAGCCCCCAGTTGTGACCCCGGCAACCATCACGGATGACCTTCGGCGACGCGATTTCACCGTCAATGCCATGGCTCTTTCCCTGAACGAAGGTTCTCGAGGATTGCTGATGGACCCGTTCAACGGGGCGGCTGACATCGAAAACAAGCTTCTTCGAGTCATCCAGAACTACGCTTTTCTGGAAGACCCCTCTCGGCTTATTCGTGCAATCCGGTTCGCGGCGCGATTTCACTGGCCGCTTGAGGAGCGCACGCAGCAGCGCTACGACTCAGCTAGGGAAAATAACTACATCGATCACGTTAGCCATCGTGCCCTTGGACATGAAATAGAGCAGCTTGCCTACGAAGACGATCCGCTGAACATCATCAAGGTCTTGGAGAAGGAAGGTTGGCTCAAAGTACTCCATCCGCACTGGGCCGTGGCGAAGGTGGACTCGAATGGACTGGCGCAACTGATGAAAACGCGCCAGCAAATGAATGAGCTCGGCTACACTCCCGATCCCGCGGCGGCAGTGATTTACTTCTTGACCGCACGCATGGGAGACAAAGACATCGCGGATATGCGTCGGGCAATCCCACGAAAGAATTTGGTGGACGCGTGGAAGGATCTCGAAGACAACGCGAAGACTCTATCGAAGCGTTTAGTCGGAAAGGAAGCAGCCACGCCGTCCAGGACTTGGCAGCTTTTGTCGAACGAGCGTCCAGAGATGGTTCTATTCCTGGCCGTCACGACGCGGCAGCAAGCAGTGGCGCAGAAGATCAAGAATTTCTTCACAAAGTGGCGCTTGGTACAGCAAAAAGTGCCACTGCCAGAGATGACCGAGCTACACATCACGCCGCAATTTGCGGGCTATTCCAAGATCGCCAATGATGTGTTCCTCCTGTTACTCGACGGCAAGCTACGGTCCCATACAGAAACAATGAAGTACTTGAAGCCCTTGGCGCCTCCACCACCGCCACCACCACCACCTCCGCCGCCGAAGCGCGGACGTGCCGCCAAGGCCGCCGCAGCTGCAGCCGCCGAGGCTGCAGCGCAAGCTGAAGCCAACAAGAAGAAAGGCAAGGGGAGCAAGGGTGCGGCTGCTCCTGCCGCTGCTGCTATTGCTTCTTCCAAAGCAGTACAAAAGGCGAGTGCAAAGGGGAAGGCGGCATCTACGCCACCGGTCGCGACCAAAGCGCCTCCGGCTGTGGCAAAGTCCGCTCCTGCTAAGAAATCCGCGAAGCCGACCAAAGCGGTAGTCAAGGGAAAAGCAAAGAAGAAGTAGATGCGCTTGTACTGAACTATTTCATTTCTTTGCGGTGGCAGGACAAATAGTTGCACACCGCTCTCTTTTGTATCTATTACGGCCTGCGCCCAGCCTCGCAGCCGGTAGAATGAAGTACACGCACTTTCCGTTTACAGGCAGCCGACGCACATGAGCTCTCAGTTCGTCCATCTACATCTCCACACCGACTACTCCATGCTCGATGGGGCGTGTGACGTTGAGAAACTGGTGAAGAGGGTGAAGGAACTCGGCATGCCTGCGGTCGCGATGACCGATCACGGCAACATCTTTGGAGCAGTGCACTTTGTAAATGCTGCTCACAAAGAAGGCGTGAAGCCGATCGTTGGCTGCGAGCTATACATTTGCAAGAAAGATGACCACGACATCCGGCGAACGCCTCCGGAAGGCGACACCTACAATCACCTGCTTGTTTTGGCCGAAAGCGAGGAAGGTTACCGGAATCTCACTAAGATCACCTCTGAAGCTTCGCTGCACGGTTTTTATTACAAGCCGCGCATAAGCAAGAAATTCCTCGCCGAGCACTCGAAGGGTTTGATCGGTCTCTCAGGCTGTTTAAAAGGCGAGGTCGCGGAGCGTCTGACAGAAGGGAAGTACGAGGCCGCGCGAGAGGCTGCCTCCACCTATCGCGATATTTTCGGTAAGGACAACTTTTTTTTGGAAATCCAGGATCAGGGGCTGGAAATGGAGCACCGCATTCACTCGGGCCTCTTCCGCCTCGAAAACGACTTGGGATTGCCTTTGGTCGCTACCAATGACAGCCACTACCTGTGCGAAGACGACGCGCACGCGCAGGATGTAATGCTATGCATTCAGACTGGCAAGTCGATTCAGGAAACCAACCGGATGAAGTTCGAGGGTAATCAGTTCTTCGTCAAAAGCCACGAAGAGATGACTCGAGTCTTCAAGGATGCCCCGGATGTCTTAACGCGCACCGTAGGTATCGCGGAGCGCTGCAATCTGCGCCTCGAAAAGGTCAGCAACCCCTTCCCACATTTCGACGTGCCGCCGGGCTTCACTCTGGATAGTTACTTCGAGCATGTGTCGCGAGAGGGATTTGCGCGACGTAAAGAAGTTTTGATGGTTCTCGCGGATCAAGGAAGGTTGAAGCATCCACTTTCTGACTACGATCAGCGGTTGTCGCGCGAACTGAGCATCATTCAGCAGATGAAGTTTTCCGGATACTTCTTGATCGTGTGGGACTTCATTCGCTACGCGCGAGAGCACGACATTCCGGTTGGGCCTGGCCGCGGATCAGCCGCGGGTGCACTCGTTGCATACTCGCTTGGTATTACCGACATCGATCCCTTGCAGCACGAGCTGCTTTTCGAGCGATTTCTCAATCCTGAACGCGTTTCGATGCCGGATATCGATATTGATTTCTGCATGAATCGCCGTGGAGAAGTGATCGATTACGTGACTCGCAAGTACGGGCGGGAGAATGTGGCACAGATCATCACGTTCGGTACCATGGCGGCCAAAGCCGCAATCAAGGACGTGGGTCGTGCCATGGATATGCCATACAGCGATGTCGATCGTATTGCGAAGATGGTACCCACCACGCTGAACATCAAGCTTGAGGACGCAATCAAGGAGTCTCCGCAATTACAGGAAGCCTACGATAAGGATCAGCAAGTTAAGCAATTGCTCGACACGGCAAGAAAGTTGGAAGGCTTGGTGCGCAACGCCGGCGTACACGCTGCGGGGGTTGTGATTGCGCCGCGACCGCTAACCGACCTCGTGCCGCTATTCCGCACGAAGAACGAGGAAATTGTCACAGCTTACGACATGATGGCCATCGAAAAGATGGGGCTGCTGAAAATGGATTTCCTTGGCCTGACCACTCTTACCATCCTGGATGATTCGCTAAAACTCATTAAGCAGACCAGGAATGAGAGCTTAAATCTGAACGACATTCCTCTGGATAACGCAGCCACCTATGAGAAGGTGTTTCACAAAGGTCTAACATCGGGCGTGTTCCAGTTTGAATCGCATGGCATGCGAGACGTGCTGCGGCGTTATCAGCCGAACTCTATCGAAGATCTAACTGCTCTCAACGCACTCTATCGCCCTGGACCGATTCAAGGCGGGATGATCGACGACTTCATCGAGCGCAAACATGGGCGACGGAAAATCGAATATGAGCTTGCAGAACTGAAAGAGATCCTGGCCGAGACGCTAGGCGTCATTGTTTACCAGGAACAGGTGATGCAGATTGCCAACCGGCTCGCTGGCTACTCTCTCGGTGAAGCAGACTTGTTGCGCCGCGCCATGGGCAAAAAGAATGCCGATGAAATGGCAAAGCAGCGCGAACGCTTCGTGCAGGGCGCTGTAAAGCGGGGATTCCCACAAAAGAAGATCGAGAAGATTTTCGACCTGATGGCGCAGTTTGCGGGATATGGCTTTAACAAATCGCATTCTGCAGCCTACGCATTGCTGGCTTATCACACCGCGTATTTGAAGACGTACTATCCAGTCGAATTCATGGCGGCATTGCTTACGTCGGTGACTGGAAGCACCGATGATGTTGTGAAGTACATCAACGAATGCCGCGAAATGGGCATCGCCGTTGAACCACCTGACATCAACGTTTCGGACGCGAACTTCACTCCACACGGAGAAGCCATTCGCTTTGGTCTCGCGGCGGTAAAGAATGTTGGCGGGAATGCGATTGAATCGATTGTTGCAGCTCGTACGAAGCTAAAGCGACCATTCGCATCGGTATTTGAATTTTGTGAGGAAGTCGACCTACGGCTTCTAAACAAACGGGTTCTTGAATCTCTAATCAAAAGTGGCGCGATGGACCTCATGGGCCGTCGTGCTCAGTTAATGGAAATCTTGGACAAAGCCATTGATCGCGCGCAAAAAACCCAGCGTGACGCTGAGTCCGGCCAACACGGGTTATTCGGTGTATTCCCGGACGAAGAAGCGGCGTCAAATGACAAACTTCCTAATGTTCCGGACTGGGATGAGCATACGCGCCTGACCGCCGAGAAGGAAATTCTTGGCTTTTTCATCACCGGACATCCTTTGGAAAAGTACAAGGAAAAACTAGAAGACCTCAATGCTAAGTCGACAATCGACATCGCGGCGATGACAGCGTCTACGGGAAAAGACGAAGTGATCACAACGGCGGGCGTAATTACCAGTTTGAGGATTGCGAAGTCGAAAAAAGGTGATTTCTACGCGCAAGCTGCGCTCGAAGATATGTCCGGCAAAGTGGATATGATCGTTTTCCCAGAGGCCTACCGCCGCCTGCAGGAGAAGGTAAAACTGGAAGTTCCGGTGCTGGTCAAAGCGGGTGTCCGTATTGAAGAAGGCGCAAATCCCAAGATTACAGTTGCCGACATTAGTGCTCTCGAAGAGGTAAAAGTGCCGCTCCCGAAAGCACTGCGCATTCGCATACCGATTGAGACCTCTACGGAACAAACCGTCGAGGCACTGCATTCGGTTTTTAACGAGCGCAAAGGGGACGCGAAGGTATTGTTTGATGTGGAACGGCAAGGGGAATTCATGGTGGTCATGGAAGCAGAGGGCTATAATGTGCTTCCGGACCGCAATTTCATTGCGCGCGTCGAGCAGTTGTGTGGCCGAGGCAGCGTGCGCATTATCAATTGAACGCGAGCGTTGAAAGTCTGCGCCGGATGAAAACTGCAAAGATCAGAATGGCGACCTCCGCTGCTGTCGTCCCGTTGAACGGGTTCGACCAGCCGATGCTTGGCGCTGAGTTTCTGCTCTCGATGGTAGAGAGCCGTTGGTTTTCGAGGAATGGTAACGGAAGCAACATGGATTCGGGACTGAAAGCGCAGCAGGAGTTGGAGCAAATCGAGCGCCAGATTGCGCATCTGGAATCTGCCGTTGGCCCCAATGAACAAACAAAGAGGCAACTTGCTTCACTGCAGGAACGTGTCGACGGGTTGAGACGCGAAGTGTCTTCCCACCTGAGCGCATGGGGAAAGACAGAATTAGCACGTCATCCCCAGCGCCCGTACATGCTGGATTACGTTGACCGCATTTTTACGGACTGGAGCGAAGTACACGGAGATCGTGGCTTCGCCGACGACCCTGCCATCGTCTGCGGAATTGCAAGGTTTCACGGACAAGAGGTTGTTATCGTCGGTCAACAGAAAGCGCGCGATACGAAGCAAAAGGTGTATCGGAACTTCGGCATGCCCAACCCGGAGGGCTATCGGAAAGCGCTGCGAGTCATGAAATTTGCCGAGAAATTCAGTCGACCGATTTTTACTTTTGTGGACACTCCAGGAGCGTATCCGGGGCTTGGCGCCGAGGAGCGCGGTCAGGCTGAAGCAATTGCGCGAAATCTTCGAGAAATGGCACGACTACGCGTGCCTATCGTCAGCACAATCACCGGCGAAGGTGGCAGCGGCGGCGCCTTGGCGATCGCGGTCGCCGATCGAGTATTGATGCTCGAGAACTCCGTGTATTCCGTTATTTCTCCGGAGGGCTGCGCGTCCATTATGTGGCGCGACGCCACGAAAAAAGATATCGCTGCCCAGGCTATGAAGATTACCGCTCCCGATCTGAAGGGCATGGGGCTGGTAGATGGGATTGTGCCAGAACCTGCGGGCGGCGCGCATACCAACCACGAGGAAGCCGCAGCCCTGCTCGACGCGGTTTTGACAAAGGAACTCGCAACTTTGACCGCCGTTCCGGTCAGCGAATTGATCGCCTCCCGATATAATAAATTTCGAAATATGGCGCAATTCTACGTGGCAGAAGGCTAGTGGATAGCCGGGTTCCAGCCCGGTAGCTGCATGGCTGGGGCGCCCACACTGCCGTATAATTACCTGTTTCACTCCGTCACAATCAGAAATCAGAGCTGCGGAAGCTGCTCGCGACCACAAGGATGGTAAAGGGATGGCCACCACGGATGTAGTGCCTCAGGAATCTACCGGGCATCTGGGGCAGAAAAACATCGTCAACGACATGAGTATCCAGGTCGCGACGGTGAACGGCTCGGGCTCACAAAGCTCAAACACGGTTCTCTTACGTAGCATTTTCCAAATGGGAGTGCCAGTTTCCGGCAAGAATTTGTTTCCATCGAACATAGCTGGATTACCGACCTGGTACACAATACGGGCCAACAAAGATGGTTACATCGCGCGCAAGAAAGAAATTGACTTCCTTATAGCGATGAATGCGGAGACCGCGCAAGAAGACGTCATGTCCCTTGCCGCCGGTGCCGTAGTTTTGTATGACGACCCGCTCGGGCTCGACAAGCTTCGGAACGACCTCGTCTTCTATGCCGTTCCATACGACAAACTGGTGGCTCCCGTCTGTCCCGAAGCCAAACTGCGGAAACTTGTAAAGAACATGATTTACGTGGGCGTTGTCGCGCATTTGCTCGACATCGAGATGAAAGAAGTTGAAAAAGCCATTGCGAAGCAATTTTCGCGCAAGGCCAAAGCTGCAGCGCTTAACATGGGCGCGGTTCGCGCCGGTCATGAATACGCATCCTCGACGCTCAGCAAGAAAGATCCATACCGCGTTCAGCGGATGGACAAAAACACCGGAAAGATCATCATCGACGGGAACGCCGCCTCGGCTTTGGGGTGCATGTTTGCCGGCGCAACAGTTGTGAGTTGGTATCCGATTACGCCGTCCTCTTCTTTGCCTGAGGCAATGATCGACTACATGAAGGAGTACCGCATTGGAGCCGACGGCAAAGCGACTTTCGCCATCGTGCAGGCCGAAGATGAACTGGCGGCCATCGGTATGGTCATTGGTGCTGGCTGGGCAGGAGCTCGCGCGATGACCGCGACCGCCGGGCCTGGGATCTCCCTCATGGCCGAATTTGCGGGCCTTGCCTACTACGCGGAGATTCCGGGTGTCATTTGGGACATTCAACGGGTTGGGCCTTCCACCGGCCTCCCGACCCGGACGTCACAAGGCGACATCCTTTCGACGGCGTTTCTCAGTCATGGCGACACGAAAAATATCCTACTTCTCCCTTGTTCGCCTACAGAGTGTTTCGATATGGCAGGTGACGCGTTTGACCTGGCAGAACAGTTCCAAACGCTCGTTTTCGTCATGTCGGACTTAGATCTGGGGATGAACAACTGGATGTCAGAGCCTTTTAAATATCCCGAGAAGCCGATCAAGCGCGGGAAGGTTCTTGATGCTGAGGCTCTAGCAAAGCTTGGTAGTTTCGCGCGTTATAAGGACATCGATGGTGACGGCGTCGGATATCGCACGCTGCCTGGAACTGATCATCCGGCGGCTGCCTATTTCACACGCGGCAGCGGACACAACGAAAAGTCTCAATACAGCGAACGGCCGGATGACTTCGAAAAGAACATGGAGCGTATCAACCGGAAATTCGAGACTGCTCGTTCGTTTGTCCCTCGGCCCGAGGTTTCAACTGGCAAATCGAAGATTGGGATTCTCGCTTATGGAACTTCCCACTGGGCCATCATCGAGTCTCGCGATCAGTTGCGGAAGGAATATAAGGTCGAAACCGACTATCTGCGCCTGAAAGCCTATCCGTTTACCCGCGAAGTGCAGGACTTTGTGGAAGAGCACGATCGCGTTTACGTCGTTGAGCAAAATCGCGATGCCCAGATGGCAGCACTGATGAAGCTTGATCTGAAGCCTGAATTATTGCCACGACTCCGCAGCGTCGCGCACATTCATGGCCTTCCGATCGATGCGCGTTCCATAACCGACGAGATCATGACGATGGAGGGCAAGTAAATGGCTACGACCCCGACCAGCACCCCGGCTCCGAAGACCAATCGCATTGGGCTTCCGGTAATTGAATATCGCGGAGGCAAGACTACGCTCTGTGCCGGCTGTGGACACAACGCTATTTCGGAACGCATCATCGATGCGATGTATGAAATGGGTGTATCTCCCGAGCGCGTTGCCAAGTTCAGCGGGATCGGATGCTCATCCAAAAGCCCTGCCTATTTCATGAGCCGCTCTCACAGTTTTAATTCCGTTCATGGTCGAATGCCCTCGGTTGCGACCGGAGCCATGCTCGCGAACCGCAATCTGATTGGACTCGGGGTAAGCGGCGATGGAGATTCGGCATCCATCGGTATTGGGCAGTTCGTTCACCTCATGCGACGCAATCTTCCGATGATCTACATCATCGAGGACAACGGCGTATATGGGTTAACGAAGGGACAGTTCTCCGCGACCGCTGATGTCGGTTCGAAATTGAAGACCGGCGTTATCAACGATCTCCCGCCTATCGACACCTGCGCTCTGGCGATTGAATTGGGCGCCACGTTTGTTGGCCGCTCTTTCTCGGGCGATAAGAAACAACTGCTCAGCATGCTGAAGGCTGCGGTCGCGCACAACGGAACCGTCATGCTCGACGTGGTTTCGCCGTGTGTCACGTTCAACGATCACGATGGATCCACGAAATCCTATAAATACATGAAGGAACACGAGGAAGCGTTGCAGGAGATCAGCTTCGTCCCCGTTTTCGAAGAAATTGACGTCGAGTATGATCCTGGAACAACGGTTGAAGTGACGATGCACGATGGCTCCCGCTTGAGATTGCGCAAACTTGAGGAAAGCTATGACGCCACGAACCGGATCGAGGCCGTGAGACGCCTCATGGAGGCGCATGCGAAAGGGGACGTACTGACCGGAGTGTTCTATCTAGACCCCAAAGCGCCCAGTTTTATCGACATGTTGAATCTGGTCGATCAGCCGCTCGCGACGCTGCCGGAATCCATGGTGCGTCCAGGACGCGAAGTCTTGGAAGAGGCGATGGAAGAGTTACGCTAACTGGCGAAGGTGATGGAAAAGCCCTCCGCATGGAGGGCTTTTTGTGCGAGGAAGGTTTGCGACTAACTGGCTTCCGGGAGCTTCTGTTTCTTCGGTCCACCGCTGTGTTCGGCATTCTCGCCACGCTCGGGAAAATCGGTGTCCGACGATTTCAGCATGGGATCTTGGTCGCGATGTCCGAGCTGGCCCTGCATGGAATTGTTACCGGTTTGAGTGCGGTCGTCTTGTTCCAAGGCACCCTTGAAACGGTCTTGATCTTTCCCAGGGGTCGAAGTCATTTGATAGTGCTCCCAGCGAGCGGAATAGGAGAACCTGCAAAGGCAGCCTATCCCGAAAACCCGCGTTACGCAAAGGGTTTAAAGTGGCGAACGGGACTACGCCCGTCCTAAGGAGGTAAATAAATGCAAAGTATTATTCTGGCGGCCATCGCAGTCGCCAGTCTTGCCCTCAGTGCCAGCGCCCAGTCGTTGCCAAACCAAGCTCCTTTCGCGCCTGGAACTACCAGCACAGCTTCCGGTGCACGAGCCAAGCCAGCTTCTCATCATCATCACGTCAAGCTCATCACAGAAAACACCACGCCAAACACCATCAGTCAGCCTGAAGACTCGCCGGTGATCAAAGTCTCGGGGTTAGGTCCTGAACCTAACCCCTTTGCCTGTTTACTAATGGGTCCCTAGATGTCAGACAAACCAGATACTCAATGCCACTTACCGGGCGGGAACCGGCGCGTTCTGTGACCTGAAAAGGTATCGTGCCAGCCAGACGATGAGCGCTAGCACAGCGCCGAGAAAGATGAACGGAACTACAAAAATCAGAAAGAGCCAGCCTTTTCCCTCTAGCGCCGTACTATCGCCACCAATTTGAGTGTCCGGCTGTCTTCGAATTGCTCCTGCAATCGCGGTGGCGTCGCCGCCAATCGCAACTCCCGATTGGGCACGAATATCACCTCCGATTGCCGTGACATCCCCGGCCACGGGTACCCCTGCTTCGATGTTAATGCTTCCGCCAATGGCGGTTATATCCCCTGTCGCGGGCCCGCGCAGGTAGATAGAACACAGAATGCAGGTCACGTCTGAAACAGGCTGACCAGCGTCGACTCTTATTGTCCGCCCAAACTGGACCAGGCTGTGGTTCTGTGCCGAAGCAATTGTGGTCGTGAGTATGAGGATCACGGACGCTGCAATCATGCGGCCCAATTTCAACTTGAGCATACACATCTCCTGAGACCCGGGAGGGCTTTATTAGGATACGCCGACTCCCCATCGAAAGTTCAACGTTAACGAACGCTCCTAGGGCGCGCTGGTTGGGTGGTGACTGTCCAGACTGTAATTGCGGACCGCACCGAAGCCAGTGATGCTGATGTGGACGATTGATATCCACCGCTCAAGGCTGTGGTGTCTTGTCCGGTGCATCCAGTAACTGAGGCCAATTGACGCCGCCGTCCCGGCCGCTTCCAGGGCAGCAAATCCAGCCGAATTGTTGACGACATCGTCCGGCAGCAGGATTTCCTCACGACCGCGCCGCTGCATATTCCGGGTGGAGGCATAGTCGAGGGCTCGCATCGCTCCTACGCCCGAGAACAATAATATGTTGGTGCGATCCCAAAAGCGATGGGGTTGCTGTGTGGGTGCTTTCACTTCTAAGGGTGGAGTGGCAACTTTACGAGTGCTTGTTGGCAGACTGTCAACAGTGGGAATTGGCAAATCTTGCGCACATGCGAGACTCGCGAATAATGCGAATGGATACAAGAACAGGCACCGATACTTGTGGGCCCTGCATCGTCGTACGGGTCCGTTCACCATTTTGAAAATTGTAAAGGCGACAACGACGACCTTTCTGTTCGCAGTGGTAGCGTCCAGGGTTCGTCCTCAATAGGTCCGCCAGAAATCGGCCAATTCTTTATAATTAAGAGTTTGTACAGACAGGTTTTCTGGAGGTAGGGAATGGCGGCTTCGTACAACGGGGTTCCGGTGCCCACAAATGGGACGAGAATCGGCTACAGCAACGGCAAGTATCAAGTTCCGGACAATCCAATCGTCCCCTTCATCGAAGGGGATGGAACGGGCCGAGACATCTGGAAGGCGGCGGTACGCGTGTTCGATGCCGCCGTCGAGAAAGCTTATAAAGGCAAACGGAAAGTAGCGTGGTACGAAGTCTTTGCCGGCGAGAAGGCCATGGCGAAATTCAAAACATGGTTGCCGGAGGACTCCGTCAACGCGATCCGCGAGTTCCGTGTAGCGATTAAAGGACCTCTCACTACGCCAGTCGGGGGAGGAATTCGCTCCCTTAATGTCGCCCTGCGACAAATGATGGATCTCTACTGCTGTGTCCGGCCGGTCAAGTATTACCAGGGCACTCCGTCTCCGGTGAAGCATCCCGAGAGAATGGATGTCGTGATCTTTCGCGAGAATACGGAGGATGTTTACGCCGGGATCGAGTGGGAGCAGGGTACGCCTGAAGCTGCGCGATTGATCGAATTTCTCAATAAAGACATGCTCAAGGGCGGAAAAAAGCAAGTGCGTCTTGACTCAGGCGTCGGTATCAAACCGATTTCTATCACTGGAACCAAGCGGCTTGTTCGAATGGCCATCCAACACGCGCTCGAGAACGGCCGCAAATCGGTCACCCTGGTGCACAAAGGAAATATTCAGAAATTCACCGAAGGCGCATTTCGCAAATGGGGATACGAACTGGCAACCGAAGAATTCCGTGACAAGGTTGTGACCGAGCGAGAAAGTTGGATCATCGATAACAAGGACAAGAATCCAAACTTGACTGTCGAGCAGAACGCGAATCTCGTAGAGCCTGGGCTCGAATTTGCTCCCGAAGAATTTCGCCAGTCGGTGTACGCAGAAGTGAAGGATGTGTTGAGCAAGATCTATTCCACCCATGGTCAGGGCGCGTGGAAGAAGAAGCTCATGGTCAATGATCGAATTGCCGATTCCATCTTCCAACAAGTTGTGACACGCGCCGACGAGTATTCGGTGTTCGCGACTCCCAACCTGAACGGGGATTACATCTCGGACGCCTGTGCTGCGCAGGTCGGCGGACTCGGCATTGCGCCTGGCGCAAATATTGGCGATGGCTACGCATGCTTCGAAGCAACCCACGGAACCGCTCCCAAGTATGCAGACAAGGATGTGATCAATCCGGGCTCGGTCATCCTTTCCGGCGTGATGATGTTTCGATTCTTGGGATGGGGCGAAGCCGCAGATCTGATCGAACATGGACTTGAACGCACGATCGAGCAGAAAAAGGTCACTTACGATTTTGAGCGGCTGATGGAAGGTGCGACCAAGGTTAAGACCAGCGAATTCGCAAACGCCATCATCGAGAACATGAATGCGGATGTGCTAGCGGGAGCGCTATAGCAGTTCCTTAAAAACAAATTTCATAAAAAGGGGACTTATGCGGAAAAAAGTAACAATCGTCGGATCCGGCAACGTCGGCGCTACTGCTGCCCACTGGATTGCGTCGAAAGAGCTTGCGGATGTCGTGCTCATCGATATCGTGGAAGGCGTTCCGCAAGGGAAGGGCTTGGATCTGCTCGAAGCGATGCCTATCGAGAAGCGTGATTCATTCGTCGTCGGTACCCAGGATTACAAGGACACTGCAAATTCAGACATCGTTGTTATCACGGCAGGTGTTCCGCGCAAGCCGGGCATGAGTCGTGATGATCTACTGAATACCAATTACAACATCATGAAGGCAGTCGTCGGGGAAGTAGTGAAGTATTCACCCAACTGCATTCTCATTATCGTGTCGAATCCGTTGGACGCTATGGCGCAGGCCGCATACAAACTCAGCGGTTTTCCCCGGGAGCGTGTTATCGGCATGGCCGGGGTACTCGACTCTGCACGCTTTCGTGTTTTCATTGCGACCGAGTTGAAAGTTAGCGTCGAAAACGTTACTGCATTCGTTCTAGGCGGCCACGGCGATACCATGGTGCCCTTGCCGCGTTATTCAACGGTTGCAGGTATTCCTATCACGGAACTCATCGAACCTGCCGCGCTGGAGCGGCTCGTGCAGCGAACCCGCGATGGCGGTGCTGAAATCGTGAAATATTTAAAAACTGGGTCGGCTTACTACGCCCCTTCTGCGGCTGTTGCGGAAATGGTCGAGGCGATTCTCAAGGACAAAAAGAAGATTCTGCCGTGCGCAGCGCTCCTCGATGGCGAATATGGCATCAAGGGGTTGTATGTGGGCGTTCCTGTCAAGTTGGGATCGAAGGGAATCGAACAAATCATCGAGATCAAGTTGACTCCCGCCGAGAAGGCGGCGCTCGACAAGAGTGCAGATTCGGTAAAGGAATTAGTTGGCGTGATTGGGGTCTAATGCTGGCCGCAAAAAGTAATCCCGCCTTGAACAGGCGGGATTTTCTTTCTTCCATCAAAACCAAACAGCTAAACGCGTTCGATAGTTACCGATTGCAAAACCACGTCTTTCTTCGGGCGGTCTTGCCCTCCTCGAGGAACCCCTGAGATCTTCTCGACGACATCGTAGCCTTCCACCACTTCACCAAAGATAGTGTGCTTCCCTGTAAGCCATTCGGTGGGCGCGACCGTGATAAAGAATTGGGAACCGTTTGTATTCGGACCAGAGTTGGCCATCGCCAGCTTTCCCGGCTTATCAAAGCGGTGGCTCGATCCCTTCGTCTCATCTTCAAACTTGTAGCCGGGACCTCCCATTCCGCTGCCCATCGGATCGCCACCTTGGATCATAAAGCTGGGAATCACGCGGTGAAAAATCGTGCCATCGTAGAGGCGATCCTTAGATTTCTTTCCGGTGGAAGGATGCGTCCAGTCGCGCTTGCCTTCTGCCAGATCCACGAAATTGGCCACCGTGTTCGGTGCGTCTTTCTCAAACAGACGACACACGATCGCGCCCTCTGAAGTATTGATTAGTGCGTAAGTGCCGGATTGCCGAGCCATAAATTCCTTTCTGATGGTGCTAATAAAAGATCGGTGAATCACGATTCCAGTTGAGACCACATCAGTTCGGGGTAGTCGTTTTAGGTGGGGCGGCGGGTTTTCGGGTTGTGCTGGGTGCCGCACTCGGTGTTGTTCTGGTGGCGGGGGCTTTCGTCGCTGCTGCTCCGCCGCGTTCAATCGTAATGTGATTGATTTTAACGGGATGGAACGGCCGATCATCGCGCGGATCGGTTGCCATGCGCGCAATCTGCTTGACCAACACCATGCTGGCATCATCGCACTGCCCAAAAATGGTGTGGTGCCCGTTTAGATGGGGTGTTGGTGCTTCTGTAATAAAGAATTGTGACCCGTTGGTATTAGGGCCGGAGTTGGCCATCGCGAGTCGGCCCGGTCGATCAAAGGTGAGGCTCGAGACGATCTCGTCATTGAACTTGTATCCGGGATCTCCGGTTCCGTTCCCCGCGGGGTCGCCGCCCTGGATCATGAAATTCGGAATGATACGATGAAATATCGTTCCGTCGTAAAGGGGAACGCCCTTTTTCGTAACGTGAGTCGTTGGGCTCTTCCATTCCCGAGTTCCGTTTGCCAGTCCGATGAAATTCATGACCGTTGTTGGGGTTTCCTTCTCGAACAACTTGCAACGCAAGGTTCCCGCCGTGGTATTGAAAACAGCCGTTGGTTCGCCCGCGGCGGCACTTGTGCCTGCTGCCGCTGCCGTACGCTTCGGAGGCGTAGCTGGTTTCGCGGCCTGAGACCACGCTGTTAGTGACGTGAAAGCCAGGAGTAGGGAAGCCGTAAAGACTCTTCGCATAGACGCTCCTTGCAATAATTTCCGCATACAAAGCATAGAAAGATTGTACGACAGGTCGAAGGTCATTTCGTTGAAGCCTTAGTCTCAGACTGCATCTGGCGACTGATCTTCTCAACCTCGCCGAAGACTCGAAGAAGATTGCCACCCAGAATCTTGTGAATCTCTTTCTCGTTATATCCGCGGTCGAGAAGGGCTTGAGTAATCTTAGGCAGATCCGCCGCTGAATCGATTCCTTCGGGGGTCGCCCCGCTGACGCCGTCAAAGTCAGAGCCCAGTCCCACGTGGTCGATTCCGGCAGTCTTCGCGATATGGTCAATGTGGTCGATCAACGACTTGAGCGGCGGACGCGGCACCTTGGCGGCCCACTCGCGTTCGATGCGATCAATATCGAGATAAGTCACGGACTGACCAGCGTCTTTCCGTTCCTTGATCAAGGCAGCAACTGCGGCATCGCGCTCCTTTGATTGAGCGGTGAAGGCTTTGCGATAGTCCTCGTCGATGAAGGCGTTGAAGAAATTGACCTGAACCACGCCGCCGTTTTTGGCCACCGCACGAAGCATGTCATCGGTCATATTCCTGGGCTGATCCGTCAGTTCCCGAGAGGAAGAGTGGGAAGCGATCACCGGTGCTTTCGTCGTGGCGATGGTGTCATAGAATGTCTTGTCCGATACATGAGAAATGTCGACCAACATTCCCATGCGATTCATTTCAAGGACAACTTCACGCCCGAAATCTGTCAGCCCGTTGTGATGCTCAACCTTCGGATCGTTGATGTCGCCTGACGAGTCTGCCCACTCGTTTGTATTTGACCAGCTCAACGTCATGTATCGAACGCCCAGGCGATAAAAGTCGCGCAGCAGTCGAATATCATTTTCGATGGAGTGTCCCCCTTCAATCCCCATCAGGGCTGCAAGCTTCTTCTCTTTATGAGCGCGTTGAATGTCCGCGACACTGAAGGCCATCGTCATGCGATCTGGGTGTTTCGACGCCTGCTCATACACGGAATCGATGAGATCAAGCGTGTGCTGAGCAAAGCGCCCCTGATTCGTGTTGGGTTCCACCCAGATGGAGAAAAATTCAGCGCCCAAATTTCCGGCCTTCATCTTGTCCAGGCTGATGTGACCTGTGTCTTTCGGGTCGCTGTTGCCGATGTCGAATTTCTCATCCAGAAACCGCTGAGGCGTATCCGCGTGAGTGTCTACAACGATTGCCGAGTTATGAATTTGACGAGCCTTTGCGGTGACCGCACTAGCAGGCGTCTGACATAACGATGAGGTTGAGATGCAAGCTAGCGCACAGAGAAAGAGGAGGTTCTTGCCGTTCGTGAGCATAGAGTGTGTTGGTTGCAGACGAGCATTGTACACGCGAGGTGCGTGCCGCTGGCCGTTAACGAAGCACCTGAAGAGCCTTCTCAACGCAGAGTTCAGGAAGTTGGTCGGTATCGATGACAACTTTGGGCAACGTGATGGGCTCGAAACGGGCCCTCACCTCGAGATAAAGAGCGAATGTTCGATTGCGTGCAGGATGCGACGGATCGGGATTGCAATCCAGGCGTGTTCGCGCAGATTCCTCCGAACATACGCATTCCAGAATTTGCCAAGACTGATGGAAGCGGGCGGCAGCCCTAAGGACATCCTCAATCTGATATCGGCGAGAAAACGGTCTGCCGTCGAGGAACACATGTCGATCGGCTTTTTTGGCTAACAGGTAGCCAGCCGTCTCCAACATGATTTTCAAACAGAAGTCATCTTGGGCTGCGGAATACTCGACATCCTCTTGCGCGAAGAGTGCATGGCGAATCTCATCTTTGCTCAGTACGGCACCCGACAATCGGGACGCGAGGACTCGCGCAAGGGTCGTTTTACCGGTGCCGGGGAGTCCGGCCATCAAAATAAGCAAGGATGCTACTTCGTCCCAACTTGAGCTGTTTCAGCTTCGAGGGGCCGGTCCAAAGGAATCACGGTCTGGCTGCTACGCCATTCTCCGTAGTGGTCTGAGACCATGACGTGGAAAACCCACTGCCTGCGCTCCTCTTCAGGCTCAATCAGGCCCAGAGCGCGAAGGTAGAAGAGATAGCGATGTACAAAGTGAACCTGTTCGCGCGTCATGCCGCGACGCTGGATATCTAATGTGACGCCAGCCAGGTGAGATGAAGCAGTGTCCCCTTCCGCCGGTGCGGCGTTGCGATTGTGGCGGCGCAGCTTCTTCTGGACCTTGACCGTGCGCACCGCGGAGTTCACTTGAATCTGTTCATGAAACCGGTTGTAGTATGCCTGGCTCAAGTCTTGGACGAAATCGCGCGTCCATGGACGACAATAACGGCGTGCAGGATCAAGGCGCCGATCGATCTTCAGGGTCTGCCCTTCGCGGATCTCTACCAGCTCGGCTTTTGCCTTCAACGCTTCCAGTTCGTCATCGTCCTGGATGCGTGGCAATTCGAGTCGATCAATCTCTTCGTTTTGCTTGAGCAAAGATTCACGGGACGGACGGAACATCGGGTTCCATCTCAATCGTCGACCGTGACGACGAACGGATGTCTTTTTGCGAACAGTTGGCGCGGTCGTGCTGTGCAGCGCCATGCATGGTGCACACAGGACTACCAGTAACAATCCGAGGACCGAGTAGGGAACGATTCGCATGCGACGAAGAAAAGCTTCGCACCCGGAAAGCGGCGCACAGGGGCGAAACAGGGCGCGATTGTAAACCAACGCCTGCTGCTTCCAGAAGCGGTAAATCGCCTTTTTTAACACCGAAGACCTACGAGACACTGGTTACCCCTGGTTACTAACGATCGGTTTTTGCCGATCCCCCAATGATGAAGAGCACGCCGCATGCCGCTACGCGCCGGACTTCCGACCTTTGGAAGGCATTGAAAATTAACGAATGGCTATGGTCTAACGTCCGACAATCGGCTCAAGACGCTGACATTGTTTTGCATCGACGACGATCTTTGTTAGTTTTCGCTGACTACGGTGGGTTACCGCCGCAACAGGTCGCCAAGCGCTTGCTTCATGACGTCCCGTCCAACTTCAGAAATAGACTTCGTCAGGGGGATATCCTTAGGACAGATTTCGACGCAATTCTGGGCGTATCCGCATTCTTGAATTCCGCCGTCTCCCATCAGGGCGGTCAGGCGCTCACGCTTCAGTGCGGCGCCCGTTGGATGGGTGTTAAATAGCCGTGCCTGCGAGATGGCGGCGGCCCCAACGAAGTCCGTGGAATCGTTGAATTGCGGGCAGGCTTCCATGCAGCAGCAGCATGAAATGCACCGCGAAAGGGGGTACGCTGCTTCCTGCTCTTCCATCGATACGCGAGGCCCCGGGCCGAGGTCATACGTTCCATCCACAGGCACCCAGGCCTTCACGGCTTTTAAATTTTCGAACAGAACGCTACGATCCACAGCCAAATCACGGATGACTGGAAATTTTGAAAACGGCTCCAGCTTGATAGGCTGGTCCAACTTGTCAATGAGAGCCGAACACGCCATGCGAGCGCGCCCGTTGATGAGCATCGCACACGAGCCGCAGACTTCCTCAAGGCAATTCGAGTCGTAGGTGACGGGAGTGGTCTTCTTACCGTCGCGAGTCACTGGATTCGCGGCAATCTCCATCAGCGCCGATGTGACGTTCATGTTCGGTTTGTGGGCGATCTCGAACTCTTCCCAGGTCGCTTTGGCACCGGGACTCAGCTGGCGTTTAACTTTAATGATTACCGTTTTGCTGTTAGCCATTATTTCCTAGCCTATAGCGCTTTGCTGTTTACGTCTCAATCTCATCACTGTCGGCAACTATTTCGCGGCGTCGTATTTCCTCGGCCGTGGTGGTATCAACGACGCATCGATCGGTTCAAACTCAAACTGCGGTTCATCCGCGTCGGGTGCAAACGTTGCCTTGGTCGTTTTCATCCAGTTCGCGTCGTCCCTATCCGGGAAGTCGGGTTTGTAGTGAGACCCGCGCGACTCGTCACGCATACCGGCGCCTTGAGCGATCACCCTGGAAAGCTGCAGCATGTTGTAGAGCTGACGAGCGAACGCGACAGTTGTATTAGCCCACTGTGTGCGGTCGCTCAAGTTGATCTTCTGGAAGCGCTCGAGCAGTTCAACGAGCTTCGCGTCCGTCTCTTTTAGGTTCTTGTTGTAGCGGATGACCGTGCAATTCTTGGTCATCAGCTCGCCAAGTTCACGCCAAAGCAGAAATGGATTTTCGTTGCCATCAGCGCTCATCAGGCCAGCATTGATTTCTTCCTGCCGCTTGCGCTCCGCGTCGAAATGGCCGTTGCTTGCAGCCGCCGGCAAACTCTTGGCATATTGCACCGCCGCTGGCCCCGCAACAAATCCGCCGTAGATACACGAGACAAGCGAGTTCGCGCCAAGACGGTTTGCGCCGTGGTACTGATACTCAGCTTCGCCTGCCGCGAAAATGCCTGGCACATTCGTCGCCTGGTTGTAATCCACCCACATGCCACCCATCGTGTAGTGCATCCCCGGAAAGATCTTCATGGGCGTATCGCGTGGATCGTCGCCCACAAACTTTTCGTAGATTTCGAGTATGCCTTCCAGCTTGCGGTCGAGAATCTTTCGATCAACATGCGTCAGATCGAGATAAACCATCGGCTTGCCATCGATGCCAAGGTTGTGTTCGTACACGACCTTGAAGATGGCGCGAGTAGCCACATCGCGGGGGACGAGGTTGCCGTACTTGGGGTACCACTCTTCGAGGAAGTACCAGCGATCGCTTTCAGGAATTGCTTTCGGGTCTCGCGTGTCCCCGGACTTCTTCGGCACCCAGACCCGCCCACCTTCGCCACGCGCTGATTCCGACATCAGGCGAAGTTTGTCTTCTCCAGGGATTGAGGTCGGGTGCACCTGGATGAACTCGCCATTCGCGTAGTAGCAACCCTGCTGATAAAGGGCTGACTGGGCCGAGCCGGTACAGACGACCGAGTTCGTACTCTTGCCGAAGATCGCTCCGATGCCACCGGTTGCGATGATGATCGCGTCCGCGGGGAAGGTTCGGATCTCCATTGTTCGAAGATCCATGGCGCATATGCCGCGGCACACGTGGTTCCCGTCGAGCACCGCCGAGAGAAATTCCCAGTGCTCATATTTTTTCACTTTGCCTTCCGATTCATAACGCCGAACTTGCTCATCGAGCGCATACAGAAGCTGCTGTCCAGTGGTCGCTCCCGCAAACGCCGTGCGGTTGTATAAAGTCCCGCCGAATCGTCGGAAATCCAGAAGCCCTTCGGGCGTGCGATTAAAAGGCACGCCCATGCGATCGAGTAGGTCGATGATTCCGGGCGCGGCGTCGCACATCGCTTTCACGGGCGGCTGATTAGCGAGAAAGTCACCACCGTAGACCGTGTCGTCAAAGTGCTGCCAGGTTGAATCGCCCTCGCCCTTAAGATTCTTAGCTGCGTTGATACCGCCCTGCGCGCATACCGAATGGGAGCGCTTCACGGGCACGATCGAAAACAGATCGACCTGGCCGCCCATTTCAGCGATCTTGATGACGGCCGCTAGGCCTGCCAGCCCTCCGCCTACCACGATAATCTTGGGGTTTGCCATTTCTTCTAGTGGATCTCCCTGTTCCGTTACTCCGTCGAGCCCGGCTTAGCGTCCTCGATGGCTTGCGCTCCGACGGGGTCGGTCGGTTGCTGCGGGCGCGAGCGAAATGCAGTAAGGCTGGCCAATCCCACGGCGCTCATCACAAGGAACAGTCCGAGGCACACTACCAGGAATCGCTGGCGCGCCTTTTCCCCGGAAGTCAGACCCCATTTTGCGGCAAAGAGCCAGATTCCGTACGCGAAGTGCCACGACGCGGCGATGAGGGCGACCACATAGAACGCGAACAGCGCCGGCTGGAAGACTTCCGCCTGCACTTTGCCGAACGATGCGCCGGCATGAAGATGCAGGTCCACGCCCGTGAACCGGAGCGTGTAGGTGTGCCACACGATGTAGGCGAAAGCGATCCCGCCCGTCCAACGTTGTGCCGTATACATCCAGTTTCCCGTCCACGGATATTCCGCGATGTTGCTGTCACCTCGGTACCAGATATAAAAGCCGTAGAGTCCATGAAAGAGGATGGGCAGCCAAATTCCAAAAAGCTCGAGAAACGTGACCAGAGGGAGGCTTCCAAGAAATCGCACTTGGCGCGCGTAAGCTGTGGGTCCGCCAATTGCAGATGCATTCGAAATCAAAATGTGTTCGAAAAGAAATGCACCGACTGGAATGATTCCGCTAAGAGAGTGCAGCCGTCTGAGCAGAAACGAACGGCCTTTGCCCGCTCTCAGCGGGGCCACGCCTTCCGGAATCGCGGGGGCCGCAGGACTTGCCGTTGACGCCACGGAGCCGCTCCTTGTTGCTTCCGGTAGTGGAAGCGAACCTTTCATTATCTTGGTGTAATCGCAGTGAAGTCAAGGCAACAACTTGGAGGTTCAGAAGGCGACAACACTTACTTCATTCGCGCGCTAATCAAGCGCTGAAGTCCGCGTCATTCTTAAATGTTTGACTTCTTACTCAAACTTCGACTGCCGTTCGATCCACGCCAAAGCCTGACGAAATGCCGCTCCACGATGGCTGTATTGGGCCTTTTCTTCTGGGCTCAGCTCTGCGAAGGTTTTTCCAACCGTAGGAAAGTAAAACATCGGGTCGTAGCCAAATCCGCCCGAACCTTGCAGCCGATCAAGTATGTAGCCTTCCGCCACACCGCGAAACGAAGCTAGAGTCCTGCCATTCCGTGCAGCGGCGATCACGCACACAAAGCGACCCGAGCGCTTTTCCCACGGAACCCCTTTCAACTCTCGAAGGACGCGCGCGTTGTTTGCATCATCATCAGTGTTGTTCTCCGCCGAGTGTGGCTCACTGGCCGCGTACCGCGCAGAGTGGATTCCGGGCGCGCCCCCAAGCGCGTCAACGACGAGGCCAGAATCGTCCGCTAGCACCACTTCGTCCCGAACGGCGAGACTGTACTGCTCTGCCTTTTTTTGAGCATTTGCTTCGAATGTTTCACCGTCTTCTATAACAGGTGGGAGGGAAGAGAAGTTGGGGATGCCCATCACCGTCAATCCGTGTGCGGATGCAGCTACAGCAAAGTCGCGCAGTTTCCCCGGGTTCGATGTTGCGATCAAGATATCTTTCATAAAGCGAGCAACTCCCCGCGTTTTTGTCTAAGCGCAAACGCTAAAACCGCGGCAGCTGCCAACAGCGAAATCACGATTCCAATTGTTCGGTCCCATGTGTGAGCCAGTGTTACCGATATCACGCTCTCGCCACTCGATACAGGTATGACGATCTGCCCAGTCTTTGGGCGACCGCGAACGATCGTCGCATTTCCATTGATGTCAACCTTCCACGCTGGATAGTTGTACAGCTTCAACAGTACGTTGACGGGTCCGTGCGTACTCACAGTAAAGATTTTAGATTCGGCCTGCCAGCGTTCAATCTTGATGCTCGGCTGAGCCGATCCTTCGGCGATAACTTCTGGCGCATCTGGTTTCGCATCGTATGGGTCGACACCGACTGGAACGTATTCCTCCGCGCCCTCATAACCGATTTTGTCTTCCATTGCGTCCGTCATCTCTTTGATGTCCGGCTCGCCGTCCCACCAGGGCGCTTGGATGCGATTCCAAATAACCAAAATCACAACCAGAAAAGCAGTGCACAGCGCGGCTCGAGCGAGCCAGCGTCGTACACCCATCGTCATCAGCAGCGCGAAGGGCACCCCCAGACATAGAAGCCACCGCCAGGGCAGCTGAACAAAGCGAAGTTTTGGGAGGTAGTCCCACAAAACCAGGGTTGGAGAGAGCATCAAGCACGATGCCACCGCGCCCCACAGCACGAGCGTCCACCATAAATTCGAATTGTTCTGCCGCCAACGGCGTGACATGCGCGCCGCCAAGGCCACGACCACGATCTCTACTCCGCCGACCAGCGTCACCAGAAGGTTGAATCGGTTGTGATCAGCGTCTGACCCTATCGTCATCAGGAAGTTATCTCGCGGTCGAACACCGGGCGCCAACACCTGAGCAATGTTCACCCAACGCGTTTCGTACGCTGCAGGCAGCACGTAAAACGCCGCGAGGCCGAGGCCAAGGACCGCTGCCAGGCCGGCAAACCCCAAGACGATCGGCCTGCGTTGAATGCGGCTTAGAACCGCCGCCAGTAGAGCCAGCGAATACATCGACATCACCGCCGCCGGCGCGTTTGTCAGCCAAACCGCGGCCACCACAAGACTCAGCCAGACCATCGCAAGTCGATCGCCGTCGGCGATTCGCAAGACCTGTAAAAGTAAAAACGGTAGAAGCGAAGCGGCTAGCAACTCGGCGAACGCCGATCTCCAATACACGATCACGATTATGTACGGGTTCGCGGCATAAAGAGCCGCCGCAAAAATCGCATCCGAGCGGTTGAAGTACCGTCGCGCCAGCACAAACATCGACACGCCGGATACGGTCAACGCGATCCAGATGTACATCCCGGCCGCCATCTTCCACGGCAGTGCGGCGCCAATCAAGGCGCCCAAATGCCAGGACGCCGGAGGGTAGAAGAAGAACCTCGCCTCGCCGTATCCCCAGTGAGACAGGGACGCCCATCTTGGATAGAGAACGCCCTGCTTCCACTGGCTGAGGACCTCGAGCCATGAATACATGTGGAATTCAAAGTCGTGACCGGATGCGTTTCCAAACCAAGCGAACGGTGCTACAACCGCACCCGCGACGGTTGCGATCACCGCTATGGGCGTCACTAGCAACCTACCGCCAGGCGCGATGGCTCCCTGCAAACTACTTGCGTGGGGTTGTGTGTCCTTCAGAAGGAACTCCCAATGGTTTCAAATCTGAGTAAGATTTTCGACAAGCGTGCCGCGTACCCAAGGTGTCCGCGATCGTAATCTCGCGTGATATCTGCGCCAACTATACTTGGTTTGTCCGAGGACCAATTTGTGAATAAACGCCTTTTGATTTTAGTGGTCACGATATCGATCGTGATGCCATCCAGCGTAGCATCGCAAGGCCAAACGCCGGCTGCGAACGCGCCCGACTCGAAGGCCGCTCAATTTGCGCCGCTCGAGCGATGGAAGCTCGCAATTCTCGGCGGCGACCGGGCAACGCTCGAGAAAATGTTTAGTGTGGAACCTGCCGCCGTTGTTCAGGCGCCCGAGGGCGATAAAACCGCATCGAACGAAGTTGATTTTTGGGTTGCGCGCCATGCATCTGGTCTCAAGAATATCAACCTTGAAGTTGTCGGCGTTGGCGATGAGCGGCCAGACCTGTGGCAGATCGCATTTCAGGCCGAGCTGTTGAGTGGGAAGGAAAAAGGTCGCTCGTCCTATGTGATCGAGGGACAAATATGGGCGAAGCAGGGAACTGATTGGAAGATTGTTGGCGTTCGACGCGCAGCGTTAACGAAGTTACAACAGCCCACGTCTAAGGGAGCAGATCTCTACGGCCACAGCGCCGACGCGCACGCCGAAATCAAGCAAGCTCTTGCGCGCGCAAAAGTTGGACACAAACGGCTTCTGGTGGTGTTTGGCGCCGATTGGTGTTACGACTGCCATGTCTTGGACAAGGCTTTCCATCGCCCGGATGTTGCGCCCACACTCGACGCCAACTTTGAAGTTGTTCATATCGATATTGGCAAAGGAGACTTGAATCAAGACTTGATGAATGATTATCAGGTTCCGATGGAACGCGGAATTCCGGCCATTGCTGTTCTTGACGACGCTGGCACATTGCTGTTTAGTCAAAGGGGCGGGGAATTCGAATCGGCCCGATCTCTGGGGCCGGACGACATCCTCGCCTTTTTAGACAAGTGGAAACCGTCCGCAACGAAGAATTAGGAATTGACCGGAATTAGGAATTGACCGGTACTAGGAATTGACCGGTTCGGAATTGCGCTGACGGCGTAACTCGGAAAGAAAATCTTCTTGCTCCATGGATTGACCGCTTCGCAAGAGCTCGAGCAAAGGATCTTCGCTTGCCGTGTCGTCCGACGACGAGGCAAGTTCAGCATCTTCCGCGATCAATGATTTGGGCGAGATCAACAACTCCGGCATTGTGCCAGGCTGGCTCGTAAGAAACTCAATAAAATCTCCAACCACTTTGCGCTGTTCTTCCGTTCGGGAAGGGAATTCAATTCCCATGCCGTTGCCGGGATGCATGACACGCACAGTGCCCGCGGCATGAATCTCAAGTTCCGCAGCCCGTAAACAAAGATCGACCGATGACCGTTCGGGGAAAGGAGATTCGGTCTGGACGTAGCAACCGCCAAGGCTCAGATCCGTGAGCTTGCAATCCGTGACGGAGTCCTCTTCTTCCGGCTGTGCTTCAGGTGAGTTGGCCGCCAGCCACTGACTCAAAACTGTCGACGTTGCGGCGTCCATATCCACAAAGCGAATACCGGATTGTCCATTTGGATTGGCCCACGCGACCTCTCCCTGAGAGTCGATCTCGTGGCTACCATCTGGCAATGTGAAACGGCAATTCACAAGTGCAGATGGAGCGAGCGGCTGCGCCGCAAGCAAGTCCATGCCACTGTCGCTCAAGTCGAGCATGATCCCTTCCATCTGGGTGCCGTCGGCCAGTGCGATTGTTGCCGCAGCTTGCACAGGGACTCGGAACGAGCGTCTTCGTTCGCGTTTTAGCAATGAAGTAGCGGCGCGCAGAGTTGCTGACGCTTGTTCTTCGGAAACGGGTTTAGTCAAGATAAAGTGCGCCCCCGCTCCCAAAATGTTTCGAATTTGTGAAGCGTCACCAACCAAGGCAATCGTGATGATCTGACTCGCGCGTCCATCGGCTGAATTCTGACGAGCAACCTGAAGGATGCTCGATGCTTCTCCAGCCTCGTCAAAGTCCACCACGATGGTGTCAAAGCTGTGTTCGGCAAGTCTGCTGGCAGCGATTTCTGGATCGCTCGAGCGTTCAACGGCCACTCCAAAGCCAGCCATGGCTCGGGTGAGTGCTTCAGCCGATTGATCGTCCTTTGAAACCAACAGTGCCTGGAGTGTCATAGGTCAAATGCTCCGCGCAAATCGCGTTCGATTATGGCCAGCGCGGAGTTACGCTCCGCCCGGATTTTGGAGCGCTGGCGGGCTGAGCCGAACCGGCCCCGGCCTTAGCGGCCATGGAACTGGAAACGGGCGTTTCGTCATCCATTTCCGAGAGAACGACGTTATCTTCTTCCTCGTTCTCGGCCAGCAGCGGCGCCACTTCGCGCAGCTTTTCGGCGGCCTGTTGCAACAACTCAATCTGCTTGGCCAACTGCGCGTATTTTGCCTGCTTGTGCCGCAGTACCTCGTGAATGTCCTTCATACAACCCCCTGTCGGCGACTCTAGGGTCACCGGCAGTAACGGTCAATACGAATTGGTCAGCCGAAGATTACGGCAGTAACTTTCTAGCGGCGTTTGCCACTAGTCGGCAACTTCTCCAATCAACTGATGTTGATGAACTTAACCACGGCGAGCAATAGGCTCAATGACGATAGTGACCTAAGGAAACAATGCCGGCGCAACCCGGGCTGAGCCGTCAATGGACATGGGTGTCTGAGTGTCTTGGTTGCTGGAGGTGAGTGATTAGGTACGCGCTTTCATCTTGCGTCGGAGCAAACCGGCAATTCCAACCAAGCCTGTGCCGAGGAGGCCCAAGGTTCCTGGTTCAGGAACAGCTAAGCTGGTATCCGCGCTCTGGACCTCTAGTGCCGTTGCTTTAACCGCGGATTGATGAGAGGCGCTGAAATGAGCAGCATCGAACCAGCTACCATTCGTTGCAGCAACGTCAAAGTTGTTGTTTTCGACATTCCGCCCTGTCGCAACAGTGAAGCTTCCCAAGAAGTTCACTTCAGTTGCAGCAGTTCCGCTGATTCCAACCTTTGTAAATGCGCTCTGGGTGGGAGTTCCGGCCGCATAAGTAGTGCTGTCCGCTGCCGCCCAAAGGGGCACAGCCAGCGCCAAAAATGCCAGCACGACAACACTTTTCATGAACCACCCTCCCGAGATGCACTACAGACGAAGAGCTAGACAACGCGGCGTGGGAAGCTACAAGGCCCCAGACACCGGATGCACCTTGAACACCAAAGTAACTAGATCAACAGGCCCATTATGTTTCAATAGTTTAGGGGAACCGCGTTCGCGTCGTCAGCGTCGAAGGTTGCAATGAACTGCACACTAGGTAAACCGTTTTGCAAATGTCGACAAGGATTTTGCAGCCGCGAATGCGGACGCCGAGGATAGAACCTCGTCAAGCAAGGCGCCTAAACCGCTCGAGAATTCTACCCGTGGCGATCGGAACGGGGTAACTCGAAAGTTGATGATTTGAAGTCAAAACCCGGAAAAGGAACCAGTTCAGTTAATACGAGCGAGCCTCATAGCCGTTTCGTGCCATCGGTAGGCACCATTGTGGGATTTACCGCGTCTGGGCGTCCTACTAATCTGCCTGTGAGCAGTTCTGGGGGAGGGCTGTTCGGGCGTCCCGCGACTCGTAAGAGTTCGGGACGCTCTTAATTTTTTGCAGAAGATTATTGCGTGGCCTCGCTGCTAGTCCTGTCCAGCTTGCACCCACTTTTCAAGCTCTCCCGTTGATCGCATAAGCGCGATGCGCGCTCTCGCTAGCTCGATAGCTGCGTCCTGCGCAGCCAAGTAACGCTCTGCAGCCTGTGTGCGCGCATCGTCCAATTCGTGAAGGGTTGCCGTATCAGCAGCAGTGCGGCCCTGTGCAGCATCGAGCCCGGATTGCGCCACTTCATATTCCAAGTCCGCCACGTTTCTTGCCGCAGTGAGTTGGGCCACCGATCGTTGCAGTTTCAAGGTATCTTCCGACACCTGGTTCCGAACTGCCTCCGCTTGTTTCTTCGCTTTCAACGCCTCCGCATCCGCGCCGTTGGCACGGGCCCGCTGCGAGTAATTGAGAAAAGGAAAGACAATCGACACACCAATCGTGGCGTTATTGCGCTGAAAAGCGTTGTAGTAGACGTCGTAATTGTTGAATTTTGATAGGAGAGCATACTGCGCCGCGAAATCAAAGGAGGGCAGCATCGCACGGTGCTCGCCGCGCGCGCGCAATCCTGAAGCAATCGATCGCTGATCCGCCAGTTGGACCGCGGGACTCGTCTTGGCTGCATTTCCAGCGAGATCGTCATCTTGACCTACAGACGGGAGAGCGGGAACTGACTCGGCCACAATTTCAATCGCATTCGGTGCCACCCCTGTTAGTTGCGCCAAGTGCTGGCGAAGCACATCAACAGAACCTCGAGTTTGCGCAACACGCAGGTGAACGCGAGCGGCAGTCAGTTTGGCCTTGCTTAGATCCAACGCGCTATCGACGCCTTCCTTCAACCTCTCGGTGACAGCCTGCTCCATTCTGTTGGCTTCAGCCTCTTCTCGGCCGAGTCGCTCAAGTCGCTTTTCCCAGTTAACGAGTTCCGAGTACGTAGATACCGTATCTTGGATCACCAGGTCTCGTTGATCTTTAGTTTGTAACTTACTTGCTTGATACTCTGTGCGAGCCGCCTTTAAAAACTCCCGTTGCGCTGGGTTGAAAAGGATCGACTGCGCATTAACGTTGAACAGGGATGGTGCAGAGCCGGCTAGGCTGAGCGGAAAGCCCCAGGATGCTCCCAACCCAGCACCAACCGTGAGACTCGGGATGTAAGCGTTGCGTACTTCCCGGTAGGACGCGAACGCCTTCTGTTCGTCGGCTGCGGCAGACACTGCCGTCGTACTATGCGTCAGCGCCAGCTGCACGGCGCGCTTGAGAGACACGGGTTCTCCCAAACCCGGGGCGGCCTTGAAAGCTACCAGGAGTATCAACACTGCGTGAACTACGAAGCCCGACGGACGTCTCATTGCGTCACCTTCCGAATGAAAGACAGGACGTTGAATTGTAACTAAGGGATGAATCGGGAGGCAGTGTTGCGGGGATGACACCAGCTGATGTTCGCGTTTAGCGAACGTCGCGGCTACTGCCCGAGATGCTTCAGCGCTTCTTGCGCGCGCCCATATCCGCGGGCCAATGCGAGCGACTCTTGATAGGCATGTGCGGCCCCTTGGCGGTCACCCTGTTTTTCGAGAATCGCGCCGAGAAGATAGTGTGCTTTGAACGAGGGCGCCTCTTCCACCATTTGTCCGGCCAGATATTGCTTCAGCAGGTCGATGGCATAGGGAAAGTCCCGCCCCGCGCGTAGCAATGTGTCCGCCGCATCGACCATGACTTCTGGTGGTCTCACCGGTGGTGCCGTCGCCTTGCGAAGCGCTCCGTCCATTTCGTCATAGCGTTGCTGCTTGCGAAGAAACATCCCGAGATTCAACCACGCGTCAGCACTTCCGTTGCTCAGCTCGATTGCGGTGCGATACTCCTTTTCCGCAACGGGAACGTCCTTATTCTTTTCAGCGATGCGCGCATAAACCCAGTGTTCTTTTGCAGGGTTGGTCTTCCCAATCAGGGCAGCTTGAGCACGCGCCTTGTCTTGCCCTCCTCCAACCATGCCTGGGGCTTCGAGATAAAACTCAGCCAGATCCAGCCTGGCGGCTAGATTGTCGGGGTTCAGTTGCACGGCGCGCTCAAATTCTATGCGAACTTTTTTAGCCAGTCCCGCCGCTGTGAGGAAACTTGAGTGGTCTGCCTTCTCGCCGTACGCACGGCCCAGCCAGTTGTGATAAACGCTGTTGTTATTGTCCAATTGGACAGCCTTTTCGCAGCTGGTTACGGCTCGGTCCCAATCGCCGTACGCCCAGTACGCCCTGCATAACAAGTTGTGGGCCTCAGCATCGTTCGCGTTCGAAGCGACTTTGGTATTCAAGCTTGCGATAGCGGTGTCCACTTTGCCTGCGGATAAGAGGTCCTTCGGAGAATCAAACGCAAACAGGACTTGGCTCGCAACCATGGCAACGGCGAGCTGCGCGAACGTTCGGACCATCTACTGAGCCACCTTTGCCTTTAAGCCATCGCGCAACGGCCAGGAGTTTGTCGCACTCAGTGCGACCATCGAGCCTGCCGTAAGTCCACTCGTCACTTCCACGTTGGTCAGGTTGGAAACAGAAGTCTCGATTGGATGGCGCTTCAGTTCACCATCGACGATCTGATAGACGTACGGTTTGTTATCGTCTAGATGAAGTGCCTCTCTCGGAATGATCAGCACGTTGTCATGCTCCGTAGTGACGATTGTGACCCCGACGTTTACGTTCGGCAACAATCGGCCATCTTTGTTGTCGACGATGATCGTCGTTTCGCCCACATTTCGCGTGCCGCGAAGTTTTACGGCCGCCGGTACCGAGTTCAGAGTGCCTCGCCAGACGCGGCCTGGCACAGCATCCCAGGTGAGTTCGATCGGTTGCCCTGACGACAAACGACCTACGTCTGGTTCGTCCACAAATGCGCGAACCAGCACTTTCGAAAGGTCCGCTTCCTGAAGCAGCAAGTCACCAGGCTGCACATACGCTCCACTGCGCACAGGGAGGGCGTAAACAACCCCGTCGAAGGGTGCTCGAATGTTTGATTTGGCTAGTGTTTCTTGAGCTGCGTTGTAGGTTGCTTGCGCTTCTGATTTTTGTGCATCTACCTTGTCGATTTCCGGCTTTGAGAATCGGCCCTTTTGTTTTTGCTCAATGAGCTTAAGGTCAGCATCGGCACGTTGCAGCGCGTTTTCCGCGTCGCGGACCTCTCCCACGGAAGCTGCACCCTTTTCCTGTAGACGACGCAGTGCTTCCAGGTTTCGCTGCGCAGTGTCCCGTTCTGTTTGGGCCTTCGCTAGTTGCGAGTCGCGCGTCAGTATTTCTTCTTGAGACCCGCCTCGTTCGACCGCGTTCATGTCGGATTGCGCAGCGCGAAGTTGGGCCAAAGCGCGCGCGGACTGCGCCCGGGCATCCGCATCGTCAAGTTGCATCAACAACTGCCCCTTCTTGACTCGATCCCCTTCCTTTACGAGCACTCGTTTGACGCTGGTTGCGACCGGAGCGTGTGCCTCAAAACTTTGTAGCGGCTCCACTTTTCCGTTGGTGGAAACGACACTGCGGATCTTCCCCTGCTCTACACGCGCAACCCGAACGGAGACCGTATCCTTCCGCATGGAAACGAAGGCGCCGAGCAGCAAAACTGCGATGGCGACGCCCACGATCCATATCAACCACCGACGCTTGTTGTTGAGATCCGAAGTGTTCACTTTTTATAGTCAAGCCAGCAGGGAACAATGTACCACCGGAGACTGCCGCTCGAGCATACGACCCTGCAGCTTAACAACTTAGATGCGGAATCGTCCTCCCACGACACCTTGGTTGAGCTCGGTTTTCGCTTTGCTCCAGAGGCTGTTTACAATGTCGAAATGCCGAAGTCAGAGCGATATACAGAAGAACATGCCAGTGCGGGTCTCGACGCAAAGTTTCCACAAATCGAAACGTGGCCCAACCAATTCCCGGGTTATGAGATTTTGATCGACGATCCGGAGTTTACTTCCGTATGCCCGAAGACTGGATTGCCCGATTTCGGTGTCATCACTATCCGGTACGTGCCCGCCAAGGATTGTCTGGAATTGAAGTCGTTGAAGGAATATTTGCAGTCCTATCGCAATCTTGGAATTTTTCAGGAAAACATCGTGAACCAGGTGCTTAAGGACGTCGTGCGTTGGGCAAAGCCCGTTTGGGCCGAGGTTAAAGGGGATTTCCGTCCGCGCGGCGGGATCTCAACGGTAGTAATTGCGCGATGGCCACGCCCTAAAGAAACGCGCGCGAAAAGTAAACATCGCTGAACTTGTCTGCTGTTGACTGTTGGAGTGCACTCGAGGATCAGTTGGTCTGTTCCCCGACGATCGTGGTAGATTCTCACAACCTTGTGACCGATAAACAACTGTATCCACGCACAGCTCTTATTGTTCTCACCCTTTTGAACTTGGTGAACTATGTCGACCGGTCCGTTCTGAATGCTGTGCAGCCGTTGGTACAAACGGAATTCGGTCTCTCCAAAACGCAGCTCGGCTACCTGACCAGCGCGTTTCTCGTCTTCTACATGATCGCAGCTCCCTTCGTGGGTCCATTGGCAGACCGCTATTCGCGCAAACTGATCATCGCGCTAGGTGCGTTCTTTTGGAGCGGACTCACGCTTCTGACAGCTGTGACGCACAACTACACTGAATTGTTGATTCGCCACACCCTTGTCGGAATCGGCGAAGCGACGTTCGTCACGATCGCGCCCACGTTTGTTGCCGATTTGTTCGCAGAAGAGAAGCGAGGCCGGATTCTCGCCGTTTTTTATCTCGCCATTCCCGTGGGATTTGCCCTCGGCTATCTCCTGGGGGGTCATCTCGGCCCACGCCACGGCTGGCGATCGCCCTTCTACGTCGCGGCGGTACCAGGATTTCTCATTGGCATCGCCGTCTTGTTTCTCAAAGAACCCAAAAGAGGACAGTTCGACACGTTAAAGGAAACGCCGGACCGAAGCACTGTCCTCGGTTTGGCGCGCAACCCCGCGTTCTTAACCGCGACCTTGGGCATGGCAGCGATGACATTTTCCCTGGGTGGAATTCTTGTCTGGATGCCTCAATTCCTCAACGGTGAAAGACACTACACGTTAGAGGCAGCGAACACTCTCTTCGGAATCATCGTAGTAGTGGACGGCATTTTAGCGGCACTTGCGGGAGGCTGGCTGGGCGACTACCTGTTGCCGAAAATGAAGGGTTCTTACTATTTCATTTCCGCGGTTGGCATGGCGCTTGGAGTTCCCGTCATGATCGTCGCCCTTTTCTCGAAAGGAAAGGCGATGGTCCCGGCAATCGCAGTTGCTGCATTCTTTTTACTGTTGAATACCTCACCCTTAAACGCCGCCTTGATCAATTCGGTTGGTGCGCAGATACGTGCCACAGCGATAGCCGTAAATATCTTCATCATTCACATTCTCGGCGACGTTCCCTCTCCAACAATGATGGGCTACGTGGCCGACAAAAAATCGCTGCAAGCGGCTTTCGTGCTTCCCGTGATCGCGATGGCGATCTCGTCTGCCATACTGTTCTACGGCATGAAATTCGCTCCCCAAATCCACACCTCGCGCGATCCGAACGGTAACGCTGGGGTCCACGCCGGATGATGTGGTTTCACTGGATTGCTGGCTGTCTCCTGGCGTTCGCTTGGTTCTCGCGGATCGTGGACGCGGCCATGGGAATGCCGAAGATCACCGACGTTACGAAACCAGAATGGAATCGCAAGCCCGCAACCGCCACTGGCGACCCTCGCGTCAGCATCATCGTTCCCGCTCGCGACGAGGAAGAGACCATTGCCGAAACCCTAAGACGCCTGTTAACGCTCGACTACGACAACTTCGAGATCATTGCGGTGAATGATCGTTCTACCGATCGTACTGGCACTATCATGGCGGCTGCGGCCCGCCCGAACACCGTTGAAAGACTGCGCGTCATTCACATCCAAGAGCTTCCTGAAGGTTGGCTTGGAAAAACTCACGCCATGTGGACGGCTGGTGAGCAGGCGACCGGCGATTGGCTGCTATTCACGGATGCCGACGTGTTGTTCAAACCTGACTCACTCAGGCGTGTGATCACCTACGCCGAGTCCGAGAAGGCAGATCATACTGTGTTGTTTCCTCAAATGATCATGAAGCAGCCCGGCGAGAAAATGATGATCGCTTTCTTTCAGACGCTCTTTATGTTCGGTCATCGCCCTTGGAAGGTTGCCGACCCAAGGACCAAGGATCACATTGGTGTGGGGGCTTTCAACCTTGTGCGTCGATCGGCATATCAAGCGGTCGGAACGTACAAGGCGCTTCGCATGGAAGTTCTTGACGACATGAAACTCGGAAAAGTCATCAAGGCTGCAGGCTTTCGGCAACGAAATGTGTTTGGTGCAGATTTGATCTCGATCCGATGGGCTAAGGGCGCGATGGGTGTGGTGCGCAACCTCACGAAGAATTTCTTTGCCGTGCTCTCGTTCGAATGGCTCCGCACCATTCTTTCTGCGATTGCGTTGGCATTCCTAAACCTGGGCCCATTTATCGGCATATGGTTCGCGCGCGGATGGGAGCGTTTACCCTATGGAATCGCATTGTTCTCCATGTTGGCGATTTATGTCGGGATGGGCCTGAAATCCAGAATCCCGCCCTACTACTTTTTCCTGCATCCAATCAGCACGGTTCTGTTTGTCTACACTCTGATTCGCTCGATGGTACTTACGCTGTGGGATGACGGCGTCACTTGGCGTGGCACGAAATATCCCTTGGATGAATTGCGTAAAGGTTTGGTCTAGAACCTACTCTTCAGAATCTGTAGTTGTGTCTTCGATCGACACGGCGGGTTGTTGTTTCTTTCTGGATGGCTTCCTAGCTGCCGTAGGATGGCTGAATGTTCCCGCACTGTAGCGGCCGCGCTTCTCCACGTCGTAATCCCTGGGTAGCGGGGGAATGTGGGCTGCCTCCCCGCGCAGTTGTTGATATCGGTTGAGAACAATCTCAGCTCGACCGTCATACTCCTGAATCTTTCCGTGGATACTCACGTCCTTGCCCGACAGATAGCGCACATCCCCGACATGTTTTAGATCGCGCGCAAAGACTACGACGGTAAAGGTGCACGCACGATAGTCTTCGCAAAAATCGAGAAACGTCGCACCGTTCTCACCTTCTTTCACGTGCAAAACCTTCCCATTTACGCATTTCATCGCGCCGATGTATTCCTTGGCTTCATGAAAATGAATGCACTTGTCACTCGCGGACAACGAGCTTGTAAGCATCAACATAATAAGCAGGATGTGCGACTGAACTGAAGGTCTGGCTACGACGGTAGCAAGAAGACGCATGTAGGTCCGCTGCGCGTCACCGTTTGGTTGAGTGAGCACTCGCTTGCCATTCTAAGTTGCGATTGGGGAGCGCACTATGCTCGCCTGAAATGTTTTTGAGAAACTTTCCCGAAATGGAAAATCCCGCCACGATCAGCGAGGATCGCTCGAGCGGTGCGAGCGGCTGAGGCCGGCATAAGCCGGCCCGTCGCGCGAACAAGAGGAGTCTAGGTGAACGACTTCACAGCGGCCGCTTCGTCGTCTTTCACGTCGAATACGGTGTACAGCTTCGTGATCTGCAAGAGATCGTGAACCTTTTTCGTTAGGTTCAGCAGTTTGAGCTCGCCACCTTGATTCTTGGTTGTGGTGAAAGCGCTGACTAGTTCACCGATACCGGAGCTGTCAATGTAGTTGACGTCGCCGAGGTTCAGGAGAATCTTCTTGTTTCCTTTGGACAGCAGTTCCTTCACGGTATCGCGCAGCACGACGCTGCCTTCACCGAGAGTGATACGGCCGCTAAGGTCTACGATCGTTACACCGTCGACCTGACGAGTACTGGTCTTCATGGTCACTGGGAGGCCTCCTTGCCGTCCCCGGAACTTCCGTGGACGTGCTTGATCAGTTTGATTTCAGTGCCCGTCGGCGAGGGATGAATTTCTACCTCATCCATAAACGAGCGAATTAAAAAAATGCCGCGTCCGGAAGTCTTCATCAGATTTTCGGGAGCCAAGGGATCAGGGATGTTTTTAACGTCCAGCCCCTTGCCCTGGTCACGAATCACGATTACCAGATCTTTCGGGGTTCGTTCGATTGCAAGAGCAACTTTCTTTCCGGGATCGTACGCATTCCCGTGCAGAACGGCATTGACCGCCGCTTCGCGCACCGCCATCCCGATTTTCATGACGTCTTCATCGCCAAAGCCGGCTTCCGCTGCCATGCGGCTCGCTGCTTCTTCGGCGCTGTTGACAGTCTCCAATGTCGACTCAAGTGTATAGGAGACCCGGTTTGCGCTCATGGGTGGTTGACCGAAACAGTATGCACTCGCCGCAGTCCTTCGTTCTGACGTCTAAAACCTTGGGTGCTCTTTGCAGACGGGATCATCAGCGAATCGTGTAGTTTGCCCTTCCACCCGCTAATTGTCAACGCGCCCCAATAGCGGGATCGCACCGAATGCCGTTTTTAGACTCGAGCTATGGCCTTCGCGACACTCAGACGTTCTTGCTGGATTCCACCATTGCAACTGAGTATTCTCACGAATGTGATCACTCTCGCCCTTACCGAGTTGCTGGGTTCCCCCGTTTTCGACGCCACGGGCAAAGCCAGCGGGCGAGTGCGCGAGGTTGGACTGGTTCTTCAGGAGGATCGCGCCCGCGTCGCGATGCTCATTGTGAGGACCAAGGCTGGCGATCGAGTTCTCCCATTTGCAGCAATAACCTCGATCAACGGGGGCGTCCGTGCTACCACCTCCGCGACCGAGTGGACCCCCAACGATGGGGCGGAAGGACTCTTGTTGCTCGCAAGAGACTTGCTCGATCAGCAGGTGATCGACGTTCACGGTCGGAAAGTAGTGCGCGTCAACGACATCGACATGCTCCAGGAATTCCTGCACGAACACCCCACTCTGAGGGTGGGATCTGTGGATGTCGGAGCCCGCGGTGCTGTGAGACGACTTCTCAAGGGTGTGGTACCGATGGCAGCGTTGCGACCCGTTTTGCAGCGAATTCCGCCACGCCTCATTCCCTGGGATTTCGTGGACCTGATCGAAACTGACCCCGCACGCCGTGTAAAACTCAAGATCTCGCATGATCGGCTTGCGACACTGCATCCCGCCGATATCGCTGACATCGTCGAGGAGTTGACTCCCGATGAACGCGAAGCGGTTTTCCAGACCCTCGATGAAGGAGTGGCAGCCGAAGCACTCGAGGAAGTCGAACCCAAGGTCCAGAAGGCAATCGTCCAGTCGCTCGACTCCGAACGCGCGGCCGACATCGTCGAGGAGATGCAGCCCGACGCCGCAGCAGATTTGCTCGGCGAATTGCCGGAAGAGCATACCGAGAAGATCCTCGAGGAAATGGAGCCCGAAGCAAGCGAGGAAGTCTCGGAATTGCTCGAATTCAAGGAGAACAGCGCCGCCGGGCGGATGACCACTGAATATCTGGCACTCCCGGTGGCCGCCAACTCCCACGATGCGATCGAGGCGTTGCGCAGCTTCGAGGGCGGCGTTGAAACGGTAAGCACCATTTATTTAGTGGATTCAAATGGAACGCTCGCAGGTGCCGTTCCGCTCGCGAAACTTGTGCTTGCCCCTCGGGCTACTCCCCTGCTTTCACTGACCCAGGAGCCTCTCATCGCTTCTCACGTCGGAGCCACCGATAAAGAAGTGGCGGAGCTGTTCGACAAGTACAATCTGATGACACTGCCCGTCATTGATGATCAAAATCGTCTAACCGGAGTCATAACCTCCGACGATGTAATCAGCATGCTGCGCGATAAACTCTAGTCCTCCGCGGTTTTCATCTATCCAGAATCTTGATCTGCATTTATTCTGCTTGTTTCGCAATGACTGTTTGATATGGCTGTGAAGTGTGCTGATGAAGTTCTTAAAACGCTGGAAGATCCGGATCGCACTGTTTCTTGCAGTTGTCGGTCCCGGATTCATCACCGCGAATGTCGACAACGATGCTGGCGGCATCTGGACCTATTCGTCCGCCGGAGCTCAGTTCGGCCATCTGCTGCTTTGGACCATGGTCCCAATCACAGTCGCCCTGATTGTGGTGCAGGAAATGACTGCGCGCATGGGCGCAGTTACAGGCAAGGGTCTCAGCGATTTGATCCGCGAAGAATTCGGGCTTCGCGTCACATTCTTCATGATGATCGGCATTTTGGTCACGAACTTCGGCAACGTAGTCGCTGAGTTCGCGGGAATCGCCGGCAGCCTCGAACTGTTCGGAGTTTCGAAATACATCTCTGTACCGATCTGCGCAGTCATTGTTTGGCTCATCATCGTGAAAGGACAGTACAAGAGCGTCGAGAAGGTCTTTCTCGCCGCCTCCTTCTTCTACATCACTTACATCGTGGCGGGAGTCCTCGCCAAACCAGCTTGGATGGACGCGATCGTATCCACCGTAACCCCGCCGCCACGCGCCGCATGGTCCCAGAATGGCTATGTGTATATGGTGATCGGACTGGTTGGAACAACGATCGCTCCGTGGATGCAGTTTTATCTGCAAGCCTCGATCGTCGAAAAAGGAGTAACCAAGCGAGATCTGAAAGCGTCCCGAATCGACGTTATCGCCGGATGTATCTTCACGGATCTGGTGGCCTGGTTCATTCTCGTCGCCTGTGCTGCGACGCTCTATGCCCACGGCTACCGCAATGTCTCTGACGCCAAAGACGCCGCGCAAGCGCTCCGTCCACTCGCTGGACAGTATGCCTACATCTTGTTTGCGCTCGGATTATTCAACGCGTCTCTCTTTGCGGCGTCGATCTTGCCGCTATCCACGGCGTACACGGTGTGTGAAGGCTTAGGATTCGAATCTGGCATTGGCAAGAAGTTCGCCGAGGCGCCAGTATTTTACTGGCTCTACACCGCGCTTATTTTGGCCGGCGCCGGCGTCATTCTGATCCCGGGTCTCCCCCTGGTCAGAATCACGATTCTCTCCCAGGTCATTAACGGCGTCGTGCTGCCGTTTGTTCTCATCTTCATGCTGCTGCTTGCCAACAAGACAGATCTCATGGGAGAGTACGTCAATTCTCGGCTTTTCAACGTCATCGCCTGGGCCACAACAGTCATCATGATTGGGCTGACGGTGGCTTGGTTCCTGGTGCTCAAGTCCGGCGGAAGCTAACCGTAGTTGCTCTCAACCCCTCGCCTGGCGCCCATATTCCGTGATTTGCCTGCAACGAAGCTCTCTCCGCTCGCACTATTCTTTGGGTAACGGAGGCAGTCGATGTGTCGCGACTGCTCAAACATGGATGCACGCTCGCCACAAAGGCAGTCGGGAGATTCACACGCCAGGGAAACGCCATTGCCTGACAGTAAAATTGTTTCTCCTCGTGCTGCCGTCGCATTCTCAATGCTTGAGCTAGTCCACAGCTCACTTAGGCTGCTTCGCAAGCTGCAAGCAACTTTAAGCCCCACGCGTGACCGTCGAGCGGTTTCCCAGCGCGAACTGGATCAGACGGAACAGGGTGCCATTAATCCTGAAATTCGAAAGAATTCTGGCGTTGTCGCTTTTTCCCCCCGAAATCCGATTCCATAAATGAGGGATGAACCCAGCATTTCTAGCCGGACTCAAGGCTAGCCAACGGGCATCACTCGAGTGGCCCTACTCGGACTTGACGCACAAGGGCTATTACAGCAATATGCCGACAATTTTTGATCACTGGCCGAAATCCCCCGCTGGAAGCGCGTTTTACGGAGGCAGTCCAACAATCAACCGGAGGTAAGTTTATGGCTTGGCGGAAAGTGTCTAGTGTCGCTGGGGTCGCAGTGTTGCTCGCTGGTATGGCTGTGCAAGGTCAGATGATCGACAACACGCAGGCGCCCAGCACGGCGAAAGCGGGTATCAACAAATCGTTACTCGACGAAATCGGTCCCGGACGTGGAAGCTCCACAACTCCCGGATCATCGGTTTGTATGATTCAGCGCGATCCCTTTCGCTCTGTGCGTCGCGGTCGGCAGCTATTTCAACGTAAGTTCACCCGCCTCCAGGGACAAGGCCCCTCAAATGACGATGGTGTCGGCGACCTGAACACGAACAAGGCGATTGGCGCGGGACTTTCTGACAGTTGTGCCTCATGCCACGGTCGTCCTCGCGGTTCCGGAGGTGTCGGAGGCAATGTGGTTACACGCCCCGATAGCCGCGACGCAGGACATCTCTTCGGGCTTGGCCTCAAAGAAATGCTGGCGGATGAAATGACCACTGACCTTCGCGCCACGCGCGACTCGGCTATTGCGCAAGCTCAGAAGAAGCATCGCTCAATTACGCTGAAGCTCGTTGCCAAGGGCGTCGGTTTCGGCACCATTACTGGAAACAGTGACGGCTCTGTCGACACCTCCGGCGTGCAAGGCGTGAATCCGGATCTGCGGGTGCGACCTTTCTTTGCTGAGGGAAGCACCATGTCGATGCGGGAATTCATCGTGGGCGCGCTCCACAACGAGATGGGCTTAACCGCATCCAGCGATCCTGATCTACTCGTAGCGAGCGCTGGCGGCAGAGTTGTGACACCGTCTGGCATGGTCCTCGATGGATCGAAAGATACGATCGAGGCGCCTCCACCGCCCGACCCGGTGAACGGGAATGAGATCGATCCAGCTCTTGTCGATCACTTGGAGTTTTATCTTTTGAACTACTTCAAGCCGGGACTAGGCAAGCAAGACGCTGTGACCGAACGTGGACGCAGGGCGTTTGCCAGGTCCGGCTGTGCGACCTGCCACGTTTCTGATCTAACGATCAACCACGATCGCCGGGTAGCCGATCTCGAAACTGTTTATGATCCCGTCAACGGAATCTTCAACGATCTTTTCGCGACCGCAACCCCGCTCATCAAGGTAATCGATGATGGCACGGGGCTGCCGAGTCTCAAACAGCCTGCCGGCAATCCGTTCCTGGTGCGCAACATCTTCACTGATCTGAAACGCCACGACGTCGGTGTGAACTTTTACGAACGCAATTGGGATGGCACGATGCAGACCCAGTTCATAACGCGACCATTGTGGGGAGTGGGTTCTACAGGCCCGTACGGCCACGATGGGCGCAGCATGACTCTCAACGACGTCATTCTCCGCCATGGCGGGGAAGCGCAGAGAGCTCGCGATGCTTACGCTGCATTGCCGGTGTCAGCACAGGATGCGATTCAAAAGTTCCTGAACTCGCTCATCCTGTTCCCACCGGATGACACGGCCTCCACGCTGGACCCGGGGAATCGCAACGCCGCCGGCTTCCCGCAGTTTGGTCACGGTAGCATCAAGCTGACTGTATTGTTTAACGATCCAACCGATCTGGAGTAGTTGACGACAGTGAAATGCGGGGCCCGGAATTCCGGGCCTCTTTTTTTTTGTCCATCTGTCAGCTAAATAATTTTGCCGTCCGCCAGATCTCGCACGAGCGGCAAATCGGCTTCCAGAAAGTCAAAGGTGGGGAGCTCATCCCGTTTTGCCCATCGGACTTCGCGAAAAATCCGGTTTTCGACCTCACCACGATAGCTCAGCACCGCGAAGAATCGTAATTCCACTGCGCTGCCATTCTTGTACTCATGTCGGATTCTGGCGACTTCATCCCCGATCTCCGCGCTGATCCCCAATTCCTCTTCCAGTTCACGCCTGAGCGCATCACGCGGCTGCTCGCCTTCTTCAATCTTGCCGCCCGGAAACTCCCACTTGAGCGGCATGGCTTGATGGCGGGTCCGCTGACCAATCAGAAACAGATCGTCCTTCACGATAAGCGCTGCTACGACGTGCTTCATAAGGCGAGAGGCTCTTTTGACGCAGCAATGCGTTCGGGGTCAACACAACTTGTGAAAGTGAAGGCAAAGGCTGCCAAGCCCGGTGGACAAACCAGTTCTAATTCGTGGAAACCGAATCCCGGGTCATCGACGAGTCGATACATGCGAGGTTCTTGCACACGAATGAAGCTCTCACCGCTTTGCAGAAACCGTGTGTCTGTCGTGGCACTCACGGTCCTGAGAGGGCGGCCGTCTTGTTGAATGACGACATCGCACGCCGGCCCGCGAGGAGACGCCATCACCAAGTTCACGCTGGACGCTTCGTAGCGCAGCAGTAGACTGTTTTCCGGCAGCTCAACCGATTCCATGTATTCGGCGGTAGAAGCCCATTTGCCTTTGGCGTAGAAGAAACCTTCCTCAGGCTTCCCCGAGAACGTGTAATCGGCAATCTGATCTTCCTTGAAGCCGCTCTCATTGCCAATCCGGCCTCGGCGATGGCCGAGATATAGCTCAGGGCTCGGGCGATAACACACTGCGCCGGCACGGTCTTCCGCGCGGATCGGTTCCATCGGCGGTGGCAACGAAATCCCTGGCTCGATCTCTAGTAGGAGTTCTTGAATCGTTTCCTCGCACTCGATGTAGGCCCCCTCGCCAAAATGAACCCACCGCAGATAACCTTCTCCATCGATCAGATACTTTGTCGGCCAGCATTTGTTGGCAAATGCCTTCCAGAGTTCAAAGTCGTTGTCGATGACAATCGGGTACGTCAGGCCAAACTCGCGAATGCCACGCTCCAGATTTGACTCATATTGAGCAAACGTGAATTCGGGTGTATGTACCCCAATTACAGTCAGTCCCTTTGCTCCGTAGCGTTCGTGCCAGGATTGCAGGTAAGGCAGCGTGCGAATGCAGTTCACGCAGGTGTAATCCCAAAAATCGACCAGAACAACTCGGCCACGAAGGTGATGAAAGCTGAGTGGTGGCGAATTAAGCCACACCCGTCCGATCTCTGGTGCTCTCACCTTGCCTTTGTCTACCTTCATTTTTGAGTGCGTTCCAGGCGCTTGCCCACTAGGTTGGCGCAATGTTCGACCAACCTGCGGTCTTCCGGCGTGAAAGCCGCTGGAAAGTGGCTGTCGATATCAAGTTCGCCAACCACCTGCCCACGTACAAAGATCGGTACCACAATTTCCGATTTGGTTTCGAGCGAGCACGCCAAATAGCGCGAGTCCTTGCTTACGTCATCGACAACAACCGTCTTGCCGGAGGACGCAGCGGCTCCACAAATTCCCTGGTTGAGTGGGATACGGGTGTGCGGCGTCATCGCCCCTTGGAAAGCTCCTAAAACAAGGGTGTCGGCGCCCTCCAACATATAAAAGCCGACCCAGTTGTATTTAAGCATCTGCTCGTGAAGTAGCTTGCAGATCGCTTCCATCAATACTTGGGCGGACGCGCTACTTGCGCTCAGTTGATCCGCTTCTCGCTGCACATCAACGTTCTTCAGTGGAGCTGGCATTCAATAATCCTAACTCAGTCGTGCGTCGCAACCACGGGTGCTTGCCTGACTTCAGTAATCTGTCGAAGACACCTCGGTGCCTCAAACAGCTCCGGGTGGAGAGCCGCGGCCAAACTGTAGAGTCCCTCCACAAGCGTTGGCGCCGGAGTGTTCAACAACTCGTCGGGGATGCAGTAGATTTGTCTGCTTCGCGCCGCCGCAGTTTGATTCCAGCCCCTTTGCTCGACAATCTTCTCGAGTGGGACGCGGTCGCCGGCTCCGCACCATGCAGCTACCACGACCTCTGGATCCAGCTCCGCAACTGCCTTGGCAGTAGTTTGCTGTCCCGGATTCCCTATGAATTCTCCGCCGGCGGCTTCCACAAGCTCCGCAACCCAAGGTTGGGATCCAATGATCGGCTTCCCCCATTCCTCGCAGAAAACTCGCGGGCGTCCTTTCCCCACAACTCTAGAGCGAACCTGGTCGATCGCCGCTTGCATCTCTTGAACCACGAGCAATCCCTGCTCGCCCGCTCCAACTACGCCCGCGATTGTGGCGATATCGGAATAAATGTCCTTCAACGTCCGCGGCGCTAAACCCAGAAAGCGAATTCCAGCTCTGAGTATTTGCGACACCGCTTCTTCTTGATAAGGCACAGCGGCGATGACCAAATCCGGCGCTGCACCAACGATCTCCTCCGTCCGCGCGCTCCAGGAATCTGCCACGATGAGCCGTTTTCCATCTCGTACCTCGGGCACAACATCGGCACAGTACCGCGTGCAGGCAACGACGCGCTCAAGTTGCCCCAAGGACCAGAGAATGACGGTTGCACTCGGCTGCAGGCACACGATCCTTTGCGGATTATGCTGGCTCATCAATTCAAATCACCGAAGGTACCCATTCTATCGCGCATGCTCACGGATAGTTGCCGCGTCTAGAATGTCTGTATGTACTCAACTCGGATGCTCGACCATTTCCAGAATCCTCGGAACCCTGGCGATGTCGAAAATCCCGACGTCTCCGTTCAATTGGAAAATCCCGCGTGTGGAGATGTAATGCGGTTGACTCTCAAGGTCGCCGCGGGTCGTGTTTCCGAAATTCGTTTTCGAGCGAAGGGCTGTGTTCCCGCAATGGCCTGCGCTTCTGCGATGACCGAACTCGTAAAGGGAAAGACGATCTCCGAGATAAGTTCGGTATCGCGCGAAGAGCTGATCTCCGAAGTCGGAGGATTACCGGAAGCTTCAGCCCATGCGGTGCAACTCGCCCTCGATGTTCTTGCTCAAGCGCTCCGCGATATTTGAAATGTCACGATAAGGAAACACACTACTACTGGGTCCCCTCAGGAAAATAGACTTGCCAACCCTGTTCGTGTGCGATTTTCTCCAAGTCTGGTGTGGGATTGATCGCGAAAGGGTGCGGCGACATCGCGAGCATCTCTCGATCCCATTGGGAATTTCCAAACGTAGCGTCGGGAACGCGCTTGACTACCGATTGGATCGCTTCCGGTTTTCCAGGACCACTCGGTATGCGAATCAGTTGATCCGTCACGCGCCCGCCAATAACTCTCACTTCCGTAGCAAGAATTCGTTCGCAAGGAATTTTGAAATGCGGCATGGCTGATCGAATAATCCATTGATTGCTAGACGAGACGGCCCATACCTCGCATCCGTTGTCGTGAAGTCTGTGGAGCAGCGCCTGCATCTCTGGAAAGATTCCGCTGACAAGGTTGTCTTCGAAAAAGCGATCCGTGGCCTCTTGGATTACTGCTTCCTCTAGTCCCTTGTGAAGTGTAACCATCTCCCCGCACATTACTTCCTCAGAGACCTTGCCCGCCTTGTAGTCCGCGTGGCGCGCCCGTGCCCATCGAGCTATGTCGTCCGATACCAAACCATTGTCCATCTCCCACGCGAAGAAACTCTCCCCGGCATCGCCCGACCACAGAGTGCCATCGCAATCAAAGGCTGTGAGCATCGGTTCCAGTCGAAGCACGCTATCGATAAAACTTGTCATTCGCACGGACAGGGATTGGGCCATGACAATTCCTTGCGTTCAGAAGTTGGGGGTCTATTTCAAACTGGCGGTGACCAGCGTTGCCAAGGCTGCATAATCCTCAGGCGTATTTACATTCATTGCGACTAGCGGATCACCGACCTCAAAGTACTCGATCTTGTCCTGATGTTCATGCTCGATATCGCGCGCAATCGCACTGCTGTCCGCCTTCAGGAAAGCCTCCATCAATTCACGCCCTGCGATAATTGGATGCCCATGTTTCCCTTTGTACTCTGGGATCACCGCCCATTTCCATCGCTGCGTTGCGCTGATGAAGGAATCTCGCAGAATTTCAATCGTTGCGGTCGGCAACGGAGGCCGGTCCACCAGCGTGATCATCGCTGCGTCGCGGCCGCGGCTCAACACTTCATGTAGCCCAATTTGAAGCGAGCTGAACTGCCCACGTGTCGGATCGGGATTGGTCACGACGAATGCACCGTTCGAATAAACTACAGGCGAGATGTTGGCTTCATTCCTGCCTGCGACTACGAAAACCATGTCGTTGTAGGGAGACAATGACCGAATCGCGGCGGACAAAAATGTCTCAGTCGAGGCTGCTTGGCCTGGGGCCGCCGGCGGCCAGGGCAAAAGCGCTTTGTCTCGCCCCATGCGTGACGATTCACCCGCCGCAAGAATCACTGCACACAGGCTGGGCGATCGGCTCATCATTGGAAGATAGCAGATCGAGTGCAAGAATGACGTGACAGCGGGGGAACCGCGGGAACCGGACGCGTAACCTACGACTGCTCTTCTTTTTCCACGAACTGCAGCGGACGATTTGATTCCTCGAGCTTCCTTCCCTTAAACCAACTCATGTGAGGGAGTGCGCGTTCGGCATGACGCCGGACCGCGATGAGCTCGGCCGCAATCGCAACGGCAATCTCCTCAGGCGTAGTCGCACCGATATCGAGCCCGACCGGCGAATGCACCCGCTCAAATCGCTGCGCAGGAATGCCTTCCTTACACAGCTCTTCAAAAATGGTGATTGTCTTTCTGCGGGAGCCAATCATTCCCACATACCGCGCAGGGGTTTGCACGGCCCACCGCAGGATCCGCATATCGTCCCGGTGTCCTCGTGTGGCAATTGCGATAAACGACGCCGCGTTTGGTTCAAGCCGAGTCATGGCTTGGTCGAAATCCTCGGCAATCACTTCCTTCGCCTCCGGAAATCTTTCTCGGTTGGCGTAAGCCTCGCGATCGTCCACCACGATGACATCAAAGCCCGCCTTGCTCGCGACCTTCGAGAGATTGAATGACACATGTCCCGCGCCAAATAGATACAGGACGGCAGGTGGCAGCACCGGTTCGATAAAAATGTCCAGACTCCCGCCGCAGACGAGGCCGGTATCGTATTTTGGATCTTGATTCAGATCAAAACTCAGGGTGCGTGGTTTTTCCGAAACCATTACTTCCCGTGCGGCTTGCCACACGTCAGCTTCAACGCAGCCTCCTCCAATGGTGCCTGCGATAGTTCCATCGTCGCGAACCAGCATCTTTGCCGTTTTGAACGAAGGAATCGATCCCCGAACGCTGACAATCGTTGCGACTGCCCCGCATCGCCCAGCCTGCCGCAACTTCACAATTTCTTCGTAGATGTCCATCTGAAGGTGATTATTCAGCAGTCAACATGGCAAGTCAACGAACCTCACGTGCGGTACTTCTGAGGCGAAGGAGTGAGTGCCACACCCGCGCGGATCGTGCGCCACCGCAAGTGAGGACCGTTATGTAACCTCTCCAAACGTCCATCTGACCACTAGTTATCAATTCGTTAAGACACTGTGTCGCACCAAACCAATTATCATTCTGCTCGGACGGTTGCCGCTCCGTCATGCTAACCTACTCAAAACGCTCGCGGTACAGGCACCAGCATGTTTCGGGAGGAGAGATGTTGCCCAATCGACGCGTCCTCGCCATCCTCGTGGCAGTGTTAACACTCGCCGCCAACGCCTTGGCACAGAAGAACGAGATCTCCGGCCTCATCGGCAGGACCTTCATCCCGACTCAGAGCATCACTGGCGCTACCTGGGAAAATCCAAATCTTCATTTCGGCAACGGGTTGAGCCTGGAAGGGAACTACTCGCGTCATCTTCGCGGGGAAGGGTTTCTGATGCTGCGTTTTGAAGTGCCTGTGGTTTACAACATCAAGGAAAAGCTCAACACGGGCGCCAATGTAATCCCGGAAAGCTATTCTTCGCTCTTCGTGACGCCGTCTTTGAGAGCGAACATCTTTTCAGACACTGCGTTTTCGCCTTGGGTCAGCTTTGGCGGCGGATACGGAAGATTTTTCGTAAGCGATAAACTCCTCTTCGGTGGACCGAATCCGGGAGGCTCAGGTAATACCGGTCTCCTGCAGATGGGAGTAGGGCTCGACGTCAAGGTCCATGGTCCGTGGGGCATTCGCCTGGCCGCGCGCGACTTCTGGTCAGGCCACCCACCGTTACTCGTAGAAACGAATCGCGACCGTCAACACAATTTCTTCGTGGGCGGCGGCGTTACTTGGCAGTTTTAGAGGGCTTGCGATTCGACCGTAGTTCTTCCTCGATTTCGCCATAGAGTTTCGGCAGGAGCGTGGCATCGTGTGCTGATTCTCCGAACCGCGCCGATTCGTATGCGGAAGTGAACGACTCCACTTTGACTCGTAATTCCCGATTTTCGATTTGATTCAAGAACACAAGCGGTGTATCGAACGGACTCTTCTTCCACCCTCGTTTAGCCATCAATCGAGTCATGTGTCGGTACCACAATGCAGCTGCTTCTTGCGGATCCTTATCCGGATTTCGAAGTAGCAATCGCGCCGCAACTGCATCCCATATTCGTTTGCCTCTTGCAGTAATCACCAGGAGCGCTACAAGGATCATGCCACCCAACACCCAGCGTGCCGGGGAATGCGACACTTGGCGCCGCATCCGTCTCGCAGATGCGAGCAGGTGTCGGTACTCGCGAGCCGCCCAGTTCTGTGCATCTTCAAAAACCGCAAGACTGCCGCGCACGGCGTCGCGCCCCAACGCGCGTTGATGAGTGGCGTCATAGTTGACAACCCATTCCCGCCAAAAAGAGCTCGCCGCGTCTACATACAAAAGAAAACGGTTCCAGGACGTGTTTGCCGGAGTGCCTCCCGCAGGAGTCGGATCGAAACTGACCCAACCCGAGCCCGGGAAATAGGCCTCCACCCACGCATGAGCGCTACTCGCGCGCACCACATAGTTATCAGTCAGATCGTTAAACTCAGTCGTGCGAAATCCAGTCACAACTCGCGATGGGACATTGATCGTCCGAAGCATGACCGCCATCGCCGAGGCAAAGTATTCGCAATGCCCTTGTTTGCGTTCAAACAGGAAATTAGCCAGCGGATCCCTGGGAACTGTGCGGGGCAGTTGCAGTGTGTAGCCAAAACTGGTCCGGAGATACCGTTCGATCGCTGCAGCCTTGTCGTAAGAATTATTTTGGCTGGCCGTCAGTTGTTGGGCTAGTTTTGGAATTCGAATGTCCAGCGCCGGCAGCTGTAAATAAGCCATCGCGACGTTGGAAGGAACCACAGGGTCTACCCGCCTCAGCTGGTCGGCTGAAGGTGTGCCGATTTCGGATTCCGCCTCGTAAACAGTGACAGGATGCTCGGCGTCCCGGTTAAACAAGGCGCCCCCGGCATCAATTGCGATGATCCGGTACGCTCCTTCGAGGCTGTTGATCTCCGGCGCCACAAAGAAAACATCGGTGCCGATCGGTTCCATCATGACGCGATACCGAATGTGGCGGCCCGTTGCCCCGGCTTCCAACGCACGGTTTCGGCCGATAACAAATTTTCCTGCTGGAGCCCGGAACGCCACCGTTTTTTCGAATGGGTTCGACCAGCTTCGCCCATCAAACAAACTCAACGAAACTCCGCGCCATTTGAGGTCGTATGCTCCGCTCTTGTCATCGTCAATCTTGATTCGCATCACGACAGAATTCGATTGTTGGATCTGGCCAATGCTGCCGAGTTGAACGCGGTCGCTGAAACCAATCTGTAGATCGTTTGAGGTTGCGTAGGAACTCAAGAATCGCGATGAAACTCGTGGCAGTACAAAAAAAATCGCGGCGCCACCAACCAAAACTCCGACAAGGACAATCGGGGCCATCGCGGCGAGTGAGAATCCCATTCGCCGGTAAGTCTCGGTTCCCGGCGCTTCTTTCGCCGGCACCATCGGTGAGCCGATGGCATGCCGCATTTCCATCAACATGAAGGTGGCAATCGCAATCAGCAGAAAGAATGCAAACGACACGAGGAAGATGCTGTCCACGGTCAGAACGGCGGCCGCAAGCACCATTAAGAACGCGAGAATCGCCAGGGTGTAATGGTCTCGATCTTTCTGCAACGAAAAAAGCCGGACCAGCATTCCAAATAAAACAAGGTGAACCGTTGCGCCAATGAAACTCCCGGATATGAATGTGTAGTCCACCAGGTAGAACACCACATATCCGAGTGTGAGATACGTCGTCCACTTCGCTGGCATAACCGCTTCACGCTGCTTGGCTAGTAAATATCCGCGGACGAACAAAACGAGGGACACCGCCGCCACAGTCGGAAGGTCAAGGCTGCCCGTGCTTGCGAGAGTTCCAAACCCGGTGAGCACGAGTAGATACAACGCTACGTCGAAATAGCGTCGAATCGCTCTCGGCAATGTGACTGTTCCGGAAGTGGCGTGTCCAAACATCCCAGACATGATTGTTAGGCAATTTGCGCGGGAAGGGAAGTGGTCGATTGATTCACCGCATACATTCGTAACACCAAGGGCCCCCGTGCTCTCGCGTGCCCGAATGCTAAAATACTTTGGGTCAGGTATCGGTCTCGCGCGACGTATTCCCGCCAACCCCGCCAGGTCCGGAAGGAAGCAACGGTAACGGGCTCTTGCGTGTGCAGTGAGTTCCCGGTGCCTGGCTTTTTTTATAGCCAGACCGCGACCGGCATTGCGCGGCACCGCGTACATTTTCCGAGCGTTCGCTGCATTGAGTTGGACACGCCGCGGCATGCTGCCGCACAATATTAAGTTTTCATCTACCAGTTGGAGAAATCCAGAGTGAGTCAAGTTCTGCGCGCCAAGATCAGCGCTCTCGGCACTTACGTTCCGCCTCGATTGCTAACCAATGCCGACCTCGAACGAATGGTCGAAACCAACAATGAATGGATCATGGAGCGCACAGGGATTCGCGAGCGCCACCTGGTCGACAAGGGAGTAGCTACCAGCGACCTCGCCGTCGAAGCGGCCAAGAAAGCGTTGGCCCAACGCGGCATCTCGGCAAGCGACCTGGACGCCATTATCGTCGCCACGGTTACTCCTGATATGTTTTTTCCGGCTACGGCCTGCTTGGTCCAACACAAACTGGGAGCGAACAACGTTTGGGGCTTCGACCTTTCCGCGGCATGCTCGGCGTTTGTTTATGCCTTACAAACCGGTGCTCAATTTATTGCCACAGGAGCACACAAAAAGGTCATGGTCATCGGCGCGGATGTGATGTCGTCGATCATCGACTACACCGACCGCGCTACTTGTGTAATTTTTGGGGATGGCGCAGGAGCGGTGATTCTTGAACCTTCTGAAGATGATTCCGTTGGCCTCATCGACTACCTCCACGAGGTGGACGGATCAGGCGGCTGCTCTCTCTATATGCCTGGCGGCGGAAGCCTGAACCCCTCGACGCATGAAACCGTTGATAAGAAAATGCACTATGTACACCAGGATGGGCAGGCGGTGTTCAAGTTCGCGGTCCGGAAGCAGACCGAGCTATGTGAGCGCCTGCTGGAGAGAAATGGGCTTAAGGGAAGCGATATTGACGCCTTCATTCCCCATCAGGCGAATCGACGCATCATCATGGCAAGCGCCGAGCGTCTAGGCCTGAAGCCGGAAAATGTCGTAATCAACATCGATCGCTTTGGGAACACGACGGCCGGGACTATACCGCTCGCCATGGATACCGCACGGCAAGAAGGAAAATTGAAAAAAGGAAGTCTGGTGATGCTGGCATCAGTAGGGGCAGGCTTCACGGTATCAGCCGCCTTGCTGCGCTGGGCTTACTAGGTCGGCAGTCAGCGATACCAAAGAATTTCCTGCGGCCGCATCCGCAAGTCTTCCTGTCAAAGACTCATGCGCTCTTGCGGAATTCCGCAAGCATCGCTGGCTCAATATTGCCGCCACTTATGACTGCGACATTGTTGTTTGTTTTCGGCAGTTCATCTCCGTGGAAAAGATATCCCGCTACCGCGACGGCCCCGCTCGGTTCCGCAACCGTTTGCGGATTCGCCGCCAATCGCCGCGCCGCTGAGTAAATCTCCGCTTCGCTTACGGTGATAATGTCATCGACGAACAACTTCATGTGTTCAAAGTTGATTGGTCCAATACTCTGCGTGCGCAGCCCGTCTGCCAATGTTTGCGATACCTGCTCCGCAGCGAACTGCACGAGCTTCCCGGATTTCAAACTCTCTCTCGCGTCGGCTGCCAGCTCCGGCTCAACTCCTATCACCCGCACATCGGGTTGACTCAACTTGATCGCTGCGGCCACGCCGCTTATCAATCCTCCACCGCCGACTGGGAGAAGCACGGTCTCAACCTCAGGAAGATCCTCGAGGATCTCTAGCCCTATCGTGCCTTGCCCGGCGATGATGTGCTCATCGTTATAGGGTGGCACCATGATGTATCCGTGTTCGGCGGCCAGTTCCTCCGCCTTCTGCATGCGCTCCATGCTTCCAGGACCGACCAGTACAATCTCCGCGCCCAGCGCAGCTGTAGCTTCTCGCTTGATGGCCGGAGCATTTGCTGGCATCACGATCACAGCTTTCACATCGAGTGCGCGGGCCGCGTACGCAACACCTTGGGCGTGATTCCCACTTGAGTATGTAATTACGCCACGGCCGCGTTCTTCCGGCTCGAGTGCTGCGATTTTGTTGTATGCGCCGCGCAGCTTAAAGGCCCCGATTGGCTGCTGATTTTCAGGCTTGATGTAAAGGCGTCTGCGATCTTCTGGTGCGTCTATTTCGCGTATTCGAACCGGCAAAAGCACAGTCCGCACAGCAACTCCGCTCAGGCGGCGGTGAGCGTCCCGAATGTCGGTCAACGTAACGATAAGTCCTCCACTAAAACGCCTGCTAAATTTCCAGGATCACCGGCATAATCAGCGGTCGTTTCTGTGTCTGCTTGGAAATATAGCGCTTCAAATCGGCGCGAATTTTTTCCTTGATCACGCCGTAGTCTGCCTTCTCCTCGTCGCTTGAAGCATCGAGCGTCTGAGTGACGATCTGGCGCGCGCCGCTGATCACCTCGTCTTCTTCGGACGCAAAACCGCGCGTCACGATCTCAGGGCTCGTCTCGACCCGCCCAGTTAATTTGTTGATAGCTATAATGGGCAACACAAAACCGTCTTCGCTCAGGTGGCGGCGGTCTTTGATCACCAGATCTTCGACCACGTCGGTTCGCGATCCCGAATCGATGCACACGCGTCCCACGTTAACGCGGCCCGCTTTGCGAGCGCCCAGTTCGTCGAATTCGAGCACGTCGCCGCTCTCGATTAGGATGACGTTACCCACCGAGCTGTGCATCGACCCGGCCAGTTCCGCATGCAATTTCAATTGACGGTACTCGCCGTGAACCGGGATGAAATATCGCGGCTTCACAAGATTGATAATAAGCTTTAGCTCTTCCTGGCTGGCATGTCCGCTGACATGAATTGGCGGCGACGTTCCATCGTCATAAATCACGTGCGCTTCCCGGCGGAACAAGTGATCGATCATCCGATAAATCGTCTTTTCGTTGCCAGGGATGATTCTCGAAGACAGAACGACCGTGTCTCCCTTTTCGATCTTCGCGTGCTTGTGGTTGTTGACCGCGGCACGTGACAACGCAGACATCGGTTCGCCCTGCGTCCCGCTGATCAGCACGCAAACTTTTTCTGGCGCGAAATTCTTCATTTCGCCCGGATGAATAATCAATCCCTCGGGCACTTCGATGTACCCAAGGTCTTCTGCAATTTCAGCCGAGCTCGTCATCGATCTGCCGATGAACGCGACCTTGCGCCCATGCTGCCACGCCATCTCAACCGCGAGCTTGATTCGATGAATCGACGAAGAGAAACAGGAGATGAACAGACGCCGCTCCGTCCTCGCGAATACCTCATCGAACTTTCGTCGTACGGCACGCTCGCTCGGCGTGTAACCCTTCCGTTCGACGTTCGTAGAATCCTGAAACAGCGCCAGTACGCCCTCTTTGCCGTATTCCGCAAACGAATGAAGATCAAAAAGCCGGTTGTCGGTGGGGGTCGGATCAACCTTGAAGTCGCCCGTGTGGATGATGACGCCGAGCGGAGTATGTATCGCGAGTGCGACGCAATCCACCAGGCTGTGTGTCACCTGGATCGGGTGGACGGTGAAAGGCCCAACTTTGAACCGCTCGTTTGGGCGCATCTCCCTCAGATCGCTGTCATCGAGCAATCCGTGTTCGTCGAGTTTGTCTTCGACGTAGGCGAGCGTGAACTCGGTCCCCCATACAGGTACGTTGAGCTCAGACAGCATCCAGGGAAGCGCCCCGATGTGGTCCTCGTGTCCGTGCGTCAGGATAATTCCGCGTACTCTTTGCCGATTCTCAAGCAAATAGGAAATATCGGGAACGACGATATCCACGCCCAACAGTTCGGCTTCAGGGAACATCAGACCCGCATCGATGACGATAATGTCGTCACCCCATCGGACGGCCATACAGTTCATGCCGAACTCGCCAAGTCCGCCCAGTGGTACTACTTGTAGTTTTCCGGATGCCATTTGGAAGCACTGATGCTAGCACAGCCCTCTAAAGGTCTCATGGCTCGTTCCGCAGGCTGAATACAGTGTTCACCTTCCTCAAATACACCTCGCGGGCTGGCGCAGGGTGCCACGGCTAGGTTAAGGTTTTAACCAGATGGCATTGCAGCATAAATCCTGGCTTCGGCGCCGCGTGGAAGGCGCGTTCACCAAGGCATTCTCGCGAGCGTACGAAACAGTCAAAGTCGATCCAGGACGATTCTTGATTCAAACACGCTCCGCCTATGGTTTGCCCATCACGAGTTTCGAAGGCGTGTACAACGTAGATGTCCGTCGTCTTGACCAGATCGCCGACTCTTTGATCAGGAGCGGAACCAAGGTCGCTGCCGCGCAGGGCGCGGGTTTTGGATTGGGCGGTCTCATCACAATCGTCCCAGACCTGGGAATTCTTGCCGCGGTTACTCTTCGTACGATTCAAAAGCTCAGTCTCATTTATGGTTTTGAATTTAATACTGACGATGAAGTCGCTGAGCTCTGGATCGCAGCCGCCAGCGCCGCGGGCGTCGATATCAGTCGCGAACTGCTCGAAAAAGAAGTTGTCAACAAGTTTGTCCCAAGAGTGATTCAGCGCATCGCCGCCAAAGCTAGCGGGGAGGTAGTCGAGAAGTGGTCAGGCCGGCTTATCCCATTGGCAAGTTCTCTGATCGGTGCCGGATTGAATTATTACTTTGTCCGAGCCTGGGGAGCGCGCGCCAAAACATACTTTCGTCAAAAGCATATGGATCGCCGAAGCACTCTCGCATCGCGTACCGTAATTGAAGGCACCCAGGCGTCACAGCTGCCGCTCGTGATCGACTCTGCAACGCCAACCTTGCTCAAGCCCAACTCCTAGACTTCATGCCTTCATTTGCGTGTTCCGCCATTCTGTTCGACTTGGACGGCGTCCTTGTAGACTCGACTCGCTGTGTTGAACGTCAATGGCGCATTTGGGCCGCAGAACACAATCTGGACCCGTTGAGGCTGCTCGAGGTCGCTCACGGTCGCCGGACGAGTGAAACCATTCAGATCGTGGCGCCTCACCTCAACGCCCAAGCGGAGGTTGACATCGTCGAATCTCGAGAGGCTGAGGATACTGATGGCGTATTGGTCATGCCCGGCGCTCAGCAACTGGTGCGCTCTATCCCCGATAAACATTGGGCAGTCGTGACGTCCGGAACGCGTCTGCTAGCGACGGCTCGACTCAAGCTCGCGGAGATCCCTCTCCCTTCAGTGCTGGTGACGGCAGAAGATGTCACCAACGGCAAACCGAGTCCGGAACCCTATGAGAGGGGTGCACGTCTACTAGGGGCAAGGATCGAAGACTGCGTGGTGATCGAAGATGCGCCCGCTGGGATTGAGTCCGCAAAAAGAGCCGGCGCGCGAGTTATCGCACTGGCGAGTACGTTTCCTCCGTCGGAACTGCGATCTGCCGATGCGATTGTCGAAAGCCTGACGACATTAAATGTCAGGGTTCGCGAAAAAATGGAAATCGAGTTCTGATCAAGGGCGTTGCCCTGAGCGGATCGAAAACAACGAACTGAAATTGCCCCGGCCGTGGTGGGGCCGGGGCGATTTGCTTGGTCATTAAATCATTTAGTTATGTAGCTTAAGTCTTCACGGTAGACAGAGAGTTCACTCGTGATCTTGCGGCAGCTCTTGCGCAACGTATCCAGTGCGGACGAATCTCCGTACGCTTCCTTCAGGGCGTCTTCAAGTTTCTTCTCGGGTGGTTCCATGTCGCCCCAGGTTGCGCGGTCTGTGACGAGCACAAACGTCGGAGTGTCCCCGCCATTTGCCAATGAATACCAGCGAGATGGCTTCACCGGATAGTTCGTTTTCTGCAGAGCGGCGTTAATCTTCTTAATCGACTCGATGAAGTCGTTCACATGTTCCGGATAGACCGAGTACGACACCGTCGTACGCATCTTGGCGAGTGTCGCAGGCACCTTGGTGAGGCTGAGATCTTCGCGATACACATAGTACGCAGTCAGTGTAGGACCTGAAAACGGCTCCATATTTTTCGCAACGTCAGGGCCATCCAACTTGTTGAATGCTGCGCGATCGTCGAAATCTTTCCAGTTGTGTCCGGGTGTCGCCTGCATGTAGGCGCCTGTGCGTTCTCCGCTAACGATTTCCCAAACGTAGATCTTCCATGTGTCTTTCTGGGCGGCGTGAAAGGCAGAGTGTTTCTTGCGGCCTTCCTCGAATTGAGCCTGCATACCCGGCTTCGGCATGGTGATGTGAACTTCGGAAACAACTTGCGGCGTTTGTGCGAAAAGCATGCCGCAGAAGACAAGGATTGCACACAACGACATCGCGCATTTCTTCATAGGGCTCCTTGGAGTGGATTGCCGCAAGTCTTTCGTCGCGGCCAGAACGTTTTAGGTGTGGGGGAACGCGCGAACGGTATAACGCTCTATACAGATTGTCAAGTTATTGATAGAAAAGATTTTATGTGGATCTAGCGCGGAAAGGGTTGCCTTAGCGCCAATTCGTCCGAAGCGCTCTTTCGGCGCAGCTTCCGGTAATGTCTGTGATTCCCACTTACCGCAACCAGTCTTCCAACTCGATGCCTTGTTCCGTCTTCTCGTCGCGATATTTCACGATCACTGGCGTGTAGAGCGAAACCTTCAGCTGCGCAGCCTTCCCTTTGGTGACCGCCCGAGATCCCGGCACGACCACTGCGTTTTCAGGAATCTCAAGGGACTTCTCTGCGCTCGCTCGATGAATCTCGCCACGGACGAGATCATAAACAGGCGTCGATCGAGTCAGGATCGTGCCTGCGCCCAGCACAGCTCTCGATCGAACCAGCGTTCCTTCGTACACTCCGCAGTTTCCGCCGACGAGCACGTCGTCTTCAATGATCACCGGCGCTGCGTTAACCGGTTCGAGCACCCCACCAATTTGCGCCGCAGCGCTAATGTGTACTCGCTTACCTACTTGCGCGCATGATCCGACCAGCGCGTGGGAATCCACCATCGTTCCTTCGTCGACATATGCCCCAACATTGATGAACATCGGCGGCATGCAGATTACGGACGGTGCGACGTATGCGCCCACACGTACAGAAGATCCTCCGGGCACAACTCGTACGCGATCCGCCACGGTAAACTGTCGCGCCGGAAACGTGTCTTTATCGACGAAAGAGAGCACGGGGCCGTCCCGCATTTCCGCCAATTCGCCGAGCCGGAATCCAAGCAAAATACCCTGCTTCACCCAGGCATTGACGATCCAATCGCCCCCCTTGCGCTCTGCAGCGCGAATCTTGCCTTGGGTCAGCGCGTCCCGAAACTCAAGGAATGCTGCACGGGCTTCCGGCTTGTGCTCAACTTCGCCCATTGAGGCGAGTCGCTCGATAACAGATTCCATCGATGGCATGAGGGGCTGAGTATAAAGAAAGTCGTCAGTCAAAAGTAGAAAAGCAGGATCTCGGGATTGAGATCCTGCCCATATTTGGAATTCTAGATTCTCACACGCACTTGCATTCACTTCGAATAAGCACTCCTGGCATCGTATGCGTCAATTCACGGGCTTCGGCCAGTGTGCTGATAGGGCCATGCCAGCGAGCATGGTTCGCATCGTGTCCAGCAGGCCGGCCTTTGCCAGCGTTGCACTGCCCACAGCTCGCCCGATGAACGACGGCCTTGTGTGGGCCTGCCACCCAGCTCTCGTACACGTAGAATTCAACCGTGTCGGGACCTGCGCTTGCTGCTTTCGTTATCGTTCCGGACTCCGTCAAAATCTTCTGCAGTTTCGATCGCGTGTCCCGTCGCATCGGCAACAATGGCAGCCGATAAACTTCCTGGATCTTCCCCATCATTGCGAGTGCGGCTTTCACGGGCAGAGGGTTCGATTCAATGAAGTTCACCTGCATCAAGCCCAGATACTTTTTCTGCAACGCGCGGGCCGTGTCCCAATCGTTGGCAAGCGCCGCGCGCGTCATGCTGGCCATTTCATGTGGAATCTCATTCGATGCCACCGAGATAATTCCCACCCCTCCCAACGCAATTACAGGCAGCGTAATTGCATCATCTCCGCTGAACACCATGAAGTGCGGCGGCACCGCGTTCAGCACTTCGGCAATCTGGGTCATATTGCCGCTGGCTTCCTTCACCCCGGCGATGTTGGGCACTTCTGCGAGGCGGATCAGGGTTGTGGGCTCAATGTTTGCCCCAGTGCGCCCGGGCACGTTGTAGAGGATCAGAGGCTTGTCGACCGCTTCGGCGATGGCACGGAAATGCCTGTACTGGCCCTCTTGAGTAGGTTTGTTGTAATACGGCGATGCCGTCAAAATGGCGTCCACCCCAGGGCGAGAGGCGACTTCTTTGGCCTTTGTTACTGCTTCCTGAGTCGAATTGGACGTCGCTCCTGCGACGATTGGAACACGGCCCGCGACCACCTCGACCGTGACATCAATAACGTGCAGCCACTCCTCGTGCGATAAGGTGGGTGTTTCGCCTGTCGTGCCGCAGGGAACCAGGAAATCTATCCCGGACTCGACCTGCCAGGCGACCAGGTTGCGTAAAGCGGGTTCGTCAATTGCGCCGTCTTGCTGGAACGGCGTTACCAGGGCTGTACCGCATCCTCGGACTTGCATACCCTTAAGATAACGCGAAGACGGGGGAGGGGAAAACCTGAGCGGCTACGAAAAACCACCTGAGAGGACGTCTCACTTGTTCTCTTTTTCGCTGCCAAAATGGGCTCATCCAGCGAAGGTCTTCCGTTTTCAGCCTGTTCCGTGCGCAGCTTTCAGTCGGCCTACAGGTCGCGCCAGACGTCCTTGAAATCAAAAAATCCCTTCTTGCCTGCAAGCCACTCTGCTGCGCGCACGGCGCCCTCTGCGAAGCCACGTCGCGACTTTGAGTCGTGGCACAAGTAGATCCGATCGCTCGGTGAGTCGAATACAACCTCGTGCAATCCGACGACGTCCCCCTCGCGGAACGAAGTGATTTCAAGCTGCTCGCCGGTGCGTTTTTCGATCAGACGCTGTAGCGAGAGTGCGGTACCGGACGGTGCATCCTTCTTTTGCGCATGGTGGCGCTCGAAGATCTGACCCTTGTACTCATGTTCGAGCGCTACAGAGGCGGCATTCACTACATCGAAAAACAGATTCATCCCTATGGAGAAATTCGAGGCGACGAGGAGTCCGGCGCCGCTTTGTTCAGCGATAGCTTTTAAGCGCGGCAATTCTGCATGCCAGCCTGTCGTGCCTACGATCACGTTCTTCTGACAACGCAAACATCCCTCTATATTTGCGACTACGGCCTCGGGAGTCGTGAAATCGATAACCGCATCAACATCGGCAAGGCTCTCGGGAATCAGCGCACGACCTCCGGCGTTATCTCCTCGAGTGAGCACGCGTACATGATGGCGCCTGTGGCGTGCTACCTCTGCCACCAGCGATCCGGTTTTGCCACGTCCGAGGACAAGAAGTTTCATGCAAACACTTCCGAATCGAGATCCGCAAAAAATGTGCGGTGCAACCGCTGGATCACATTTGGAACATCGTCCTCTTCGATAACGAAAGTCAAATTAATCTCCGATGCTCCCTGTGAGATCATGCGGATCTTTACGTCCTCGAGCTCGCCAAATACGCGAGCCGCTATTCCCGGCCGATCCCGCAAGTTTTCGCCAACCAGGCAGATGATGGCTTTACGCCCCTCGTACTTTACATCGGCGAGCTTGGCAAGGTCTGCAGACAACGCCGGTATGCCTTCATTGGTCTCCACCGTTACCGATACGCTGACTTCGGACGTCGAGACGACATCAACCGCGATGCCGTGTTTGTCGAACGCTTCAAAAATGGATTTCAAGAATCCGTGTACCAATAGCCGCCGAGGTGCCGCCACGTCCACGATTGTGATGCGCTTCTTGACCGCAATGGCCTTAAAAATGTTTCGCGAGTGGGGCGCACGAGCCGTGATTTTTGTACCTTCACAGCTCGGATTGCGCGAATTCAGTACATAGACCGGAATATTCTTCTGAATCGCTGGGAGAACTGTGGCAGGGTGTAGAACTTTTGCACCGAAATAAGCAAGTTCGGCGGCTTCGTCGAAGCTGATTACTTTAATTCGGCGAGCATCCGGACACATACGCGGATCGGTAGTCAGCATGCCGTCGACGTCAGTCCAGATCTCAATTCGCTGCGCGTTGAGACCAGCTCCTACAATCGCCGCGGAGAAATCTGAACCGCCGCGTCCGATCGTGGTCGTAACGCCTGCTTTGTTCGCCCCAATAAAACCGCCCATGACTGGCACACGTCCGTCATCGAGCAGCGGCTGGATGACATCGATCAATCTTTGATTGGTTTCTTCGAAGAGCGGAGCGGCGCGCATGTAGTTCGCATCGGTGACGATGCAGTCACGCGAATCTACGAGGGAACTTTCCATGCCGCGGGCCGAGAATGCGGCAGCAACTATCTTGCTGGAGAGTACTTCGCCGAAGGATGCAACCTGGTCCGTGGTGCGGGGCGTGAGTTCTCCCACTGCCGAGATGCCGCGGATCAACTCATCGAGCGAATCGAAATCCGCACCAAGTTCGCCGTGGAATTGGGTGAACAGCGCTGTTCCGAGCAGTTCCCCCGCCGTCTCGTAGTGGCGCTCGCGCAGGGCGCGCGCTAACTTCAACGCCGTCTTGCGATCGCCGTCGCCGGCGGCGCGGGCCATCGATAGCAACTGGTCCGTGATCCGGGCCATGGCGCTCACAACCACCACTGGTCGGTCGGCTCGGCGGCCCTTCACGATGTCGGCCGCGCGATTGATTGCTTTCGCGTCCTCGACCGACGTGCCGCCGAACTTCATCACGATCATGAGAGAAGGTTCCCCAGCTGCACCGCAGACTCAAGACAACTATCAGACACCAAGGACAACGACGAATACGCTCTGATGTCCAAGTACAGGTTCATCCCAGATATCCTTGGGCTTTCAGCAGCTCGGCATTGAGTAGCGCGGCTCCGGCGGCGCCTCGAATTGTGTTGTGGGACAAAACAGTGAACTTCCAATCGAAAACGCTGCACGGGCGAAGTCGGCCAACAGTCGAGGTCATGCCGGACCCCGCGTCTACGTCGAACCGGGGCTGCGGACGATCTGCTGCAGTCACATAAGAAACTGGGTGAACAGGCGCTGTCGGAAACCCGAGCTTCTGAGGTTCACTTTGAAACGTGTTCCAGGCCGCGATGATTTCCTCCGCCCGGGCTTTCTTTTTAAGCTTCACCGTTACAGATTCAGTGTGCCCGTCCTCGACTGCAACCCGGTTGCACTGGGCACTCATCTTGAATGATCCCATGTCGATCTTGTCGCCGTTCAGTCGGCCGAGGAGCTTCAGTGTCTCCTCTTCCATCTTTTCTTCTTCCTTGGCGATGTAGGGAATTACGTTCCCCAGTATGTCTAACGAGGCAACGCCTGGGTATCCAGCGCCGCTAACGGCCTGCATGGTTACGACCATGACCGTCTCCAGACCAAAAGCGCGATCAATGGGTGCCAGTGCAAGCACCAATCCGATTGCTGAGCAATTTGGATTGGTAACTACGAAGCCGCCCGACTTCTTTTTCCAAGCTTGTGTCTCGATCAGCTTGATGTGTTCGGCGTTCACTTCGGGAATGACCAGGGGAACATCGGATTGCATCCGCAGAGCGCTCGAGTTCGATACGACCACGCAGCCTGCCTCGGCAAATTTTGGCTCGAGTTCTGCTGCAATTCCCGAGTCAAGCGCTGCGAAAATCACGTGCGGTGCGCCGTCAGGAGTGGCGGCTGCCACGGTCATCTTTGCCACGGACGCAGGTATAGGTGTCTTGAGTCGCCACCGTGCCGCTTCGCCGTAGGGCTTGCCTTCCGAACGATCCGATGCTGCCAACCATGCAACTTCAAACCACGGATGATGCTCCAGCATTTGGACAAATCGCTGGCCAACAATTCCAGTCGCGCCAAGAATACCTACGGGAATTTTTTTGGACATGAGGTCACTGAATTTTACATCAGCGTAAACTGCGTTCCGCTCGCGCGGGAACAGTGAATGCGAGTTGTAACCTATTTCCGGGTGGAAATGTCCGGTGCGAACGAATACTCGTTTAGAGGGCCAAACTTGCGCTTTTCCGCATAGAGTCGCCAGCGGCGCCACACGATGCGCAAACTGGCCATCACCGGGATCGATAGGTAGACGCCGAGCACGCCTGCGATCTCTCCTCCAGCCAAAACACCGAAGATGGCTGCCAGAGGGTGCAGTTCCATGCTCTTTCCCATGATCCGCGGGGAAACGAGATAATCCTGAACAAGGCGCCACAGCACGAGAAAAACCAGAATCCATATCCAATAGCGGTAGCTCATCAATACAGCGGCGCCCAGGATCATCACAGCAGCGACGATTGGGCCTACCACGGGGACAAATTCGAGCATTCCACCCAGTGTCCCAAGCATGAGCGCGTTGGGAACGCGCATCAATCCCAGAAAGCTGCTGTAGGCGAAACCGGAAAGCGCTGCGAGTGTCAGTTGCGCGCGAATGAAATGGGCCAACATCTTGTTGAGATCGTGCAGCACACCCTCGAGCAATTCGCGTTGTGGACGAGTATGAACCAGTGTCAGCAGGACTCCACCAAAAGTCTTGCCATCCCGAAGGAAGAAGATCGCAAGAATCGGAATCAAAAAAAGGACTGGCATCTGCTGCGCGAACTCAGCGGCGCGAATTCCGCCACGCTGCGCGAATCCCATGATGCTATCGCGATGAGTCGCCAAAAAGATCTTGAGCTGCTGCTGTGTTTGGCCGCTTAATCCGTGCTCGGTGCCGATCTGTTCGGCGATTTCTCCTGAACCCACGCTCTCCAGAAGATTGGGCAACGCTCCGCCCATCCGCGCCGCCTGTCTTGCGACCTGCGGCCCCAAATACATGAAGAAGACAATCAACAGGGCTGCCATCAACAAATAGATGGACGCGATCGCCCGGCCACGGCTATGGAGCACACGTTCAAGGCGCGATACTGCTGGCGCCATCAAATAGGCAAAGAAGATCGCAAACAAGAACCAGATGAGAGTGCGACGCGCAGCGTAGACGAGGCCCAAGCCCAACGCGAACAAGATCGCGGTGAACAAGATGCGTGACGTACGTGTATCAATCAAGGACAAGGGCACAGGCTTCGTTCCGCCGGAAATCCGGCTATCTCTATCCTACTTGTTTTAGGGAAGTGTGCCGCAACGAACGAGGATGGTTCCCCCTTTTGGGGAAAACCGAGGTAACCGTCAAGACCATTGAAATTTGCAAGCAACCAAAGGACGAACGCTTAGTCCCGCACAACCTCGGTGTTATCGGCCGGAATCGCCATCTTCTGGACCTTGTATTGATCATCGACCCAGATGGTCCACTCGCCGGTATCACCCTTCAATGTGAGCTTAATCAGGTCTCCCTCAGTAGCCCCGACTTTTTGCTTTTCCTGGCCGGCGATTTCAAGACTCACTAGCATCGAAGCGCGTGCGTGCGGATTGAGTGTTCCGAACTGGGCTTTCTGGCCCACCGGACATTGCATTTGTCCATTCTGTTGCCGACAGGCGGACGCCAGATATTTCCAGGCCAGAACCTCCCGATGGACGAAGAAGTAATCATCAAGAATGCTAGTCGAGGAGGGAAGGAGGAATGGCTGTTCTTCCGGTTTGTCCTGAGGGGTCTTCAGAGCGCGCTCAACCAGAAACGTGTCGCTCGGCGTAACTGTAGCCTGGGCTTGCCCCGGAGTCAGTTCCTTCCACTCGTATTTCTTTAATTCACCGGTCGGAGAAAGCTGCAATTCGGAATTTTGTTCCGCTTTGTCGACACCAGCTTCGGTTTTGAACTGAGAGGTGATGACGCTGCCGCTGCCAGTTTGCGAAATGGAAAACGTCTCGGTCGCCATTCGTCGGCCGTTGATAAATATTCCGAACGCGCCACTGTCTACACTCTTCGCCGTCTCCTTGTTTTTTTCAGCTCCGGCAGCCACAGCGACCAGCAATGTGAATGTAATGAAGCCCGTAAGAACCGCTCTCAACTTCACCGTAGAATCTCCTCACCCGGGATTTCCCCGATGCGCACCTTGCTCGCCAGTTCTTCCGCGATTTCAGCTGCGGACTTGCTCGAAGTATCAATCCTTGACATCGCGCGCAGGTAGTGCGGACGACGCTGCTGATGCAAAGCCGAAAATTGTTCAAACGTTTGGCGCAGCGGTCGATCCTGTGGGTCATCGTTACATCGCTGCCACAAGGTCTCCGCGGAAGCATCGAGGAACACGGTGGTAACGCCTTCTTGCCGGATCAGTTCAGCGTTGTCATTCTGCGCGTAAGCCCCGCCGCCGAGCGCGACGACGTGTGCTACCGCCGAACGCGTCAGCAACTCTCTCAAAGCAACCCGCTCGATCCGGCGAAATTCCGTCTCTCCCGCCTCGGCAAAAATTTCAGCGACCGTCCGGCCCTCCTGCTGCTCGATCAACTCATCCAGGTCCCTAAATGGCCATCCCAAATGGCGGGCCAGTGCTTTACCCACACTGCTCTTGCCCGAGCCCATGAACCCGACCAAAAATACAGATCGCGCAGCCGACCGCTGCCGTGATTCAGGCGAGTTGGGCATTGATGGATTCCGGGCAGCTTTGTGGCTGCCCGGCTGAATTTTATCGTTGCTTGAGGCGGATTTTACCACTGAAGGTGCGCAGAACCACCGAGGAAGCGGCCTTCCCCATGGTGCCGACAAAGGAACGTCCTTGAACGCTCGGATAGCGCGAATGAGCTTTCGGCTGCATTGCAAAATCGTTCTCGACGGCGCCCTTAACGGACCGCGCGCTAACATCCACCGAGGCGTCAGAAGGAATAGCAGCTTCGATGTCACCTGTGTGACTGATGAGGGAATAATCACCACCCGAGCCAAAATCTCCGTTATAGGAAATTTTTCCGCCCGTGGAGCTTACCTGTACAAGAGGGCCAGCGACTGAATTCAGCTGAATGTCTCCGCTGACTGATGTCACTTCAACATGCCCTTCACGAATATTGGTGAGCGTTACCGGTCCCTTGAGAGTGCGAACGTGGACATGCGCCTTCGTGATGTCTCGCACGTCGATCGTTGGGTTGGTGCCTTCCATGGTGAGATCGCCCCGCATGCGCTCGGCGTGCAGTAAACCAGTCGCGGAATGCATATTGACGCTCGCGTCCGGCGGCGCAATCACCTCGTAATCGACTTGTCCGGTTTCTTCGGTGGCCCCTTCCAGCAAATGCGACTCGATGTCGATGCGGTTTCCCATTTGACTCTGATCGACTTCAACTTTGTCGGAATGGGTTGTTGCTGTGACGATGACCAGGTTCCCTGAGCCCGGCTTCAATGAAATAGGCCCGAACTGGTTCATCACGGTGACGTTCGCGTGTGGACCAACCGTAAAGCGAAATTCCTTCTTGCTTTCGGCAATCGCAATCGTCGCAACCGACACGACAACTACTACAGCGAAAGTGGCAGCGCGCTGGGACTTCTCCATGGACTCACTCTTTCTATCGCTGCTCAATCCGCGGATGACTGTCCTCGCGGGTATGTCTCAGCATTATCGCAAAGATCGATTCAAAGCCATGTCATAAAGCATGGCTTTTTGTTCGTACGCCTCCATGAGGTATTGCCGGGCCTCTTGGTCGTACGGATCCTGTTGCACTGACAACTCAGCGTCACGAATGTAAGCGTTCACGCTGTTCAAATTGGCCTCATACGACGCCTTCATCATGGGCGCCTGCAGAGCTACTGCATCGAGAATCTGCTGGTCTTCCGCTGCGGGACGCTTCGCCGGAATCTTTCCCCCGGTGGCAACCACCGCAGGCGACTCAATAACCTGCTTGGCCTGGTCAGAATTTGTCGTTGGCCTCGGATTCAGCAGAAACGCCGCTCCAGCGATAAGCGCAGCAGCGACCGGTGCCAGCCATGCCACCGGACGCCACCCACTGCCAAACGCTGGCAGCCAGCTTCTACGAGGCTGGGGAGGGTGAATGACACCCTCCCTTCGTAATTCCGCCTCGATCATGTTCCAGACACGCGGCGATGGTTCATCGGCTTCCCGCAATGCAGAAGCTTGTCGAGCGATCACGTTTAGGTCCTCGACCAGCTCAGAACATGCAACACAGGAAGTCAGGTGCGCTTCGAGTTCAGCATTACGCTGACCCTCGAGGCTCTCCGGTAGCACCCGATGACACTCACTACAGTTCATACAACCTCTCTCTCCCCGATACCGCTACAACTGCCTCGTGTGCTCTCAAGCCCGTTTGGCCTTTTCGGCTCTGTTGGACTTCAGAATGTCACGCAACTTCATCCGTGCTTTGTGTAATTGCGACTTGCTATTTCCAATCGAACATCCAACCATGCCGGCAATTTCGTTGTGCTCGAAACCCTCAACGTCATGGAGGACAAAAACCGTGCGATATCCGGGGGGCAGGCGATCAACGGCACGCTGTAACTGCAGGCGGTCGATCGATCCCGACAGTTGCAAATCATCAGCTCCGTAATCACGCTTTTGCGTATCTTCCTCGCCTTCGGTCGTGTCGTCGAGCGGCACAACCTGAAGGCCCTTTTTGCGAAGATGCATGAGGACGACATTGACAGAAAGCCGATGAAGCCAAGTCGAGAAGGCAGACTCACCGCGAAAAGTACCGATCTTCCGAAACAATTGCAGGAAAGCTTCCTGCGCTAGATCTTCCGCTTCAGCCGTATTCGCGACCATGCGCAGGCAAAGCGAGTACACGCGGCGTTTGTGGAGGTTGTACAACACCTCAAACGCTTCTGCGTCCCCTTGTTTTGCTCGCTCGATCGCTTCGGCTTCGGAAAGCCCTGCTCGTTTCGGGTCGGTCAAGTCGCCTTTTCCGGCCGCATCTATTGAGATGCGAGATAAATATCTTTACGTTGTACGGCTTGCGAGGCTGGACACGGAATTTCCCCGAGCCGCCCGCCATGGGTAGAATACCAAAACGCATATCCACCAGGGACTTGCCAACCCCCCGGCATCCGTCGTGACTTTGGTTTCGCTCGAGGGCCATCCCACGCGGTCTTGGCGGCCCTTTTTCCTCCACTTTTGATGATCAGGACGCCGTCTTCGTCGTAATTGTTTCTAACCCGTGACTGTCCGCTCCAGTTTCCCGTATCCGCAACAAAATCGCGAACGTCAGGCCTACGAACCCCAAAATTGAGAAAATCCACATTCCCAGCCCGTATCCGCCCGGGTTGTTCAGGCCGGCGTGCGAATAATCGTTCGCCTTGCCAATCAACAGGTTCATGGCAAAGAAGCCAATCTGCTGGATCAACGTCATGAGGGCATAGGCTGTTCCGAGCCGCGACTGGTCCACAATGTAGGCCACCGAGGGCCACATCACAGCCGGAACCAGGGAGAAGGCGATGCCCATCATCGCTACCGGCACGTAAAGGGAGATGTCCGTATAAGCCATCATCAGGTAAACCGGCATCAGCAAAAACGACCCGAACATCATGAAAAACGCTCGCTTGCCCACTCGATCGGCAAGCAGCCCAAAAAGAGGCGTTGCAATCATCGCGGCCAGAGGTAGCAGGCTGTTCAGGCGGCCAGCTTGCTGAAGTGCGAGTAGACGTACTGACTCGACGGCAGACTCGCCCCCCTGGAAGGCCAGAATCTTGTTGGTGAAGAAATCAATCGCAAACGTGCGGAAAGGAAAGATTGCCGAGTAGAACGTAAAGCACAGTCCGACGACATACCAGTACGACTTGTTGAACCGGAAGATTTGGTTGAACTCGAGCTTGTCGATATCGCCGCTCTTGCCCAGTTCATAACGACCTTCGGCATTGCTCTCAAGGAACCAGTAAACCAGTGCCGTGACCACGCTTAGCACACCCGCGCCCACCGCAATCATGAGCGGCCCTTGCCAGCTGGGTTCTCCTGCAGGGCCATGGGGATAGAAAACCGACTTGGCCCAACTGGGTGAGTTGTCTGCTGCTACCGAAGCCAGTCGCGCGATCGTTAAATTGATCCCGAATGCGAAGCTCAGCTCTTTGCCCTTAAACCATTTTGCCAATGCCGTCGTTACCGCGACGATCATCGACTCGGCGCCTAGGCCGAGCACCGTGCGGCCGGCGATCATCACGGCCGGCTGGCCCTTGTACGCCGTAATCGCAGCCCCGATGAGACACAGGACAGCAAAAAATGCGATCGCCTTCTTCGTGCCGATCCGGTCGATCACAATGCCGCCAATCAACAACGTAAGGACCGCTGCGACGCTATAGCTGGAGTTCAGCCATCCAAACTGCGTGGCGGAAAATCCAAGCTGTTCTTTAAAAATTCCTTCCAGTGGATTGATGCTGTCGTAGATGTAGTAGTTCCCGCCCATCGCAACGCTGATGAATACGAGCACTACCCAGCGATAGAGAACCGACGGTCTTGGACGTGAGGTTTCAGGCATGAGCGTTGTCCATTGGAGAGAATTGGCCTTGTGCGCTTATGGAGTCGACACGCCGTGGCTCGGAGGGAAACGTCAACGCCAAGAAGATAGCAGATGCTCGACCAGATTAAAGACAGAGATTCTGCGAATAGAAAAAGGCGGGTATGGTGGCCCGCCTTCACGAACGAAACTCAAACATCTCAACTGCAGTGCCTATGACCCGATGTTCTCGCTTTTGCCGCGATACTTCACCGCGCCGTTGTTCTGGTTTTGACGTTCCACATCGTTGTTGCCGTAGCTATGGCCCGCCTTCTTAATGCCAGCCTTTGCCAGGCCGGCACGTTCCCCAACGCTGCTGTACTCCAATCGTGCTGAACCGAAATCAAAATAATGTGATCCCTCCCGCATTGCTCCATGCCCTTCATGCATGCGTTGCATCGGCATGGGATCAAAGCCGCCATCCGAGACTTCCGGCACTCCTGGCCCGTACCACATGGGAACCGACATTACAGACCCCGAAGAACCCTCGCCGTTTTCGAGCGTCGAATTCGCTGCTCCTGCAACATTGCCGGCAGTCGCGTTGGTCGCGCCGACTGGATTCGCAGAATATGTCGAGAGCGAAACACTCGGAGTGACGATTTGAGGCACGAACGGCACCCCATACGTCGAACCGGACATCCCGACGCTACTAGCCCATCCCGTTGTCACGGTTACTTGTCCTTGCGCGCAAAGAGTAGGAGAAACAGCGATCATCACCACTACCGCAATCGCATACATCTGACGCATACCTGGCCTCCAAAAAACTTCGTCATCGGATTCTATGTCGGAAGGCCGAAATTCGTCTTGATGAATTAATTGTGTGCTTTAGCGCAAAGTCTTACAGTTTTGCTTGATATCGCGTCCGTTGTTCGCGTAGACATCAACTTCCGATGTAGCGAGCGTAGAGACTTCGCGCTACGGCAGTGTCGGTCGTGCCCTTAATGATGGCCCTGCCGTCCGGAAACAATGTGATCTCGTAAGGCTCACGCCAGAACTTGAGGACAAACTCATTGTGCCGCACGTTGCCAAGCGGTTCGAGTTTAGCCCTCATCTCACTGAAACTCAGCGGACGATGTTGTTCATGAATTTGCACGGAATTTCTTCCGCACAGGGTGATGTGGGGTCGACCTTCACCGGCCAGATGGATGAAATCGCGTTTGCCACAAGCACGGCAATCAGCGCGTGGCAAATGCGCATCGAGTTCCGCAGTTTCATTTTCCCAGACGTCCCACGAGAGAAGCGTTCGCCGCAGCTTCTTCTCTGCGCCAATCAAAAACTTGATCGCCTCCGTGGCTTCGATGGAAGCGATGAGGCTTACGGCGGAATTTAAAATCCCAGAAGTTTCACAGGTTTCGACGGCCCCACTCGGGGAGTCCGGAAAAATGCAGGCTAGGCACGCAGTACGCCCTGGCAGGACATTTAGCGTTACACCATAGCTGCCAACCGCCGCTGCATAAATCCACGGTACGCCGTGTTTCACAGCGTAGTCATTCACCAGATAGCGAGTCTCGAAGTTGTCCGTTCCATCGAGGACAAGCGCGCTGCCTTCTAAAAGGGACTCGACGTTGGACGGCGTAAGATCCGCGACCTGTGCATCAACCACAACGTCGGAATTAAATGCCGAAATTTTTCTTGCCGCTGCGATTGCTTTCGGCAGCGATTCGCGAGCGTCGGCTTCGTCGAACAGCGTCTGGCGTTGCAGATTGCTCGGTTCCACGTAGTCGCGATCGATGATGCGAATCGTCCCCACTCCGGCCCGCGCAAGTAGTGAAGCAACCGCCGACCCCGTGGCCCCGCAGCCAACAATGGCAATTCGCGCCGCTGTGAGCCGCGTTTGACCGACTTCGCCGACACCCTGGAACAACACCTGTCTCGAGTAGCGCTCTCTAGACTCTAAGGACATACCAACCTTTGTCGAGCGAACCCTTTATTATATGGTGCGGTCTCATTCCAGTCGCAGATTCACCCAACACTGCCCCGTGGGTTTTGCATCGAATTACCATATCCACGAGGGCATCGCCGAGTAATTGCGTGCTAGGAGTCTTATTGCGAGTCGAGGGGGCGTTGTACAGATTCCTGCTGGCGGTGCTCGCGGCCACGTGTGCTTTGGCCGCGGCTCAACAGCCTGCTCCGCCAACCGGCCCTCCGGCGGATATCCCGGCTACGCAAACTCCGGCGGAGACCACCGCTGATCTCGCGGGCATTCGTCCTTACCTTGGGTTGAAAGTCCATCGCACAGTGTTTCCCGGATTGCCGGAGAGCGAGCAGGACGACCTTAGAAAAGTCATCCCGATCAAGGTCGGCGGAGTTATCACGCGCGAGGGCATTCACGACAGCATGCAGGCAATCCTCGGGACAGGTCGCTTTGCGGATGTCCAACTCGAAGCCACGCGCACCGATGAAGGAAGCGTTGATCTCGCGTTCGTAACCGCGAAAAGCTTTTTTGTCGGCGACATTCGAGTCGAGGGCAACGCTGAGCGGCCGACGGCTAATCAAATCGTGAATGCGAGCAAGCTGCAGCTAGGAGAGCTTTACGAGCGCGAAAAGGCCGATCGCGCGGTGAGCAACATTAAGCGTGTGATGCAGGAGAACGGTTACTACCGCGCCGCGGTGACCATGACTGAGTCTCCACGGGCTGCTGATCAGTTGATGGATCTGAGAATCAATATCATTCCGGGCGCGCAAGCAACAATCGGACAGATCAGGGTTACGGGCGACCCGGTGTACTCCAAGGGCCAGATTGAAGACATCGCGAAGATGCATCCGGGCGATCGTGTGTCGGTTGATCGCGTCAGCCGCGGATTGCAAAAGGTCCGTAATAAATACGAGAAGCAGAACCGGTTGCTGGCGCAGGTGGCGATTGCCGAACGCGTCTACCACTCCGAAAACAACACTGTCGATTTCACGTTCCGCATCGTCCCCGGGCCAACCGTCGAAATCAATGTCGAGGGTTACAAGGTGCGCCGGGGAAACATCCGCAAGTACGTTCCCGTCTACGAAGAGGGCGCGCTCGATGATGATCTGTTGAATGAAGGACGCAGAAATCTCCTCGATTACATGCAGACGCGCGGATACTTCGATGCCAGTGTCGGGATACGCAAGCGTGGCGAGACTAATGGCTCCGAATATCAAGTCACCTATTTCATCGATCCCGGTGAGCGTTACAAACTGGCGTCGGTCAAAATAAATGTGACCTCTCCTACCGGGAATCCCTTGTTCACCGAGGAAGACCTTCGCTCGCGCATGCAGGTTCAGCCCGCCGCTCGCATTCTTTCGCACGGCAAGTACAGTTCGCTGTTGCTCAATGCCGACGTTCGAAACCTGCAAGAGCTGTATCGCAGCAACGGCTTTCGCGACGTCAAAATCGAAACCGCGGTCGACACGAAGTATCAGGGACACCCCAACCTCCTGGCTGTTTCCTTGAAAATTGATGAAGGAGTGCAGACCAAAGTCGGTGACTTGAAGATCCTTGGCAATTCGAGAATCCCGACAAGTGATTTTGAGCAGAACCTTGCTACTTCAGCCGGACAGGGCTATTCAGAACTGAATCTCGCGCAAGATCGCGATACGGTGTTGAACCTCTACTACAACCGCGGTTTTCCAAACGCCAGTTTCGATATAACCACCGACCCGGTTCCGTCTGATGTGCATAGTATTAATGTCGTCTATACGATCAAGGAGGGTGAGCAATTCTTCGTCAACCGCGTGATCGTGAGCGGCCTGGAACACACCAGGCGTTATGTAGTTCGGCGTGAACTTCAGGTCAAGCCGGAAGCACCTCTAAGCCAGGCTGCCATGCTTGAATCCCAGCGTCGCCTCTATGATCTGGGCATCTTTAGCGAAGTGAACACCGCTGTGCAAAATCCGAACGGGGTCGAAGAAAAAAAGAATGTTCTCTTCGACCTGCATGAGACAAAGCGCTACACCTTTGACTACGGTTTCGGTTTTGAATTCCAAACCGGTCAGCCGGATGTTGGCAGCAACCAGCCGTTGGGGGAAACCGGTGTAAGTCCGCGCGTCTCCTTCGGAGTCACAAGGCTCAACCTCCGCGGGCGCAATCAGACGGTCACATTCAAGATGAACCTCAGCCGCCTTCAGCAGCGCGTATTGCTCAACTATGAAGCGCCGCAGTGGAACAACAAGAACCTTCGGCTGTCATTCACAGGCTTCTACGACAACACCTTGGACGTCACGACTTTTACATCCCAGCGCCTGGAAGGATCGGCTCAGCTGCAACAGATTCTGACCCGCGATTTGGGTGGCCGCGCGATCAGCACCATGATTTACAACTTCACATTCCGACGTGTCCGCGCCAGTGACGTCTTCATCAGTCCTGATCAGATTCCGTTGCTTTCGCGGCCCGTGCGAGTGGGGGCGCCCGGATTCACGTTCATCCGCGACAAGCGTGACAATCCCGTGGAAACGACCCGTGGAAACTACACGACCTTCGACACAGCAGTCGCTTCACGTTTCTTTGGTTCCGAAGCGGACTTCAGTCGAGTGCTTCTTCAGAACTCGACCTACCAGGCGTTTGGCAAGAACAGGGCAGAAGGGAAGCAGTATGTGTTCGCCCGTTCCACTCGTATTGGCATTGAGAATCCATTCAGCAACACCATCATCGTGGAGCCGGGTCAAGAAGCCCCGTCTTGCCCTCCCGATCCTCCCCCGGGAACGGTTTGCCAAACCGTGATTCCTCTGCCAGAGCGATTCTTCTCAGGCGGCGGCAACTCTCATCGCGGTTTCGGGTTGAACCAAGCGGGGCCTCGTGATCCGGTAACGGGTTTCCCACTGGGCGGCAGCGCTTTGTTCATCAACAATCTCGAGCTTCGCTTTCCAACCGTGATGGTTCCGGTTCTTCAGGACAACATAGGATTTGTTGTGTTCCACGATATGGGGAACGTCTTCACCCGGCCGCAGGACATGACGCGCAGTTTGTTCCGCTGGCATCAGTCGAACCCGGATGTGTGTACTCATCAGGACACCGCGAGCCAATGTAGCTACAACTACGTCTCTCATGCCATTGGCATGGGGGTGCGTTATAAGACTCCTATTGGCCCGCTGCGCGTTGACTTCGGGTACAATTTGAATCCGCCTTACTTTCCCAGCTTGAAGAATCTGGTAGTCAACCAGGTGAACGGCACCATTACTGGTCAGTTTTCACCTCAGCAAGCAGGCCATTTCAATTTCTTCTTCAGCATTGGTCAGGCATTTTAAGGATGCGTAGCAGAGCAAATTTCGCCTTCATAAGCTGTCTGGTTCTCTCCATGGTGATGGCCGCTCTCCCGGCCCACGCGGGCGATGTGATCGATCGTATCGTTGCGCGAGTAAATGGGCGCACCATTTTCATGAGTGATTGGGACGAAGAACTATGCTTCGAGGCGCTGCTGGATCTGCGTCCGCCAGGACAGTTCACGCCAGAACAGCGCCGCGGAGCGCTCGACCGTCTTATTGATCAAGAACTTTTGCGTCAGCAACTGCGGCTGCTCGATTCGCTGCCCGCTGATCCCGACACAATCCAAAGGAAAATCGCCGAGATTCGCAAGGCGCACGCCGGTGCGGAGACCGATTCCGGCTGGACCGCCGTTCTCAAGCAGTACGGGCTGACAGAAGCGGAAGTCTCCCATCGCGTGGCCTACCAGATGAACCTGATGCAATCCGTCGATGCGCGGCTGCGTCCGAGCGTTCAGATCGACTCGGCTAGCGTCGAGGCGTACTACCACAAAGAACTGGCCGACCCAAAGCAAACGGGTCAGCAGCCTGCCCTTCCCGAGGTAGCGGTAAAAATCAAGGAAGTCCTGACCGAACAAAAAGTAAATGATCTGTTAACGGCCTGGCTGCAAACCCTGCGCACTGAAAGTGAGATCCGCACCAGCGCTCCATCATCCACCTCGTCCGAGGGAGAGGCTCGGTGAATGATGTAGTTCCCAAGCGCCGCCGCTGGTGGAAATATTTCTTAATTCTGCTTCTAATTGCCATGGTCGCGGCCGCGGGGCTCGGCTGGTATGCCACAACGGATTCCTTCCAGACGATGGTGCGACACAAGCTCATTGCCGAGCTTGAGGCCATTACCGGTGGGCGCGTTGACATCGCTGAATTTCACACCATCCCGTTTCGTCTCCGCGCCGACATTCGCAACCTCACCATTCACGGTCGCGAAAGCTCTTCCGAGGCGCCTTACGTCCACCTTGACCGGCTTGTCGCAGACATCAACGTAATCTCAGTCTTCAGCTTTCGCTTTGGCTTTCACTCAGTACTGCTCGAGCGGCCAACGGTGCACATCATCGTGTACCCGGACGGCACCACCAACCAGCCTCAGCCGGCAGTCAAAAAGGCGTCTGACTCAACTCCTATCGAAGAACTGTTTTCACTTCGCATTGGCCGTCTCGAAGTGCAGCGCGGCGAACTGCTATGGAACGACCAGCGCGTTCCGCTAGAATTTGACGCCAGTGATGTTGCCGCAAACATGAAGTACTCGTTTCTGCGCCGGCATTACGAAGCATCCATTTCGCTGGGAAAAGTTGACAGCAGGATCCAGGACTATCGCCCGTTCGCCTGGAGAGCAAAGACTGATTTCTTCTTAAGCAGAGATAGCGTCGAGATTAAAACGTTCACCGTCAATTCTGGCTCGTCTCAACTCAGCTTCAATGGCGACGTGAAGGACTTCCGTGCCCCTAATGTGCAGGGGCAGTACTCAGCAACGCTCGATTTAGTGGAACTCTCGTCGATCGCCAGAAACCGTTCTCTGCGGCGGGGAATCGTCGACTTGAAAGGTTCCGGCCAGTGGTCGCTCCAAGATTTCGCGACGGCAGGCAAACTTACTGCCCGCGAACTAGAGTGGCGAGACGAGAGCGCCAACCTGCAGAACGTGACCGCATCCACCACGTACTCGGTCAAGCCGCAGAGAATCACGCTGACTCAGATGGAGGGCAGACTTCTGGGAGGCGCAGTCTCCGGCGACGCCGACGTGATTGGCTGGCAGCAGACTCTTCGAAGTACGCCGCAGCCACCCCGTCGTTCTCGGCGTCCGATCAGTCGCGCAGAACAAGAACCTGTTCAACGCGGCAATGTTCACCTGCGCATGAAGGGGCTATCGTTGATTGCCGTAAGACGTGCTTTTAGCACCCGCACCCTGCCTCTTGACCGCGCTAAGTTCGCTGGAACTCTGGGAGGATCTGCAGATTTTGCGTGGATTGGTACACCTCGCGACGCAGAGACGAAGTTTGCGCTTGAGATTGCGCCGCCTTCCGCTCCGAACAGTCAAGAGATTCCGCTTACTTTGGAAGCCCGTGGCATTTACCGCGGTTCAAGAGATGAATTGGTCGTTCAACAGATGCACGCGGCGACGCCTGCAACTCGCGTAAGCGCTGAAGGAACGTTATCTTCCACCGCGACTGCCAAGTTTTCACTCACAACCACCGATTTGAGAGAGTGGGAACCATTGCTGGTCGCGCAAGGCGGACGGCCCCTGCCAATCGTGCTTCGCGGACGCGCGACATTCACCGGAACGGCCGCAGGCCGGCTGCACGATCTGCATATTGCCGGCAATCTCCAGATCACAGATTTCGATTCCGTGGTTCCCCCAACCGCCCAGCGGCCCGAAACTCGCGTCCATTGGGATACGGCAGCCGCCGACCTTCTATATTCGCGCGCCGGCTTCTCGGCCCGCAATGCAACGTTGGTGCACGACAAAACACAGATCGCATTCGATTTGAACGCGGCCATGCGTGGCGGCTCGTTCTCGAACACAACTCCTGTCTCAGGCCACGTGAATATCAGCAATGGCGACATCGCTGAGATTCTGAGTTTGGCCGGATACGCCTACCCCGTGTCCGGGAACGTAAATCTCAATGCGCAGTTCAGCGGATCGATGGGGGATCCGGCTGGCAACGGTCATGTCGACGTCTCGAATGCCATTGCCTACGGACAACCGATCGCCAAGATTCAGAGTGACATTGCGTTTGCCAACGGGGAAGCCCAGTTCAACAACTTCAGCGCGACCGAAGACGGTGCAACAATCGCCGGTACAGCCGCGTATGGGCTTTCGTCCAAGACTTACCGTTTAAACCTCAACGGGAAAAATTTCGACCTTTCTCGCGTCGAGAAGTTGCAGAAAGAGCGCTTTACAGTCGCCGGCCGGCTCGATTTCACCGCCAGCGGAACGGGTAACCTCGACGCACCGTCGCTCAACGCGGACATCCATCTTCGCGAGGTCATGCTGAACGACGAGCGCGTTGGAGACTTTGATATGCACGCAGCGACCGAAGGATCACTGCTGCGTTTGGATGGTAAATCGAATTTTCGTGATGCACAGTTGCACACCAGCGGGACGATCACTCTCCGCGATGACTATCCAGCTGACCTCAAACTGCAATTCACCGAACTGGATGTGGACCCACTGCTTCGAATTTACCTGCGCGGGCAGATTACAAGTCACTCCTCGGTCGCAGGTGAAGTGAGTCTGCAAGGGCCGTTGCGCAAACCTCGCGAGCTGGCGATTAGCGGAAATCTGACGCACTTACTTGCCGAGATCGACAAAGTGAAGCTGCAAAACGAAGGTCCGATTCGTGTTGCCTTCGCGAATCAGACGCTGGAGCTCCAACAAATGCATCTTGTCGGTCAGGGGACCGATCTCAACGCACACGGAACCGCTCAATTTACTGGCAGCCGAGCGCTCGACCTGCGCGCGGATGGAAGCGTCAATCTTGCCTTGGCGCAAACCTGGGATGCGAACCTCACTTCATCCGGAAACATGACCGTGGGAGTCAATGTCACCGGCGTCATATCCGCCCCAGTGTTCCGTGGTCAGATCAAGATCGCGGATGCCGCGCTTGCCTATGACGATCTGCCCACTGGCCTGAGTGACTTGAATGGATCGCTGACATTTAACGAAAACCACCTCCAGGTCGAATCTCTCAGCGCCCGGACTGGAGGCGGTACGCTGAATGTGACTGGATCGATCAGTTACTACCAGCGCCAGGTAGTTTTTGATTTGAAGGGCACGGCACAAGAAGTGCGATTGCGCTATCCGCCCGGTATCAGTTCGACCACCAATGCCGACGTCCGTTTTACCGGAACCAACGCTTCGTCCACACTCTCTGGTGAACTGACCGTCATGAAGCTAGCCATGACGCCTGGCTTCGACTTCGGGTCTTACCTGGAACGGGCGAAGCTTTCATCGCCTGGCCCGCAAGCTTCCAGCCCGTTGAACCGGATCAAACTCGATCTTCGCGTGACCACCACGCCGGAACTTCAAATGCAGACGGCAATGGCAAAGCTCTCTGGCGATGCCGATCTGAGAGTGCGCGGAACCGCCGCCCGGCCAGCCGTTCTTGGTCGCATCGACATTCTCGAGGGCGAAGTATTTTTCAATGGGGCAAAGTATCGTCTTGAACGCGGCGACGTCATTTTCACAAACCCCGCCCGCATCGAGCCTATTCTCGATCTCGAAGCAAGCACGCGCGTCAGTGACTACGATGTGAGCATTGGTGTGAATGGAACAGCAGACAAACTGAACGTGAACTATCGCTCAGAACCACCTCTGCCGAGCGCCGATATTATTGCTTTGTTGGCCCTCGGACGAACTCGCGAGGAGTCCACCTCTTTGCAGAATTCGTCAGCCTCGGGTTTCTCGGGTGCCGCTTCGAACCTCATCTTGAGCGAGGCTTTGAACTCAACGATCTCCAGCCGCGTCCAAAGATTGTTCGGGGTGAGTCGAATCAAGATCGATCCACAAGGACTTCCCAGTGCGACCAATGTGGTTCGCGGACCGCAGGTGACGATTGAACAGCAAGTCGCCTCCAATGTCACAGTGACCTACAGCACAAACGTAGCGGTGGCATCGCAGCAAATTATTCAGCTCGAATACAACGTGACCCGCAGCGTTTCCATTGTCGCCCTCCGTGATCAGAACGGCGTTGTCAGCTTCGACATCAAAGTCCGAAAACGCAAGAAATAGGCTCGGCATTTCGCTGGCAGATCTCATGAACAAGTTTGAAGAAGCGCCATTCTTCGCGGTCGAACGCAAGAAGATGGTGGAGTCTCAATTGCGAGCTCGCGGACTTCGGGATGAACGCGTTCTGGCCGTAATGGGACGCGTTCCGCGTCAACCATTCGTCACTGACTCCGACCGGGCCCAGGCCTATGAAGATCATCCCCTACCTATCGGCTTGGGCCAAACCATTTCGCAACCCTACATTGTCGCGGTCATGATCGAGGCCCTAGCCATCGATCCCAGCGATCGAATCCTCGAAGTGGGCACTGGCTCCGGTTACGTCACCGCTCTTCTTTCTGAAATGGCCTCACACGTCTATTCCATCGAGCGTCATCATGCTTTGCTGGAAAGCGCGCGCGAGATTCTCGCCGAATTAGGACGCCAAAACCTCACCTTCGTTCTCGGCGATGGCAGTCGCGGCCTCGCCGAGTTTTCCCCTTACGACGCAATTCTGGTTTCTGCTGCAACACCGGTGATCCCCCCATCCTTGTTTACCCAACTTCGGGAGGGTGGGCGCATGGTCCTGCCTGTGGGTGCTCCGTCAGCGCAAGAACTCCAACTCGTCGTGAAGCACAATGGCTCACCGCTCATTCGAACCCTGGACGGCTGTCGATTTGTTCCTCTAGTGGTCGATGACGTTAGGTCAAAGACCCACTGACTTTTCCCTCCGCCTGGCTGCTTTACAATCAGACCAGTGGCGATTTTCCGCAATCTGCGAATAACTCTCGAGATGATCAAGTGGGAGCATTCTATTTTTGCCCTGCCATTCGCTCTTTGCGGCGCCATGCTGGCTGCGGATGGGATACCTGCCGGGCGCACCCTTTTGTGGATCGTCGTCGCAATGATCTCCGCGCGCTCCGCCGCGATGGCTTTCAACCGGCTTGCAGATGCGTCGATCGATGCTGAGAACCCTCGCACTCGCACCCGCGCCCTTCCAGCGGGAACCCTCTCGCCAGCATTTGTTGCGGCGTTCGTTTTGATTTCATGCGCGGTCTTTGTTTTGGCGGCCGCTCGTCTCAACCGCTTAGCGCTTCTGCTCTCGCCAGTCGCACTCGCGATTGTCCTTCTTTACTCCTATACCAAGCGGTTTACTCGTTGGTCGCACCTGTTCCTTGGCCTTGCGCTTGGGATTGCACCGTCCGCCGCTTGGATCGCCGTGCGCGGCAGCCTCGACCCGCGCATTCTTCTACTCACCGCTGCGGTCACTTTCTGGGTCGCTGGCTTTGATGTGCTGTACAGCTGTCAGGACTATGACTACGACCGGGATGCGGGCTTGCATTCGGTCCCGCGCCATTTCGGCATTGGCGGGGCGTTATGGGTTGCCCGGCTATTCCACGTAATCATGTTGTGCCTCCTCGTAGCGTTGGTCATCGCATTCGGGCTCGGCAAATTGGCCATGGCCGGAGTCGTCTCCGTGGCAGTCCTTCTTTTTTACGAGCATTCGCTCGTCTCCTCCGACGATCTTTCCAAGCTCAACGCTGCCTTTTTCACGATGAACGGGGTGATTTCCGTCCTCTTCTTTTTCTTCGTCGCCGGAGACTTGCTCTTCCGCCTATGAGCCGTTCGCAGACGGAATTGACCCCCCGCATACTCCAATATCTCAACCCCCGCTTCACTTGATATGATGAATGCAATGCCCGGACTGCATCCATTCCAGACTGACGACGCGCGCCTTCAGCCCATTTTCGATAAGGTGATGGCAGGGAAGCGGCTCGATGCCACAGACGCTGTCAATCTCTACCGCACCGGCGATATTCTTGCCGTCGGCTGGCTCGCGAATCACGTCCGGGAACGGATGCACGGCGACCGCGCGTATTTCAATGTCAACCGGCACATCAATCCAACAAATGTTTGTGTAGCCGCCTGCCGTCTCTGCGCCTTCGGCCGCAAGAAGGACACGCCCGGCGCCTACACCATGGCGCTCGAGGAAGCATTTCAGACGGCCGCCTCCGGATACACCGAGGCTGTGACCGAGTTTCACATCGTCGGCGGACTGCATCCCGACCTACCGTTTCAGTATTTCCTCGACCTCGTCTCCGGCCTAAAGCAGCGCTTCCCGCAGGTCCATCTGAAAGCGTTCACCATGGTCGAAGTCGCCTATCTTGCGAAACGCGCCAAGCTTTCGATTCTTGAGACCTTGCAGCAGATGAAGGCCGCAGGCGTCGATTCTCTTCCTGGTGGCGGCGCAGAAATCTTCGCTGATCGCGTAAGACACATCATCTGTGACCACAAGATCGACGGCGACGACTGGCTCGATACCGCCCGGATTGCCCACCAAATTGGATTGAAGTCCAACGCGACCATGCTGTACGGCCACGTCGAAAATGATGAAGACCGCGTCGATCACCTGATGAAGCTTCGCAACCTGCAAGACGAAACGCAGGGTTTTCAGACCTTCATCCCGCTCGCTTTTCATCCCGACAACACGCCGCTTCGACACTTGCCGAAGACGACCGGCATGCTCGATATCAAGCAGATTGCCGTAAGCCGTCTTGTCCTCGACAACTTCCCGCACATCAAGGCCTACTGGCAAATGATGACGGCGAAGATTGCTCAGATCGCTTTACGTTTCGGCGCTGATGACCTCGACGGTACTGTGATCGAAGAAAAGATCTATCACGACGCCGGTGCCACAACCCCGCAAGGAATGCGGCGGCAAGAGCTCATGCGTTTGATCACCGAGGCGGGCCGCGAACCCATCGAGCGCGATACTCTGTATCGTCCAGTCACCCGAACGGAAACATCTTTTACCGTTGCCGTGTAGCGCTCGCTCCGAAAAACAGCCGCGTTCAGCCAGCAAGGCAAGTGCACGCATCACAATCGGCCAAACGATAGATTTTTTTCTCCTTTAAGCCTTGACGCTCCTCCCTCTGCGCGGGTGTAGAATCGCCTTGAAGAACCAGATCGCTTCACGGGATCCTCATCCCGCTCTCGAGGCTCTGATGAACGTTCATATCGGTTACAAGGTCCACAAGACCCCCGACATCGAAAAGGAAATTCATGCGCAGGTGGAGAAGTTGCGCCGCCGGCTGCAAGTCTTTCGTCCTGAACTAGTTCACTTGAAGGGCACGGTCGAGCAGAATCCTGAGCGGGATGGCACGATGGTATCGCTGAATCTGCGCCTGCCATCCGGACAGATGGCCTCACAGCAATCTGCATCGAATGCGACCTCCGCTGTCAAAGCCGCATTCGACGATGTTCTTCAGCAAATCACCAAGCACAAAGACTTGCTGCGCTCCACGCATAAGTGGCGTCGGCGGGGTTCTACCAATGGGGCCGAGGTTGGCGTGCCATTCGAGCAGACACTGGCTGCGGTCCATCCACCAAAGATCTCTGGGGAAGACGTGCGTTCATACGTCAGCGTCAATCTGGGACGCTTCCAGCGCTTTGTCGAACGAGAATTTTATTTTCGCCAGGCCGCAGATGAGACTCTCCCCGACTCCATCTCCTCAGACGAAATTGTTGACGAGGCAATAGCGCGAGCGCTGACCGAAGGTGAGCGCCCCGAGAAGCTTTCCCTGGAGCCTTGGCTTTACCGCCTTGCGATGCAAGCCATGGACGAAATGGTCGCCGAGAGCCACGAGGTCGACCTGCCGGTACATCTGGAAGACTCAGCGCGTTCTCAAAACGTTCGCGCGAGCGATGAGCCCGAGCTGCAATTTCATCAGCCCGATGAAACGCTCACACGCGAAAGCGTGATCGCGGATCGCCGCCTGGCCACGCCCGAGCAGGCCGCGGTATCGCATGAAATGCTGGCCCTCGTGCATTCTGCCTTGCGGGGCGTTAAACGTCTTGATCGTGAGGCATTCCTGCTGTATGGCATTGAAGGTTTTTCAATCCCCGAAATTTCCGTCATTACTGATCGGCGGCCTGAGGAAGTCGAAGCCTCCATCGCTGCCAGTCGCGCTCACATGAAGAAGGCCCCCTCATTGGTGAACCAGTTCAGACCGGAACCCTTAGCAAAGACCACGACCGTCTAATTCCAGCAGCACTCAGGAGAAATCGTGATGGTTACACGCGAAGACATCCGTGAGTTGGCTCAATTTCAGGCGACTCATCCCGACTCATGTGCTCTAAGCTTTTACTTTCAGCCAGGTACTCCGCAAGATAAATCTCATCGCAGTGAAGCCATCCAGATTAAAGAATTGATACGAAATGCTATGCGCGAAGTCGAGAAGCACGGCAAAAAAAGCTGTGCTCGAAATGATTTGGAACGGATCTTGGACGCTGCCGCCCAAATCGGCGCCAGCCAGCACCGCGCCAAGGCCGTGTTCGCCTGCGGCGCAATGAACTTCTGGCGGGAGTTTGATCTTCCTCCGCAAATTGGCGAGACTAAGGTCGCTGTAAATCGAAGGTTTGACCTGAAGCCCCTGGCCGCGCTCTTGGGAGCCCATCCCAGGCTGTGCCTCGTCCTTGTGGATCGACAACGCGCTCGATTCTTCGACCTGCGACTCGATGAATTGACCGAGCGCGATGGCCTTATTCACAAACAGCCCCGCGGCCGCAACTACGGGTTCAACGGTTACGACGCAGGACACGCCGAACGGCGCGCCTCTGATGAGACGACTCATCATTTCAAGCTGATCGCCGACCGTCTCCAGGAGGAACTCGAAAAAGGCGCGTGGGAAAAACTGATTGTGGGATGCCACGACAGCAACTGGTCCGAGTTCGAATCGCAATTACATACCTACGTCAAACAGCGCCTGCTTGGACATTTCCCGGTCGACGTTGCCAGCACTACGCCGGATCAGCTCAAGGAATACGGGGCTCGTGTTCTGCGGCAGTCGATCGAAGAGCGCGGCCAGCGAATGCTCGTTGATACGCTCGGCCTGGCGAAAGGGAACGGACGAGGCGTGACCGGCCTTCGGCGCGTGCTGAACTCCGTTGAGACTGGTGAGGCGCAGACGTTATTTCTCTCCGAGCAGTATTCGGCGCGTGCAGTTGAGTGCATGAACTGCGGTCACCTGGATTCGCACATGATCCCTGCGTGCGTGGTTTGTGGAAAAGCGACGCGGGAACTCGATGACGTCTGTGAAGCGTTAGTACCGGTCGCCATCAGGCGTGATATCGAATTGTTTTACGTGAAAAAGCAGCCTGAGTTCGATAAGGTTGGCAATATCGCCGCGTTGCTACGATTTCGCGTAGACCAGGTACGCCCCGCCCCACTCTTAGCAGCTTCGTGAGAATCAACAGATCTGGAAGTCCAACGCACGGCCCGCGCCGTGCGTTTGTTGTTTTGAGTCGCGCGGCGCGCCCGTTCCTCACCAGCAAATTGGCCGTGCTATCCTGATCGCCGTTTGCAAGGCGGAGGCCAGATGACGATTTCGCGCCGGAGTTTTCTTGGAACAACGATTGCCGGTTCGCTCGCGCTCGGAGTAAGCAGCGAAGCGAAGGAGCTTGGATTTCCCGCTGATCCACAGAATGCAACTCCTGCTTCCGGTTCCGGCAAGCGTCCAATCATCATCTGTTCTGGCAATGGATACGACTATCTCGATCGTGCATTCGAGCACTTGAGCAAAGGCGGCGATACCCTCGACTCCGCCATCAAGGTTGTAACCGGTCCGGAAGATGATCCCAAGGACGACAGCGTCGGCTTGGGAGGACTACCCAACGAAGAAGGCGTGGTCGAGCTCGATGCGTGCTGCATGCATGGCCCCACGCGTCGTGCCGGCTCCGTCGGCGGTGTCCGCAACATCAAGAATGTTTCGAAAGTCGCCAAAGCGGTCATGGAGCACACCGGCCACGTCATGCTGGTGGGCGATGGCGCCGAACGGTTCGCGGTTGCCATGGGTTTTCCGCGCGAGAATCTGCTCACCGAACGTTCCCGCCAGGTTTGGTTTCTATGGAAGGAATATCACTCGCGCGATGATTGGTGGGGACCGGGCATCTCCGCGCCCGGATGGAAAGCCCCGGATACAGGCTCCCAGTCAGAACTCTGGGAGCATCGCTTCAAAACATTGAATGAGATGGCGGCGAACTTGGGCATTGATCCGGAATTTCGTCCCGCTGCCATTCATCGAGTGCTGTTTCCTCCTACCGGCACAATCAATTGTTCGGCCCTGAGCGATAAAGGCGAGATGTCAGGCATTACCACCACCAGTGGCTTGGCGTTCAAGTTGCCCGGTCGCTGCGGCGATTCTCCGGTGATCGGTGCTGGTTGCTACACCGATCAGGATGTGGGATCGGCTGGTGCGACGGGCAGCGGGGAAGAGAACATAAAGGTCGCAGGCGCCCATACCATCGTCGAGAACATGCGTCATGGCATGTCGCCGCACGACGCTGGTATGGATGCACTCAAGCGCATCGCGCGCAATTACAACAACGACATGACGAAATTGAAGTTCATGGATATGACGTATTACATCCTTCGCAAAGATGGTGCGTATGCGGGCGTCTCCCTTTGGGAGGGTTATGGTCCGACCACGCCGCATAAAATCGCTGTCCATGACGGAACCAAGCGAGCGGAAAATACGGTCAGCTTGTTCAAAGGATCATCGCAGGAATTTCCGCCGTTCCCGGCCGAGGCTCAAAAATTGCTGAACGAGTACGCGAAGTAGCGCGCCTTAGGCCTCCCGCGGTCTTGCTACGCAAACCGGACCTTCACGTCCGGATCCTTATCTAAATGAATGCTGTCGATGAATCGTACCTTCCCCGTATTCATGGTCATGATGACGGAGGAAGTTCGCGTTCCTTCGCCAAAGAAACGCACGCCTTTCATTAGCGCGCCGTCAGTCACGCCCGTGGCGGCAAAAATCAATTGTTTGCCCGGGGCAAGATCTTCCGCCTCATAGATTTTCTTCGCGTCCGTAATTCCCATCTTCGCGATTCGTTGCTCGAGTTCGGGCTTATCGATGACGAGCCGCCCCTGCATGTAGCCGTTCAGACATCGAATCGCCGCTGCGGTGATTACGCCTTCAGGAGCGCCGCCGGACCCCATCACGGCGTGAACTCCAGTCCCGATAACTGCCGCCGCAATGCCTGCTGACAGATCACCGTCTCCAATTAGCCGAATCCGTGCGCCCGCCTTTCGAATATCCGCAATCAGCTTCTCGTGCCGCGGCCGATCGAGCACGATTACCACCAGGTCTCGTACATCGCGGTCTAGTCGCTTGGCGATGTTTTTCAAATTGTGCTCGACGGGTACATCGAGGTGCACGGCATCTTTGCAAGATGGCCCGACCACGATCTTTTCCATGTAACAGTCCGGCGCGTTCAACAGGCCGCCCTTCTCGGAAGCCGCCAGTACCGTGATAGAACCGGGCGCACCGGTCGCGCACAGATTCGTTCCTTCCAGTGGATCGACCGCGATATCGACAGCCGGTACCTCTCTTCCATCTGGAAACGACGCACCCACCTGCTCGCCGATATAGAGCATGGGCGCTTCGTCCCGCTCACCTTCGCCAATGACAATCGTGCCCCGCATCGGCACCGTGTCCATCGTCTGCCGCATAGCCTCGGTCGCGACCTGATCGGCCATCTTGCGATCGCCCTGACCCATGGTGCGAGCGGATTCAATGGCCGCGATCTCCACCACGCGCAGCATTTCCAGCGCGAGATCGCTTTCGATGTTTTCCCCGAAACTCTTGGCCTTCGCTTTCGGCTGGTCCTTTGCGGTCATTGCCCTTCCTCCACCGTTTTCGTGCGGCCACTGAATATATCGGAGACCACGTAACCGGGCAAAGTACGCAAGTGTAGTCAGCCGGGAATATCGTTCTTGCAATGGGCTTTGTGAACTCGTTCCGACCTCTGCTAGAGTTTCTGCCATGCCCACCGAACGCAAAGAGCCCGTCTACAACTTCACCGAGAAACAGGTTGCGGATCGAAGCGAGATCGCGCGGCGGTTTCTGGAAACGCGCACGCGTCTCAATGCGACCGTCGACAAAGCCGACAATTATCTCGTCAAGCGTTTTTACAACATCGATCACAACACGTATCTGGAAGGCGTGATCCCGTCGAAGTACAAGGAACTGATGGGCCTGGTGATCTCAGCAGGTTTGCGCTGTGATGATTGCATCGCGTACCACATCATCCAGGCCTACCGACTTGGAGCGACCAACGAAGAACAGCAGGAGTCGCTGAACGTTGCGCTGGTCGTGGGCGGCAGTATCGTCGTACCGCACCTCAGGCGGGCGTATGAGCTGTTGTCCGAACTGTATTCCGCTACCTAGATTGCCCGAGCGCGCCTAGAACGCGTCAATGCCGGTCACGCTCGATCCGATAATCAGCGTATGAATATCGTGCGTGCCTTCGTACGTTTTCACTGACTCAAGGTTCATCAAGTGCCGCATGATCGGATAGTCATCGGCGACTCCATTCGCGCCCAAAATGTCTCTCGATTTACGAGCACACTCGAGTGCCATCCAGACATTGTTCCGCTTCGCCATGGAAATGTGCTGGTGTTGCACCTTCCCGGCGTCCTTCAAGCGACCCACTTGTAGAACCAGCAGCTGCGCCTTCGTAATCTCATTAATCATCCAAGCTAATTTTTCTTGCACCAGTTGGTGAGAAGCAATTGGCTGATCGCGAAACTGCTTCCGCAAAAGCGCGTACTGCAGCGCGCAGTCGTAGCACGCCATCGCAGCGCCCACTGCTCCCCAGGCGATTCCGTATCGCGCCTGGTTCAGGCACATCAGAGGAGATTTGAGCCCTCCACTCAGCGGCAGCAGGTTCGACTCCGGGATGTGAACGTCCTGCAGTGACAACCCCGAAGTGACCGAAGCGCGCAGCGACCATTTTCCGTGAATGTCATCTGCCTTGAACCCCGGACGGTCCGTTTCCACCAGGAAGCCGCGAACCTTGTCGTCTTCGTCCTCGACCTTTGCCCAGATGATCGCCACGTCCGCAATCGTTCCGGAAGTGATCCACATCTTCTCGCCGTTCAGGATGTACTCTTTCCCCGACTTTCTCGCGCGCGTGCGCATCCCACCAGGGTTTGATCCGAAATCTGGTTCAGTCAATCCGAAGCAGCCAAGTTTCTCGCCTTTCTGCAACGCCGGAAGCCACGTGTTCTTTTGCTCGTCGCTCCCAAACGCGTAGATCGGATACATCACCAGCGCCGACTGCACGCTCACGAACGACCGCACACCGGAGTCGCCACGCTCGAGTTCCTGCGTAACCAGGCCGTACTCCACATTTCCCATGCCGGCGCAGCCGTAGCCCTGAAGCGAGGCTCCAAAGAATCCCAAATCCGCCATCGGCTTGACGAGTTCGCGCGGAAAGCGGCCCGCGCGATTGCATTCCTCGATGATTGGAATCAGGTTGTCCTCGATGAACTTGCGCGCCGTGTCGCGCACAAGACGCTCGTCGTCATTTAGCAGCGTGTCGAATTCGATGAAATCTACGCCCTTGAACTTGATGGCTGGCATGGTGGATCGCCCTTCAGATGTGACCGAACGGAATTGGCAAACTATTCAAGGTAGCAGAGCGATAGGGCACACCGCAATTTCCAGATGGCGGGCTTTCCAGCCTGATGATGTAAAATCAAACAGGCGAGTAAAGATGCGCGGCTTCGTGCGTCGACCTGCCGGAAACTTCCGGCTCACCTTGTTACTCCCACACAACCAGGTAGAACCCGCGGCCTCGTGCCGATGGGAACATTCCTGTCAGGAGAAGATGATGGCAAAGATTGCAAAGACCGCGGATCGCAAGAAAGTGATGGACACGTCGAAAAGTACCGACTGTCCCAAATGCAGCAAGCCTACTCGCATCGTGAAGCGGGTGAAAGACCGCGAGCGCGGCATCCCAGGCGGAATCTATATCTCGTGCTCAGCCTGCGAATTTTTCGAAAAACTGTAAAACCAGTTGTCGGTTGTCAGTTCCCAGTTTCAATTCCTAGTACAACCAAGCACCGCACCCGCGGTGCTTTTGCTTTAGACAAAATGCGTGAAGCATCCAAATCGAATACTAAAGAACTCGGCTTCGAATCGCCCTGATAGCCGATAGCTGAAAGCCGAAAGCCGAAAGCCGAGAACTGAGGACCGAGAACTGACTACTGAGAAGTGGTTCCCCCAATTTGTTCCAAAATCGCTCGCGCCTCCGCCCCCGGATCCTTCGCTTCGGTAATCGGACGGCCGACCACAATATGCGTCGCACCGGCGGCCATTGCCTCTGCCGGCGTCACGACCCGCACCTGGTCTCCATGCCCCGAACCCGCCGGACGTACTCCCGGCGTCACAATCGCAAACTCATCGCCCATTTGCGTGCGAAGTGCCGTAGCCTCATGCGCCGATGCCACAATCCCCTGACAACCATTTGCGAGCGCCATGGCAGCGATCCGCAGCACCTGCTCCGCGACTGTGCCGCGAACGCCGAGCTTCGATAGGTCCTCTTCACCCATGCTCGTGAGCACGGTCACCGCAAGCACCATCAGCCCCGGCCGTGATCGCGCCGCTTCCGCCGCCTCGTGCAACATGCGACCGCCGCCCGACCCATGCACAGTCAGCATGCTGACGCCGAGTTCCGCGGCCTCTCTCACCGCAGCTCCGACAGTATTAGGGATGTCGTGATACTTCAGATCGAGAAAGACCTGTCGCCCAGACCCAACCAGGTCCCGGACAACACTCGGCCCCTCCGCCGTGTAGAGCTGCATTCCTACTTTGTAGGTGACCGCAGAGTCTCCGACAGCCGCCACAATCCTGCGCGCAGCTTCTGCGGAAGAAACATCCAAGGCCACGATCAAACGCTCGCGCGCGTCGCGGCCCTTGGAGATATCAAGTGAGTGAACTGCAGGCTCCATCCAGTGGAGTTTAGTGGATTTATCGCAGCGATGCCACGGTGCGTACCATGGCGACCTGCTGCGTCCGGACGACGTCCAGCCGCACCTGCTGCAATCCGCGCGAATCGAAGTTCAACGCGCGCGCAGCGTTGTAAGAAAGGTCGATGATTCGACCTGGCACGATCGGTCCGCGGTCGTTGATCTTCACAACAACGGATCGTCCATTGTGCAAGTTGGTCACCCGGACATAGCTACCCAGCGGCAAAGTTAAATGCGCTGCCGTGAAGTCAAGCATGTCGTAGGGCTCGCCACTCGCGGTGGCTTTCCCATCGAAATCCTCGCCGTACCAGGACGCTGTCCCCACCTGGTAAGGTTTGGTACCTCGCTTCCCAGCTAGTTGGCTGGAAGCTTGTTCACGAGCATTTCGATTCTTTTGGGTTTTACCGGCTTCCGAGCTGGTTGGCCCGGATGCGGCTCCGGCCCCTAGGCTGGCTACGGCTAACAGCACCGCCAGTCCATGAGCAATACGTCGTCGCATTCAGTCACCCCGCATCTGTAAAGTCGTTACCCCTACCCCGGATCCATCGAGAGATCGTCGAGCAATTGTTGAATGCTAGAGGGGCTCACGGGAGCATGTCAATCCCAAAAACCCCGTAGTTTATTGACTTAAAAGTAATTAACCCATCTCATAACCCTATGGAGAATAGACCGGTTGTATGCCGTATGAGTAGCTTACAAAGGAAACTGCATTAACGGCTCAGTAACCTTACCAAAAGTGGTTACTGGAAGAAAAATTTGATCTTGCCTGTAATCAGCCACTTAATCCTCGCGCGTCGCCAAACCACTTTGCGTCAACAAGATACAGGCAGCCAGTTAACCACAATGCAAACATCCAACGCCCGCCGGGATGACCGGGTGGCTAATTCCCGGACGGTCATGATCTTTCGAACCGTACCCCGCCGCCGATCCCCAAATTCCACATTGAACTAGCGGAACTTTCCGATACATTCGAAGCATGCCTCGCCAGACGCCTCCTGTGGTCCTAACCATTGCGGGTTTCGACCCGTCTTCCGGAGCAGGAATAACGGCCGATATTAAGACCATCGCTGCGCATGGCTGCTACGGAATCTCCTGCATCACCGCACTGACAGTTCAATCGACGTCCGGCGTACGGCAAGTCGAGCCCGTGCGTCCAGAACTCGTATCCGCTACTCTTACGGAACTCATTGCTGATGTTGATGTTGCAGCCGTCCATATCGGGATGCTGGCCTCTGCCCCGGTGGTTGCGGCTGTGGTCGCATTTCTGGAAAGCAACCAGCTTGAGAATGTAGTCTTGGACCCAATCCTTCGTTCCTCATCCGGAAAGGATCTTCTGGACCCAGCCGGCCGCAAACTGTTAAAGCAAAAGCTCATTCCCCTTTGTACGGCCCTCACTCCCAACGTCGATGAAGCCGCCGTCTTGACCGGCTTGCCCGTTACTGACCAAGACCAAATGCGCGCTGCAGCCCATGCCCTTCACAAACAAGGCGCCGGCGCGGTCGTTATAACCGGGGGACACCTCGAAAAAGCGATCGACCTGCTGAGTTTCACCACCCGCCGCGGCATCGAGCAGGAAGTCTTCAAATCTGACCGACAAAAATCGAACTCAACCCACGGCACCGGCTGCGCCTTTGCCACTGCCATGGCGTGCCACCTCGCCCTAGGCCGGGGTTTGCCTGAGGCCGTGCTTTTAGCGAAAGCCTACGTCCAAGCAGCGATCGCCAATGCCCATCCCCTCGGAAAAGGTGTGGGCCCCGTGCACCATCTGTACCGCATGCACGAGACAAGGCGCGCCGCGGCCGCCACAGTGCGCGAAACCGAAAGCGTCAATTAGAGGGAAAAGCTCGCAACGAATCCGGGAAGAGAAAATTGAAGGATCCGCTTTTGAAGCGGTTCTATCGGGCTTTCTTTAGCAGGATGCCCGCAATGAACGCGACCATCGCGCCCAGCAGCCACTGAATGCAATACAGCTGAATGGCTTGCCAATCTACCAGGCGCTGCGGCGTATAGACGATGCGCACCGACAGTGCGGCGAACACGCATCCAATTCCAATCAAAAAGGCCACCAGTGAGCCCATCGGCAAACCTAACTTTTCGCGGATGGTCTGAAAATCTAGGTGACTCACCACCGTTTGCACGATGCTCGAGTTCGATGCCCGGCTGGTTCCACATGAGTGACAGAAGTGCGCTCCTACCATGTACTCTGTCCCGCAGCGTTCGCAGGCTTGTTCTCCAACCGACGTTACCGCTTCTCTGTTGGGGCCGGCGATCGGGGGACGCCAGAATTCCTGTTCCGCGTTGTGGGCTACTTCGGCCATGTTGGAAGCACTGCCTTTCTCGACGAGAGAGAACGCAAGCCACTCGCCAAAGACGTGGGAGGCTAACTCATTGAGTAGCTTAGAGATTTGTTAGGTAAGGGGCCCGGTTTTCAACAATTTGCGGCAAGAATTACTCTGTGGCGCGATAAAATTCCCTCCGCATTTGCGAATATACAATGCAATCAATCGCATACGTCCATGGCCTGAAGTAACCGCGCTGGTTCGAGGTTCAGGTAAACTGTCGTCAAGACTTTCAGTGGCTCGCCTCTCCCGAAGCTCGCATCTTTCTGCTCGCGCCAGTTCTAGACTGGGCCCTATTGTCGCCGCGTGCTTCCTTTTGGCGTCTGTCGCCACCGCCTCGACGCTTCAAGTGAAAGTCGCTCCAGCCAAAAATTCTGGCCTAACGTTTCGTCCTTCTGACCCGCTAAACGACGAAGCCTTCGATGCGTTTTACAACCTTGAATATGACAAGGCGGTTGGGGACTTTGAAAAAATTGTCGAACGCCACCCCGATGATCCCTTCGCCATCAATCATCTCGTCAACGCGCTGCTCTTCCACGAATTGAATCGGATGGGTGCTCTGAATTCCGGTGAATACGCGAATGATAGTTTCGTGGGGCAGGCGCATCGGCCCGCAGATCCGAAGGTGAAAGATCGGATTAAACAACTCATCGATCACGCTCTTTCGCTGGAAGACGCAAAGCTTGAGAAGAACCCCAATGACATCGACACGCTCTATGCACGGGGAGTCACGCGCGGACAATTCGCTCTCTACACCGCACTCATCGAACGCGCCTGGTTTTCAGCACTGCGCAATGCTGTCGGCGCTCGCCACGATCATGAGCGCGTTCTCGAACTCTCTCCCGGATATACCGATGCCAAACTCATCGTCGGCTCCCACCAGTACGTCACCGGAAGTCTTCCGTGGGCAGTCAAAACGGCTGTCTCCCTCGTGGGCCTGAACGGCAGCAAAGACAAAGGAATTCAGTATCTGTACGAAGGGGCAAAATCGACGGGAGAGACCAGCGTCGATTCCAAAATCGCGCTGCTTTTGTTTCTGCGCCGGGAACATCGTTACGACGAGGCCATAGCCTTGTCACGAGACCTTCAGCCTCGCTACCCGAAAAACTTCCTGTTGCAGCTCGAAGAAGGAAATCTGCTTCGTGCAGCCGGCCGCCAGCAGCAAGCGGCGGAGGTATACCGCAAGGTTTGGCAACAGGGAAGCGAGGGGAAATATCCGAAGGGTGCCCACTACGAACTATCTGCCCTTGCTCTCGGCGACCTATTAAGAAGTATGAAGAATTACGCTGGTGCCGCAGCGGCGTACGATCAGATGGGTGAAGTCGAGCAACCTGATCCTGAACTTGGCCAGCGCGCCAGCCTTGCTTCCGGCGAGATGTATGACCTTCTCAACAAACGAGATCAGGCCGTGCATCGCTACCAGGCGGTGATCGCAATGAACTCGTCTACGCCCCCGGCAGAGACCGCTCGTCGGCGGCTGCAGGAGCCGTTCCGCGAATAGTTCTCACGGAACTTTTCGTGGCCTCGCACGTATCTTAGATTGAACACGGAGTTTGAACGGAGGGTCGAACTATGTACTGCAATTACTGCGGCAAGGTAATTCAGGATGACGCCAACGTTTGCGCATATTGCGGAGTCCGTGTAGGCGGCGTGGCGGCACGAACCCGGCTGGTGCGGCCTCGCGAAGGTCGGAAGATTGCCGGCGTCTGCGCTGGTTTGGCCGAATATTTTGATCTCGATGTCACGCTGATTCGCATGGTATGGCTGATCGTCGTGATCTTCGCCGGCGCTGGTCTCGTTGCTTACGTGATTGGATGGGTCGTCATGCCGGAGGAGCCTCTGCGCTCGACAGTGCCAGTAGCTCAACACCAATCCACCACCTGAGTTTGCTTTACATCCCGACGCAAGGGCGGGTGCCAGCCCGCCCTTCTTCGTTCCCCTGTGATTAAATCCCTACATGCCAACTGTCCGCAGCGAGGATGCCGACATCGTTTACGAGTCCTTGGGACAAGGTCCGCCAGTTGTCCTACTTCATCCGTTTCCAGTTCACCGCGATTTCTGGAAACCCGCGGCCCAGTCCCTCACAAGTTACCGCATCATCCTCCCCGACCTTCGTGGTCACGGCGACTCTGCCATCGGTGACGGCCCCGCGATCATGTCCAAACATGCGAATGACATTGCTCGCGTTCTCGATGACGCTGGCGTTGGGCGCGCCGTCATGATGGGCGTCTCAATCGGCGGATACGCCTTGTTCGAATTCTGGCGCCGCTTTCCTGGACGCGCTTCGGCTTTGGTGCTCTCGAATACAAAAGCCTCAGCTGATTCGACTGAAGCGCGAGCCGCGAGGCTTCGCTCGGCCGCTGACGTTCTCGAGCACGGCGTCGAACCTTTTATCGAGAGCATGCTCCCGAAACTGATCGGCAACACCGCGCGAACCATGCGTCCAGACTTGGTCGAGGGAGCCCGACGCATGGCGCTAAAAATGTCGCCGCAAGACATCAGTCAGGTTCAACAGGGGATGGCGGACCGTACCGACTCCATTCCAACGCTCAAGACGATTAATGTTCCTACCCAGATCATCGCCGGGGAAGAGGATGCTCTGGCTACGCTCGCTGACGCCGAAGCGATGAAGGCACACATCTCTGGCGCAAGCCTTGCCATCATTCAGAAAGCGGGACACTATGCGCCTTGGGAGAGGGCTGAAGAGGTAGGTCTACTGTTGCGACAATTTCTAGATGCCCATCGCTAAGCCAAACCGGCAGTCGGATAATTAGGTGATGGCTGCCAACGTATTCCGCGCTGTGCCGTCCAAGCCTGATGACTCCAGTAAACGCGGCCACCATGAATGTCTTCCCACCATGTCACTTTAAAAGCGTCGTCCTGGTTGCGCTGCTCGTAGTTTCTTTTGGTAATGCAGCCTCTGCCGTAGACGACACGAAAGGTATTGACGTTGGTGGCTACAAGCTTCACGTAATGGTTGCGGGGAGTGGCAGCCCTGCCGTCGTGTTCGAGAACGGGCTGGGCGAGCCTCTCGATACTTGGAAGAATGTGCAGCCTGAGGTTGCGAAGCTCACTACTACGATTTCATATGACAGAGGCGGCTTGGGGCAATCCGACCCAGCGCCCGGGACCGCGCCAAGGAGCAGACAAGATCTCGCAGACGAACTCCATCGTCTTCTCCAGGCAATCAAGATCCCCGGCCCGTACATTCTTGTCGGGCATTCGCTGGGAGGCGCTGTCGTCGAGGTCTTTGCCCACACCTATCCACAAGAAGTTGCCGGTCTGGTCCTGGTAGATCCTGAAGACAGTCGCCTGATCGAGTTGCTGAAGGCGAAGTTGCAACCCGACGTTTGGGCCGCTCGCGAGAAAATTCTCTCGTCTGACAAATTACCTCCACCAATCAAAAGGGAATTTGACGGGATGATGTCGAAACAGGAGTCGCCCGAAAGCGTTCTGCCGTTTCCCGCGGTCCCGGTTGTCCTTCTAACGGGCACGCAAAAGAACCCTGATTTTCCCGGAAATCCCGTCGAGCAGGATTTGAAACTGGATCTGCACAACCAGTTGGCAGCAAAAGTTCCGGGAATCGAGCACGTCCTTGTTCCCAGCTCACGCCACTACATCCAGGACGATGCCCCGCAGCAGGTGATCCGTGCGGTTGGCAGGGTTCTCTTAAAATCGCGCGCGAAGAACATGCCACCGCAGAACTGAGCGACTCTTTACAAATCTCGTCCCTTCGTTTGCCGCTTCTCCTCGCCCGCATTATCATGAACGTATGAATCTCGGTATGCCGGAGATGATCTTCTTGTTCGTCCTGGCTTTGATCATCTTTGGTCCTAGAAAGCTCCCGGAGATCGGCCGTCAGGTCGGACGTGCCCTGAACGAGTTCAAGCGCGCGTCGAATGAATTCAAAGCGCAAATCGAGACTGAAATCTCGAATCTCGAAAAAGAAACGACTCCGCAGATCCTCCCGCCTTCGCACGCTCCAGTGGGCGCTGTCGCTACTGGAGAACTGGTTGAGCTTCCAGCCCCGAACGTGAACTCTCCGCCAAATCCGCAGGCACCCGATGCCTGAGATGGCCGCTGACGCATCAGCCAACGCACCGGATCACGATGAAATGCCGGCGATGAGTTTCCTCGATCACCTCGAGGAACTCCGCAAACGCATTATCTATTCTCTGATCGCTGTCGCGGTCGGCTTCTTTGCCTGCTGGGGCTACGCAGAACGCATCTTCGAAATCATGCAACGCCCCATTATGGAAGCGCTCCATCGCAACGGGATGCCGGAAAAGCTCGTCTATTTGAACCCCACTGAGCCTTTCAATCTGTATTTGAAGATTGGCGCGCTTGCGGGTCTCTTCGTGGCATCACCCGTCGTCTTGTTTCAAGTCTGGTTGTTCATCTCACCCGGACTGTATCGCAAAGAGAAGCGATACGTTTTCCCGTTCATGTTCTCGACGGTGGCGCTCTTCCTCGCCGGCGGCTATTTCGGATTCAAACTCGTCTATCCACAAGCTCTCGATTTCCTGATTGGCTACGGCAGGCAATTCCAGCCGATGATTACCATCGGCGAGTACACCGACCTGTTTCTTGTCATCATCCTCGGCATGGGAGTGATTTTCGAACTCCCCATCCTCGTCTTTTTCCTTTCTCTCATGGGGATCGTCACCGCGGGGTGGATGTGGCGAAATCTGCGCTATTCAATTCTCGTTATCTTCATCATCGCGGCCATCCTTACCCCGACGACCGACATCCTGAACATGTGCATCTTTGCTGCGCCCATGGTGGCGCTCTACATCGTCAGCATCGGGATCGCGTACCTGGTGCATCCTGCGCAGCGCCGCTCTCGTCGTGATAAATCGTAACTCGGGAATGCGGGAACGCTGATGGCTCAAAGCTCGACAATAAGCTATGAAGATTAATCACCCACCAAAGACACAAAAGCTCACAAAAGGAGTCTGTTCACTGAGCCTTCGTGGAACCTCGTGTCCTTCGTGGTTGATCGGTTTTGCGATTCTGCTCACTACAATCGCGTTAGCAGGTTGCGCGAAAACGACTGAGACACAAGCCGCACCGGCAACGCCGTCCGTTAAAACGGACTCGCCTACGCCTCCGCCAACCGAGACTCCAGCCAGCGAAGCGCCTCACAGTTCCTCGCCTGCCCCGACCATCAACCCCGCCCGAGCTATGCAATATGTGAAAGAAATCGTCGCCTTCGGACCCCGCCCAGTCGGCAGTCCGAATCACAAGAAGCTGGAAGACTATATTCTTGCCCACCTGAAAGGCGATGAAGTCGAGAGCGATTCGTTCACCGCCGACACGCCAGAAGGAAAATTCCCCGTCCGCAACATCATCGCCAAGTATCCCGGGACGAAAGACGGCATCATCGTCATCGCCGGACACTACGACACGAATTATCCGCTGCGAAACAGCGCCTATGTAGGCGCCAACGATGGCGGGTCGTCCACCGCAATTCTGCTCGAGTTCGCAAACCACGTGCGCGGCAAGAAGCGCGACGGCGTCACCGTGTGGCTCGTCTGGACCGACGGCGAAGAAGCGATCAAACAGTGGTCAGAAACAGACAGCGTATACGGAGCGCGTCACCTCGCCGACAAGTGGCAGAAAGACGGCACCCTAAAGAAGATTAAGGCTCTGTTCGTAATGGATATGATTGGCGACGCCGACCTGAATATCGACCGCGAATCGAACTCGACTCCCTGGTTGCTCGACATCGTCCAGCAAGCTGCAACTCGCACCGGCTACCAGTCCCATTTCTTCGCCAGGACGGTCGCCATCGAAGACGATCACCTTCCTTTTGCAAAGCTTGGCGTGCCCGTCGCCGACATCATTGATCTCGACTACGGATACGGTAACGTCTTCCACCACACGCCGCAGGACACGCTCGACAAACTAAGTCCGAAGAGCTTGGAAATTGTAGGCAATACAATGCTGGAAGTACTTCACACATTCGATCAGCCGCCAGGGTTGCCGGTCGTCGCTACTAAGCCCTAAGCAACATCGAGAATCCCCGTACTAAATCGAGCAGCTCAACTTATTGCTGCTTCGGTGATTTCGGCTTATGCGGATTCGGTGTCCCCTCGGTCGCCGGCGGAATCACCGCGTGCGGATTGATCATCCCAGACGGTGCCGCGCCCCCTGGCGCCATCGGCATTCCACCGTGCGGATCGCCCCCCATAGCTCCACTGCCAAACTGGCCGGGCGCAAAGCACGTCACGCGTCCGCTCGGAGCAACTCGAATCTCTGACGGACAAGGCTCCGTCGACACCATACCCCGTTCCTGTACTTGAACCGAATACAATTTCCCGCCGTTGTCCCCCGCAACCGCGACCGTCATGCCCGGCATGTCGTAGCCAACGTAAAACGGTTTCTTGCTCTGCGCCGCCTGCATCGCGCAATCGCTGGCAGTCTTCAGTTGCACGTCAGCAGTCTGCACCGGAAACCGACCGCAGTCAGTTGCGCCGCTGCCTGCAACTTCCATCAATTTCTGTTGAACGGCGTCGGCTGCCTTCGCCGGCACAGTAGACCCGCCAGCCTCATCGCGATTCTTATTGCATCCCGTCGCAGCAATCACCATCGTCATTGTGAAGGCGAGCAACATTCTTCTGTTCATGATGGCGCCATTGTAAACGAACCATCTATCGGCTTCCGTGATGGCAAGCACATCAACCTGCTTTGAACTTTTCAGCCTTTTCAGTTCTAATGCACCGCATATGCGGCCCTTCACTCTCTCGTTGCTGACGTCGGCCGTTTTGCTGGCCACCACCACATTCGCTGCGGACACCTCATCCGACCGCATTCTGCAGGAAGCCCTGAAGTCCTCCGAGCTTGAGGCCAACTTGCGTCACCTTACCGACGAGATTGGCGGCCGTGTACCCGGCACTCTTGCCATGCAGCGCGCCGTAAATTGGGGCGTTGCGTCCTTCAAAGCAGCAGGCGCAGACAACGTTCACACCGAAGGCTTCACCATCCCGCACTCCTGGGCAGAAGGCAAAACCGAAATGTCGATTTCTTCGACAGGCACTGCCGTGGATGTAAAAGCATCATCGATCCCTTCGGTTCAGTTCGACACTCGCGTGGTATCCGTGGCGTGGGCCCCAGCTCTCCCAGCCTCAAAACATGTCCCCGTGGTCGACGTTGGCGAAGGCACCGCGACCGAAGTATCCAAGGCCGGCGATATCTCAGGAAAAATTCTTCTCGTTCACACCACCGTGCTCAAAACATGGAACGATCTCTTCGCTGAATATGAAAAGGCTCCGCCGCTCATCACCCTGGCGGTCAAGGGAAAAGCCAAAGCGATCGCATTCATGGCCACGCGGGAACATGACCTTCTTTACCGTCACACGAACGCCGTCGCTGGAGAAATCGACCGCATTCCGATGGTCATGATCGCGCGCGAAGATGGCGAGCGTATCGCTCGACTGCTCGGCTCCGGACATCCTGTCTGGGCCGACCTCTCGATTCCCAACAAAATTAACGGTCCGTTCAAAACATCGAACGTCATCGCCGAGCTTCGCGGCAGCGAAAAGCCAAATGAATTCGTCATCCTCGGCGCGCATCTCGATTCGTGGGAATTAGGCACCGGCGCGCTCGACAACGGATGCAACTCCGCTCTGGTGGTCGACGCCCTCCGTGCCATTAAAGCCTCCGGTCTTAAGCCTCGTCGCACCATCCGCTTCATTCTGTTCTCCGGAGAAGAGGAAGGCCTCATGGGATCGCGCGCATACGCTGCGATGCATCGCAACGAACTCGATCGCATCGTGGGTGTCGTGATTTATGACTCGGGCACCGGCAAGACGACTGGCTTTTCTGTGGGCGGCAGAAAAGACCTCGTGAAGGCTGCGGCGCCGCTGATCGCTCCGCTCGCGCAATTTGGCGTCACCCAATTGAACCCCACCATGGAGTCCGGCACCGATCACTTCGATTTCATGCTCGAAGGCGTTCCGACATTTGTAGCGGATCAGGAAGAATCCAACTACCTCACGTCCTACCACGCCAGTTCCGACACCTTTGACAAAGTCGACCTTGCTCAACTCAAAAAGCACGTTGCCGAAGCCGCTTACTTGACCTTTGCCCTCTCGAACCTTGCAACACCCATCGGCCCACGCCTCGGACGCGCAGAGATTGAACGTGATATGAAGGAAACCCACCTCGACCAGGAACTCAAAGACATGGGAATGTGGGACGAGTGGCTAAAGGGGACGCGGGGAAGACAGAAATAGATGCCGAAACCAACTGCCGCCGCTGTCCTCGCGCTCGCAGTGTGCGTTGCCCCGCCGGCCGTCGCCCAACCCAGCGCGCCAATCATCAAAACACAAAATGGCCAAGTCCAAGGCGTTGTTGGCCGACAGGTTTTCGTCTTCAAAGGCATTCCATTTGCCGCTCCACCGGTTGGTGATCTCCGATGGCGCGAGCCACAACCTGCACCGCCATGGCAAGGCACACGCAAGGCAGAATCGTTCGGCAACGCTTGTATCCAAGCTCCTGGTCTCTCCGCCGCGAACGGGGGCGATTCTGGTCCGCTCAGTGAAGACTGCCTTTATCTCAACATCTGGACGCCGAAGCTCGATCCCGCCGCGAAGTTGCCGGTCATGGTGTGGATTCACGGCGGAGCCTACATCTTCGGAGCCGGTAGCCTGGCCATCTATGACGGCGAATCACTCGCCAACCGCGGCGCCGTTTTCGTCAGCATCAACTATCGGCTCGCGCAGCTAGGGTTCTTCGCGCACCCCGCGCTCGAAAAAGAAAATCCCGGCGGCCCCGTTAACTTCGGTCTCCTCGATCAGATTGCTGCCTTGAAGTGGGTCCAACAAAATATCGATCAATTCGGCGGAGACCCGAACAACGTCACGATCTTCGGACAGTCCGCTGGGGCAAAAAGCGTCCTTGCGCTTTTCGCCTCTCCTCTGGCCCGCGGCCTTTTTCGCAAGGGGGTCGCGATGAGTTCCTACGCGATTCCCGACGCCACGCGCGCGAAGGCGGTCGAGGTCGGCGTCAACGTCGCGCAGGCCGCAGGGCTAAATGGCGCAAACGCAACTGTCTCCGAACTTCGCGCAGTTCCCGCTACGAGATTCGGCGAACTCAAAGGTCAGGAATTTTCTCTCGGTCCGGTCCCCGTCGTGGGCGACAAGGTTCTTCCGCAATCCATCCAGGCTACCTTCGCAGCGGGAAGGGAAGCGGCTCTACCCCTCATTCTTGGAAATGTGAGCGATGACTCGAGCGTCGTTCTGGCCTTCGGCGTCGATCCCGCGAAAGTCCTCGGCGGCCTGCTTGGCGCTGGGATCGTCGCCAAAGCGCTCTACCCGGGTGTGAAAGATGAAAATCAACTCGGACGCATGGTGGCACGCGACCTGATTTTTACGTCACCAGTGCGCTCTTTAGCTGATCGCCATTCAAAACGCGCTCCCACCTGGCGATACTACTTCGATTACACGGCCGTCAACGCGCGCTCGCGCTTTCCGAATGGCGTGTCACACGGTGCTGAGATCGTCTACTTCCTCGATACCGGAGACTTTTCCCCCGACATGCGCAGCTACTTCTCTCAACCGGATCGAGACTACGCGCGACGAACCAGTGACTACCTGTTTGAATTCGCGCGCTCCGGACGCCCTGCATCCCCCGGCAGCCCCGCCTGGCCGAATCACGACGCGCGCAATGACAAGACACTGCAGTTTGGCCAAACCATTTCCGTCCAACCCAATTTCATGAAGACGCGGCTGAATGTGTTCATCGGCGGCAGCAGGCTGCTCGCCCCAGTCCTGAATCCCAAGTAAACCAGGTTTCTGAAAGCTGAAAACCGCTCTTTCCGAACCCAGCCAGAAAACTCGGTACAATGACAATTAGCACCATCTTTATTTTTTACGTAAGTCATAACTGAAGGCACTGATCGTTGCTCTTATTTTGGATTCTGTTCAACCTGTTCGTACTGGTGATGCTTGCGCTCGATCTGGGCGTATTCCATCGTCGTGCGCACACTGTCCGCTTTAAAGAAGCGCTGGCGTGGAGCGCCGCCTGGATCAGTATGGCGGCCGTGTTCTCCGTCATCGTTCTCTACTGGCACGGTCGCACCTCCTCGCTTGAATTCATAACCGGATACGTCATCGAGCTCTCGCTCAGTGTCGACAACCTGTTCGTCTTTCTTGTGATCTTCCGCTACTTCAAAGTTCCCGCCCATGACCAGCACAAAGTGTTGTTTTGGGGAATTGTCGGCGCCCTGGTCATGCGCGGCATCTTCATCCTGGCCGGCGTTACTCTCATCAACCGCTTCCACTGGATCATCTACGTCTTCGGGGCCTTGCTGATCTACAGCGGTTTCAAGCTCCTCCGACAGGGCGAGACCGAAATCCATCCCGAGCACAACCCCATCCTCAGAATCTTCCGTCGCTACGTGCCCGTGACCAAAGACTATGTGGGCGACAAATTTTTCATTCGCAAGCCAGGCCTCTTTGCCACGCCGCTTTTCGTTGTTTTGCTGGTAGTTGAAACCACCGACGTTCTATTCGCGGTCGATTCCATCCCCGCCGTTCTAGCCATCACACGCGACGCCTTCATCGTCTACACATCCAACGTCTTCGCCATCATGGGCTTGCGATCGATGTATTTCGCGCTCGCCGGACTAATCGAAATGTTCCGCTACCTCCACTATGGCCTCGCGGTGGTGCTGATGTTTGTGGGCGTAAAGATGATCGGCTCCAACTACCTGCACCTGCCCACATGGGTAGCATTAGGTGTAGTTGTAGTAGTTCTAGGCGTTGCGGTAGCAGCCTCCATCCTGAATCCAAAAAAACAAACAATCTAGCCCGGTGCCCCCCGTGCTCCGTGGGTAAAAGGTCTTGCAGTTGGGGTTAGTCAAAAAGACGCCAACTCACGAAGACAAAAACCAACGCTGCCGCGAGCCCCCGTGAACCCCGTGCCCCCCGTGGTTAAAAGGCCTTGCAGTCGGGGCTAGTAAAAAGACGCCAACTCACGAAGACAAAACTAACGCTGCCGCAATCCCCCGTGAACCCCGTGTCCCCCGTGGTTAAAAAGTCTTGCAGTTGGGGCTAGACAAAAAGACGCCAACTCACAAAGACAAAACCAACGCTGCCGCGAAGTCAAAAGGTCTTGCAGTTGGGGTTAGTCATAGATACTCCAAAGTCACAAAAACAAAGACCACGCTCACCATGCGCTATCATAAAAACGAATGACCCGCCTAACCGTCGCTATCCCGTCGAAGACTTACGACGTCTGGATCGAAAACGGCTTGCTCGAACAAGCAGGCGCGCTAGTGCGCGACGTACTAGGACATCGCCAGAAACTCTTCGTCGTCACGGTCGCGCCGGTTAAACGCAAGTGGGGAAAGAAACTAAGCACGTCACTGACCCGCGCCGGATACAAACCGCAATTCCTGGAAATGCCAGACGGCGAACGCCACAAGGCTCTTCCGACCGTCGAAAAACTAGCCGAGCAGCTCGTGAAACTTGGCGCCGATCGAAAAGCCGCGATCCTCGCCTTCGGTGGAGGCGTCATCGGGGACGTTACCGGCTTGCTCGCGTCCCTCTACATGCGCGGTGTGGATTTCATCCAGGTCCCCACCACGGTCCTTGCCCAAGTCGACGCGTCGATCGGCGGTAAGACTGGCGTCAATCTTCGCGCTGGCAAGAATCTTGTCGGCACATTCCACCAGCCCAAGGCCGTGCTCATCGATCCTGCGGTGCTCGCCACCTTGCCGGAGCGTGAGTACCACGCAGGCCTTTATGAAGCGTTGAAGTCTGGAATCATCGGCGACCCCCAACTGTTCCGTCTGTTCGAAGACAATCGCCGCGAGATTCTCGCGCGTGATCTGCAACTGCTGGAGCGAGTCATCGCCGACTCTGTGCGTCTGAAAGCGAACGTAGTCTCCTCCGACGAGCGGGAACATGGCCTGCGCCAGGTTCTCAATCTCGGACACACCATCGGCCACGCTCTTGAAGCCGAGACGTCGTACCGTAGCTTTCTTCACGGAGAGGCTGTAGCGTGGGGAATGATCGCGGCCGCGAATTTAGCGCTGACTACCACGCGGCTTGATAGCGTGACAGCCGGCCGCATGACCGATGCCGTCCTTGCTCTAGGCAGCCTCCCCAAAGTAGACGTCCGCAGCCGGAATATTCTCAAGCGCCTGCAATCCGATAAGAAAACGAAGAATGGTGTTGTTCACTTTGTCCTGCCGCGCGAAATCGGCAAAGTAGAAATTGTGGACGACGTGCCCGAACGTGCGGTACTTTCCGCAGTGGATGAGCTGCGCCGCGTTTCAGGAGGCCGTTAGACACCTCGAATGCCTGCGACACTCTCCAACTCAGGCACTGCCGCTTCGAGCAAGTCCTCGGTCGTTGGAGCTGCGCCAGAAGGCGCGACCGACAAGCAATCCGCATCGCGAGCCGTGCGCGAAATGTTCACCACCATCGCGCCGCGTTACGACCTGCTCAATCACGTTCTATCGTTCAACATCGATCGCTTGTGGTGGTCCCGAGCCGCTGGAACGTTTGACGCGATCCTGAAACGTCCCGACGCAAAAGTCCTCGATCTCTGTTGCGGTACTGGCGACATGACATTCGCATTGCTGCGCCGTTCCCAGCCCGGCCGATCTCAACCGAGTAATGCCGAGATCACTGGCGCAGACTTTTCGCACACCATGCTCCAGCGCGCCGTCCTCAAAGGACAAGCCACGCCCCTCCGTTGGGTCGAAGCCGATGCGCTGGCTCTGCCTCTACCGAATGAGCACTTCGACCTCGTAACTTCCGCCTTCGGGTTTCGCAACCTCGCCGACTACGACGCCGGACTGCGCGAGATTGTTCGCGTCCTCCAGCCCGATGGCGAATGCGGCATCCTCGACTTCGGCGAGCCAAAAGGTTTGATGGGAACGATGTATCGAATCTATTTCAAGAAGGTTCTGCCTAAGATCGGTACGCTGATCTCAGGAGTAAAGGGCCCGTACGCATATCTTCCCGCCTCGGTGGAACGTTTCCCCGAGCCCGCCCAAATGCTCGATCGGATGCGCAGTGCTGGTTTTCGCGAAGCAACCTGGACTCCCTATACGTTTGGAATTGCCGGCTTATATCACTGCAAGAAATAACTAGCTCGCGGCCTTCAGCAACTGGCTCAACGACGCAATATCTGACCCGCTGGCATCACCCACCACGACGTACCGCAACCCGTTCTGCGTCCAGGTATTCATGTTGAATGTCAGCTGATGCGATGGTCCGTTCAGAGAACCTAATCCATCGTCGAGCGCATGCTCCTGGAAGATGAATACCGAAATCTGATGCTTGCGGATCTGGAAAATCAATTCTGCGCCCGGAGCTTGCCGCAAGTACGCCATCCGCCCGCCCACGAGCGAGAACTCAGATCCCGCCAACTCCGGAAGATTGAATGTGAAAGGTATCCGTCCTTGGAACCACGGCTTCACCGTGTGACGGTCCGTCGACACCACATCAACGGGGGACGCGCTCGCCAGTGTCGCAACGTGAAGGTCCGCTACCTCGCTAAGCGTGTGCTCTGCGACCAGGCGCTCCTGGCTGCGTCGAACCATCGAAAATCCAAACACCGCCAGCACCAGCGCGCAAGCACCTGCCAAGGCCCAGTTCCACCGCCACGCCTTTTTCGGCGCCTTTTGCAGCCGTCGCGTCATGCGCTCGCGGAATTCGGCGCTCGGCGAATACATCGCCCCCGCCGCCTTAACTTGGCGCTTCCACTGAACACTCCGCAGCACCTCGCCCGCGCACTCCGGACACGCACGCACGTGACCCTCGAGTTCGCGCGTTCGATCCGACGCGAGTTCGCCGTCGAGATAAAACTCCAGCTCCGCGCGTGCTTGGTCGCAGTTCATGCTGCTCCCTCAAGTTTCTTGCGCACCAGGTTTCGCAGAGCTACCCTCGCTCGCGATAATCGTGACATCACCGTCCCCGCCGGAATGCCCAGCGTTTCGGCGATTTCCTGGTACGACATTTCTTCCACATCCGCCAGCAGGACCACTTCGCGAAACGGCACCGGTAACTCAGCCAGCGCCTTTTGCAGCAATTCGCGATTCGCTTTCTCGACCAGCAAGCTTTCCGGAGTTTCCTTCACCGGCGGCAGAATCACATCTGCCTTCTCGTCATCAAACTGATCCGTCGCTGCCCTCATTCCCGTGCGCGACGTCAAAAACGTATTGCGCAGGATCTTGTAGACCCACGCGCGAAAATTCGTTCCCTGCTGAAACAGGTCGAAACCTTTTAACGCCTTGGCGTAGGTTTCCTGCACCAAATCCTCGGCCTCGGACCGGTCCTGGGTCAGCCAGTGTGCAAAGTTGTAGAGCTGGTCCAGCAAAGGCAGGGCCAGCGCTTCAAAGTTGTGTTGTTCAGGCACTCCCTCAAGAGTAAACCGGCCAGGCATTGCTTTATTCCATCCATTCAAAAAAATATTTTGCCGCAGAAAAATGGAATAACCACCCACCATCTCGGTTCTCTCCATGCGAACACAAGGAGACCAACCGATGAAAACAACCACCGACCGCCGCCAGTTCCTAACCATGTTGGGCACATCGCTCGGCATTGGCGTTCTCTACACCGCCATGCCCGCCGCCGCTGCTACGGGTGCGCCCACCGAATTCTTCAACTTCCTGGGCGAAGCCAACGGGGAACGACCTCGCCCCTTCAGCTTCGTTCAACTCAGCGACGCTCACGTCGGATTCAATGGCCCGCCAGACCCTCTCGGCACCAAGGCATTCGAGCGCGCAGTGGAGCTGATCAACAGCCTTCCACAAGCTCCCGACCTCGTTCTCTTTACCGGAGACCTAACTCACGACACCGAAGATAAAGACGTCCATGCTCAGCGCATGAAGCAGTTCCTCGAAATCTCCAAAAGGATGAAAGTCGGCAAGGTGAAGTACGTCCCGGGCGAACACGACGCCGGCCTCGACGGCGGTGCTCTCTACCGCGAATTCATGGGAGAGAGCAATTACTCCTTCGACCACGCTGGCGTTCACTTCATCGCGCTCGATAACGTCTCACGCGCCAAGCCCGAAGTCGGTCCCGAACAACTCGCCTGGCTCAAGAAGGACATCGCCCGCTTTCCAAAAACAGCGCCGATCGTCGTCTTCACCCACCGCCCTCTCTTCGATCTCAAACCCGACTGGGAGTGGTTCACCTCCGATGGCGACGAAGTCATGAATATCCTCGCCCCTTATCAAAACGTTACCGTGCTCTACGGACACATCCACCGCGAGCACGATCACACCGAAGGCAACATCCGTCATCTCGCCTCGCGCTCGCTCATCTTCGCGTTTCCCGATCCTGAGCAAGCGCAGGACAAAAAGCCCATTGCCTTCGACAAGGAGCACCCGTTCCGCAATCTTGGCGGACGTCTCATCAAGGAAGACAACGGGCGCGCGTCCGTCTCTTCCATCCCAATGGACGAAGTCCAACTCTCCCTCCGCGAATTCCACGAAATCAACGGAGTGCAACAGATCCTGAAACCACTTAGCTACTAAATCAACACAGCGACTACTCAACACGGAGACTGACATGAAAAGCTTATTCAAGAATTTTGCCCCCGCTCATTTCGCCTTGGCCCTCATCACTCTCTTTTTAACTGTTTCTACCCCGCGCGACGTCCGTGCGGATGAGCCCGTGAAGACGATCGACATCACCGCTAAGCGATTTGAATTTTCGCCAAATCAGATCACGCTCAAGAAAGGGGAAACCGTCAAACTTCGTCTCACCACCGCCGACGTCACGCACGGCCTCTTTCAGCGGGCATTCAAAATTGACGAGTTGATCGAACCAGGCAAGACCAACGAGGTCACCATCACGCCTCAAACCGTCGGCACCTTCACCACCATCTGCGACCACTTCTGCGGCGTTAATCACGGCGCCATGAAGATGACGTTCGTGGTGACCGAGTAGCTGCGATGACGACCCCACGAATCGCTGTGAATCTAGGTCTCGGCGCAGCCCTGCTTTTTCTCACGGGCTGCGCCGCCCGCACCCCAAGCAATACGGAAACGCGCGCGGCCTACTTCATCAAACGCAATATCACGGTGCGCGGGAAGGGAACCAATCCTTTTCCCGCAACCGACGAGAACATTCACGCAGGGCAAAAGAATTTTTCCAGCTATTGCATTTCCTGCCATGGCCTCGACGGACAGAACACCGGCGTCCCATTCGCCGACAGGATGTCGCCGCCCGTTCCCTCGCTCAACGAGCCGCGTGTGCAGGCATACAGCGACGCTCAATTGAAATCCGTAATCGACAATGGAATATTCCCATCCGGTATGCCGGCGTCCAAGGGAACGTTAAGTGACGATGAGATCTGGCAGATCGTGGTCTATCTGCGTCATCTGCCTCCGAAGGGCAGTTTGGGCGAGCCGGCTGTTTACCAGGGAAATTGATAATTAGTAAGAGTATTTAAGCCGCGGGGATGCTGGTCGCAAGGCGCAACCGCAATTCATTTTGCTCACGGTGAAAGGCTTGCCGCACGTTCCGCCGCATCATCCATCCAGTCAGCTTTTTCGCTCGCAGGAATCGGCAGAAGCGGTCGCACTCCAGCAGGGAATTTGAATCCGCGCACGGATACGCTTTCCAATATTCGTCAACCATGCCGCGCAATTCTGCTCCTAATGCGCGACATACTTCTGGCAGGTTCAGCGCGATCGGCGCGAAACGGTTTGCTCGGTAAAGCGCGCAGTCCTGGCTCATCCCGGGGCTGTTGACCATCTCTACCAGGCGTCGGTGCTCCATCGCGGACAAGCTGTACCGATGCCAGAGCGTATCCGGTTTGCGCCGCACCACCTGACACAACTGCGGGGACGCAGCCATGTCCGCCAACGCTTGTTGAAAGTCCGCTAGCATAGATTCACAAACGGGGATGCCGCATCCACCGCTTCCGACAACATTTGAATCTTTTCCAATTCGCGGATAATTCCCTCGACTCCGATGTTCTCAAAGCACGATTCGTGAAATTCAAATGTGATCGCGCGCAAGTTGCGCAAGGTTGGCGCAATCGAACACGCATAAGACCACACCAGGTGTGGCGTGATGTCCGAATGGCAATCCGTACCACTACCCCCAACGAAATCACCGCTGCCCATGTGAATTTCCCGCACACATGCGGGATTCACGCGTTCCAGGTAGTCAACCGGATCGGGACCGCCATTGCGCCAGGAGGCGTACAGGTTATGCAGATCAAGCAGCGTGCTGCATCCTAGTTCGGCGTAAAGCCGGTTCAGAAATTCCGGCTCCGTCATCGGCTGCTGAGGAAACGGCGCAAGAAACGTTCCATTTTCCAGCAGCAACTCGCATCCTGTTGCCGCACGCAATTTCGCGAGTTTAGTTCTCAGAATTCCGAACGTTTCTTCGTCGTAGGCGATTGGTAAGCCAAACTCCCTCAGCCCAAGCGGGACGCCGTAGTGCGGAGCGTGAAAGACGCTGAGGTGTTCGCTGTACCATTGAAAATCGAGCTCGATCGCAATCGTTGCGATTTGATCCAGTTCTTCACGATCGAGTGGGATTGGGCTCGGAAGCGACAATCCAATGCCGTGTCCGGCAACCACGAGTCCTTCAGATAGCTGCTTCACGCGCTCCAGGGCTCCACCGATATGGCGGAACCTGCGTCCGCGTTCAACCGGCCCGAGGTCGTACCACAACCGGTCTGGGATAACCTCAAGGCACTCCACGAGTTCTGGCGCCTGTTCCAGCACCGCTCCAACCATCGGGTTGTACAGCAATCCCACCAGCGGTTTCATTGTCAGCCTCGCACCGTGAACCTTCCCTCCACCTGCGCTTTGTGCCTCCTTCTCAATGGAAGGGGGCTTTCCAGTCAACGCATAACAAGAGAGGCACCACTAGCCTGGGAGGCCTTTGCTGAATAGTGTGCGAATCAGGCAGATCGTTTCAGGAGTTTCGACGAAAGAGTGAAAGGAAAAAGAGGGTAAAACCAAGAGCAGAAAGCTAGGATACCGACGAGAGGGAAGTGGCGTCGGGGGCCTTGACGGCTCGTCGGACTACCGCTTGAACGAGTCCAGATACGCCTCCGTGACCGTGTGTTTCATCACTCGCTCATATTCCGGCCCAAGAAATTTCTTAAGACGGTCCGTGTTCATGATGTACTGGCCCGTCATATAAGGCACCGCTTCCGGCGGGATCGCCGACACTCCACGGCTCCATAACACTTGTAAGACCTTCCGCATGCCCCACTGGCCTGGAACCCTGATCAATTTCGCTCGCGCCAGTTCGACACACTTCCCAAAAGTCAACGGTTCTCCCCGCCCCGCTACATTCATTACCGTCAAACGCTGCGCCTCCGGCCCACGCTTCAGCAGGAAAACGATCAGCCGCGCCATGTCATCAATGTGAACGAACTGGATCTGGTTATCGAGATACTGCTGACCGTACGGGAGCATGCACGGCAGCCGCTTGTTTTCCTGTCGCATGCGGGCTGCGCGCGACCCCTTGCCATTCGGAGTTCCCCGGAACGCCCCCATTAAGTAATTCTCAACCGTCGCGCCGGCAAAAATGTGAGGCCGCAAGGTGTACGCGCTGCACGAGCGGAGCGCAGGCGCCCGTTGTTGCACCACCTCATCGCTTTCGCGCTTGTGGATCGCATAGGGCAACGTGTGCCCTTCCAGCGGATAATCCTCGACCACCGGACCGGGCAAGTCCGAACCATACGCCGACACGCTGCTCGGAAAGATGAATTGTCGGACGCCATCATCTATATTGCGGTTCGCTTCGGTTATCGCCTCCATCACGCGCGCTGTTCCCGCGACATTGATCTGCCACATGCGATCCACGTCCAGCACGCCGGTCCGCAGCGGGTCAATCACGAACGCAAGGTGGACGAGCGCTTGCGGCTTCTTGTCTCTCAGGAGTTCATACAATTGTCGGCACGACGCCTCTTCCCCAAGATCAAGCTGCTCGAACTGAATCGGCGCGTCCGTTTTTGGCGGGCGCAGATCGATCCCGATCACGGAGAACTCCTGCAGAAGCGGCAACAGCCGCTGGCCAAGATTCCCCGAAACACCTGTGACGACTACCGTTGGTTTGCCCGGCTGCATTATTTCGGTTGTGGCTTTTTCGGAGCTTCCGGCCTTGCCATGCTGGGTGGTTTCGGCGCCGTCTGCTCCGGGCCGAAATACGCTTCGCTCAAAACCGGAGTCGAAGCCGATTGAAACTCGGCTTGCGCATCCTTCATCTTTTGTCCAAGCAGTGTGTTGTGAATCTCTTCTTTTACTGATGCCAGCGGTGCTTGCTGCTTCGAAATCAGCTTGTAGATGAAATACCCGCCCGTGTCAGGAATGACCGCCGATACTTCACCGGGCTTCAGATCAAATACCTGCGCATGCTCCGGAGGCAGGCCAGTGCGCCGAATCTTGCCAAGTTTTGCGCTGGGCGGAGTCGCCTTCAAACCCCCCGCCGTGAATGCAGCCTTCTGTAGCGCGTCGAAGTCTTCTCCGGCTACCGCGCGCGTGTGCAACGCGTCTGCTTCTTTTTTCATGCCCGCTTCGTTAGCCTTCTGTTCGGCCTCGGTCGGTGCCTTAGCATCCTTCACGGGTACCGTTGTCTTCATCTTTGGGACAAACACGCGAAGCAGTTCCGCTTCCTGGAAGGCTTCAGGATTGGTGTTGTAAAACTTCTCGACATCGCTGTCCGGAATCTTGTTGGCTTCGTCAACCAGGTTTTTGCTCAGCTGTTCGGCCAGCGCCTGCATGCGCCGAAACCGCATCGATTCTTCAAATCTCGGGCCTTTGTCGAGTCCACGCTTTTCAGCTTCATGGCTCAAATACAACAACCGTCCGTATGCTTCCGCAAGCTGCCGCTTGCGCGCCTCTGGGACCTCGAGTGTCGACGCCAATTTCTCAAACTCTGCTTTCGAAACAACCGTCTGGCACTCCGGCTTTCCCGCTTTGTCCGCGTCGCATAGCCCTTTGATCGTGATCACGGGAGCATCGGGTGACACTGGCGCGGCTGGTTTGGAAGCCGCTTCGGTCTCACCGGGCTCTTCTTTTGTAGGAGCAGTTTGAGGGGCGGGGATTGCCTGGCCAAATGCCATACCGGCAAGTAAAAAACTTACGAACAGCAAAGAACGCATTGAGAACAGCCTCCAGACGAACGGCAAATTTCGCAATCGAAATCCTAGCACACCGTCTCGATTGCCTTTCCTTCGACCCTCGGTCACCATCTCGCTGGATTCACGTTGGCTCCCCTCGCGTGTAACATTGATAATCCCAACCATGGCGGATTCCACTCTGTCGTATACACCCGAGGCCATGCGCCAAGACAAGCGCAGGGTGGCGGGCAATTCCGTCCTCGCCGCCATTGCGATCACCAGTCTCAAAATCATCGTCGGCTTTACCACCGGCAGCTTGGGCATTCTCTCGGAAGCTGCTCACTCCGGACTCGACCTTATCGCCGCTGTCATCACTTATTTTTCCGTCCGTGTTTCCGATAAGCCGGCCGACGCCGACCATCAATACGGCCATGGAAAAGTCGAAAACTTTTCCGCTTTCATCGAAACTGCTCTCCTCCTGCTGACTTGTATCTGGATCATCTACGAAGCCGCCCGCCGCCTGTTCTTCCACTCGGTGGAGATCCAGCCAAGCATCGCCGCCTTCCTGGTCATGTTCTTCTCGATCGCGGTCGACTATTGGCGATCGCGCGCTCTCGGTCGTATCGCCGTGAAGTACGACAGCCAGGCCCTCGAAGCCGACGCGCTTCATTTCTCAACAGACATCTGGTCCAGTTCCGTCGTTATTCTCGGCCTCGCTGTCGTGTGGTTCGGTGAAAAGTACAGCATCGCCTGGCTCCAGAAAGCCGATCCCATCGCTGCAGTGTTCGTCGCGGGCGTGGTCGTCTGGGTTAGCTGGCGGCTTGCGCGAAGGACGATCGATGCTTTGCTGGACGCTGCTCCAATCGGCATTCGCAACCAGATCCTCGATTCCATCTCAACCGTAGATGGTGTCGTCGAGGTGGATCGCGCCCGCATTCGTCGCGCCGGCAATCGCTACTTTGTCGACGTGTTGGTTGGCATGGCCCGCAACGTGACGTTCCAGCGCGCCGAACAGATTGCAGATGCCGTCACGAGTCACGTGCAGGGAATCCTTCCGGACGCGGATGTCATGGTGCACACCATCCCGCGCGCCGGGGGGAGCGAAAATCTTTTCGATCGCATTCGCGCCGTTGCGACTCGCCACAATCTGAATGTCCACGACGTCAGTGTTCAGGACCTGAATGGCGCATTACATGTCGAGCAGCATCTTGAAATGGACGAGCGTCTCACCATGAAGGCCGCTCACGACCAGGTTACGGCCCTCGAAAACGAAATTCGGTCGGAGGTTCCGGAAATCGCCGCAATCCTCACGCACATCGAAAGCGAGCCTGCGACCATCGAACCCGGCGAGCAGATCATCCAGGATGCCGCTCTTGAGCGCCGTCTCCGTGCGATCGCCGCTGAATTCCCGGAAGTCATCGATGCGCACGAATTTCGTTTTAAGCGAGTTCGCGGACGTCTCTATGTCTCCTGCCACATCACCATCCGCGATGACATGCCCCTCGCTCGTGTCCACGACGTCCAGACCGCTCTGGAAATCCGCTTCAAACAAGACGCTCCAGAACTCTTTCGAGTCCTAATCCACCCCGAACCACAAACGGATAACCGGCGGTGAGATATCGACCATTTGGTCGCGACGTCACAGACAATTTCCAGTTGCCGATGTCCAATTGGCAGCTTCGCAATCTGCTTATGACAAAAGCCGTTTGCAAGCTCGGAATTGTCGAAGCAGAAGCCGACGAAACGGTATTCTGGCTTGAGTTCATTGCTCAAGCGGTTCTGGTGCCAATCGTTCGACTTCGGAATCTAATATCTGAGGCAAAACAGGCTAACCGCATTTTTCGTCGCTTCCCGGAAGACGGTGAAGAAAAACAATCGCCAATTGGCAATCGGCAATCGCAAATTGTCCAGAAAGTGAGAACGCTGAGTGATTCACGCCAAAACCTCCTGGGCGCACGGAGATCAATACATCGGTTCCGCAGGCTCAGGTCATGCCATCGTCGTAGACGTCAGCCAGGAAAAAATCGCCAACAGCCCCATCGAACTTGTTCTTATCGGCCTTTGCGGATGCACGGGATCAGACGTGGTCAGCATTCTGAAAAAGAAGCGCGAGCCGTTCACCAGCCTCGAGGTTCGCGCCGAAGCCGATCGTGCTGCCGAGCCACCTACAGTCTTTACCGCAATTCGCCTCGTCTACCGCGTGGGTGGAAAAGTCAGCCATACCGCAATGGAACATGCGGTTCATCTTTCCAAAGACAAATACTGCTCGGTTTCTGCCATGCTTGCGAAAACCGCTCAGATCACCTTCGAGATCGAATATGCCAACGAATAAGTGACCCAGATCCCTGTGGCACCAATTGGCTATTGCTCTCAAGACGCGAGAGAATTGAAAATCGCCATTCGCCATTCGCACAATTCAAATGCCCCAACCCCGCGTCCTGTTCTTCACGCAACCCGGTTGACCGCCCTGCCAGTTAGTAGAGGCCTACCTCTCGGCGAGAGGCATCGTTTACGAAGAACGAGATGTCAGCCGTAGCCAAGCCGCCGTTTTCGAACTCGTGCGAACCTACAAAAGCCGTACTACCCCAACAGTAGTAGTAGGAGATGAAGTAGTAGTAGGCTTCTACCCCACTCGCCTGGACGAGTTACTGGACGAATAGGACAAGCCCGCTTTTGTCTCAAAGGCCGGCTGTTCGTCGGCTAGAGATCATTGCCAGTTCCTGTCTCACAAAACGGCCAACCACGCGGGATCAAGATCCCGACGCGACCGCAACTGATAATCGAGAACCGACAACCGATAACCGACAACCGACCGTTGACGTCCTAAGCGGCTTTTTTCACCCCGAGTCGCATTTTGCCGGCGTCCTCAACTCCCCTCAGTTCATCCTCGCAAGCAGGGCAGCATGAGGGTAAGTACCGTTCGCTGAGGATGAACAGGCCGATCCCGAAGACAACCAGAATCCCGATGAACCCAAGCAGACTCACCACGTGCCAACTCATTGGTAGCCTCCCATTCACAACCACGTTGCACAGGCAGGCATGGTGGGGGCTAGCTAGCTTTCGTGTAACTTGGCTTTCCCGTGAGGCACGTAGACGCCCGTCAGAACAGGGCCCAATTCTACAGATTGTGAGGGGCCCCTTCGAATTCAGACTCCGTGTCTGAATGGGACCTTACTTTGTGGGGCCGACTAAATGGGTGATCGTGCTTAGCAACTGTTATCGCCGCTGTCTTAAACATCCCAACATCTGCCAGTCCGATGTCCCTCCTGGGCACAACTGGCGCCAACATCATATTCCAAATTGACAAGACTGATCACTTATATTTCACAAGCCCGACTAATGCAGGTGCCCCAGCCTCAGACAAAGGTGGAGAAGGTGAGCCACCCCACATGACTGCTCAGGAATTAGCGTTTGCGGTTGTAGAGGGCGTGGACGCGCTTGGCCCAATTGTTCATGGTGCGTTCCATCGGCGATTCGGCCATGTCTTCATTGCTATTTGTGTCGTCGCTCACGGTGGGGTTGCGGAAAACCGGCTCTGCGCTCTGCTCAGAATGACAAATTGGAGCCGGTCCCATGGAAGTCGTGGGCGTGAACTTCGCGTGTGTGCATGTGAGATTCGCTTCGCTCGCGACAGGTTCACGGAAGACCTGCCAACCTTCCCGGTACTGTTCGAACCGCACTCGCTTGCTGATGCTTCCGTTCGGGTAAAAGCGAAGACTCGCGCTCCCTGGCAAAGCTTCAACCGGCACGACATACCAGAGGTCGAGGGGAAGAACATATCCCACTAACACATCAATATCGGCGGCCGTGTAATGTCCCTTGTGATTGCCATCGGTATAAGTGGATTGAACCTGATATGCATTCGCGTTGACCGACTCGGTGCACTTGACCTGAACCCGAAACGTGCGGTGTCCGGCGTCGAGGATGAAATCGTATCTCTCACTGTCTCCCCAGGGTTTGGAAACCGCGAAGCCGAGGCTCGCGGCTTTGACGACGAATGCAGCTTCCGCCAGTTCCCCCGTGCGCTTGGTGTTGGGACGTTTCCGGCGATTCGGTGACGTCTTAGCGCTGAAAGGTGGATTCGCGGTGGACATGATGAGCGAGCCTTTTACTCATCATCATTTATAGCGTGCGCTCGCAATGCGGGATGTGACGGGTGAACATTGGTGATTTTTGTCAGGGCCGGATCACTCCAACGTAATTCCATTCCGGAGAAGGCTCGATTTGGATCTTCGTTCCGTAGGGCGCGGAGATGGTTTGCAGCCGTTTCAGGATCTTCATGGCAGTATCGGGCTTGGCAACGCGTGGGATCCCGCTCTCGGTAAGTTTCAGCCCATAGCCGAGGTCGATGGGATAGAGGCGAATCTCAGCAACCGTGTTGTGGTCGAAGCGCGTTTCCGTGACCACGGATTCAAATGGCAAGTCTCCATTGAAGCCCTCGGCATTGGTCACGTTCGTCAGGTCCGCGTCAGTTGCTTTGTCGGGATCGAGGAACGCGCCGTTCAGTGATTTTTTGTACTGCTTATAAAAATCGGCGGGCATGGGTTCCTGAATGTCGCTCCAGAAAAAATCACCGAGGCCGTAATAGATAGGGCGCCCTTTATAGAGTTCGATTGGCCCCAGGTGATGAATTCCGGTCGTTAGGAATGCGTCCGCGCCGGCGTCGATAGCGGCTTTGGCGAGAACATGCACGAAGTCGGCGGGCGATTCCTCGAAATCGTTCTTGGGATCGGGAGCGGTCGTGTCCGCGGACTCGTGAGAGTGGATGGTGACCAGGAGAAAATCGGAATGCTGTTTGCCCTGACGAACGTTTTTGAGGATTCCGGCAAGGTCTGAAGAATCCATTTCGTAGCGAAGCGCCCGCTTTGCCCCGGCTTCGAAGGTAGTGCCGAAGACGGAAAGTTGATCGGCTGCGTCGTTGGATTTCCTGGGCGACTTCAAATCCGCGGTTGGATAGATTTTCTGGGTGAGGCGCGACAAGTCGCGCATGGCATCTGCGGGGAGCACGATGGTTTTCTTCACGGTAAGCCCGTTGATACCGGGACGACCGGGAGCCGCGCCGTGATTGGGTAACGCGTCGGACGTGGGCCTGAAAGTTGAAGCTAGCGAAACGATACCGATGCGCCCCTTCAGACTTTCATAGTAGTGGGGCGCACGCGCCAGAGCTTGATCCTCACCGACGCCGGCCGTAACGATGCCAGCCTCATCGACCCACCGAGTGGTTTCTCGCATTCCTTCGAAGCCCCAATCAAGTGCGTGATTGTTGGCGCGGGACATGAGATCGAAACCCATAGCGGCGAGGTCGCGCGCAACAGCCGGATCGGAGATCAGTGGAACGTCGTCGATACCGTTGTAGGGATGCCCCTTGAACTGCCGAATATCGAGAATCGATGTCTCGAGGTTGCCGTAGGTCGCGTCGGCGCTTTTAAGAAGCTTGACGGCCTGCGAGAAGCTTTGGTCGCGACCAGCGTACTGCGAGAGCGAGCGCGAGATGATGCAATCGCCGACGGCGATGAGTTTGAAATTGTCTGGAACACTGGTCTGCAATTCCTGGGCGAGGGGACGCTTCGGGTCAAACGTTGCAGGATCTTTGGCGCCGGGATCGGCGGAATTTTGCGCGGCTGCGGCGAAGGAGAGTAGCGCAACCAAGATTACGGACCTGAGTGTCGACGGCAGGCATGGCAGCATTCTTACCTCGGGCAAGTTCGGTCGCAATTCAGATGAGACGGCCATCTGAGGGGAGAGCCTTAATTGCTGGAACGACGTGCTCGCCAAGTTGCTAATTCTTCGCGACGAGTTCCTTGGCGTGGGTCAGCTCCGGGCGAGTCGAATTAGATTTCTCGCATGACTTGAGCAATTGGGCGTAAAAAGCGGCAGCCTCTTCTTTCTTCCCGGCCATCTCCGCCGCGCGGGCGGCCCCGGAAAGTCCGTCGAAGCGGTTGGGATTAAATTTAAGCGCTAGAGTGTATTCGGTCAGCGCTTCCTGGGGACGATTGAGTTCGAGCAACATATCGGCAAGCATCTCGCGGGCAGGCATCCACGCTTGCTCGGCGCCCATGCTGTCTTCGGAGTCAGAGACTTTGCGAAGGATGGCGAGAGCCTCGTCGTTTCGTCCTTGAGCATGGGCGAGCCAAGCTTCGGCCTCCATGCGATTCATCGCAACCCACTCAGCCGAATATTTTTTACCGGAGGAGTTGAAGCTCTCCTCGATCTTCTTAAGCTCCGCAACATCATTTTTAGCCTGATCAGGTTTCCCGCTGCGCGCCGCCCCGATGGCGCGCGCTGTATACGTAATGGTGTTGTCTGACTTGGTGCCGCCCGGAACGGTGGTGAGCGCGGCTGCGTCGGACCACTGATGCATCTCGATGGCGACCATCGCTGGATATTTTGCGAGCGCGAAGGCGTGCAAATCGTCGTCCATGCCTTCCATTTTCATAGCGGGCATTGCTTTGACTTCCTCGATGACTTTGAGGGCGTCAGCCTCACGACCACTTTGAAGGTAAGCGTAGATGAGAAAGTCCATGGCATGAAACTGATGGCTTGCGCCGCCCATATGCATCGCGGAGGTCTTGCGAGTGGCGTCGATTGAAGCGAGATTGGAGTCGATGTCGTCCTGCCACAAACCTACACGCGCGAAAATGTGCGAGGGCATGTGAAGAGCGTGCGGAGCAGCGGGAGCGATCTGCGCATAACGCCGTGCGGCCGGGAGGCCAAGTTCCGCGAGTTGAGGTTTGTCGTAGCTGTGGATGAGGTAGTGAGCGACGCCGGGATGGTTTGGTTCGATCGCGAATAATTTCTCAAGTACGGCGGCTGCTTTTTTGCGGTCAACGAAAGTGGTGTCGTTCTCTGGCTCGGCAGCTAATAAGGATAAAGCGTAGAAAGCGGCGGCTTCGTGGTCTTCGGGATAGGTTGCGTAGACTTTCGCCATCGCATCGGAATAGGCGCGCGCTCGCGCTTCGTGATTTCCTGAGTTGTCATAAAACTTGGCAAGTGCGTCGATGTAGTCCCGTTCGCGCTGGTTCCTCGGTTTGAGCGATCGGGCTTTTTTGACATCGTTCTCGCCCAGCTTGCGAGTGGCTGCGTCGGGTTGATTCCAGAGCTGATGCCAGAGACTCATGCCGTGTCCCCAATACGCCATGGCGCATTTGGAATCGGCTTTCGAAAGATCCTCGAAAGTTTTTCGGGCCTCCTCGTACCAGAACGAATGCAGGAGAGCGATGCCCTTTTCGAATGTCTTTTGGGATTCGGGCGAGCAGGATATGGAAAAGTGGACGGTCCCGAGTTGCTCAGCGGTGAGCTCTTCGTGGTGTCCTTCGTCGGCAAGCGCTGCATTGACGAAAATTGCGGCTGATAAGGCAAAGGAGAGTGCGAATGCTGCGGCGAATTTTTTCATGAGACTCACCCGGCAGGGAGTTTAGTCTGCGTTGTTGGGGGTGGTCAATCGTGAGCGGAGAAAGTCGTTATCGCTGGTACACAGTATTTAGGGGGTTTCTGCTCACTACTCGAGCTTGATCGCGTCCTATGCTCGGACAGGCTCGGCGGACTCGCCTGATCGTGCGGTCTTGATTCAGAGCGAGAGGGTCGGCGCAGAAGTTGACGCACCTTCTTGGTGAAGTCGAAAGCAAGTGCGTGCGAAAGGAATATCTTGAGCGATGGCTTAGGCAATTCGTCGGTTGCGTTGGCTCTTATTGTCATTCCCCGCGAGGTGACTTGGGCCTATTGCGCGTTTGGAGTGGTGCTCGCAATCGGGCTGGTCGCGATATTGCGTCGTGGCGATTGGCAAAAGGCGCGAGGATTGGAAAAATTGATTCTGCTGGGCCCGGTTTTCTACGCAGCGCCGCTCGCGGCCTTCGGCACCGAACATTTCACGCTGGCAAAGGCAGTGGCGTCGCTCATCCCGGCGTGGATTCCGTGGCATATGGTTTGGGTCTACCTGGTGGGAACGTGCTTCATCGCCGCCGGTCTTAGTTTGGTGACGAGGATTCAGGCGCGCCTCTCGGCGAGTCTGCTCGCCATCACGTTCTTCCTTTTCGTCGTGCTGATGGATGCACCCGGGTGGGCGCGCAGTCCGGGAAGTCGGTTTGCAATGGCGTTGACCCTGCGGGAATTGTCCTTCAGCGGCGGAGCGCTGGCGCTGGCAGCCAGTCTCAGCAAGGAGTGGCGCGAACGCGGGACGCACGTGCTCGCGACAGTCGCGCGCTACTTCGTTGCGATTCCGGTGCTCGTCTACAGCGTTGAACAATTCATGCACGGCGAGCACGTTCCCGGGATTCCGCTGGAGATGGTGACTCCGAAGTGGGTCTTTGGGCATGGCATTTGGACGTACCTCGTCGCTGTGGTCTACGCGATCGCGGGACCCCTGTTGGTGATTGGCAAGAAACCCCGGGCCGTGGCGGCATGGCTGGGCCTTACCGTGCTCTTCGTGGTGTTGGCCGTGTATGTGCCGATCGCAGTGGTGGAACGCGCCAACCTCGAAGGATTTAATTACCTGGCGGATACATTGATGTATTGCGGAACGCTTCTTCTGGTGGCGGGTGCGATGCCGCACGAAGGCAAGGATCGGGTGACATCTGTGGAACGTGGTTAGCCAGAGTATCGCTGGTTTATTCCATCGGTTCGACGATCGCGATCTCTTCCTGACTGCCTTTTTCGGGTAGTTGGACGATGATGGTTGCGGCCAAAACTACGACTATGCCGACAATCTGAAGAGGGCCGACGGTTTCTTTGAGAGCCACCGCGGCGATGATGATTGAGAATACCGGCTCGAGGCAGCTGACCACGATAGCTTTGGTGGGCTCCAAATATTGCAGGCCTGCAAAATAGAAGGAGAACGGGCCGAGAACTGAAATCAACGCGAAGATGAGCATGAAAATCCACTGCGCGTTGGAATATTGGCCGATGATTTTCCAGGGCGGATTGAAGATGATCCAGAACACCGCCGAGCCCGTTAAGACCCACACCAGAACTTTCCAGCGGTCGTAGCGTTCGAGAATTTTGTGTCCGCCAATGTTGTAGAAAGCGAACGAGAAAGACGCGACGACCGATGCGAGTACGCCGATCGTGTCGAGCTTCCAACCACCTGAACCCACCAGGCCGATCACCAATGCACAACCGAAGACGGCGAGCACGACCGACGCCACGCGGCGCATGGTGGGCTTCTGCAGGCCGCGAGAAACCATATAGAGCAACACCCAGACCGGCGCGGTGTATTGAATGATGATGGCGACCGCGACATTCGTTCTCTGGATGGCGAGGTAATAGAAGTAGTTCGATGCGGCCACGCCGAGAATTCCGACCACCATGCAACGGATGATGTCTGAACGAGGCATGGCCAGGGAGGAAGCGCCTCGGCGAGTGAGCAGAATCGGCAGCAACACGAGTAGCGAGAGGGTCGTCCGGCATTGCGAAAGAATGAGTGGATCGAGAGGGCGCAGGTTGGAACTCAACGAGGCTAGACGCCCGGTGAAGGCCGCGCGGCCCAAGGTTGCCGCGATTCCCCATAGGAAGGTAGCGGTGGCGATGTAAAGGTATCCGCGAAATGGGTGCGAGCGCGAAGGCATTGGGTGGAGATGATACAGGGCGGATTCGGTTCTCAGTTTTTGGGTTTGCGAAGGGTGCTTTTGGTGGAGCCGGCGGAATTGTGGAATGGAGCAGTTACCGCGCTTACGCTCTGGAGAGGCCGGAACGGTGGGTCAATGAAAGGGAAGCTTAAGGGCTGCGTCTAAATAGTGAGCTCCAAAACTTCTCAATTGCGGCATGGCGGTGGAACACTGGCCAAGCGGCCCGCTCCATTCCGACACGGGATGCCTGCCTCCTGTTTTCAATAACTTAGCCCCGCCTAATCCCCCATTTCGCCGTTTAACCCCCAGATTCCCCCGTTCATTGCCTTCTGCATGGTTAAGTCGATCATCTACAATAAGATCACTCTGCTGATTACCAGACATTTGGGCCTACCTTTCGGAAAGCCCTAATCGCTCGTAACGTGGTCGGTTGTTACTTTCTTGCCCGAACCGCGTTGCGAACAGGATATTGCAGAAAGACTTCGAATTCGGCGCCACGTCAAGCGACCGAACATTGAGAGCGAGGACATGCACAAACCGGTTAAGTACGTTGAAAAAGCAGTCACCGTGGCCGCCAAGGGCACATGGGCAGTATTCGAGCGGCTCAACCGCATCAAGCCGAATGCATCGCCTACCCCCAAGTGGTCCGAAAAGCCACTGCTCAAGTCCTACGAAAAATCGAAGCCGCCGCTCGGCTGGCCGCGCACCACGGACTCTCTCTGTCCGAAGTGTGTGCCTGAAATCCGTCAGCAGATCCTCGATGGTAAGTTGCCCTACGACATTCTTCTCAACGAAAAAGTTGGCGAGATCAAAGCTCAGATCGTCGAGCGCGACGGCAAGATCTTGATGGTCAAAGAATGCCCGAAACACGGCACATTCGAAGACGTCATGTCAGTGGACACGGAATTTTCGCGCCACCTCGAAGAAGTATTCCCGGGCCGCGACATCTTGGCGCACAACGACGAGAAACTCCATAACCATGGTTCCTCGACTGTAAAGTATGGCCGCGGATCGGTGCTCACGATTGATCTCACGAACCGCTGCAACATGATGTGCGATCCATGCTTCATGGATGCTAACCAGGTCGGCTTCGTCCACGAACTCACCTGGGAAGAAATCAAGACCATGCTCGACAACGCCATCACCATCAAGCCGCGTCGGCAGATGTCAGTTCAGTTTTCCGGTGGCGAACCGACTCTTTCACCGTACTTCCTCGACGCAGTTCGCTACGCGCGCAAGGTCGGATACAACAGCGTGCAAGCCGCAACCAACGGAATCGAATTTGCGAAGAGCTTCGAATTTGCCCAACAGGCAGCCGAAGCGGGAATGCGTTACGCGTATTTGCAGTTCGATGGAATCGGCAACGCAGCCAACTCTCATCGCGCCGTCGGCAACTTGTTCGACGTAAAACTCAAAGCCATCGACAACCTGCACCGCGCCGGAGTGGAAATCGTTCCGGTCGTAACGATCGTCAATGGCATCAACAACGAACAAGTCGGAAAGATCATCCAGTTCGCGCTCGACAATCCAAAGAGAATTGGATTCTTGTCCTTCCAGCCGGTCAGCTTTACCGGGCGCGACGAAGCGGTCACCGACGATCGCCGCAAAGCGCAGCGCTACACGCTGTCGCACCTCGCGCACGATGTAAAAAATCAAACCGGATTAGGCGAACCCGCCCGCGACTGGTTCCCCATCAGCTTCATGTCCACCTTCAGTGACTGGGCCGACCTGATGCACGTAAACGACCTGAAAAACGACTGGGGCCAACTCTCCTGCGGCTGTCATCCGAATTGTGGGACTGGGATGGCTGTGATGATTGATAAGGAGACGAAGGAGGCGGTGCCGGTTACTGCGTTCCTGAAGGGTGACCAGCTCGCTAAGGATATTGCGAAGGTCAATGATGCGGCGCGCGGAAAATTCCTGACTGTGTTTGGAATGGCGCTGTGTCTGATGAAGAACTACGATCCGTTCAAGTCTCCCACTCATTTCAAGATGATGGACCTGTTGAAGAAGTTCGATAAGAACTTCAACGCCACCGGGAAGAATTACGGCAAGGTTGGTCCGGACCGGACGATCGACGATGTGATGAAGCGTCGTCAGGATCGGTGGAACTTCCTGTTCATCGCAGGCATGTGGTTCCAGGACCTGTTCAATTACGACTTCCGACGGACGGAGCAGTGCATTATTCCGTACGCGACGCAGGAAGGCGAGATCAGCTTCTGCGCCTATAACACGGGCGTGGGCTGGCGGAACATTATCGAGAAGATGCACATGACGGCCACCCTCACCAAGTGGTACGAAGAGCACGGGCGTCACGAGATCTTCGCGGGCGGCAAGAAAGTGCAGATGGAAGAAGTCGAGCACTCGCTCAACCTGCGCGACGGAATCGTGACCAACGAAGTCCAGCACGATCTGGATAAGCTTGGGATTGCGAAGACCGCACGGGAAGAGAAGACTCGCGCCCGCAACGAGAAAATGAAGACCGACGGCGCACACGACGAGAAGATGGCTCGTCTGTATCGCGAAGTCGTTCTGAAAGAGAAGCCTGCGGTTGCGGAAAATGGTTTCTTGCCGTTGACTGCGCTTGCTCCGGCGAAGAAGTCGGAGGAAGTTGGAGAGCCGGTGGCTGGAGACTAGAATTCAGTTCTCAGTTCTCAGTTCTCAGTTCTCGGTTGTCAGTTTTCAGTTTGTGGAGGGCCGCTCTCGAGAGCGGCCTTTTTTATTGAGGAAGGTTGGATTTACCACGAGGTCACGGAGTTCACGGAGGCCCTTCAGTTTGGTCTGGAGTTCTGGTGCTGAACATCAGGGCGCGTCCAATGGCAGAGGTTCACAGAAACCCCGGCACCGTCCCATCCCTTCGACTCCTCGTCTAATTGAGCGTGCCGCACCCTTGCACCTTCGTCTTCTTTTCCGGGATCTTGTTGAGGGTCGTTGTGCGAATCGAAGTCGGGTCTCTGGCACCGTAATATCGCTTCGGCCCTGTGGGCATTGAGGGATCGTAAGTGGAATCAATTCGCCGTTCTTGATGCCTCACGCGCCCGCGCCTTGCAGAGTGCGCAAGGAACGGGGCACCCCCGATAGAACGGGTGAAAGGGTGGGCCATCCGCCAACAAAGTGCTGTCTGCGTTAGTTGCTAGACGGTTCAGTCCGAACAGTGTTCCCGCATTAGAACGCGCAAATCCCATAACGGCACGCATGAGCCTTTCTTAATCCACGGAGGCGATGTGCCTTCTCCAAAGCCTGCATTTTCTTAGTTGGCGCGCACAGGAGCCATCACCTTTCGTGCGTGCCCGTGGCCCGAGATCTGCCGATGAAACCCACAGGCAACGTCGGCCATGAGCCGTGCTTGCGGGAGCATTTTGATGAAAACTTTAATAGCACTCATTCTGGGAGCGATGAGCATTCTGGCTGCGGTTGCGCAGGAAGAAAACAAGCCCGTCTATGACACGTATCCGCATCTGAACATCGTTTCC